>JGIcombinedJ30088_10003289_pt1 | contig 15021 bp, 13 predicted proteins | sample PinacodermPK_FD_30088 | JGI IMG/M metagenome (IMG submission 30088)
TCATATTGATGGCAATTTGGTGTACAGCTTCTTCTAATTTGTCACCCAGTGTGTGATGTACAAAAGCATCCGGCGCGTATATAAAGTCTTCATTGAACCCATACTGGTAATGGACCCATTGATTGAATCGAGCGTGATGGATTGACCCCATGTTGGACGTAACCATATAGTGGACATCACTGGCTATCGTTTCCACCGAGATGCGTTTATCGTTATTATCTCCAATTGCTACGCTGGCAGTAAATATCCGATTAGGTATTATCCTCCTCACAAGAGATGCTTCAACGGCATTCACATCTCTGACTACGAATATCCCTTTCGCATCCGGCAGATCTTCGCTAACAAAAAGATCTACTGCTTTCTGTATCAACTCTTTGCGTTGCTCAGCCTGTTTATTGCTGACGTTGCCTTGTCGATAAGACGCGGTTTCGATATGCTCGTCCATTGCCCGCTCAAACATCCTTGTCTTCGTTTCAACGAGTACGGTTGGAGGTAAAAAAATTGGATCCAATAAATACGCAGACAAACCCATTAGAAAACGTCTAGGTGTGGTAAAAGCGAGAAGGTTGGTACCGACGGTAAACACGTACTACTCCCCCTTATTAACTCCTCGCTCTAATTCAGGGAGCGGATCTCCTTTTAAAATTGATTCCTCTCTCTGCCTTTCATATGCGTAAATAGCTGAATGTGGGGTGAAAGGGTATGTCGCATCCGGATCGTTTTCCAAGTTGTCTAATCTCTGTAGCATAGCTTCGATCTCTTCCGCTGAATGGCCTAGTTGAGTATAGGCGTGTGTAAGACGCTCATAACGGGCGTTTTCAACCCCGATCGCCTGCGCCCAGCGTTCTTTCACACTTAGCGATTTATCAGACATTCTGTCTCCTGAAGTGCCTATGTGATCGATTTTAAAAAATACATAGTGCTATTTAGGCACTACATTTAGTGGTTTTGAAAAGGCAGTGAAACTGAATTTAATGCAGATCAAATGGATAGGGATAGCTATACTGCTTGACTCCAAAGTATCGATACAGCCTTTTACAGTCATCGTCCATGGATCTCTCATGTGCATAGTGTTTTAATGTCTGCTCGTCTTGAAAAACCATTCCTATGGCAGATTCCAGTGCCAGTCGGATCGTCTCTGCGGACATTTCAGTTCCCTGAATTTTGGTCCGATAACAGAGGTGGCGCTCGCAAGTTAGGGTCATGAACGCGATGGCTACATGGGCGCGAATGCGTGTCGGGGTCCAGTGAAGGATTGGACGAATTTTGAGATCATGTTGGGTGACTTCGAAACAGCTTTCGACCTGCCGTAGTTCGGCGTAATAATCCATTGCATCATGTGCTTTAGTGGTGTCTGGTAAATGGGTGATCACCCCATGTAGACCATCCCATTGGGCATCCTTCGCAATGTGCTCGTCATCGATGAGATACGAAGTTTTATCCAGCTTTTTCAGAAAGTGTTGATAGGTACTCGGTTCATCCAACAGGTGCGATGGAATCGGTGTCCCTGGCGGATATTTGCGCTTCAGTTTTTTCAATAGTCTGTTGCGTTCGTTCTGATCTTGTTTGGCACGTTTAGCCGACCATCTGACGTGTAATCGGCGATTCGGTTCGACGGTTGTCTCAAAGACCTGTGGACGGTGTTCTTTTGGGCTCGCAGCCCATGCCAAAATCTCCTTCGCTGACGCATGTCTACGGATCCGAGTACCCACCACATAGTACCAACCCTCTGCTTCAATGGCTTCTAATTCGGCTTGGCTGAACATGTCTCGATCGGCGACATAGATCTTATGTCGTATCTTCAGCCGTGACTCCAGGCGATTCAGCGCTGGTATCAAAGACTTGATCTCAGCCACCTTGCCTGGCAACAGTTCGTAGCCCACTGGTAAGCCTTCTGGGGTCACCATCAGCGCCAAAAATACTAGCGTTCCATTGAACTCCGCTTCTTTGCTATACTCGAATGGGTCTAGTGCCTCTTCTGTGAATGAACTAAAATACAAAGCCGTACAGTCAAACAGAATCACGTCCAACTCGTCATCCAAGAGGGTGGCGGCCGCTGCCATCGCTCTTTGTTGAATCCGCTCGATGCGAGCCTCGTCCAAATGATCCATCATGCGATAAACCTTCTCCAGCTGTAGGCGTATACCGAAGTTTTTCGCCAGATCTATGTCGTTGCGACGTTTACTGTCTGGATTNGCAAGCCGTGCCATGACCGTATGAAACAACGCGTGGGATGCATTGCGATTTCGGCTCTGCGGCAAAATCCGATGAAAGCCAAGTTCATGGTACAACCTGCCATAGATATCGTGAAAACCTAAACACAGGTCTTTGAGATGTACCATCTTGGCAAAGTTTACCGAGCGATCATCAACGGGATGCTTCTCCGCCACTGAACGGGCCTGTACAAAGCGTTCATAAGTATCTTCCACACCAAATAAACCAGGTTCTACTTCGCCTTTAAGCGCNTCAATCGTTTGTCGTCCGAGGCGTTGGAGTTGCTCCAATTCGCCATCATTGTGAGCGACGCCGAGATAGCGNATGATCTTCGCTCGAGGTTTACCGTTGATGCGCTGGTTCTTCATCACATGGACGGTTGGATAGGGACTGTTGGGGGATTTTGCGACACGTACATACATGAAGTAATTATGCCAATTTCCTGATCTTTTCAAGCTATACGTCCTATTAGACACTACAAACCTAATCGTCCACCGTGACACCCAGAGAAGCGTATAAAATCAATTACTTAGAAGATTGACTATGAAACGAACCCGACCAATTCAGGCCAATGCTCCGAATTCGATACGGGTAAAACAGCTTGATGATGTGTGCGCGGCCCGATACCTCAATCTCTCCTAGACAGGAGACGAATAAACCATACCTAGCAAATTCTGTTGATTTAATGCCCGTGGTCGTGCGATTCGTGTGCTAGACAGGCACTGAAAGTTTCAGCTAAATTTTCGAGCATTGAGACGTAAAGTCCCGGTCCATCTTCGAGTGAGGCTCCCAGCGGATCCACAGTACCTGACTTGACCTCCGACCCTTCAGTTATCACATTGATAATTCGTGTATCGAACTGAGGTTCGTCAAAGACACATACAACCTCTAACTCTCGTACCTTTTCCTGAAGTTCTCGAAGTCGCTTCGCACCTGGTGTTCGCTCAGGTGTGACAACAATGGATCCAACAACATTTAAACCAAAGCGATCCTCAAAATAACGGTACCCATCGTGAAAAACCAAGAAAGGTTGATTCCTAGAAGAGGTCAACAATTGGTCAATGTCATAGGTTAATTGGTCGAGTCTCGAATATAACGATTGCTGGTTGTTCTGATATGTTTCTGCGTTTTCTGGATCTGCCTCCGACAATACCGCTGCAATGTGACCAGCCAAAATGGCCCCATTGAACGGATCAAGCCAGATGTGTAAATCAAAGGGTTCCCCTTCCGCTACTTCTTGGACATCACCGCCATGCACGTCACCGTGTGTGTGGTCATGTGGACCATCATGACTGTGCGTGTGGGAGTCGCCATGACTGTGGTTGTGGGAATCAGAGTGAGCATGATCGGGTTCAGATGAGGATGCGGATTCACTTCCATGTGAATGACCACCGCTTTCAGCACCATGCGTATGAGCATGATCTACTTCAAACGCCCCTCCTTCTCGTAAAGGGCGCTTAATCAATCCCTCAGAGTCAGTCAGAAATACAACGTTTGCGTCCACATTGAGTGCCTCAATCATTGCCACCACCGAGGTTTCCATGTGTTCGTCAACCATGAAGACAATCTGAGCATTAGACAGGGCAGCGGCGTCAGAAGGACGCGGTGTAAACCCATGGGGATCGGCCATTCCTTTCATTATGAGATGAGGTTCCCCCACTCCTTCCATGATGGCGCTTACCAAGGAGTGAACCGGCTTAATAGACGCTACCACCTTCAAGTCATCTGCATAAACAGGCATAGCAACGATCATACCCAGAAGCATGATTATGTAGTTCTCTCCGCAACGATGTCTTAGAACCAAGTTGAAAAGTTTTCTGAGCGGCAAGTGCACTCTCCTCTGGTTAAACTGCAATGTTAAGCCGTGTTGTACAAACTGGTAGTAATCCCTAACTGTTATGGCTTCAGCGAGTACCTCACTAGACTTTGACCGCATACATCCGATGGCAAGAACTCGGTGCTGTGAGACAGAGGTTTTCGCTACAACCATTCATTATTTAAAACGATAATCCAATTACCATGCCCGATCCTGATCCAAGTACACAAAATTTTCTCATTAATGCACGGGAACTTGGTGTAAAACGAGGCGAGAGGTGGATTTTCCGACATGTCAACCTCTCTGTCGGCTTGGGTCAGCTGGTATTCATTATCGGCGCGAATGGCGCAGGCAAGTCAACCTGTGTGAAGACTATGCTTGGTCTGATTCAAGCTACGGAGGGAGAGATTGAGAAATCTTCGACCTTGGTAGTGGACTATGTGCCTCAACGATTGACAATCAGCCCTAATTTACCTCTGAGTATCCGGCGCTTAATTACGTTAACAAAACGATTCTCTAAGCAAGAGATAGATACAGCGCTCACGACAGTTGGCTTAGATCGTCTCGGTAATCCGCCCGTGACAACGCTATCCGGGGGTGAATTCCAACGTTTATTGTTGGCACGCGCTATGCTACACAGACCCAATTTGCTAGTTTTGGACGAACCCGCCCAAGGCATCGATGCAGCCGGAACGGATTTGGTTCATGAACTAATTGATGAAGTTCGGAAAGATTTGGGTTGCGGGGTATTACTGATTTCGCACGACCTTGAAAGAGCTATGGATATGGGAGACAACTTCGCCGTCCTTATTCCGCACGAATACGACGAAGCACCTGCCACCGCAGTAGTCAACCAATAGGGCTCCACAATAATGTTGGATGATTTCCTTGTAAGAGCTCTTTTAGCAGGTATTGGGCTGGCATTGGTGACCGGTCCGACCGGATGTTTCATCGTCTGGCGCAGACTTGCCTATTTTGGTGAGACCATGGCACATTCAGCACTGCTTGGAGTTGCACTTGCAATCATCTTCAATCTCAACCTTGTGATTGGCATCTTCTCGGTGGCGCTTCTAGTAATGTTGGCCGTGCTATACCTTGAACGTCGAGAGACTTTACCGACCGATACGCTACTTGGGCTTATTTCTCACGGAGGATTAGCTCTTGGGCTTGTCATTCTGTCCTTCTTTCCTCAGATGCGACTCAATCTTCATGCATTGCTATTTGGTGATCTGCTAGCTGTTTCGCGTTTAGACCTAGCGGTAATCTGGGTAGGTGGAATCCTCGCGTTGGCTGTACTCTGTTGGATCTGGCGGTCACTACTTGCCGCCACTATCAGTTCGGAAATTGCAGAAGTGGCTGGTTTACGCCCAGAAAGAGCTCGATTGATATTCGGCATTTTGCTAGCCGCGGTGATTGCAGGTGCAATTAAAATCGTCGGTGTTTTGCTTATCGTCGCACTTCTGATTATTCCAGCAGCGACGGTACGACGTTTCTCACCAACCCCTGAAATCATGGCGTTCGCCGCAGCTGTCTTAGGTACTATTGCGGTGGCAGGCGGGTTATTTGCCTCGGCGACGTTGGACACTCCCTCCGGACCATCCATTGTGGTTGTTGCACTGATCCTCTTTATTGTGACTCGCGTAGGATACCTGAAGGTACGCTAATCTCCAGCTAACGACTGATCGCAGACAGGCCAGCGTCTACACGTATTCACCTGAATGAAGGTATGTTACAAGCTCGTCGAGATTGTCAAACAAATCCAGCTCATTTTGTTCACCTGTACTAACGTAAGCCATCACCTTGTCTATTCGCCCTTCAAGAGGATGTATAGGTACATGAGTAGGGGTCAAGAATTCTTTACTAGGAGGACCGTACGGAATCACGTAAATGTCCCCTGGTATTGCCAGCTTCTCTTCAAGGGTCTGACGCCATCTATTGCATTCGCCTTCAGGTCCTCGCAGAACCGTTGATTGCAACAACCGAGGATTTTCCGAGCGCATTATTTCAGTTACATCCTCGAGGTAATCAAACACATTCTCACCCACAGCGCTACTCACGAGGTCCTGCTGAGTTTGCCAGACCAGTTTAAATTGAGGATTGTCGTGCAAGCTTGCGAGCCGTCGAAACGCGCGAATTAAGACAGCCGTCTCTGACTCTCGGTCTATCTGAAGATCGAATATCGGAAAAAACTCGGGAACCATTTCGTAATCGACATCCGACTCGTTTCCTAAGAGTTGCGATTTTGCGATTTGACTCCTATCCAGTATCGACCAGTTATCCACCATGAGATGCCCAATGAATGTGCAAATTTCGTAGTAGTAAGAGATCCATCGATCCTGAAGAAACTCAAGCAGAGTATCCAACATGTAGATCAGATCTGCTGAGTTGAGAAGCCGCAGAATCTCCTTATCGTCTTTGAATTCGATGTGATCCAGCAATCGTTCCATGACTTCGTGAGCCGAATCGACGTAGGCATTATTCTGAAAGTGTCTTCCCGCTTTAAGTAGTGCCAGGCTAACCGCTGCACATGTGACAGGATTTACTCGCGTATCCACCGTAAGTGCTTCATCGTTCCGATTGGCAAGTAACTTCAATCTAGCTGACTCAAGAAGGTCTGCTGCCTCTTGTGGTTCAAAGAACAGTTGGTCCAGCACGCTGTACCATGAGTCAACCCTCTTCAAACAGAATCTTCTTCCATAATCGGGCCGCCGGTTTAGGCCATATAGCGTCTCTACTACGAGAAATTCATCTTCGGTCAATTGCCTTTTGACGTTTAGTTTGTTCCACGTATAGTGCGTCAGATCATTGTGGGCGGTGTCACAGACCGTGGTTGGAAATAAAAACCCCGGTAATTTCTGTTGATGAAGATATTCAGCCGTTAATCTGGCTACGTTCTCAAATAACACATCGTCAGTAGTTTCCAGCGCTCGACAATAAACTCGTAGTAGATATGCACTGACAGTTAGTCTTTTTTCNGCAGTAGCCGTACCAACCTGGCCACTTGTGGCGTTGTGCATTTGGAGGAATCCTCCTGCTAGATGATCGAAGCAAACTGAACGTCCCATCTGCGTAAGCAGGCTATACGCCAAATTCGATAAATTAGCGTCACCCCAATCATCCGATTGGTCCAGATCCAGAACATAGGATGCAATCTTTGCAGGTAGCATCACGTTGTCCATCAGCTGTGCGGCTACTCTAGACGAATCTGCATTAAATCTCTCAAGAGTCTTGTGGAAACCGTCTAGAAATTCCGAATCCAATACCGGAGAACGCGCTAAGGTTATCTCATAGTAGTCCTCAAGCGGAATTTCCGTTTGCGACTCCCGTCGTGGAAATTGAATGACTTTAGAAGACTGCGGCTGAGGACGGTCGGGAATAATCCGATTGAAAAGGTCTGACTGATCAATATCCGCTAGAAGTAACGTGTGATTGGTTTCCTCAGACTTCAGAAATTTAGGTAACAAGGTCATGGAATCCAGCACCAAAACACGAGGCAAGTCCGCACTAGGTAACATCCTCTGCTGGGCTAGTGAGAGATTCACCGTCCAACTAACTATCGAACGATATAAGTGAACGAACGCCGGATTTTCCTCTCGGTCTACAAGGACGTTGACATACGTCTCGTTCAGTGATTTCGTATAAGCCTCATTTTGATACCAACGACACTCCCCGAAGTGAGTGACCTGACTGTAATAGCTTCCGACTACGACACGGATATCTTTGTTTTCACTTTTCGCGAAATTCACCGTGGATTGATTCCACAGATACCAATCCACTAAATCACGATTGCGAAAACGATAGTATGGGCTATCACAAATACTTAAATCCAAGAACGGAGTACTCCTTAACGGATCTTGCGCACACGATGCATGTGTGAGAAGTGGTCGGGCAAAACTAAGAAATCTGAATGCCTAGTTTAAATTGAGGAGTACCTGAGTTGTGGCAGTCAACAGCCAATCAGCACTTCCCGACTCACCACATCCACTAGGAACAAGCATTGTCGCCACGACCCCAGACAATAAAGAAAATTACATTAGGCGAACATTAGGAAGGTGTTGGAATCTCGCAAAGGACCTGTTTAGGTACAAGCTCCTGCCTAAACTTCAACCAGTCACACTGCCCCGATGATCGCGAGAGCGGTGCGTAGCGTCTAAGAACTGCTAAATCATTGAAGTTGTAGTCTCACGGAACGAAAAGTCCCGAGAGAGACTCTCAGCAAGGAACGATGTGCGCCTAATTCGTCCGGCGGACGCGCCTCGCGGCGGACCTGTACTGTCCTTTATTGTCCTTTTAAGAACTTCGAGTCAATCTATGTCGTCTAGCTCAATTGAAACCATTGCTGTTCATACTGGTGAACATAGTGATCCAAACNATCCAGCATCCTCACCTGATCTCACCATGGCATCCACATTTCTTATGGATACTGCTGAGGGATTCTCAATCAACGCGTTTGAGGACGAACGACCGTTGATGTACACGCGTTGGGGGAACCCAACCACATTGTTGTTAGAGAAAAAACTCGCCGCCATGGAAAGTGCGGAAGCCTGCCTTGCATTGGCTTCTGGTATGGCTGCCACCTCCACTCTATTACTCGGATTACTGAAAAGTGGCGACCACGTAATCGTTACACCCATCCACTATCCTGGAACATCAGAGCTGATTCGAGATTTGTTACCAAGGTTTGGCATTTCTTCCAGCGTTGTTGACCCAACGGATACAGCGGCAATTGCTAATGCAATCACGCCGGCCACGAAAATGATTTGGATCGAAACGCCTGTCAATCCCACCCTAGCGATAACTGACATTAAGGCTTGTGCCGACATCGCTAAGGCTCACAAAATTCAGCTTGTCGTGGACTCAACCCTTGCTACACCCATCGCCACTCGACCGATCGAACTTGGTGCTGATTTCGTGGTTCACTCCTTAACTAAGTACGTCGGTGGGCACGGCGACGCACTAGGTGGATGTATTTTGGGTAGTAAGGCAACGTTGGAAACACTGCTCTCTGAAGCACACGTTCATTATGGCGGCGTGATCAGTCCTTTTAACGCCTGGCTGATAGTTCGAGGCATCGCAACTCTGCCAATCCGTATGAGACAGCACGAGGAAACAGCAATGCAGATTGCACTATTCCTAGATCAACATCCGGAAGTAGCAAGAGTCAATTACCCAGGGCTACCTTCTCACCCCCAACACGATTTAGCTAAACAACAAATGGCTAATTTTGGTGGTCTTCTCTCTTTCCAAGCGAANAATCGTAAGCGGCTACTGAAACGATTACCTCGCGATTTCAAGCTCTTCCACCATGCCGTTTCTCTCGGACATGTGCGCAGTCTCATCTGCTATGTTGACACCGAAGAAGTGATCAGCGCTTCATACAACTTGAATTCCACACAACAATCAGCTTACAGAGATTGGGCTGGTGAAGGACTATTTCGCATTTCAACGGGTATGGAAAATGCTGATGAACTCTGCGAAGATATCGCGAATGTTCTAGGCAACTGACAACTGCAATTAAAACTGCTACACTAAACAGGCTAGGTTCACCCTTTAGCTCATTTCAGACACTTCAGAACTAGCAGTATCAATAAGCAAGGTTCTTCAGACTATTAGGAGCGACTGTTCGATCATTTGATCTATCAAAGAATAGGTCATCTACGGTCATGGCATGTCAATGATTCGACCCAATGTTTGTGCCGTAATCCTCAATGATCAATACAGAGTGTTATTGGCAGAACGTACCAATGGTGGCTGGCAATTTCCTCAAGGAGGCATTGATGCCCACGAAACTCCGACAGCAGCACTCTATCGTGAAGTACAAGAAGAAGTAGGACTAAGAAAAGCACACATGGAGCTACTGGGTAGGGCAGATTCACCATTCCGATATGACCTGCCGAAGGAATATCAGATTCTTAATAAATCAACAGGAAGCATGATCGTCGCGCAGGATCAGTGGTGGTACCTTCTGAAAATGGTCGTTAACGATTCCACAATTAATCTGAACACAACTACACGTCCCGAATTCAAACAGTGGAGATGGGTCAGCTTTTGGTACCCCTTATACTGCGTTATTGACTTCAAGAAAGACGTATATAGACAAGGATTGACAGCTTTGGCCAACCTTTTAAGGGATGGAACCTAGCAAATGCTGGATGCACTACCTGAATTGATTCGGCTCATCCGATCTGAGCCTGATTTTCTAAAGGTTGCTCATATCGTGGTCACGCGCGTACCCGATATCCTGGGCTGTGAGGTGGGTTCTCTCTTTGTTAGGGACCAATCCACCAATACCATGCACATGATCGCAAATGACGGCTATGAATTGCCACCAGATCAGGAGATAATCGTACCCGCCGGTAAAGGTATCGTTGGTTTGGTCGCCCATCGCTATGAACCGCTAAACGTACCTGACATTCTCGCGAACCCGCATTTTTACGATCACCCCGATACAGCTGATGAGCGTTATCGAGCTTTTCTTGGTGTTCCAGTCATGCACCGTCGTAGCGTCGTTGGTGTACTGACCGCGCAGAGATTTGAGGACCCTTTCAGTGAAGATGAGGAAGGTTTTCTGACTTCTGTCGCTGCCACGTTATCCAGCGGCTTATCCAAAGCGCTTGACAATCGGGAGATTCGACTTTCGGCAGAATCCGCTGCGATAGTCCGGCCGGAGCGAGTGATTCGAGGTGTCGCAGGCTCACCTGGGATTGCCATCGGACACACCGTGTTAATGCAACCTTCCGCCAATTTAGAAGCCGTTAGAGACAGGTTGGTCGACGTCGACGCGCTAGGTGCGGAACTACAAAAGCTAGATATTGCGTTAGCCTCCGTGAGGGCAGAAATTCAAGGGATCAATTTATCGATGTCTGATCATGTCGGAGAAGAGGAATTAGCTCTGTTCGATGCCTATCTTCGTATATTGGATGATGATGCGATTGCAGGTGAAGTTCGTACGGAAATTCGTGAATCAAAACATTGGGCACAAAGCGCTGTGGCAAATGTGTTCACGAAGCATGTTCGCGCACTTGAGTCTTCAAAGAGTAGCTTGATGTCGGAACGGGCGAAGGACGTTCGGGACTTAGGCGAGCGACTACTTCATAGTTTGCAGGTAATTGGCCACAGATCCACTGGCGCTCTTCCGAAAGATGCCATTGTCGTTGCACAAGACATTACACCAGCAATGATTGCAGAGCACAACCTTGAGCATTTAAAGGGTCTCGTCGCAATCTCTGGATCCATTAACTCACATTCGGCGATCCTCGCCCGAGCACTAAATAAACCTGCTGTCATGGGTGTGACCAACCTTGATCTTTCTGATCTTGAAGACGCACAGATCATCGTCGATGGTTACTACGGCGAAGTCGTTCTCCATCCGACCTCTGAAACGATCGACAGATATTTAGAGCTCGTTCAGCATGACCAGGAATTTGCTATCGAGCTGGAGCAGATCCGAGACCAACCCAGTGAAACAAAAGATGGTAGACGGGTCAATTTGTGGGTGAATATCGGTATGGTGAGTGAAATATCCCGCTCCCTTGATCGAGGAGCTGAGGGAATCGGATTATTCCGTACCGAGATTCCTTTTGCAAGTCGTGATCGATTTCCCACTGAGGAAGAGCAACGACAGATTTATCGCGAACACATGCAAGCTTTTGAGCCTCGACCTGTGACCATGCGCACTTTAGATATAGGCGGGGATAAGCCACTGCCTTATTTTCCGATCGACGAAGAAAATCCCTATTTAGGTTGGCGAGGGATACGTGTCTCCTTGGACCATCCAGATATTTTCCTTGTTCAAATACGTGCTATGCTCAAAGCAAACGCCGAACTTGATGGCATTCTCCGAATCATGTTGCCGATGATCACAACTATAGATGAGATAAAGAGTGCCAAGAGACTAATCAAGCAAGCATTCGATGAAGTCATCGCAGAAGGTTTTAATGTCAAATTCCCATTGATCGGCGCAATGATCGAAGTGCCTGCATTGCTCTGGCAATTAGATTCAGTCTGTGAAGAGGTTGACTTTCTCGCCGTGGGATCAAACGATTTAACCCAGTACATGCTTGCTGTATCTCGCAACAATCCAAAGGTGGCAACACTTTACCAGGAATTCCACCCAGCCATCCTGCAGACACTAGACCATCTTGCGAGTGTGGCTCATGAGAAAGGCCACGGCATAGGTATTTGTGGGGAAATGGCAGGGACAGTTGAGGGAGCTGTCGTCTGCATAGGCTTTGGCTACGATGTCCTGTCCATGAACGCTACCAACCTCCCTCGAGTGAAGTGGGTAATTCAGAGAATTACCACATTCTCAGCAAGTCGCATCGCCAAACGGGCCAAACAGCTGGATGATGCAGAGTCGGTGTTGACATACATACGGAATCAGCTCAGCGCACTGAATTTAGAAAAGGCAATTCCGCATCACGAGCATCCAGAGATCTTCTTCTAGTTGTCCTTACTTCAACCGTCGAAGTCAGGAAGACGGTGATGGCTGGGTAGACATCAAACGAAAGATCGGCGACCTCCTACCAGTTTCTAAGAATTTCGTTGGAGTTACGGAAGCAATATCGCATCTAAAAAACTCGGCACTAAAGAAGGGGAGGAAGTGTTAGATCAACCGTCAGACTCTAAAACGGTGTCGGGACTGCGTACGTTTCAGTGGCGACAGTTGGCGGCAAAAAATAGGTTCTAATAAATAGGCTACCATACCCATGAAAAAGCGTCTGAGTGTAAAAAAAGCGAGAAGGTTGGTATCGACCGTAAACATCGTTTACTTGTCTGGCACCAACTCTTTTAATTCGCCCAAATATTCGCCTCTCACAAGAGCTTCCTCACGTTCTCTTTCATACGCTCGCTTGGCAGAATGTACGGTGAAAGGGTATATAAGCTTTGGATCGTTTTCCAACTCTACCAATTCTTGTAGACGAGCTTTAATCTTTTCATCTGAAAATCCTAATTGAGCATATGCATCAGCAAGACGGGAATGTAAAGCCTCGTCGACATATCTCGCCTGTGCGAATCGTTCTTTAACTGTTAGCGTTTCATCAGGCATTTTGACTCCATAGGGTATCTAATGTTCTTTGAATCTTAGATGCCGAATTCCCGAAAGTTCTCGTAATCGGCAAGCTCTTCCCGCAAATCTGCTAGTTGTCTCGACATACCTTCGTGCACTGCTTTCACCCGCAAAGGATCCTCATCTACCCGTCGCTGTGCGTTTTGTTCCCACTACTTGATCGCCTTCTCAAATTCTGACTCATTTCGTCGAGTTATTACGTACTGGAGTTCATCAACAATCATAAATAGGTCCTCAGTTGGAGGCGATGCAACGCCTAGTGATTGACGCTTTGAGGGGGGTAGAAGATGTCTTCAATTCTTCGTCGATTATTACAACCAACCAATCAATCATCCTTTTCATAAGGCAAGGCTACCGATCTTTCAGCACGGAGTACTGACATGACGTCAAAACAACAAAACCAATCTAAAGACAACCATTCACGTATCACCGATGAGATTCTTGACACCCTGTTGCAGCGGCATGATCCGCAGGAGGTGCTTGAGAGTGAGGATCTCTTGATGGATTTGCGCCGGCATCTGACCGAGCAGATCCTTGATGCCGAGATGGATTATCATCTGGCATCCAGCGATGACCCCAACAGCCGTAACGTCCACAATCACAAGACGGTCTTGACGGCGACTGGTCCGATGCATTGGATACCCCACGTGGCCGACAAGGTACATTCAAACCCAAGTTAGTGCCGAAGTATGTGCGCGGGCTGCCTGGGTTCGATAACAAGGTTCTGTCGCTGTTCGCCAAGGGGATGAGTGTGCGTAACATTCTCGATACCGTGGAGGAACTGTACGGCATTGAGGTCTCGCCGGATCTGATCTCGACGGTGACCGAAGCTGTGATGGATGAGTTTAAGAGTTGGCAAACTCGTCCGTTGGAGAGCACGTACGCAATCGCTTACCTGGAAGCTATTCATGTCAAGGTCCGCGATGCTGGTAGCATTGCCAACCGGGAGATTTATCTTGGTATCGGGATCGCCTAGGATGGTCGCAAGGAAGTGCTTGGAAGGTGGCTCGGAGCGCATGACAACGCTAAATTCTGGCTCTCGGTGCTACAGGATCTTCAACAGCGCGGGGCGGACATCCTCATTGCAGTGGTGGATGGCCGGTCTGGTTTTCGGGTGGCGTTGGAGACGGCGTTTCCGGCGACGACGGTGCAGACCTGCATCGTGCACTTGTTGCATGACTCGCTGTCGTGCGCGAGTTACCGAGAACGGTCAACCTTGGCCGCGGCGTTGAAGCCGATTTACACGGCGATCAATGCCGATGCAGCAGCCGCATTGGATGCATTCGAGGCGAGTGAATTAGGGCAACGCTTTCAGGATGTGGTGCGGCTCTGGCTACGAAGTTGGGAACGAGTGATTCCGTTTCTGGCATTTTCTCTGGAACTTCGTAAGTTGATTTACACGACCAATGCGATCGAAAGTTTGAATGCCTCGGTGCGACGCGCGGTTCGGGTCCGCGGTCACTTCACAAGCGTTGAAGCGGCGAAAAAACTGATTTATCTAGCGCTACGCGAGGCGACCAAATCCTAGGGTAAACCCATACGTCAATGGAGTAAGGCGAAACGGGAATTGGCCATTCATTTCGGTGATCGCTTCAACGCCTCAAACGGTTGGGTGTAACCGAACTAATCCGTCAAACAAAAGCCCAAAGGCTTGAAATGAATGAGATACGCTTCCGCTACATCTTCATCAAGAATGCGCGTCAAGAATCCGCACAAACTTATGCCAACAATCGGATTGTAACTGGACTTGGATATGTTGATCTCATCAATTACCCATGACTAGTATTGTATCAAAACCATGGGCGAGAAACAAGGGCATCTTAGTTAAGTACTACCAATTGTGCCACTGCACCTGTCGTGCTGTCATAGTTAACGCGGTAGAGCTCACCGGTGCATCCGTTGAAGTGATAGCCACTTTGAC
>JGIcombinedJ30088_10003298_pt1 | contig 15002 bp, 17 predicted proteins | sample PinacodermPK_FD_30088 | JGI IMG/M metagenome (IMG submission 30088)
GGCTACTTCGGCACGTTCTACAAGTCGGCGCTCTATCCGACACTTCGCCTGATAGACGCCCACTTGCATCGATGGGCAATGAGGAAGTTCAAACGCTTCCGCCAACGACCGCATCAGGCTCGTCTCTGGCTTGCCAGGATCGCGAAAGCGGAGCCGTGGCGGTTCGCCCGTTGGCCCCTATTGTACGGGCAAGGCCGGACGCTGGGAGCCGTATGAGTCGAGAGGCTCACGTACGGTTCTGGGAGCGCGTGGGGGTGAGATTCCCCCGCGCGACTCGATGGTCCGGTCGTTGATTGGAGGGGCGATCTTGTGGGCCGGGTGGGCCACGAATTTGGACCTGCTGCACATGCCCTGCATCGTTTATCCGGCCCGACGAGCCGGGTTAGCCGCTACCAGATGTTGTCCGTCGAAAGCGCCGCCTCATCGGATAATGCTCGCTTGCGGATCGAGGACAGGATCCGGAAAGGTCGTGTCCTGACGACTTCATATGGTGGAGGTTCGGAAAACGGAATAAGGATTGTCGCAGGGCCAGTAGTGCTTGATATCACGCCGAGTTAGAGCTTCCTTGAATTGGCCTGGAGACAAGGAACTCGGCATCCTGGATGCCTCGGGTGTGAGAACAAAACGCCGGAAGGCGTCGAAGATCCGCTTCCTGCATGCCCAAGCGCTCGGACGATGAAAGCCGTTGTGCAGCCAGCAGTTAGCCCGAGTGGCGCTTGAGCGGCAGCGCTCGCCGCGCACTTGCGGAGAGAGTCTCCGAACCGTCGCGCGACTTCAGAGCGTCACTATAGGAAGCAGAAGGTAACAAGGCAATGCAGAACGTCGCGTGTACGAGCGGGGTCATTCACTCGATCCGCACTGTCGGCGGCGGTGCAGGCGGACTGCCACCGCTCCACGACACGAAGCTCACCGGTTGTGTCAGCTTCGTTGCAGGCGTCGTGACAGGAGCCCATTCACTTGCGGCGCGTAGCGTGGCGTCGCTACAGTGAATCATGAGGATCAGGCACAAGGGACTGCGGGCGCTGCACGAGCGGGACAATTCCGCGCGGATGCCCGCGGGTCTGGTGTCACGGCTGCGGCGCGTTCTGTTCCGGCTGCAAGAGGCGGCGCATCCGGGCAGGGCCGATCCGCCGGGGTTCCGGCTGCATCCCCTGAAGGAGCGTTCGCGTCTCGGGCAACTGGCGCGTGGTGTTCCGGTTCGAGGACGGCGAGGCCGTGGACGTGGACCTGATCGACTGCCACTGACGAAGGGGTGTGGACCATGAAAGACGTTGCAGACGATCGCGTAGGGCCGATGCTGAACCCGCCGCACGTGGGCGAACTGATCCGCGAGAGCATGGAGGAAGCGGGCTGGAACGTGACGGGGACGGCGGCGCGGCTTGGTTGCGAGCGCGGAACGCTGTCGCGCCTGCTGAACGGCAAGGCGGGGGTGTCGGCGAACATGGCGCTTGCGCTGGAGGATATTGGCTGGGGCACTGCGGACCACTGGATGCGGATGCAGGCGAGCTACGAACTTGCGCATGCGCGCCGGGGCCAAGCCGCCGCAGAACGGCGCATGGGCGCGCTGCACACATGATCGGGGCCTCGCGGCAGCGTAGACGACGGTAATCTACACGAACGCTTGCGCGTTGGGCAAATCTCGACCAGAACGGGACTGATGGCGAGGACGAACGCAAAGTTGTCGATGGCGGTTGAAGGGTACTTCACCGACCTTGGGCGGGTGCGGGCCTCCGGCGGTGCGACCGGCGAACGGTCAAGCTATGGGCCGCTCGCCAACCTGCTGAACGATGTAGGTGCGGCGCTTAGGCCGAAGGTGTTCTGCGTCGGCGAGCTTGCTGACCAGGGCGCGGGGCATCCCGACTTCGGCCTCTATTCGGCGAAACAAATTCAGCGGGGTCGGCCACGCGAAGGCCAGATACCAGAACGTGGCGTCGTGGAGGTGAAAGCGGCGGACGACGATGCCTGGCTCACGGCGGCGGGCGATCAAGTAAGCCGGTACTGGGGACGCTATCGACTGGTCCTTGTGACCAACCTGCGTGACTACGTGCTGGTGGGCGAAGATGCTGCGGGCCACCCGGCGAAGCTCGAAACCCTCCGGCTTGCAGACAGCGCGGATGACTTCCGGTACAAACTGGAAAGGCCCCGTGCATCTGCCCGCACGGCTGGTGCTGGCCTCGGAGAGTATCTCGCCCGCGCGTTGTCGCATCGGGCGGCGTTGGCGGAGCCGAAAGATCTGGCGTGGATGCTTGCCTCCTATGCGCGCGACGGGCTGGCGCGGGTCGAGGCGGCGGGCGATACACCGGCGCTTGTAACAGTGCGCGCCGCGCTGGAAGATGCTTTGGGCGTTCGCTTCGAGGGCGCGCGCGGCGCGCGCTTCTTCCATTCGACGCTTGTGCAGACGCTGTTCTACGGCATCTTTTCCGCGTGGGTCCTGTGGGCGCGGCAAAGTCCGCCTCCCGTTGGCGGATTCGATTGGCACACTGCGGTCTGGCACCTGCGAGCGCCTGTGCTCGCCGCGTTGTTCCAACAACTGTCGCAGCCTGGAAGATTGCAACCGCTCGGGCTTGTCGAAGTGCTCGACTGGACGGCCGCCGCGCTCGACCGGGTTGACCGGGACACTTTCTTCTCGCGCTTCAACGAAGGCGAGGCAGTACCCTATTTCTACGAGCCGTTTCTGGAAGCCTTCGATCCCGAACTGCGCAAACAACTCGGAGTTTGGTATACGCCGACGGAAGTGGTCCGCTATATGGTCGCGCGCGTTGACAAGGCGTTGAGGGACGATCTCGGCGTCCCGGAGGGGCTGGCGGCGGAGAATGTCTATGTTCTCGATCCGTGCTGCGGGACCGGCGGCTATCTGGCCGAAGTGCTGCGCCGTATCGCCACTAATCTGGAAGGCCAAGGCCTCGGCGCGCTGGCCGGCGCGCGGGTGAAACAGGCGGCGACCGAAAGAGTGTTCGGCTTCGAGATTATGCCCGCACCTTTCGTCATCGCGCACTTGCAGGTCGGTTTGACGATGCAGGGCCTCGATGCAACTCTCGCCGAGGACGGAACCGAGCGCGCCGGGGTGTTCCTGACCAACGCGCTGACCGGCTGGGAGCCGCAGGCAACTAAACCGCTACCCTTCCCGGAACTGGAGGAAGAGCGCGACCGGGCGGAGCGGGTAAAACAGGACCGTCCGATTCTGGTTATTCTCGGCAACCCGCCCTACAATGGGTTCGCGGGCATGGCGGTGGACGAGGAACGGGCGCTGTCCGAAGCCTACCGCACGACGAAACTGGTGCGTCGGCCCGGAGGTCAAGGGCTGAACGACCTCTATGTCCGATTCTTTCGCATGGCCGAACGGCGTATCGCGGAAAAGACCGGGCGAGGCGTGGTTTGCTTCATTTCGAACTACTCCTGGCTCGACGGCCTGTCCTTCACGGGCATGCGGGAGCGCTATCTGGAAGGATTCGACGCGATCCGGATCGACTGCCTGAACGGCGACAAGTACAAGACTGGCAAGGTTGCACCGGACGGTACGCCTGACCCCAGCATCTTCTCGACCGAGGGCGATCCGATCGGCATCCAGGTCGGTACGGCGATTACCACACTTGTGCGCAAGGCAGAGCACAAACCGACCGAACGGGTGGCGTTCCGGCATCTATGGGGGCGGGCCAAGCGCGCGGAACTCGCCGCGACTGCGGAAGCGGCGCCCGAAGCGCTATATGAGGACATAACGCCTGACCTGCTGATCGGACTGCCCTTCGCGCAAACGACGGTGAGCGCGGACTGGTCCGGCTGGCCGACGCTGCCGGAACTGTTCCCAGTCTCTTTCCCGGGCGTCAAGACCAGCCGCAACGGCTTCCTGATCGACACCGACCTGGACCGGCTCAAGACGCGGATTGCGGATTATTTCGACCCGGCGCTGGGTCACGAGGAAATCGAGCGGCGCTATCCGGCGGCGATGAAGGCCTTCGGAGGCTCCGATGCCCGAGCTGTGCGCAATGCCCTGCTTGTACGCGGTGGACCGGACGAAGCCGGGTTCGTCCGCCATGCCTACCGACCGTTCGACGACCGCTGGCTCTATTGGCAGAAGGACGGCGGACTGCTTGACCGCCCGAGACCCGACTACAGACGGCAGATATTCGAGGGAAATATCTGGATTGAAGCGCGCGAACGGGACGCCAGGGAGGACTATTCGCGCGGCACCACAGTCCGCCATTTGGCTGACAATTTCGGCAACGGCTTGTCCAGTTTCTTCCCCGCGCGCTTGCGTGACGACGATCTTGCCGGCAATGGGGAAGGTGCCTCGCGAGCTAATCTGACGGAGGCTGCGCATTGCTACCTGAAGCGGCTGGGCCTCGGCGTGGAGGACCTGTTCCACCATGTCGTCGCGACGCTACACGAGCCCGCTTACCGGGAGGCCAATGCCGGTGCGTTGCGAATCGGCTGGCCACGTATTCCTTTGCCGGGTTGGCCCGATGGTGGGGATAGGGACGCCGCGGCGGCGCTCACGGAATCGGCGGCGCGCGGGCGCGAAATTGCAACGCTACTCGACTGCGAAACACCCGTGCCTGGAATCACGCAAGGCCCGTTTCGCGCGGAAATCGCAGCCATCGCCGCGCCGACCACAGTGGGTGGCCGCAATATGGCCGGCGACGACTTTGCCGTGACCGCCGGCTGGGGCCACTATGGCCGGGACGACGCTGTGATGCCCGGCCAGGGGCGTGCCGTCGAGCGCCCGTTTGCGCTGGCGGAGCGCGCTGCAATGGGTGCCCCCCTACCCGCGCTCGGCCAAACTACCTTCGACATCTGGCTGAACGCGAACGCATACTGGCGCAACGTACCCGCCAGTGTCTGGAGCTACCGCCTCGGCGGTTATCGGGTCCTCAAAAAATGGCTCTCCTACCGCGAACGCGACATCCTCGGTCGCCCGCTGAGGCCCGACGAAGTCCAGCACTTTGCCGAGACGGCGCGGCGTGTTGCCGCGATCCTCTCCATGCCGCCTCCAACAAGACCTCACCATGAGACCTGGTAGGCCATCATTTGGCCCATTCTCTTTGGATGGCAGGCGCCCAACAGGGATCAATTGGAAGGTCAGAGTACGGAGCTCTTTCTGATGCGGAAAGACATACCATCGCTAATCAAAAAGAAATTGACCCAGGAGAGTCAATCGACTTGTCCCTTTTGTGGCGAAGATGATGTTTCCACTGCGCAGTTTCATCACATTAAACCGTTAGCAGCGGGCGGTGCGAATTCCTTGGAAAACCTCATCTACATTTGCGCGAATTGCCACTCCAAGGTAACGCAAGGTCAAATCTCTCAAGGTGAAGTCATGAGAGCAAAACAAATGCTTGTACACGATGTGCATCCCCAATTAAAGGACGAAAGGGAGAGTAACATCATCCAACTGGATTTTAGCAAAGGTTCCAACAGTGGTGTGATTGCAAACAGAGTGGAGAAAGTAGAGATAAAGACGACACGAAAATCAGTGAACATTAATCCTCCACACGGTTCAATTGGCTCAAGTTTGCCTCATAGGAACTACACGAAGCATCTTATCGATAGATGCCATGATTTTAAAAGGATGGAAGTTGGCCAAGACGGCATGAAATACGCAATATTGTATCAACAGATTAAGAAACGATTTGGCACCAAATGGGACATGATTCCGTTGGAAAGGTTTGATGATCTGGTGATGTATATTCAATCGAAAATAGACAAGACGAGACATGGCAAGATACAGAACGCGAGTGCCAAGAAGAACTATTCGAGTTTTGCAGAGTACCTGGAAAAATATGGAGGATATGGAGACATCTAACTTCATTACATTCTTTCGTCTTGTAACATTGCCTTGGCAATCAACATGCCTATCTTTTCCGCCGCCTCGGCCAGATGATTGTCGGCAAGGTGGGCGTAGCTCGCCATGGTGCGGTGCCGCCGGTGTCCGAGCAGCTTGCCGATCAAGGACAGATTCTCGCCGGACACATCACCGCTTGACTGGCTGCGGTGTGCCGAAGGCAGTGCAGGCGAAGGTTGCCGAGCTTCGCGTCCGCGCAGAGCGCGCGCCCGAGCCGCGCCAGCTCGTCCGTGTCGAGGAACCGGGCAAGCTTCTTCCCCGGGTTCTTCACGATCCCAAAACAGGGGTTGCAGCCGCGCTGGCGGGATCCCCATTTCTCGGCGCGAAACATCATCGCGCGCAGTGTCTCGAAGGCGCAGTTGGCCGCGCCCGGGCTGTCTCCGCTCGCCGCATCGTACCAGGCATCCACGTCCTCGGGGCCGATGCGGTCGAGCGGCATCCCGCCGAACGCCGGCAGGATACGGGACTTGAGATAGTTGCGCACGGTCTTGCGCCCTGAGGGCTTCCAGTGAGGTTCGCTGCGGCGAAGGTATTCCTCAGCGAACGCCCGGAAGGTCGGGGTCTGCTTCTCCCGCCGGATGTCCTCGGCTGGATTCTCTCCCGTGCGGATGCGCGGCAGTAAGCCGCGGGTGGGGCGGCGGGCCTCGGCGAACTTCATCCCCTGGTGCCGGGCGATGACGGTGCGGCGGCTCCGTCCCTCGATGCGCGCCTGCACGATCCAGACTTTCCGGCCCGAGGGGTGAATGCGCAGCCCGAAGCCGGGCAAGGACTTGTCGAACAGGAAGGTGTCCCTGGGACCCGGCTTGCTCTGGCGCGCCAGACGCGGCGTTAGGTCAAGGGTCGGCATCGAAGGTTCCTCCCCCATGCTCCGCGCCAATTCCGACCAGGGCAGTCTGGATGCGGTTCGATACCCTGTCGGCGGCGTCTGAAACGGACTGGTCGGAGAGATGGACGTAGCGCTCCGTTGTCTCGACGAGCGCGTGCCCGAGCACCTTCGCGATCGTCACCATGTCCACGCCGTTCATGGCGGCGACCGAAGCCCAGGAACGTCGAAGGTCGTGAAGGCGGAAGGCGGGCAGTCCCGCCTCGGCGCGTATGCGGCTCCACTGATGCTCGATGTTGTCGATGGGGCGGGTAGCCGGACGGGCGGGAAACAGATACGGGCAATCGTGGCCGTAGTGCGGGATGGCGTTGATCGCGGCCCGCGCGGCGCTCGACAGCCAGACCGTGCGCGGCCCGGACTTGGAATCGGGAAGATGGATGCGCTTGCCCTTGATCCAGCCCCATTCAAGGGAGAGGATTTCTCGGAGGCGACATCCGGTCAGGATCAGCGGTCAGCGCGATGACACCTGTGGAATTCATCGCCAAGTGGCGTGTGGTCGAGCTCAATCGGGCATTGACCCCCTCCCGGACAGCGCCTATGATCCCGGTCATGCTTCGCATCGTGTCAGGCTGCACCTGCATCCTGGCAGGGGCCGTGTACGCTGTCTTCGCCGTGCTGTTGATGTCGGTCATCTCTTTCAGCCACCCGTTCGCGCCGCTCCTGGCGGTGGTCTTGGCGGCTCCTGCCGTCTTCTACTTCGCGCTCGCCAGGTATGCGATGCGAAGGGATTGACCCTTGACCCTCGGACGTCCGGGGTCCCGGCCAGTCGGTCTGGAGAGGTCCAGCACCTTGCAGATACAAGGCGGCGTATTACCGTAATCCTGTCCATGCCGCCGGCAAACGAGGGACGAGCATGAATGCTGAGAAATCGTGGCCAGAAGACACGTTCATGTGGGAGGGCGAGGACCAGAAACACAACTGCGGATCGCATTGGTACCCGTTTTTCGACAGCCCCGATGCGATATTCGCAATCCTCCCCGAGGTCGAACGGGACTCGGCGCCTCTGACAACATTCGGCGACATCTACTCCGGGCCGCATGACATTCCCGCAGGCTGGACGAGGGGCAGCCATCTCTGTTGGCCAAACGCCAATCACGGGCTCGTTGCGACGGTGCGCGTGTCAGAGGACGCCACCGAACTGGTGAACGTATCCCCATTCGCTCCCGTTGGAATGCAGGTTGGCATTGAGATCGAGAAAGTTCACGTCTGGAGCAGTGGAGCGGAAGCCCAGATCGAAGGGGTCTGGGGCGAAGCGCCGGTCTCGTTTTTCGACCTCACTTTTCTCAGCAACCGAGCCTGGTACGAGGTCGGACAACGGCGGGACTTCATCCTGTCAGGAATCGCTTACAAGGCAGGCGCGCCACAGGTGGACAAGCTTGCGTTGCACCCCGACTCTCAGTTGGCGAACTGGCAGCGAACCCGCGCCGGGCTCGCGGAAGGACAAGACCCATACATTGTTTTGGAAGGCTCCAGCATCTTTATGCCGATCATGGATTGGGACCGTGACGACTACCAGTTCCGCGGCCCGGTGCGTGACGTGGCCGCATTCGACGGTTGGCTCGGACAGTCCGGCTGGAAGGTAAGGGTCGGGGTGATGCAATTCGAGGATGAAAGCGCCAATCTGGACGTTTTCATTACGGAGCGCGCATGGACCAGCCGTGAACCTCCCCGTATCGGCGAGGATGTCGAAGGCAGTCTTTGGCTGCAGGGCCGATTGTGGTCTTCGGCATAAACGGCCTCATCTGCGGATCTCGCTCCACGGTCCGCTGACGAGCTGTCGCCGGACGTCTCCGCTGCAGACTATGCAAGCGCTCCTCATGCCGTAGACATCACCGACGCGGCCCGGCGTCTGGTAGAGGGCCGCGACCGCTGGCTGAACCCGCCTGAATGGGTGGAGTGGGTGGAGGAGCCGGTGCCGGCCTATCCGAAGCGCCGGTGGCCCGAGACGAGGCGGCGGCGAACGAACTCAGGAGCCGCACGTCGACGAACCTCTACGATGCCCGGCGGCGGTGGCTCGCCGATGCTCACGCGGCACTTGATGCCGCTGTTGCAGGGGCGTGCGGGTGGGGCGCGGGGATAACGGAGGATGAGGCGTTGCGGAAGGTTGCGGGCGTTCAATGCGGCGCGGACGATGTAGGGCAATCGATCCGTGAAGAGAAAGACGACAATCGTGGGACTGGTCTCCGTTCACCGATTGATTAAGTCATTACGCACTCCGCCGAAAGCAGCACTTAGATCATCGCGATGCAGGGTTCCCCCCATGGATTCATGGGAGTCTCCGAAGAACGCGCCGGTAAGCTGACCCTCGTCTCCACCGATCTGCCTGAAGGTGTTCCGAGTGACCAGGATGTCGTAGGACAGATCTCCTCCGCTCCAGTCCGTACCTTGGCCAAACTCTCCAGGCATGGATCCTCTGCCCCAGGTTTCAAGCTCCGTAAAGTCTGCCGTTCCTGTCAGGTCCCGCAACTGGACGGACAACGCAGTCTTGCCCGACAGCGGCTTTTCGTCTGACGTGAAGCCGAGGAGCATACCGGACCAACTCGCTGTGCCACGCAGCCTGGGATTGTCGGCCAGGTCCGTTCCCGGTCGATATCCGTAGGCCCACGGTTCGCCGTAACCGTCGGCATAGGCTATGCCAAAGGCCACCCAGTCATTGTTGGCGGCAAGATGCGTGACCGTATCGTCCCACTCTCCCAGGCTCGTTACCGAAGTTCCAGCCGTCATGTCCGAGTACAGTGCATTCAGCGCCCTCCGGTCATCCCGGTACAGAAGTGGCAACGGCAAATCAGCGTCAGAGGCTGGCAGCGTAGCCGTCATCATGCTCTTCATGCCCTGAATGGCGTGGCCAATGCCGAGAGAGTGCAACAGTTCGTGGGCCAACACCAGCGCCGCTTCCGTTTCTCCCTTGTCTGCGTACGTCCGGTTGATCTGGATGTGAGCATGGTCGATGCGGGCGTCTACCGGCGAATAGGATGTTGTTGCCTGTCCAATGCTGGAGTGACCGACGGCTGTCCGATACTCGCTTTGGGGCAAGAACTCAACGTAGATGGCGCCAGCCAGATCACTGGGTTTGGCCTCGGGCGTTCCTGTGGCCATCTCCAGCTTCGAATCGCCCGGCAGGGCTGCGTTGATGATCTGCAGGACTGTTGTCAGTCGCCCTACATCCGTACTGCTGACTGCGCCTCCAAACCTGACGGTCGGCACTGTCTCAAAACGCATGACCACCGGCACCCCCAGCCGAGCCAGTTGAGCGGTATTATCGAAGTATGAGCGGAGGCCCTGCTGGACTCCATTCAGCACGCGAGTTTCCTCCATTTCGCCACGCCGGATGGTCCAATTGTCCCTTTCGTCAACTTCCACTGTCCGCCTGTAAGATGTCGAGAGCCTGGAGCAACCCCCATTCGTGCATGTGGTTGCACTGCTGCTGGAAGCCGAGGGGCCGCTTTTCGCCAGCGTCTCCAGAACGTCCCGGCCCTGGTCGATACCGACGTAGAGATACTTGCCATCCTGGTAGACCGGCGCTTGCAGAACCTCATTGGCCAACAGGTATGCCCGTTCCGGTCTGAAACCGCTGTCTGACTCTTCTCGCGGGAATGAGAGGGCAGACTTCCCCGCGTTCGCGAGGGCCTCTTCAGCCTGGGCTATGGCGGCGACACGGGCATTGTGGGCGGCGTCAAAAGCAGGACCAGTCAGATCACTAAGTTCCCCGGTTCCAGCCTGCTCGAATCGTGCCCAGTAGTAATACTCTTTGCCTTCCTCGACGTCCCCGTCAACGAACAAAATGGACAACGCAAATAGTCGCTCAATCTCAGCACTCGTCGACGGGTCGTTGGTCGTGCTTCGATAGATGCGAACATTATCCCATGTTCCGTGTTGCCCGGACCACTCTACAAAACACCTCCCAAAGAAGCAGGAGACTTCAAGGGAAGTGGGGGGATTGATATCCAGTTGGATGGTGGCGGCTGTGTGGTCGAATGCTGTGGTCTCAGCGAGATGTTGCGGTCCGCCGCCGCCACAAGCGGAGAGTAACATGGCTGCCACGAGGGCCAGAATATTGTGAAGTTTCGTAAGCATGTGTTTTCCCGGATGAATGTGTGAACTCACGACACGAAATGGTGCCGGGCCGTATTTTCGCCACCGCACACGGACGTATCCTGCGTGTTCTCAATCCCGGCAAGGAACGCGGACGTTCGCATCTTGCCGTTGCGCTCGCAGGCGCCGCCAATCGACGCCTTGACTCCAAAACCCGACGCAGACCGTCGCCAACCTTATACTCTACAAGCGTAAAGTCAACGTGTGAATAACACAGCCAGGCATGTTATTTTGCATACGCTTCGGCCGCGCCCCCGCTGGAGATCGATCCGCGGATATGCTGTTGCCGGCCGAGCCCGCGGGACGACGGGGAGATGAGGCAGAGGCTTCCGAAACTTGCCGGGCGGCACGGCGCCGCTGTAGGCCGCTACGCCGGTTGCCCGCACGCAGGCAGCGGCGGCGAACCGCCGCTGGCGAGGTTGTCCGTAACCGTGGAGGGGGACGGTGCTCCGGCCTCTACCGCAAACCGGCCGAAGGGCCCGCTTCCCCGCGCACCGCCGCAACCGGACAAGCGTCCGGCGCGGGCGGGCCGGACCCCGTCAGCAGAGCTTCGATGCGGTCGGCCACCCGTTGGGCGGGCTCGCGGAGCTGCGCGACGGTCCAGTTGGCAGCGTAGCCCTCGGTGATGTCGTCGTCGCGGGCGTGGTTTACGAGGCGCTTGGTGAGTGGGCGGGGCAGCATGAGGTCGCGCTCGGCCACGGTGATGAAGGCGTTGCGCAGGCCGTGGAACCAGAAGCGTGTGCCGGCAGCCTTGCTGATGTCCACATGGTAGCGGTGAAGGCCCGTGAGATGACCGGTGGCGCTCGTGAGCGAGGGGAACACCCAGCCTTCGGCCGCCCTGCCGCCAGCCTCCGCCCGGCGCGCCAACACGGCTGCGAGTTGACGGGTAAGCGGAAGCTCCAGAGGCTCGCCGGTCTTGGTCTCCTCGACCCGCAGGATGCCGCGGTTCAGGTCGATGCACTCCCAACGGAGCGAGACCACCTCGCCCAGGCGCATGCCGGTATAGGCTCCGATGGCGAAGATGTCGCGGTGGTCGGGGGGAAGTCCTATCGCCTCCACCCCCGAACGCCAGCGGGCCAGCACCTCGGCCGGGGAGGAGATGCGGCGGCGGCGCATTCGGTTGAGCCGCCCGCCGCCCGCGATCCAGAGCTCGACGGGGTTGCGCAGTCCCTCGTGGTCGATGGTGGAGCGGCGGTAGATGGAGCGCAGCATGGAGACGGCCTGGTTGGCGGTGGCCCAGCTGTTCCGTTCGGTGACGCGGTTGAAACGGGCCTCGACATCGCGGTGGTCGATGGCGTCAAGCGGCCGGGCAAGCCAGTCGCCGAAGCACACGCGCAGGTTCTGGCGGTAGATCGCGACGGTGCGGGGCTTTCGCCTGGGGTTGGCTTTCATGTAGTCCTCGAAGGCCTGGGCGAGGGTGGGCATGCTGCGGGCCTCGGCGCGCTCTTCTGCCGGGTCTCCGCCCCCCGCGGCCTTGCCGAGTGTCTCCTGAGCCATGCGCCTTGCCTGTTCTGGAGTGATTCGTCCGAAGCGTCCGAGGGTGACGCGCTTGTTGGGGCCTTGCGTCCGCCGGCGCCCGCGCGGTAGTTGACGACGAAGGGTTTGTCTGGCTGGACGCACACATCCTGCCGGATAGCCAAGTGATCGCCATCGCCCGCGACGACGATGTGACCTTCGGCATCCTGCACAGCCGGTTCCACGAGGCGTGGTCGCTACGGCTTGGCACCAGCCTCGAAGATCGCCCGCGTTACACGCCGACGACTACCTTCGAGACCTTCCCGGACGGCCTCTCGCCCGACATTCCCGCAGCGGACTACGCAAACGGTCCCCATGCTGTAGCCATCGCCGACGCGGCACGGCGTCTGGTGGAACGCCGCGACCGCTGGCTCAACCCGCCGGAATGGGTGGAGTGGGCGGAGGAGCCGGCGCCGGGCTATCCGAAACGACCGGTGGCCCGCGGCGAGGCGGCGGCGAAGGAACTCAAGGGCCGCACGTTGACGAACCTCTACAATGCCCGGCCACGGTGGCTGGCCGATGCTCACGCGACGCTTGATGCCGCTGTTGCACGGGCATACGGGTGGGACGCGGCGATATTGGAGGAGGAGGCGTTGCGGAACCTGCTGGCGCTCAATGCAGCGCGAAGGAAGTAGGGCAATCGATCCGTGAAGAAGAGGAACTACGCTTCGGCGCCTGCCGCGGACGAAATCCCCAGCGCCGCTCAGCAGCAGGTCAGGTATTGACCGCCTCCACGGAGAGCGCATACAATTCGCGACATGCCAGAGTGGCTCTGCATCGTGTCAGGCTGGGCCTGCATCCTGGCAGGAGTTGTGTACGCCGGCCTCGCCGTGCTGTTGATGTCGGTCATCTCTTTCAGCCACCCGCTCGTGCCGCTCTTGGCGGTCGTGTTGGCGGCCCCGGCCGTCTTCTACTTCGCGCTCGCCAGATATGTGATGCGAAGGGATTGACCCTTGACCCTCGGACGTCGGGGGGCTCCGCGTTGCTTCGGAGCCCGGCTGCGCCTTGAAGGGCCACCCACGCGAAACGCCCCCGGCGCTCGCTGTAAGGCTCTAATCCGGCGCTGGGCGGGCCACAACCCCCGCGCTCGCCCGAAGGCATGAGGTAACTGTGAATGACTCCAGCGCCTTCCCTTCGAAGTAACATTTCAGGCGCACTTTGCCAATTGGGGCTCGAATCCTGGGTGCGGGAACTGAACAAAGCAACGCTTATCACCCATCCTGATATGCCTCCAGCAATAACTCGCCTGTCTCCCGCTTCTGGCTGTCCGCCAGCAGCCCGAACGGCTTTTGGGCTGCAGCACCAAATGCGAACAGCGACCGTTCGCCACCTACGTCGTACCACCGTGCGCAAATTTCGTATGGCCGGGAACGAAGGTCGCCGCCGGCTGTCCGCTCGAAGGCGTGTATTACATGCCAAGCGGTCATCGGCGTGAACTCGATGCGCTTGAGGTGAGCCTTCGCCACCGACAACGCTACGATCTGTGGTCGCAGTTCCTCCAGCAACATGCGCCAGAGCGGGCCGCCGTCAGACTCGAGAACCGCGCGATCGGCCTCCTTGAGTCCGCTCCACGTCGGGTTCGTCGCGACGGGCGAGCAGATGTCCGTGTGGAGCGCCGTTGATGCGCTGCCCTCATAGTAGCTCACCCCTAGCCCGTTGAGCAGCGGCTCGAACGCGCTGAACCAACCGCGGTACGGATCGGTCCGAAAATAGGCAGACATCGCGTCGAGGTAGCGGCAAGTTCCTGCGCATGATTGCCTTCTGCGAGTGGAAAGCGCCGGAACGGCTCGCCAGTGGGAAACTCATGCCGCGAAGGGTTCAGCCCGACGGTCAGCACGCGTAGCGGCGAGGCGTGGTACACATCGAGGTCGCCGAAGAACAGAATCGGCACAGCGGGTGTGACGCACCACGGTTGTTCGGCCGCACGGTTGAAAGCCCGCCAAGCCAACGCCGTCGGCTCGGAGAGGAAGCGTATCTCCATTCCTTCCGTCGTTCGGTGATGTCTCTCGCTCATGATGCCATCCCTCAAGGCTTACCAGCGTTACCGAATTGCATCGCTCTGGCAATGATGCGTCCGACCTTCTTCGCTGCTCCGACGAGGTGCGCGTCGGCCACGCCGCCGGCAACGATGATGATGCGAAGGCCGGTGTCGGGTGAAGCCCGCGCCGGCGACGCGGACATGGGCGGCGTTGCCGGCGAGAAGCGCAGTGAGCCAGACAGCACGAGCGGGGCGATGTCGCCGGAGGCGGCGAGCCGTACGGGGGTCGGGAGGTTGCCGCGAGGCATGGCGTTGAAGACTGACGGCCGGGCCATGTCGCGATGCCAGTGGAAGAAGCGTGGGGGCGCGTCGGCGCGGTGACGTGGGCCGTGGCCGGGGCCCGTGCCGAATGCGAGCGCACCGATGTGGCCGGCGTGAGCGGGTGAAAATAAAGGAAGGGGTCGCCCCTCGAAGCGGCCCCAGTCGGGCACGCGGACGATCTGGAGGACGCCGTGCCGCTCGGTCCACCTTGCAGGGATGCGCCTCGGCCGCGGTGAGGTCGTCGGTGTTGCCCACTGTGGCATGGGCGGTGCCGAGCCGTCGTGCGGTGCGGACGAAGAACGTCTTGCGGCCAGCAAGGCGTCATGAAGGCATGTGAGGAGAGGCCGAAAGGGCGACGCAGGTATTCGCAGCCG
>JGIcombinedJ30088_10003308_pt1 | contig 14979 bp, 8 predicted proteins | sample PinacodermPK_FD_30088 | JGI IMG/M metagenome (IMG submission 30088)
GAATGNNTGGTCGGCGGAAACAACAGCCGACATCGAGACTCTGTGGGCCGACCTTGACAAGCGATTCCCGCGGCAAGTGCTCTACCCGAATTCGTTACCGGATGAGGTCGACCAGCGTCGGTACGCCATAGAGATTGTGCTTGGAGGCACTGTCAAGGCTGAGGCGCTCTCCGGTGATCTGTTCGATGCTCCGTTGGGCGGCTCTGACGGCAGCATCCTCATCGGAAATCTTCACAAGGCTCGGCAGGGAATTCGAGATGCCGAGAACCATGTCCGCGACTTGATAACTCTTCCTCTTCGGGCAATTGATGTCGAGAATTTGACCCAGCATGAAGCGGTCAGCGCGTTCCGGCAATTGATCGAGAAAATTGCCGCGGACTGTTTGGCATTGCGGCTGAGCAACCAACAGGCGGCCTTGGAGGGGGTTCTCGAAAGAGCGGAAACGGTCGACCAGACGACGCTGGAAGAAACGAAGCATCTCTTGCGGGATCAGTTGCCTGCAATTCTATCAGAGTTAAAGCTTCCGACCACGTTTCGGGCACAGGAAGCGCTGCGCGAATACCAGCGCAAGGACAGCCACCTCCATCGCCTATCAGCTCCGATTGAGAAGAGAGACGCCCTTAAATCGGAACTTTGGCGGGCCGTATCCGATCCGGATGCTGCCCAGGAATTGCTTATCGCTGTGCGTGCCAGAATCGGAGAATATGGTTATTCGGCGGGGCGTGTATTGTTCGAACTCTTCCAAAACGCGGACGACGCCTACCGACAACAGGAAGCTTCCGTCAAGAATGTCAGCTTTAGAGTCGAGGTGGCAACGAATGGTCCGGGCGGCTTTCGGACGATCCATTGGGGCCGCCCTGTGAACCATCTGGGGCGCGACCCGGAGCAGGGTCGTAGACGAGGTCACGGCCGGGATCTCCTCAATATGTTGCTTATGAATTTCTCGGACAAACGCACCGGAGACGACTTGACTGGAAAGTTCGGTTTGGGGTTCAAGAGCGTGCACGCACTCTCGGATGGCGTCGGTATCGCCAGCGGTTTCATAGCGCTGCGTACCGTCGGCGGGTTTCTGCCAAGGTCATGGCCAAGCGGGTTGGACCTGTCCGAACAGCACAGGTCAAGAGACGGCCAAAAGGCGACGGTGATTGATGTTCCCTTCTCGAAAGAGACTTCCGCTGAGGGGAGGAAGGCCGTTGATGCCTTTCGAGCCTCCCTGCCGTGGCTCGCCGTCTGCGCGCGCACCATTGGGCGGATCGAGCTTGACGACGGTGATCCGGTAACCATCGAATGCGTGAATTCAAGTTTTCTCGGCGAAACCGCGATCGGCATGGTTTCCATTCGCGGCGGAGACCTGAGGCGAGCCATTCGCTTGGATCTTGAGGAAGGATTCCAGCTATTCCTTGCCATCGAGGCTGATGGACCCGCGGCTCTTGCGCCTGAGCTGGCCTGTCTTTGGAACCTTGCGCCGCTGGAGGAAAAGATATCCTGCGGCTGGCTGCTCAATGGACCGTTTGCTGTGGATCCAGGCAGGGGGCGTCTGGCAGGGACCGGCGCGGATCGCCGGAGCACATTTGCGCGGCTCGGGGGCGTCCTTGGAGAACGGCTGCTAGCCCTGCACGACCGGTCTCTTTCCGATTGGCCCGGCTTTGCCGGGGCTCTTTCCCTCTATTCGACTGCAGAGACCGCCCGATCGGTATTCTGGTCTCTCCTCTTTGATCTTTTCGAGGCTGATCTTGACGATGATCTGATCTTTCAGCTGCACTCAGAGGGCAAAGGGTTCGGGCGGCTCGCCGCAGAACGCCCGGTGGTACCCACGCGATTATCGAAACCGTTTGACGCGCCTGTTCGAGCGTCTGATGTCCGTTTCTTCACTGCCGGTGCGATAGCAGACGACTCCGTCCGGAGCGAGGTGAAGAGCTGGCGGATTTCGGGCGACTATTCGGGGGGGATTGTTGCGCCCGAAGTTGCAGTGTCGCTCCGAAAGCTTGGTTTCCGGAATATTCGAGGTCTCACTCTCGCTGAGTTGCTCCACGGTGAGATGGACAGCACCCGCCGGGTCGAGCCGGCCCTTTCGGAAAGGCTGGGCCGACTGCTTTCTACGGAAGCAATTGAAAGGGAGCCTCTGCACCAGGAGCGCCGGCAGCTGCTCAAGGTTGCTGCGCAAGCCCTCTTCTCTGCCAGCGACGGAGCGTGGCGGCCCGTCCGGGATCTCAACTCGGCCGCCGGGGGCGGCGAGGACGAGAGGAGGCTGAGCAAATTCGCTCCCGACAGCGCGCTCTTGAGCGATGAATACACAGGTGCTGCTCTCGAATTCTTCAGGGTGGCACGAACCCAGTCCGGTTATGGTCCAGGCGCTGCGCTCTTACTCGAATGGGCCAATGCGGCGGATGATCCCGAGCGGCGGCGTGCTGTCTTTCGATACGTCATCGAGGGAACCCAGGGAAGGGCATTGGCTGAGGCCATGCGAGGTAACCTACCGCCTTGGGTGGTTCGGCCTGTCGAGGCGCTTATTGAGGATCCGCTGCTTGCCGATTGGACGGACGAAGATCGCAAGCGTCTCCTATTCGAGCTCGGCGGGCACTACCTCTTTGACTTCTCGGCAGAGCCTAGTCATGGGAATGGGTTCCATGCCGATTCTGAAACAGTGCTGGGCGCCATTCACACTTGGTGGTCGACCAACAGGACCGATCTGCGCGCGAGCTACGCCGATCGGATCTATCCGGCGCAGTTCTCGCCAGAACGCCTGATCGGTTCTGATGACCGTACAGATTGGTTTACCATGTTTGCTCTCGGGTGTTTCCAATCCATCGGGCGAACGCAGGAAGGCCAGCATCGGAGCTATATCGAAGGTGCCTTGCGCGACGGATGGTGGCCGACGCTCGCGCTGTCCGATCCGCCCGAGAACGTGGCATCGTGGGTTGAACGCCTGCAACACTGGAGTTCCGCCGAGCACCTCGATCAAGAGTTTCTTCCCTGGAAGCGCCTCTTTGTCGATCTGTACTCAATTGCCCGATGGCTGGGCCAGTACATCGAGATCGTTCGGAATTTGCCCCGAGTCATCGAGGAACACGAGGTTATCTCGTTGAATGACGTACTTCGGCCGAGCTATTCTCCGGCGATCCAGCGTCTCGGTATCGATGCTGCACCACTTGCTCGCTCTCTCGGAATTGGGATCAACTGGATCATCCGTGAATTGATGCGGTACGGATTCTATGCGACGGACGACGAGGTTTTTGTGGTGCCATATTGCTGGGCATCGACTGGACGCGTTCGGGAGCTGTTGACCTGGATTGGCGGTGACGTCGGAGAGGTCGCCAACGCTGACGAGAGCCGCGCGATTCATGAATTTGTCGTCGAGAGTATCGGAGTAGACAAGGCTCGTTTCACTGGCGATTTCGACCTGCCTTTGCACGAGATCACCCGTCGAGCGCATCGGACCGATCTGGAACGGTGTCTGGCAGAAGCAGGTTACGGTCCCGAGGAATTCGAACCGGCAGAGGCCGAGGCTTCTGACGGAACGGCTGACTGGGTGGATTAACCGATGGCGGCTGCCTCCCGGACCTTCAACGTCGGCACCTTGGTGACACATCCGCGCCACGGCGCCGGACGCGTGGTCGCCCACATGGGCGCAACGGTAGTGGTTCGATTTGGCAGCGGTTTGCAACAGGTCCTCGCTGACGAACTCAGCGAATCTGCCTCCCTTGCCGTGGCGATCGATGAAGGGATGTTCAGTGAACCTTCTGATGCCGTCCTTCGTGCCCAAGCCCTATGCATCGCCTCGATCAACGATCAGTGGGGCGTCTTCTCGCGGTCGCGGGTGCAACTGCTACCCCATCAGCTTTGGGTTTGCCGCAAGGTCAATCGGGAATGGCCCTTCCGATGGCTCGTCGCAGACGACGTGGGGCTTGGAAAAACAATCGAGTGCGGCTTGGTACTCATGCCCCTTATCGCGTCGGGGCGGGTTCGCAGGCTGCTCATCCTCGCGCCTGCGAAGCTAGTCCCGCAATGGCAGTTCCGGTTGAAGGATATGTTCGATATCCGCCTTCAACGCTACGTAACCGAAGCGGATACGGAGAGAGGCGACTTTTGGGCGACAGCTTCCATGGTCGTCGCGTCATTTCACACACTAAGAGGCGATCGCCGCGGCGCAAGACAAAGGCTCTTGGATGCTGACTCCTGGGATCTTTTGGTCGTCGACGAGGCCCATCATCTCGGCACGGATGAGAGGGCCGGGGAAACCCTAGCCTACAGCTTGGTCTCCGCACTTCAGGCCAGAAACAAGGTGAATTCCCTGCTGTTCTTCACCGGAACGCCGCATCGCGGAAAGGACTTCGGCTTCTTCGGCCTCATGCAACTTCTTCGCTCTGACCTGTTTGACGCCGAAGGCGAGAAGCATAAGCAACTAAGCCGGCTGCCCGATGCGATGATCCGGAACAACAAGGCTACCGTTACCGACCTTAAGGGCCAACGGTTGTTCCAGCCGGTGAATGTATTCAGCCGTGAATATGCGTACAACCAGGAAGAAGATTGTTTCTACAAGACCTTGAGCGCGTTCATATTGGACGGTCGTGCCTATGCAGCGACCCTGGACGGCCGGGCTCAGACGGCACGGATGCTGGTGCTGACAACGCTCCAGAAGCTCGCCGCCAGTTCTATCGCGGCGATCCGGAATGCACTCCGCAAGCGGAGAGCCTTACTCGCCCAAACAGTGGACCAGACGGACGCCGCTACGGCAGTCTCGCTTGACGAAGATGATCAGGGAACGCTCGATGACTTGGCTGAAGCGGAAGAAGCGCTGCCGGGGTCAGCGGCGATCATGCTCATGCAAGATGAGATAGATCGCCTCGACGAACTCATAGCGCTCAGTCAGCTCGTGCACCGCGAAACCAAGATTGAACGCCTGCTGGACATGATTGGCGAGGAGTTCGGCCCGGATGAGCCGGTACTGCTCTTCACAGAGTACAAGGCAACTCAAGCCCTGATAGTGAATGCCCTGCACCGCCGATTCGGCTTTGACTGCTCGACTTTCATCAATGGGGACGAGCGTCTAGACGGGGTGAAGCAACTCTCGGGTGAATCGATAACGGTTTCTCGACCGCGGGAGGGTGCGGCTGCCAAGTTCAACGAGGGCCTCGTCCGCTTCCTGGTATCCACAGAAGCGGGCGGCGAAGGTATTGACCTTCAGGAACGATGTGCGGTGCTGGTGCATGTGGACATGCCGTGGAACCCGATGCGCCTTCACCAACGAGTAGGTCGCCTGTCCCGATACGGCCAGACACGCGCTGTCCAAGTCTTCATTCTCCGCAATCCAGAGACTGTAGAGGCACGTATCTGGGATCTGCTAAATGAGAAACTCGCGCGAATCCAACACACCTTCTCATCTGTAATGGACGAGCAGGAAGATATTTCACACTTGGTCGTTGGGCTGGCCGGAAATGCGCTCTTCAATGAGCTTTTCTCCGGTGCGCAAGGTCTCGCCGGAGACCGTCTTGCGGCTTGGTTTGATAAGTCTACCGCAACGCTTGGTGGACGTGATGTAGTGGATACTGTACGCGAGCTGCTGGGCAGCGTGTCGCGGTTTGATTTCCAGCAAATCGGCAAGGATCTCCCTAAAGTCGATCTTCCTGATTTGGACAGCTTTTTTTCACGCGCCGTCGCCCGTCATAACCGCCGCATATTCCGACGAGAGGACGGGATCGAAATCAGGACTCCCGATGCGTGGCGATCTTGCAGCTACGCAATCCGGGACAAGTATCAGGGATTGGTATTTGATCGTGGTCTGCGTGGAACAAGTGCAACATCACGCGTTCTTGGAGTCGGTCACACAGTCTTCGATGTCGCGCTCGAAGAGGCCCAAGACCTCCCTGTCAATTTGACTTGTATCGACGGTCTCAAAACCCCGATACTGGTCTTGAAGGTCGAGGACGAGGTAACGGGGACAGGGGCTATCGTTGACAGTTTGATCTTCGGAATAACCGAAAAGGAGAAAGAGATTAAGGTTCTTCGTGATTGGGAGCTGCTCAAGGTACTCAACTCCCTAACCACAAAGACAGCGCCAGAGGGCGTGCCTGAAGGTTTGAAGACGGAGGCTTTGGCAGAACGGATGAGGGCGTCGTTTGATGACGACATATCCGATCATGTGCCCGAAATGAAGCGCCCAGTGTCGTGGCCTGAAGTTCTCTTCATTCCATCCTGAAGGATTTCAGACGAGGGTGATCGCGCTCTTCCACAATCCCTAAAGTGTGAGCTGTCGCACCAAAACATACAAAGCGTTACAGCTTGCCAGTTTTTGTGCCACCGTACCCCTACAACCTAAGCGCCTTCGGCTAGTCACTACTAGGCCGTCAGTAACGCTATGGCCCGTTAGGAAGGATGTGTTCATTCCGCCAGGCGAGGAAGTCTTCAAGCTCGTAGATTCGCACCGCGATTGTCCGATTGTCTTGTCTTCGAAATAACTGGGGATTGCCCTCGGGAGACGTCAGGAAAGACAGCTTGCGCCGGGACGCGACCTCCAATTGCAGTATCTGGGTGGCTCTGATATCTACAACTTCAATGCTTACATAATCATTTACGGTGTTGCCGTCGCGGAATCTCTGCGCGACATCTGTCTTGATATTGTTGATCAAGTGGTCGACATGGCGTCGGCCCTCCCCAAGTATATCCAAGTCTGGCTGAAGACCAATAATATCTCCCGTGTCTTTGACGCCGATAAAGAGTGTGCCGCCGCCTGTCGTCAGAAAACCGGCGACGGACTTCAGTGCCGAGTGCTTCACAGCGTCCGATCTAAGTTGTTGTGGAGTCGCCTCAGGCTGATGCTCGCGTCGTCGAAGATCGCACCAGTAGCTTGACTTGAACTCCTGCAGAGAAGTTTCATGCTTGGCGAGGCGATCGCGCAATGTGCATTCACTGGTGACAATCGCGTTCTTTCGTCGCAAGAGGAACGTGCCATCGGGCGGTTTGTCCTGCAGCCTCGGATGAACCTCCACTCCGCATTCGCGGAGGATCTTGTCGGCGACCGCAAGTTTAGTCAGGAAGTAATCTTCCTCGTCCAGGTCAAGCACATTGAACAACTCGTCAAGAGTTTTCTCCCGAGGTCGGTTGCCTAGAGCCATGAGCAGCTCCGCGAATGCTGCGGAGGGGTACAGGGAGTTCATTTTGGTGCTATGGCTGGTTCGCGACCGTCAGAAGCTGCCGAAGATGATCAGCGAGAGCATTGGCCCGAGCAGCCCAGAAGTAGGGGATCCCGTCGATCCCGTTCTCAAGGTGTTGAAACGCCTCTTCGGCGATGAAGAGTCTCGAAAAGACCTGCGCACGAGAATTAAATGTAAGGCTCTGCTGATGAATGATTGCGCCGGGATTTGCCGCTCGCCACTTCAGGTTGGACTCCCTGGTCATCGGCATGAGGTTCGCCGCGGACCCCACCCAGTCCTTCTCCGAAACGTCGGGGTCCAACCACTTTCTCAACTCGGCAGTCCGGTTGTTTCGGCACCACGCCTGTGGGTAGATGTGGTGTAGTTGTATGTCCGTGCGCGTGGGAAAACTGATGTCGATATCAGGCAGCAGTAAATCCCTGTCGGCTCGTGCGACGATGGGGAGCAACAGGGCCTTCTGAAGGGCACCCGTCTGCCGGCCGCAGAACAAATCGTGCAGCTCCGTTGAGTCCGGAACTGGCTTGTTCATGAAGGCCACAAGCTTCTTGTCAGCTGCGCTGGCCCAATCATCGAATCTCTTGAAGGAAGACCGTTCCTTCAGGATCGACTTGAGTTGGGTTATGTCGGTGCCCAACTGCGTCAGGAACCCCTGATCATATCGGCTGCTCAGCGCGTTTCGCCAGAAGAACGCACGGAACAGAGCGTCCAGGTCGGAGATCTCCCAAGGATGGGTGATCCCGACATCAAACCGGTGGTGCCATCGAAGACCAACGTATACGGACGCTGTCGCGGGATAAGGACAAGCTTGCCAGCCGAAGGCTCCGTGGGCGACGCATTGCTGGAAGTCGCCGAGGAAATCCACAAGCTCATGTTGATGGCTCATGACGTTCTTCCAGTGAAGCGTTGGGGTAGCCAATAGATCACCGGACCTCACGGAAGCGACCTTTGTTTGTTGAGTGTGTCCGACGGCTCTGGGTTCTGGCCTAGACTCCAACGACACGTATGTAGCAGTGGTCATTTGCGCAATCAGTTCTGGCCGGTCTGTAGAAGATGACCAGCCGACCGCCCCAGATAGCTCCCCGATCCTGTCTAACCACTCCCGCAGAAGAATCGGTGCCTCCTCCGCGGACGTCTCGGAGAACAGCCAGGAGTGAATTAGATCGACTGTCGAGACCTTCGTTCCAGTCGTGTTGAGTACTTCGAATATCTCGCATATTTCGGGCAGGGAATACGACGCCGGAACGATGTTTACGGCCAACTTCGTTGCCATTAGTCCTTCGAAAGATCGTGCGAGTATCCGGTTTCTACGATCGAGTTCGTCAGGCTCGGGCAGTATTGAATCCGGGTAGTTTGCCGAGTCCTGGATCGCTTGCGTGTAGCGATACCACTGCTGCATTAACGATTCGTCTTGGTTCGAACTGGACAGAGGGAATAGTCCGGTACCAATGGCGGCTGAGTCGGAGTTCAATCCGCGTTTTATGAGATCAGCTTCCCGGATAAATTCGATTCGTTTGGAATCCTCCTTCTCGGCAAGGTTGAGAAAGTATCGCCCCCAGAATCTGACTCTGCCATCTGTCGGTCGAAGCCCGCCGAAAGCAATCGCTATCGCGGTGCATCTTTGTCTGCCGTCAAGCACGGCGTATTTCATGGCCGGCGGATTCTGTGCTCCCGACAGCTGGATCGGTTTGTCACGATCCCGGATGGAAACCGGTTCCAAATGAAGCTCGGAGTCATCCGGTTGGCGCCAGAGGGTCGCCATACCGATTGGCCGACGTTCCAAGATCGAGTACACGAGAGCCGAAACGTCGCCGATGGCCCAGACAAAGTCCCTCTGAAAGGCTGGAATCATCCATTCTCTCGCTCTGAGCTTGTCGAGCAGGTCGCTGACGGTAACGGAGGTTACTTCGAGTTCTTGTGCCATGAATTTATCCTTTGGTCCTCTGTCTGCTGAACCTGGACACAGGTCACACACCTAAGCTTGGGAGAATGCGGGATCCCGATCAACCAGGGCTGTGAGTTCAGCTGGGTACCATGAATTGTTCTGTGACGCCGGACTCAGTCGCAGCGTGACGGCACAAGCGCGCGTCGTGCGGAGAACCATACAGGTCTAACCATTGTGGGATGGTGCATCCTGCACCAGTATGGCATACTAGTGGTGAAGTCTTCACAATGTTTGCTGCGACACCATGGTGACAGAGCCCAGAAAGCCCGTACGGACATCGGTGGTGCTGCCTGAGGATGCGTACGCCCGGGTCCAACGAATGGCTGCTGCCAACGACGTATCGATTGCTTGGGTGATCCGACAGGCTGTGCTGAGATTTCTGGACAGCCACGAGTACCAAAGCGAGTTGCCCTTCGAGGTGCGTGCGGAAAGACGGGAACGAGCAGATCGATGACCCCAGCCATCGAGGGCAAACTTGCACGTCTGCGCGCGGGCGGAAAGGCGAGGGTCCTCGACCTGTTCGCCGGGTGCGGCGGACTGTCGCTCGGCTTGCAGGCTGCGGGTTTCGAAATCACTGCCGCAGTGGAAAACGACCCCGACGCAGCGAGATCACACGGAATCAACTTCCACAACGGGGCGGCGGCCCATTCCAAGGCGAACGACATTCGCCTGCCCCCTGAGGAGCTGGTTGGCGGGCTGGGGCTGGGTGACGTCCAGCAGGCTTTTGACGTGATCGTCGGCGGCCCGCCGTGCCAGGCGTTCGCACGCGTCGGGCGTCCGAAGCTGCGCGAGATCGACGATCATCCGACGGCTTTCCTCCAAGACCCCCGTGCCCGTCTGTATCTCGAGTGGCTCCACTATGTGACCGCGTGCAAGCCGCTGGCGGTTCTGATGGAGAACGTCCCGGACGCTCTGAACCATGGAGGACAGAATATCGCAGAAGAGACCTGCGAAGTTCTGGAAGACAAGGGCTATGTCTGCGGCTACTCGCTTCTGAACGCCGCCTACTACGGTGTCCCGCAGATGCGCGAACGATTGTTCCTGATCGGCTACCGGCGGGAGATCGCGAACGGGGTGACCTTTCCCGAGCCGACCCATTGGGTAGACCTGCCGCCGGGGTACGAGGGATCCAGGGCGGTGGCACTAAAGCTGTTACGCGGAACAAGCGCTCCGGATGAGGCGTTCGACTACATACCACCGCCCGAAGCGGCTGAGCATCTGCCTCCGGCACCCTCGGCGTTTGAGGCGATCGGCGATCTGCCTCCGATAGATGCGCGGGCGCAACTACGCTCCGGCGAGTTGAAACGTGGGGCACGGCGCTTCGACAAACCGGTGTCCTGGGACCATGGGCGACAGGTCTCGAGTTATGCACGAATGATGCGAACGTGGCCCGGGTTCGAGACCCCAGACGCCCTTCTTGACCACGTGATCCGCTATCTGCCCCGGGACTACGAGTTGTTCGCGCGGATGAACCCAGGCGACCAGTATCCTCAAGCCTGGAGACATGCCCACGACATGCTCAAAGAGCGGTTGACCGCGCTGAGGGAAGCCGGGCAGGAAGTGCACGAGGGATCATCGGAATATGAGGCCGTCCGCCGAAATTGCGTACCGCCGTACGATGTCAGCAAATTCCCGAACAAGTGGCGGAAGATGTGGCCGGATGCTCCGGCTCGGACACTCATGGCGCATCTCGGGAAAGACGGCTACAGCCACATTCACTATGACAGCGCCCAAGCTCGAACGATCTCTGTCAGGGAGGCGGCTCGGCTGCAGTCCTTCCCGGATGGGTTCGTGTTTTGCGGGACGATGAATCCGGCGTTCCGCCAGATCGGGAACGCGGTGCCGCCGCTCATGGCGAAGGCACTTGCGGGCGAGATGATGCGGACGCTTTGCGTGGAGGGCACGGAGGTTGCGGATGGATACGCACGAACGGCAGCGTCTCTATAAGGATGCAGTCGAGACGACCGTACCGGCAGCTGCCCGCCAGCGTATGCACGATGCCTTCGGTATTTCGAACAGCGCCAAGATTGTGGAGGGCGGCCTGTTCGCATTCAATGTGAACTTCGAGAACTTGGCAGGTGACGTTGATCAATTGGTGGTCAACTGTCTGCTCAGCTTTCCCCCCGAGGATCAGGTCTATTTCTCGCTTGTCGTGAAGAGCGACATGACGACGTTCACGAACCGGCTCGATGAAATGCGTGCCGCAGGGAAGTCAGGCGCGGGCGCATCGCCGGACACGCTCTCGTATGCATCCACCAACAACAACGTGAAGGGCTACATCGCGGGGGATGGCAGGATCTATCTCAGGAACAAAGGATTCTGGGACGGATTACCGGACGATCTCTCGACGGTGAGCAAGCCGGCGGTGATCGACCAGGTACTGTTCGGCATCCATCCGCCCGCCGCTTCTGCGCGCCGCAGCATGCTGGCGCGGCAATTCGTCGGCTATCTGGGCACGCTGATCGGGGCCGACAAGGTCCACGAGCTGCAGCCTTGGCCGGATCCGTCCTTGGTGGACGCAGACATGCGGCGGATGCCGGCGACGGTTGAGCTCGGAACGATAGAGGAGGCCATCCGCGAGCTTGGCGGATACTATCCCGGTGGAGAGGTGAGCCGCCTTCATGTGGGGTTGAACTTCCTGGACCGCAAACACTTTGTGATCCTGTCGGGTCTGTCGGGGACGGGCAAGACGCTGCTGCCGTTGATGTATGCGCGGGCAATACACGGGCTGTCGGAGATGGAAGCGCCCGACCCCTTTCTGTCAGTGTGTCCGGTGCGTCCGGAATGGACCGACCCGACCGGTTTGACCGGGTACTACGACGTTCTCTCGAACCGGTACATCGTGCCACCGTTTCTGGAGGCCGTGATGTTGGCGACGGCGCATGCTGATTCGCCGGTCTTCGTCGTACTGGACGAGATGAACCTGGCCAGGGTCGAGTACTACTTCTCCGATGTGTTGTCGTGCATCGAGACGGGTGAGAAGCTGCAGTTGCATTCGAACAGCGTTCCACTGGAAGGTTCGACGGGAGTCAGCATTCCGGCGGAGTTGGCGTTGCCGCCGAATCTCTATTTGACGGGCACAATCAACATCGATGAGACCACAAGCACGGTGAGCGACAAGGTGCTCGACCGGGCTGTCGTCGTTGACATGTCGGATGTGGATATCGTCGGATATCTGAAGGGTCTTGAGACCAGCGATTCGAAATTAAGCGACGCGTGCGCGGTGACAGGCGATCGGCTGGCAGCGGTGCAGGCACGGATGGTGCGGCACGGGCTGGGCTTCGGCTACCGGGTCGCCCAAGAGGTCGTTCGCTACCAAGCGTTCGTACAAGACCGTGTCGCCGGCGCATCGACGGACGCTACTCTCGATGATCTCATGGTGCAGAAAGTGCTTGTGAAACTGCGCGGTGCCGAAAGGCAGCGCGGTCTGCTTACGGGTCTTCGCCAAGAACTGGAGGACCTGCCGCGTTCAACGGAATTCTTGAACCGTCTATTGCTCGATCTGGACGAGTTTGGTTCGTTCCAGGCAGGGCGGTAGTCCACCTTGGTCGAACTGTCGATCCGGGACGAGGGAACGGGGCGCGGGTGGCGGGTCTGGCCTGACGCTGACCCAATTCCTCCGGGAAGAGTCCACGAGAATGGAAGCTACCTATTCGAACTCAAGCAATTCCATGGGGCCTCGGATGCGGATCTTCTGATCGACGATACGCCTCTCGAGGCGTTGCGCGTGACGAAACCGGAAATGGCTCGCTGGCGATGGTCGCCGGGGTTCCACGCCGGCACCGTCGAAGCAGAGTTGCGCCTGCCGGCTTCCGGCACACGGCGCTTCGAGATCGTCACGGACCCCGATCTTCGGAAGCTGACGCGTGCAGATTTCGACGGGATGGTACGGGAAATCCTTGAAGACACGTTCGCGTTATTCTCCCTGACTGGTTTTCGCACGAGTATCGCCCGGGGCGGCGGCGGCCGTCCGCCGGCGATAGCACGTCTCGAGTTCCTCCGCTCTCGCGTCGACGACCTCGAGGAGGCGGCCAGAGACGTGGCACGGAATCCGCGGCGAGTGCTGAGTGCGGAAGAGGCGGCGGTTCCGTATCACCGGGCGGCGCGTGCCACGGGCCCGGAAATTCTGCGCTCCTTTCAATCGGGTCGTATTCGGTCGGAGAGCGGCACGGCGGGAAGGTTGCCGGCTGCTCTCCGGGGGCGCCTGCCGGAACGGATTCGGCTGCGCCGCCGGCGCAGTTCCCTCGATTTGCCGGAGCATCGCCAGATGGCGGCGTGCCTCCGCTCGTGGCAAGCATGGCTTAACGCATCGGCGAGCCTGCTGGATCGTACGGCCGGCTCAGACGATCCGGAGACCAAGCGGGCCGGAGTCGCATGGGCAGGTCGTTGCAGGCGGCTGGGCAGACGGCTTGGTCGGTTAAGCGACCTAGCGCCTTTCGCCGAAGCCAGCGATGCGGAGCCGCGCCTGTTGCTCTCCTCAGTGTTCCGTAACGATCCGGCCTATCGCCGTTTCTACCGCCTCTGGCAGGACATGAACCTCGGCATCGCCGCCGTGTTCGGCGACTTCCTCGGCATGCCGCTGGCCCGCACGTTTGAACTCTACGAACTCTGGTGTTTCCTGCGCCTTGTACGGGCCGCGGCGGACGAGTACGGGCACGAGGGAGTTGATACGAGCGAACTCTTCGTCCGTGAAACCGGTGGCGGTGCGACCTTGGCTGCGGGCGCTGTGACCATTCCGCTCGGTTCAGGCTGGAAGCTGTGCTTTCAGAAGACATTCCGGGAATTCTGGCTCGAAACAGGCGGTCGCGGCTCGTACAGCAGGATCATGAAGCCCGACGTGGTATTTGGCCGGGAACCAGAGGAGGATCCCGAGAGTTCAGAGTCTCTGATCGTCCTCGACGCCAAGTACCGGATGGAAGACGGTCTGACCGAGGCGCTGAACTCGATCCATACATACAGGGACGCCCTGGTTCACGAAGCGGAAACGGGTGTCGTCGAGGGTATCGTAACAGCTGCGTATCTGCTGGCGCCCCATGTTCCGGAAATGGACATCGAAGCAGGGTACCGGGACGTGGCGATGCCGGGCCGGCTGTTCCACCCTGAGTACCGTCAGCGCTTCCGTTTCGGGGTTGTTTCGTTGCGGCCCGGCATGCCAGCCGGGGAGTTGCGTAACGTGCTCAAAATGATCGTCGCCGATGCGACGGCGTGAGACAAAGCATGGCTGACGTGCTCACAAGGGAACAGCGCCGGCTTAACATGAGCCGGATCCGAGGGCAGGACACGCAACCGGAGCTTGTTCTGCGGCGCGGTCTCCATCGGCGCGGCCTGCGATACCGCCTGCACCGAAACGACTTGCCCGGCAAGCCCGATCTGGTCTTTCCGACGTCAAGGGGGGTGATTCTCGTGCACGGCTGCTTCTGGCATCTGCACAACTGTCCGCGGTTCAAATGGCCGAAGACCCGTCAGGAGTTCTGGCGAGCAAAGATCGAGCGCAATCGAGAGCGGGATCGGGCAGTACTAGAGGACCTTATAGAAGCGGGCTGGCGTGTTCAGGTTGTGTGGGAGTGCGCTCTCCGGGGCACGGGTCGGAGACTGATCGAGGACGTGCTTGACCTCTGCGAAGCCTTTGTCAGAAGCGAAAGCGATGATTTCGCTGAAGTTGCCGGGGAATGGGGACGCTCGGGGGAAGTACGTCATGATCTACGTGGCTGACATTGGGCGACAAAGAGCTCTAATTTGTCTCAGGCAGACCGTCAGTCGGGGTGAAAGACCGTGTCTATCACTGTGAGCTTGGGCCGGAGACGTGGAGAGGGTGCACAGGGCCGATTTGAAATGAGCCTCTTAGACTGGCTAGCCAAGTATGAGGGGGGGTGGGGCGCGCAACGA
>JGIcombinedJ30088_10003320_pt1 | contig 14940 bp, 10 predicted proteins | sample PinacodermPK_FD_30088 | JGI IMG/M metagenome (IMG submission 30088)
GGGTCTTGCCTAGCTGATCGGGTTTTGTCGGACCCAAAGAGTCCGACCTTGGCAACGTAGCAGGGTTTTGTACTTGTCGGCATGGCGATGGTTGTACCGCCATTCAGTTTCCTTGAGGTGCAGGTGGAGGGTGTGTCTGGGTAAGCCCTTGAACTTTGCCAGCCGGACCTTTGCCAGCCCCCAGAAGCCTTCGATGTCGCTCCCGTGGACAGCCCCAAGGCTGGGGTCCCCCGCTGGGGGTACGGACTCTTCGGGTTTGGCGAACTTGTCCTAAGGACGGATTCTTCGGATGGGAATGATCGACGCGGAAGTGACCATAGCCGAGATCGACCAGCCCGTTGTAGCCGCGCCAGCCTAAGGACGGATTCTTCGGATCGGAGTTGCTGACGGCACTGGGGTCCACTCGGCCGCGGATGATGCCCTGCAGGGTCGGCCTTGAGCAGTCCGGGACAATCTCCGTATAGACTTGGCCTCGACGCTCGAAGAGTCCGTCCTTAGACGACGGTCTTGCCGTAGGCGCCGCGCCCGCGCCGGCCCTTGACCCGACGCGCCCCGAAGAAGCTTTCATCGACCTCGACGCCAGCGAACAGAGGGCGTCGCGCTTCGCAGTCAAGCAGAATGCGTTCCCACAAGCCACGGTAGAACCGATTCACGGTGTTGCGGTTTAGACCGCTCAGCGTCGCTGCCTGGAGGGCCGAAGGACGGATTCGCTGGATCAGATCGGCGGCGAAGTGACGAACCAACTCGCGGACCTTGCCCAAGGACGGATTCGAAGGGCGGATCTGAAATCTTCGAACGCCTCGCGTACTTGTTTTTCATTACCAAGCCTAGCCTTATCACACATCGCAAGACCCTCAGCTAGGCAAGACCCAAGAAGAGAATTGCGCCGTTTGCCACCCGGTCTGCGGATACTTAAGGAGGGAGCATAGTGGCTTCTATGACCACCAAAGCCAACTGGAGCCTCAACAGGGAAATTCTCAATTATCCAGTTTGATGGGCTAGAGGGGACTGTACTGCGAACTTTTCGCTGGGAGGTCCATATTTAGGTGGGCCTAGTTGACTGAAGACAGAACCATCTTCACCTTGCTGATGTGGCCATGAGCTTACCGTTATCCCGATCTTACTGGGCGTTCGATCATCTTCGGGGGCATGGCTCCTGGGTAGGCATCTCACGTCATCAGTTTACGAATCTGGTCTTCCAGGCGCAATGAATGAGTGAGCGCAGCTCTGGAACCAATACAGGGGCCACCCCCCTTCCCGCGCTACGCGCTCAACCCTCACTCCGAACACGGGCTCAAGCACCTCTGGAATCAGGACCGTCTCCACCGCCCCGGCCGCTTGGACGCGACCACCCTGCAAAACAACAATGTGATCGCAATACTCCGATGCCAGATTCACGTCATGGATCGACATAAGAGTGGTCACACCCACGTCACGCACGAGTTCGTGGCCCCCAGTTGCGAGGTCGCGGTTGGCGTTGCCGTGGCGCACCCCGCCAGCAGCAGCAGAACCAAGCCTACGATTGCATACATCACCTCTCTCTCCTACGTGCTTGCTTAACCGGTCGGCTGCGGGCCCGGCTTCTTCGCGTTCCGGCCCCGCAGCGTGGTCACAATTCGGTCACTGATGATCACAAGGGAATGGCACGCTGCTGGAAGGCAACCAGGTCCGCGTACACACCCCCCGCGGCGAGCAGGGAGTCATGTGGGCCGGCCTCCACTGTGCGCCCCTTCTCCAGGACAATGATGCGGTCGGCGCTGCGGATGGTGGACAGTCGGTGCGCGATGACGAGGGAGGTACGGCCCGCGCGGACGCGGGCCATCGCCTCCCGGAGAAGACGCTCGTTCTCGGCATCCAGGTTGGAGACGGCCTCGTCCATCATCAGGATGGGGGCGTCCTTGAGGACCGCCCGCGCGATGGCGATACGCTGCCGCTGGCCCCCGGACATCTGGACCCCCCGCTCACCGGCGTTGGTCTCATACCCCTGGGGCATCCGCATAATGAAGTCATGCGCCAGAGCGACCCTTGCGGCCTCTTCCACCTCCGCGTCCAGGGCATCCGGGCGCGCTAGGCGGATGTTCTCGTGGATGGTCATGTTGAACAGGTAGATGTCCTGCGGCACCCAGGCGATGAGTTCGCGCAGGGCGCTCTGTGGGAACGCCCGGATGTCATGCCCGCCGATAGTGATGGCGCCGTCCGTGACATCCCAGAACCGCATGAGCAGATGGATGCAGGTGGACTTCCCTGCGCCGGAGTGCCCCACGAGGGCCACACTCTCGCCCGGCTCTACGGAGAAGCTCGCTGCGTCCAGCGCCGGAGGCAGATCCGGGGCGTAGTGGAAGCTCACAGCCCTGAACTCGATGCGGGGCTCCACCGGGCCTGGAGGCGGCACCGCCTCCGTGTCCCGCACGGGAGCGGGCGCGTTCAGCACGGCGAACACCCGGTCAGCCGCCGCGAAGACCACGCCGAGGCTCTCCGCGATGCCGGTGATGTTGGTCACTGGCCCAAAGATGAAGATGGCGAGGATGATGACGACTGGATAGAGCGCGGGCGAGAGGGAGCCGGAGGACACCAGGTAGGCTGCGGCGATGACAATGCTTACCATCCCCAGCGTGATGAGCACGGACGTGACCGCCTGCTCTCCACCTGCTCTGCGCCCGTGGGCGACCTGTGCGCTCACCAGGCTCCGGCTTCTCTGGAGCAGCCCTTCCAGGAAGCGCTGTCCCTGCCCGAAGGCCATGACCTCGCGGAGTCCCTGAACGCCGTCCACCACCTCCGCGTTCAGCGAACCCAGGGTCTCTCGCAGTCTCCGGCCCTGGGTTGCCGCCCGCTTGCGCAACCAGAAGGGAACGGTCGCCACCGCCAGGGTTGCGGGGAGCAGCGCCAAGGGGAGCAGCCAGTGCATCGCCGCGAGGGTGAGGAGCGCCCCCAGCGGCACCACGACCGCCACGATGAACGTCCCCACCGTGTGAGCGTAGAACCACTCGATGGTGTCCACGTCGGCCATCGCCGCGGTGGAGAGGTCGCCGGAGCGCCGGTCAAGAAGATAGCCCGGCGCCAGCCGGTCCAGCGCCTGATAGAGCCAGATGCGGAGCTCCGCCAGGATGCGGTAGGCGAGGTCGTGCGCCAGCCACATCTCCGCCCAGGCCGCCACCGCCCTGCCAGCCACGACGCCGCCGAGCACGAAGGCGCTGAAGTAGAGCGCTTCAGCCGCCGCCCCCGTCGCTACTCTTCCCACCATGAACGCACCAATCCCAGCGGCGGCGATCATGAAGCCGTGGTTCAGGATGCCCGTGAGCACGGTGATTCCCATGAGCCAGTAGTACGGGCGCAGGATGCGGAGCAGCTGCCAGAACCCAGCCCCCCATCTGCTGCTGCGTGGAGCGAACTCCCATTCGCTGGGGCGATTGCTCACATGGCCTCCTGCTGCGCCAGGACGAGGCCGGCATACGCGCCGCGCCGCTCCATCAGCTCCTGGTGGCGGCCAGCCTCAACCACCCGCCCCTCGTCCAGGACCACGATGCGGTCGGCGTGGACGACGGAGGAGAACCGGTGGGCGATGGTGATGGTTGTCCGTCCCTGGGCCAGCCGCTTCAGCGCGTCACGGATGGCGCTCTCGTTCACGCCGTCCAGGCTGGAGGTCGCCTCGTCCAGGATGAGGATAGGGGCATCCTTCAGCAACGCCCGCGCGATGGCGATGCGCTGGCGCTCACCCCCGGAGAGCTTCGCTCCCCGTTCTCCGACCACGGTCTGATACCCCTGGGGGAGTGCGGTGATGAACCCGTGAGCGTTGGCCGCCCGCGCCGCCGCTTCCAGCTCCCCTAGGGAGGCTCCGGGCTTCCCGAGCCGGAGGTTGTCCTCTACCGTCCCATGAAAGAGGTAGGTGTCCTGGGACACCACGGCGATGAGGCCGCGCAGCGTCTCCAGGGGGTAGTCGCGGATGTCCACGCCCCCAATCTCCACGCGGCCCTGCTGGGGGTCGAAGAACCGCAGCAGCAGCGCAGCCACGGTGCTCTTCCCCGCCCCCGACTGACCAACGAGGCCAAGGCTCTGGCCTGCGTTCACGCTGAACGACAGGCCGTCGAGCGCTGGCGCGTTATCCGGGTAGTAGGCAAAGGTGACGTTCACGAAGGCGATGGACTTCGGCGTGCTCGAAGGCTCGGGGTGCGTCGGCGTGGCCTCACGGTCAGCCACCTCAGGCTTTGCGTCCAAAAGCGCGAAGATGCCCGTGGAGGCGGACACGCCCATGTAGCCCTTGTGCCAGTAGGAGTCCAACTCCACCAACGGACGGAAGCACTCCCCCGTGAGGAACAGCACCACGAGGAGTCCCGCCAGGTTGAGCGCTCCGTCCGCCACCTGGAACGCGCCCACGGCGACGGCCATCGCCACGCCTGCGCTCATTGCCAGCCCCACGACGCCGTTGCGGATCATGGAGATGGAGAGCTGTGCCATCGTCGCCCGGTAGAGCGCGAGCGCAGCGTCTTGGAGGACCCGCCCCCGGCGCTCGCTGGCGTTGAGCGCCTTCAGCGTGACCATTCCCTGCATGCTGTCCACGAACTGGGCGTTGAGGTCCGTGTACGCCCGCCAGTGCCGCTGGCCGTACTCGCCCAGCAGGCCGTCCCACAGGCGCGGCACCAGGGGAACGGCCAGCACGCACACCAGCACGACCACGCCCACCAGAGGGCTGAGGACGCAGATGTACGCCACTACGGCCAGGGGCACGGCCACCGCGACAATGGACTGCGGCAGGTAGTAGCCCATGTAGGACTCTAGGGCTTCCACGCCGTCCACGAGGGTGGACTGCACCGTTCCCGTCCGCGTCCGTTCCATGTACCCAGGGCCGAGGGCAAGAAGCACACGGTAGAGCCGCTGGCGCAGGGCCACCTTCACCGCCGCGGCGGTGAGCATGGAACTCATCTCCCGCCACCGGAGCAGCACCGCGCGAAGCGCCGCCAGCAGAGCGACAACGCCCACGAGGGCGAGCGCCCCCGTCCACGGCTCGCCGGCCAGGATGCGGCTGACCACGAGGGCCACGACCACGCCCTGCGCGGTGAATGTGCCGGAGATCGCTAACCCCAGCGCCACGGTGAGGGCGATTCGAGCACGCGCACTCTCCGTCAGCGCCAGCATCTTCCGATGGACCATCATTCCCGGTGTCGTCCTCCCATGGCTTTACCTAATCATAAGCCGCCTAGTTGCCATGGTTCGTCACCCACAGCAAAACCTCAGCCGCGCCACTATCCGAATCCTCGTTCACGGCCAGCTCAATGCTAAGGTCAATAAACCGCTCGGACTCCTGGGCGTGGGCGGCATTCGAGTACAGCGCCGCGGCTATGGACGGCAACCAGCACGAACAGGGCAGCAATTCCGGCTGTGTGGACTACGGAGGGTGTTGCCCTGAACTTTCGCATAGGACTAGTTGCGCCGGCTATTTGACAGCATGGGCGTGAGTCCTGTGGATTCCGGTTGTTGTTAGTGGGGCAGGCACAGGCCATTCCAACCTCCCAATTTATCCGCCTCAACCGCCACTTCTTCGTCAAGGAGATACAGGTCAAGCCTGGAAGAGCCGCCATCATCTACTCGATACCTACGCCGGATGACAGCCCATTAGGGGGAGCGGACTCCGCTGAAATCGCCCTCAATGGCGGAGTTCGCAAATCGGTACGTCATGGTGGAGCCTGCCGGACTCGAACCGGCGACCTCTCGCTTGCAAAGCGGGCGCTCTCCCAACTGAGCTAAGGCCCCGTACAAGTCGCAAGATGATACTCACCCCCCAGAGGGAGTGTCAAGAGCTCTTCCCCCTTCCGGATCCGGCTTGGCGAAGATCATGACCCCCATATCGGTTTGCAGTCTGCTTGTTACAACTGCGCTGAGTATATGGCCGATCTTGTCGGCCGCGCCGTCGACCACTACCATGGTGCCGTCGTCGAGATAGGCCAGACCCTGTCCCAACCTGCGGCCCTCGCGCACTACCTTAAGAGACAGCCTCTCACCAGGAAGGGGTATTGCCCTTGTGGCGTTGGCGAGCCGGTTCACATTGAGGACCTTCACCCCCTGAAGGTTGGCTACGCGGTCGAGGTTGTAGTCGGTGGTTACTAAGCACGCCCTTCGTTGAAGGCAGAGCGCGATGAGCTTTTCATCGACCACCGAAGTTTCGAGGGGGTTGTCGTAGATGATGTGGACTGCCCCATTGCTCCGTTCGATGAGCCGGTCAAGGATCTCGAGGCCCCTACGGCCACGTCTGCGCTTCGGCGGATCGTCCGAATCGGCGATGGTCTGAAGCTCCCCAAGCACGAACTTAGGGATAAGGAGTGGACTCTCCATGAAGTTTGTCTCGAGGATATCGACAATCCTGCCATCGATGATAGCCGAGGTATCGGCGATCTTCTCTGGGCTGCGGGGATGACGATGGCGAACCGTCGGCCGATCCTCTACCGGTTGCCGGATGAAGGTGAGCAGCTGGCGATTGGCCACAAAGAACCATGATGAGGCGATGAGGAGTAGGGTGGCGATGAGCAGCGACCAGTACCAGGTGAACCCAGGCATCCGGGCGAGGAGGTTGTTGAGGAGAACAGCGATCAGGAGGGCGATAGTGGCTCCGGTCCCTGCTGCCAGGACCGTTTCGGGGGTGACTGTCGAGACAGTTGAGCGGATGCGGAACCACACAACTTCCCAGCGTCGGGCCAACGGGGCGCTCACCAAGTATCCAAATAGTAGGCCGACCAGGGTGAGGTACAGTAGATTGTTGGGTCCGGTGAGGAGTCGCTGCTGCAAGAGGAACTCTGTGATCAAGAAGAAGACCGAGCCCAGGACACCGCTGATTACGAGTCGGGCTGACAGGTAGATGAGAGAGGGCGATCCACCTTCCACCATCAGTCTCCCTCCGGCCCCTGCCAAGTTGCTGCTAGGGCTTCTGCTAGGGACTGGGCGTGAAGGCACTCAACACCCAGGGCCGCCGGACCGATCAGCCGCCGGTAGCCGGATCGCTTCGCCTCTCGCACACGACGCCCGAGCTGTGCAACGGACCGGATCTCGCCCGTGAGTCCCACCTCGCCCACCACCGCCGTGTTTTTTGGCAACGGGCGCCCCGTGACGGCCGAATAGACCGCTAGGGCCACCGCTAGGTCTGTTCCAGGATCGGTCAAGCGTAGGCCCCCAGCCACGTTGACAAACACATCGAGGCCGGTGAGAGGAAGATCCACCCTTCGTTCTAGGACGGCTAGGACCACGTCCACGCGCCGTTGATCGAGCCCCTGTACGACCCGCCTCGGCGAGGGATACGGGGACTTGGCGGCGAGCGCCTGCACCTCGAGTAGCAGCGGACGCTGCCCCTCGAGAGCAGCGACAACCACTGAGCCCGAGACATCGCTCTGGCGCTCCGCTAGGAAGGCTTCGGAGGGGTTCGGTACGGCTGTGAGGCCAGCCTCTCGCATCTCAAACACCCCCACCTCGCCGGCTGGACCGAAGCGGTTCTTCATGGCACGCAGGATCCTAAATCCCGAAGCCGATTCAAGTACCAGTGTGGCATCTACCATATGCTCGATCACCTTGGGCCCGGCAATACTGCCCTGTTTGGTGATGTGTCCGATGAGCACTAGGGTAGCGTCGCTCTCCTTCGCCGCCTGAGAGAGAAGCGCGGTGGAGTCTCGCACTTGAGTGAAGGTCCCTGGGGTGGCACCGTCTTCGGCCACTAGCGTCTGGACCGAGTCGACGACGACTAGGTTCTGTGGATTAAGGCGAAGGTGTTCCGCAAGCGTCCGGGCATCGACCTCCCTAGTGACGGAGAGTGTCGGGGCCACTCCGATCCGTTCGGCGCGCAGCTTAATCTGCGACAGCGATTCCTCACCAGCGATGTAAAGGGGTCTGTCTCCCTGCTCAGCAGCCAGATGGGCTAGCTGGAGGAGAAGAGTCGACTTGCCGATCCCGGGTTCCCCGGCGAGCAGCAGGACCATCCCAGGGACCCAACCTCCGCCGAGGACTTGGTCGACCTCCTTGACCCCAGAGGGGATCCTGCGCAATCCGACCGGGTCGACCTCCTCGAGCTTCAACACCGGCTCCGAGAGGGGTCGATCCCCCCTCCTCAATCCGATCACTCGTTTGGGGGCGAACTCCTTCTTCGCCTCCATGGTCCCCCACTCCCCGCAGCGCGGACAGCGCCCCATAGGGACGGGGGACTGGGAGTCGCATACCCGGCAACGGTAAGCAGTACCGACCTTCACCATTTAACTCACTTTCAGTACCGGGTGTGGGAGCGATCCAAAATAAGGAGCAGCGCTTCCGAACAGGTAGGGGTGAAGCCACACCGGATCGACCCGGCCTACACGATAGGTACGGGGTGGGCGAAGACGATCTTGCTGTTTTCGACCGTCACGTGTACTGGATCATCAGAGCCGTTGGTTAGCAGTTCAAGCGATAGGGGGTCCTCGATAAGCTCCCGGATTACAGTGCGTAAGCGACGGATGCTCTCGCCCTTTGGTAGCTTTTCGACGAGAAGGTTAGTGACCTCTTGACTGAACGACACTTCGATGTCCCGGTTTATGAGCTCCAAGCGAATCTCTTCGAGCATCTGGCTGGTGATGTGGAGGACCTCGTCATTGTCGTAGGTTCGAAAGGCGATCACCTCGTCGAGCCGATCGAGAAATTCGGGATTGAAGAGGCTCTTCAGCGGGGCATTGACATCTTGCAGCCCACTCTCCTGGAATCCGACTGAGCTCCCGCGGTTGAAGCCGGAATTGCTAGTGAGGATCAGAATCACGCGGCGGAAATCGACGGTGCGGCCCAGGCCATCCGTGAGGCGCCCATCGTCGAGTACCTGAAGGAAAGTGTTATAGATGTCGGGGTGCGCCTTCTCGATTTCATCCAAGAGCACAACAGAGAAGGGCTGTCGACGGACCGACTCGGTCAGCCGACCGCCCTGTTCATGTCCGATGTAGCCTGGAGGGGCCCCGATCAACTTAGAGATCGAATGACTCTCCTGATATTCGGACATGTCGAGGCGGATTAGCGCGCGCTCGCTGCCAAACAGTTCGGTGGCGAGTTGTTTTGCCAGGAATGTCTTGCCCACACCCGATGGGCCTACGAATAAGAAGGACGCGGAGATGCGGGTCCTTCCGCCGAGGCCGACCCTGGCCCTGCGGAGAGCAGATGCGAGGGCGCTTATAGCCTCCTCCTGACCCACTACATTGAGCTTTAGGCTCTCCTCAATGCTGCTTAGTCTGGTGGCGTCCTGTTCATCGATGTAGATCCCACCCCAGGAATTCACCACCGCCTCGACATCCTCGCGGCTCACGATCGGGGTGCCATCTTCCTCTTCAAGAACGGGGAAGCCGAGCGACTTGTTAAGCCTGGTACGGGCTGCGGCCTCGTCGATTAGGTCGATAGCCTTGTCCGGGAAGTTCCTGCCTGGCAGCGACCTCTCTCCATAGCGGACCGAGATCTCTAGGATCGCCTCCGGGATCACCACACCGTGGTGGGCCTCGTATTTTTCCCGCAGGCCCTGCAGGATCTCGAGGGTTTCCTCTGGACTTGGCTCGAGGACGATGATCGGCTGGAAACGGCGCTCGAGCGCAGCGTCTTTTTCGATGTAGCGATGGTACTCGCCGGTAGTCGTGGCCCCGATGACCTGTACCTCGCCCCGAGAGAGCGGAGGCTTAAGGATATTGGCAGCGTCGAGTGTCCCCTCGGCACCTCCAGCGCCGACGAGGGTGTGGAGTTCGTCGATAAAGGCGATCACCTTGCTGCTGCGCAGTTCCTCAATCACCTGTCGAAGGCGCTCTTCGAACTCGCCCCGGTATTTCGTCCCGGCCACAATGTTTGAGAGGTCGATCGAAAGGACCCTTGCAGGAACTAGATTGGGCGGGACCCGCGCCTCCACGATGGCCTGGGCTAAGCCCTCTACGATGGCAGTCTTCCCCACACCCGGTTCCCCGATAAGGACGGGGTTGTTCTTCGTCCGGCGAGAGAGGATCTGAATGACGCGGCGAATCTCCTCTGTGCGGCCGATGACAGGGTCGAGCTTGCCCTCTCGGGCCTCTTTGGTCAGATCACGGGCGTATTCGTCGAGGAACGGGGTGTTGGCGGACTCCACCTGATTTTTCGGGTCGGCTGTGGCCAGGACCCGCCAGCGGACGGTATCGACATCTCGGGTCAGTTGTTGCAGGATCCGAAAAGCTACCCCGTCACCTTCGCGAATGATCCCCAACAGGATGTGCTCGGTGGCGATGACATTGCTGCCAAGGTTGCGGGCTTCTGACCCCGCCAACTCCATGACGCGGCGGGCTCTGGGTGTGATGGCTGCTGTCTCGTTTCGGGTGAGGCCATCCCCCCGCCCCACCATCTCCTCAATCTGACGCCGGAACCCTTCGAGGGTCGCGCCAAACTCACTGAGGACGTGACTGGCGGTGCCACCTTCGCGCATCAGACCGAGCAGGAGATGTTCGGGCCCGATCATGGCGTGGCCAAGCTTCGACCCCTCTTCGCGAGCGAAGTGGAATACCAGGCGTGCCCGGTCGTCGTACCGATTCAAGATCCCCCTCCGAAGCGGTGTCGGTGCCTAGGTTCGGGAGCGTGGGACGCATTCATGGGAGGCGTCACCATGATAGTATAGTACGCGCTCAACGCTCTGCGCTGAAAGGGTATCGGTTACGTTCCAGACGGGACACGCGCAAGAGCCACCAACCTTTACGCTTTGAGGAGAGCGTATGCATTTCCAAGATATTATAATGGTCTTAGATCGCTTCTGGGCAGGCCACAGCTGTGTTATAGCTCCTCCTCAGGACAGTGAAGTTGGTGCCGGGACATTCTTTCCCACCACCTTCTTCCGTACTCTCGGTCCCACCCCTTGGCGGGTGGCCGGCATCGCGCCGAGCCGCCGGCCGGCTGATGGGCGCTACGGCGACAATCCTTACCGCTTTCAGTACTTCTACCAGTACCAGGTTATCCTGAAACCCTCGCCCCTTGAGGTTCAGGAGTTGTACCTCGAGTCACTCAGAGTCATCGGAATTGATGCCCGATCCCACGATCTCCGATTTGTGGAGGACAACTGGGAGAGCCCCACCCTCAGCGCTTGGGGGTTGGGTTGGGAGGTGTGGATAGATGGCATGGAGATCAGCCAGTTCACCTACTTCCAGCAGGTGGGCGGATTTGACTGCCAACCGGTGAGCGTCGAGTTGACGTATGGCCTCGAGCGCCTAGCTATGTACCTTCAAGATAAGAAGCATGCCTACGATGTCACTTATAGCGATGGAGTGACGATCGGGGACCTGCGTGCGGAGTTCGAGTTGGAACACTGCCGCTATAATTTCGAGGAGAGCGACGCAGACTTTCTCCAGACCCTCTTCGATGCCTACGAAGCAGAAGCCGTGCGCCTGCTTGAGAAAGACCTCATCCATCCAGGCTATGAGTTCGTGCTGAAGGCGTCCCACACCTTCAATTTGCTTGAGGCACGAGGAGTTCTTGCCCAGACCCAGCGTCAGTCGTACGTTCAGCGTGTTAGGAGACTGGCCGAGCAGAGCGCGCGGCGATACCTGGCACTCCGAGCCTCCAAGGGGGAGGCTGCCTGATGCCCGACCTCCTCTTCGAGATCGGTACGGAGGAGTTGCCGAGTTGGTACATTTCCCAGGCGCGAAGTGCGCTACAGGCTGCTGTGCTGCAATCCCTAGCGGATCTTTCGCTCGGACACGGTCCGGGGTGCGGGTATGCCTCACCCAGACGTCTCGCCGTGATTGTAGAGGGCGTGGTGGCGACGAGTGAAATAAGGAGAGAGAAGCGTCGTGGACCGGCGAAGCAGGCTGCGTATGACAGCAGTGGGAAGCCTACTCGGGCAGCCTACAGGTTCGCTGCCTCTAATAGCGTCGGTGTCGAGGAGCTAGTGATTGAGGAGACGGAGCGGGGGGCCTACGTCTTCGCTCTCCGGGAGGTCGGAGGGGAACGGGCAGCAGACCTGCTTGCCCCTGCACTATCCCAGTTGGTGGCCGACCTCCCGGCACCCCGCAAGATGAGGTGGGGGGAGGTGCAGACGCCCTTTGTACGGCCCGTGCACTGGTTGGTTGCCCTCCTTGGGACCGAGATTCTTGATGTTGAGGCTGCCGGTGTGAAGGCATCGAACCTTTCCTATGGACACAGATTCCTCATGCCCGCAGCTGTGACGATCAAGGAGCCGACCCACTATGTTGAGAGGTTGCGGGCAGCCGAGGTAATTGTGGATGTCGATGAGCGGAGCGCAATCACTCGAGCGGAGGTAGACTCCGCAGCTGCTCTAGGCAATTTGGTCGCTATAGAGAATGCGGAACTGCTTGAGGAGGTCACCAACCTGGTGGAGCGCCCCCTCGGTGTCCTCGGTGCTTTCGACGAGGATTTCCTTGAGCTTCCGGAAGAGGTCCTTAAGGCGGTGATGATCGATCATCAGTACTTCTTTCCAACCCGGACGAGCGAAGGTCGCCTAGCTCCGTTCTTTGTGGCGGTCTCGAATAATCTTGTGCCCAACACGTGTGTGATTCGCAAGGGGTATGAGCAGGTGCTAGAAGGCCGACTCCATGATGCCCGCTTCTTTTGGCGGGCCGACTGCTCGAAGAGCCTCGCCCAGCACGCTAGGGGTCTTTCGGGCATCAACTTCCATAGAGAACTCGGCACTATGGCTGCTAAGATTGCCCGGGTCGGCGAGGCTGCACAGGTGATCGGGGATCGTCTCAAGCTCACAGAAGCAGAGTGGGGTGTCCTAAAGGCCGTTCTCCCCATCTTTCGAGCCGACCTCGCTACCGGTATGGTGGCCGAGTTCCCCGAGCTTGAGGGCGGGATGGCTCGAGCCTACGCCATGGCCGAGGGACTCGACGCGGAGGTTGCAGAGGTACTGGAGCAGGGAACGCTTCCCAAGGGGCCGTCTAGTCCCGTTCCTAGCAACAGGATTGGTGCCCTCCTGTCGGTACTGGACCGCATCGATAAGCTTGTCGGATTCTTCGCTATCGGTCAGCGTCCCACGGGTTCGACGGATCCGTATGGGCTTCGCAGGGACGCTGTCGCCATCGCCCGGACGCTCAACGAGCACGGTTGGGAGGTGCCTCCTAAAGACTTAGTGACCGCCTCGGAGGTGAGCTTTGCTTCGAACAAGATTCCGATCTCTGGGGAGGTGACCGAGGAGGTTTGCCGGTTCCTTTATGAGCGCGTGGCCTCACTGCTTGCGGATCGAGGAGTCCCTCAGGTCCTGACTCGGGCAGCTGCTGGGGGTGCCCCTCCGATCATCATGGTCAGCCGCAGGGCGGTGCTCCTGTCTCACCTGCTTAGCATCGGGGAGTTTCCTGATCTGATGGCGCTCTACAAGCGCGCCTCGAACCTTGCACGCGAGGCCGGAGAGGAGACTGAAGTCGATCCCAAGAGATTCCTGGACCCGGCGGAAGGCTTCCTCCACGCCGCACTTCCTGCTGCGCGGCGAGCTACCGAGCAGCTACTCTCCGCAGTGAGGTGCAGACTGTATCCTTGGGATCTCGCCAGGGCACTTCCGACCGAGCTCGACCTCCTCGAAGGGGGAGTGGCCGATATCTTGGCGCTCAAGGCCCCACTAGACATCTTCCTCGATAACGTTCTGGTGATGGTGGACGATCCTGTCACGAGGGAGAATCGCTTGGCACTTTTGCGAGGGGTTCGGGATACCTTGGCCGAGTTCGGAGCTCTAGAGAACCTTGAGGGTGTACAGGTATAGGCTTATCAAGGAACGAGACGTAACAGTGAGGTGGGGAGGTGGTGCCGAAGGTGGGACTTGAACCCACACGACCTTGCGGTCACATGACCCTGAATCATGCGCGTCTACCAATTCCGCCACTTCGGCAGGCTCGATCGGCGGTTACCAGCAAACTGAAAGTGTAGCATAAATCGCCGCGCTGACAACCCTGTGGGGATCGGGGTATGGTGGCGGCTGAGGTGTAGAGTGTCGGTCGAACGGACTGCCCTGATCACAGGCGCCGCGAGCGGGATTGGTAGGGCGTGCGCCCTAGCCCTGTTCGAGGAGGGCTACAAGATCGCTGTTGTGGACATTGATGAGGTTCGCGGGCGTGAAGTCACAGGTGAGGTCGACGGGGTGTTCGTGGGGGCAGATCTCACGAGCCACCAAGGGTGCCACAGGGCTGTGGCCGAGACGGTGGAGGATCTCGGGGCACTCGACATCCTCGTAAACAGTGCAGGTTTCCAGCATGTCGCCGCACTCCCGGATTTCCCGGAGGACACGTGGGATGATCTGATCGCGCTCATGCTCACCGCACCTTTCCTACTCACCCGTTACGCTTGGCGATACCTAAAACGTTCGGGTCATGGTCGGGTCGTGCACATCGGCAGTGCCCATAGCCTAACGGCTAGCCCCTTCAAGGTCGGCTACGTGACTGCGAAACATGGTCTCCTTGGTCTCATGAAGGTAACCGCTCTGGAGGGAGGAGAGTTTGGTATCACCTGCAACACCGTTTGCCCAGCCTATGTTCGCACCCCTCTGGTAGAGAGTCAGATCGCCGACCAAGCCCGCACTCGAGGTATCCGCCCCGATCAGGTGGAGCAGGAGATCTTCCTTGAGAGGGTAGCCATCAAGAGGCTACTCGAACCGGAAGATGTAGCGGCCTATGTGGCTTACTTGGTCTCCGAACAGGCCTGGGGCATTACCGGCAGCGTCCAGGCGATCGATCTGGGATGGACCGCCTGAACTTGTTTCTGTGGAGTGGTCAGTAGGAGTAGGCTAAGCTATGACAGCCTATTCCATCGACTTCAGACACCCCTAATCTCTTGTCTGCGACCTTAATCCTTAGCTAGGGCCTGTTCACACTAGCGCAAGGCATCGTAGGAGAGCGCGAACAGGATGAAACCGCTGAGAGCCACGTCCAGCTTATCGTACCGTGTGAAGCTGCACCGAAACCCTTTCAATCGCCGGAACAGCCGCTCAATTTCGTTGCGCTATACAACTCTCGG
>JGIcombinedJ30088_10003326_pt1 | contig 14927 bp, 15 predicted proteins | sample PinacodermPK_FD_30088 | JGI IMG/M metagenome (IMG submission 30088)
AGAATGGCCAGGGACTGGCGGCGGGTGGAGCCGTCCCGATCCTTCAGCCGCCGCAATTGCAACTCCCTGGGTGCGTCGACGACGAGCACCCTGTCGATTCCGTCGGTGAAACCGGTCTCCACAAGCAGCGGAACGACCATGACGAGATAGCTTCCCGCGGTCTTGCCGGCGCATTCCCAGGCGGCTTCCCGAATGCGTGGATGCAGGATGGCTTCGAGACGTTTGCGCGCGCCGGGGTCGGCGAAAACCTGCTCGCGAAGCCGGGCGCGATCCAGCGTGCCGTCGCCGCGGATCAGGTCGGCGCCGAATCGGCGGGCGATTTCCGCCAGTGCGGGCATTCCCGCCGCGGTCTGTTGGCGGGAAATGACGTCGGTATCGATCACCGCAGCACCCAGCGCGGCCAGTCGTTCCGCTACCAGGCTCTTGCCGCTGGCGATTCCGCCCGTGAGCCCCACGGTGAATCGCCTGTTCATGGTCCGGGCCAGCCCGGCGCGCCGGGCACTCCCGGCATCAGGCCCAGGCCGGGCCCCAGGAAGAGCGCAAACACACTGCCCGCCGCCAGGAAGGGACCGAAGGGAATCTCCTGTGACAACGATCCCCGGCCCAGGGCAATAATGACCAGGCCCGTCAAGGCGCCGGCGACGGCAGCCGGCGCAAGCACCAGCGGCAGCCCGTTCATTCCAAGCCATGCGCCCATTGCGGCAAGCAGTTTACAGTCGCCCATACCCAGGCCGTCCCGCTTGCGGAGTATTCGCCAGAGGCGGTTGAATAGCCACAGGAAGGCGTATCCGGCTATGGCGCCCGCGATCGCCTGGCCGGGCGCGGGAAAGGGCAGCAAGATCGGCATTCCGGCGACGGATGATTTCGGCACCAGGCTGTACGCGAGTCCGGCCCACAGCAGGCCCAGCGTCAGGCGGTCGGGCAGCAGTCCGTGCTCCAGGTCGATCAGCGCCAGCGCCACCAGCGCCGCGCAGACCAGAATTGCAGCCATGGCCTCCAGCGAGGCGCCGAACACCACCCATGCGGCAAGAGCGAGCAGTGCGCATAGCAGCTCGCCGAGCGGATACCGCCAGTGTATACGTGCATCGCAATGCGTGCAGCGCCCCCTCTGAAGCAGGAAGCTGACCAGCGGAATGTTGCTCCGCCAGCCGATCGGAGTCCGGCACTCAGGACAGAACGAACCCGGTTTGTCCAGGGCCAGGCCGCGCGGCAGCCGGTAGATCAGCATGCCGGCGAAACTTCCCAAAGACAATCCAATGAGGACCGCAATCAGTGCCGTCCACGCGGGGGCCGGTTGCCCGAACTGAAAATCCCAGTACAAAGTTCCGACCTGATCGTGCCCCGCTAAGCAGACTGATTGCCTTGAGGTTTGCGTTGCATTATCGCCTGACCCTCAGATCACCGATCCCATCCGGAAGATCGGCAGGTACATCGCCAGCACCAGGCCGCCGATCAGAACGCCGAGGATTGCCATGAGCAGGGGTTCCAGCAACGCACCCAGGCGCTCGGCTGAAGTTTTGAGTTCCTCCTCGTAGCGGTCGGCAAGGTGCCGGCACATTTCGCTCAAGCGGCCCGTTTCCTCGCCTACGCCCAGCATCCGTACAAGCTCGGGCGGCAGAGTGTGCAGGTATGCCAGCGAGCGCCTCAGGCTCTGGCCGGTCGCCACTTCGTCCCGGGCGTGCCCGATGGCGGCCTGGTAAACGCGGTTCCCGCAGGCTCCTGCGGCGCCGTCCAGTGCCTCGATCGCCGGCAGGCCCGCATCCAGCAAGGTCGCCAGGGTGCGGATGAATCGTGCCAGGGCCGCGCGCGCGAACAGGCCGCCCAGGATGGGCAGGCGCAGCTTGAGCCGGTCCTCGTGCATGCGCAGCCCGGGCAGGCGCGTTCGCAGCCAGGCCGCGAACAGGGCCGCCGAGCCCGTAATGGCCAGCCAGAGCAGGGCGTCTTCGCGCAATCTTTCGGACAGGCTGACCACGAAACGGGTCAGGGGCGGGAGTCCGGCCCCGTATCCGGCGAACATGCGCTCGAATTCCGGTACAACGTAGATCAGCATCAGTCCGACCACGACGGCGGCAATACCAAGCACGGCCGCCGGATAACTCAGCGCCGAAGAGATTCTCTTGCGAATCTGCTCTCGCCTTTCCAGCCAGGTGGCCAGGTTGGCCAGCAATTCCGGGAGTCGTCCCGAGCGTTCGCCCGCCACCACCAGGCTGACGTGGAGTGCGCCGAAATACTTCGGGTGGCGCCCCAGCGCCTCACTGAGCGAGTTGCCCGCGGCGACATCCTGCGAGAGCGTATCCAGCAGGTCCTGCATTCGGAACTGTTGCTGGCTTTCGGCGGTGATTTCCAGGGCCTGCACAATCGGCAGGCCGGCTTTCAGCACGGTGGCGAGTTCCCGCACCATGCCTGCAGTGTCCACCGGCCTGATCCTGCGGCGTTGACTGCGCTTCGGACGCGCGGCGCGCACCCTCAGCGGCGTAACGCCTCCGCGCTGCAGTTCGGCGCGAACATTCGCGGAGCTGATGTCCCGGCGAAGACCCTTGAGCAGCCGACCGTCGCTGGCCCGCCCCTCCCAGGCGTAGGTGCTCCTGGTCATGTCAAGTGCTTGCAACGGAGGCGGTCACGCGGTTGACTTCCTCAAGGCTTGTTACACCGTCGCGTACCTTTTTCAATCCGGACTTGCGCAGCCCGGAAATGTTCTCTCTTTCTGCCTGCGCCTCGATGGCGGCTACAGGCGCTCCGTCCACGATAAGCTGCCGCAGCGCGGAAGAAACCGGCATGGCCTGAAATATCCCCACGCGGCCGCGGTAGCCATCGTCGCAATGACGGCAGGCGCCGGGCGCACCGGGGCGGTAAAGCTGCGTTCCGGCGGGCAGGACATCGGCGATCACGCCCTGCCCGGACAGCGCCCCCTCGTCCGGCGAGTAGCGCTGTCTGCATTCGGAACAAAGGCGCCGCGCGAGCCGCTGCGCCACTATCAGGTGGACCGATGCCGCGGCGTAGGGCGGAACCTCGAGGTCGCGCAGACGGGCAAGCGAGGCGGGCGCATCCTCCGTATGCAGCGTGGAAAGCACGAGGTGTCCGGTCTGGGCGGCGCGCACGGCAATTGCGGCGGTCTCCGCGTCGCGTATCTCACCGACCATGATCACGTCCGGGTCCTGCCGCAGGAAGGCGCGCAGCGCGCTGGCGAAAGTCAGCCCGGCACTGCGGTTGACATTGACCTGATTGATGCCGGCAAGCTGGATTTCGCAGGGGTCTTCGACGGCGCTGACATTGCGTTCCAGCACATTGAGGCGCGCCAGGGCGGAGTACAGCGTCACTGTCTTGCCGCTTCCGGTGGGTCCGGTGACCAGGATCATGCCCTGGGGCCGGTCCAGTGCCGCAAGGAAGTGGCCTTTCTGGCTAGGGGACATGCCCAGCTCATCCAGCGGCGGCAGCGCCGCACCCGAATCCAGGATCCGCACCACGACTTTTTCGCCGTAGAGGGTCGGCAGCGTGTTCATCCGCAAGTCCACCTTGCGGCGGTTCGGAAGTCGCAGCCGCATTCTTCCGTCCTGCGGCGCGCGTCTTTCCGCGATGTCCAGGCGCGCAAGCACCTTGAGCCGTGCGCACACCTTCGCCGCCAGCCCGGCCGGCGGCTGCGCCGCGATCCTGAGCAGGCCGTCAATGCGCACCCGCACCCGGTATTCGTCCTCGTACGGCTCAAAGTGGATATCCGACGCGCCCTGCCGTATGGCGTTGAGCAGGATGCCGTTGACGAAGCGCACCACCGGGGCTTCCTCGACGGAGGTTACGATCGCCGGATCTTCCTCCTGAGGCGCTTCGGCCTCGAACTCGACGGGCGGCAGTTCTTCCGTCGACAGTGGGTCGGGCGCACGTCCCGCGTCCGCTGCCTGCAGGCGCGCCGCCAGTTTCCGATGCTCCACAAGAACGGCACAGGGGTTCAGGCCGGTGCGCTGCCGTACCTCATCCAGCACGGTGATCTGCGCCGGGTCCGAGAGTGCCAGGACCAGTCTTTTCCGATCGGCCGCAAGTGCGGCCAGGCCCTGGGAGGCGAGGAATTCGGAATCGACTCCGGTTGCCGGCGCCGCCGCCGCGTCCAGCCGGTCAAGGTCGAGCAGGGGCAATCCGAATTCTCGCGCCACCGCTCCGGCCAGCCCTGCCGGGTCGATCTCCTCGCGTTCCGCCAGCCAGGCAATGAAGCCCGCGCCCAGGGAACCCAATTCCTGTTCCGCGGCAGCGATTGTTTCGCGGGTGGCGACGCCCAGCGACACCAGGCGCTTGCTCAGCGGGCTGGCGTGCGCGCCGTGCATGGGGGCCTCGCGTGACGGGTCAGGAGCGGCAGGTTTGCGGGAGGTAGGAGTTCTCCAGGTCGGTCGCCGCTGCCTCGGCCCCCAGCGCTTCGCCTTCCGGCGCCGCGGCATTGCCGCACTTCCATACCAGCGTGACGCCGTCACCCGCCACGTACGGAGTCATGTAGAGCATCTTGTCCCTGATGATGCGATTGGCTTCATTGCCGAAAGTGATGACGACTTCGCTGTCGACGATGTCCACCGAGGTGACGTAGCGCCCTTGGGTATCCGCCGCGTTTGCGCTCAAACCCGCCTGCTCCCGGCTCTCCGGTCCGCTGCCGCTGGACATATAGGCCTCCGTGACCGCGTTGCGCGTCTGCACGGACAGCGCCAGTCCCTCCTGAACCTGCGCGCGAATGGTGTAGTCCTGGTAGGCGGGAATCGCCAGGGCGGCCAGAATGCCGATGATGGCGATGACGATCATCAACTCCACCAGGGTAAATCCTTGTGACCTCTGTTGCATGGCATCCAGTCCTTGTGCGCGAAGGATCGCCAGAATAAGGCAGGCCCTATGCGCGCGCAAGCGCAAATTCGCGCGCGTTTGAGCGCAAATAAACGCACCGGCGGCATGCGCAGCGGCTCCGGGAGCCTGTCCCGCCCCTTCGTCGGCGCGGCATTGAGCCGGGGCAGGATTGCCGACGCGGCACTCCCCGTGCAAAAGGCTTGCGTGCCTTTGCGCTATTGCTTCAGAATGCCGGCGTGAACCTGCACGAATACCAGGCGAAGGAACTGCTGGGCCGCTACGGCGTGCCGGTCGCCGCCGGGCGGGCGGCGTCATCGGGCGAAGCCGCGGCTGCCGCGGCGGCTGAACTCGGCGGCGGGAGATGGGCTGTCAAGGCGCAAGTGCATGCCGGGGGGCGGGGCAAGGGCGGCGGAGTAAAGCTATGCGATTCGCCCGGAGCCGTTCGGGAAGCTGCCGAAAGACTGCTGGGCTCGCAACTGGTTACGCCGCAGACAGGCCCGGAGGGTCTTCCGGTGGAGAAGGTCTACGTCGAGCAGGCCAGTTCGATCGCGCGCGAACTCTATTTGAGCCTCTTGATTGATCGCGAGGATGAATGCGTTTGCTTCGTAGGCTCCGCCGCCGGCGGCATGGACATCGAGGAGGTCGCCCGCGTGGCGCCGGAAAAGATTGCTCGGGTCAGGGTGCGGCCGGCCACGGGGATCATGCCCTACGCGGGCCGGCGCCTGTCCAGGATATTCGGGCTTGAGGATGCGCCGGCCCGGGAAATGCACGACCTGGCCGGCGCGCTGTATCGGCTGTTCGAGGAATGCGACGCAAGCCTCATTGAGATCAATCCGCTGGTGGTGACCGGGGAGGGAGGCCTGCTGGCGCTGGATGCCAAGATCGCGGTGGAGGACAACGCGCTGTTTCGGCAGCCGGACCTGGCCGGGCTGCGGGACCCCGGACAGGAAGATGAACTGGAGCGGAGCGCGCAGGAAGTGGGGTTGAGCTACGTTTCCCTGGACGGCTCGATTGCCTGCATGGTCAACGGCGCCGGACTGGCAATGGCTACCATGGACCTGATCAAGCTTCAGGGCGGAGCGCCGGCCAATTTCCTGGACGTCGGAGGCGCCGCCGATTCCGCCCGGGTCGCCGCCGGCTTTCGGCTGATTCTCTCCAATCCCAGGGTCCGCGCCATTCTGGTCAACATATTCGGCGGCATCGTGCGTTGCGACGTCATTGCAGAGGGCATTCTTCAGGCCGTTCGCGAGGCCAGCGTCGAGGTTCCGGTTATCGCCCGCCTGGAGGGCACCAACGCCGGGCAGGCCCGCTCCATGCTCGACGAGAGCGAACTGACGGTAACGGCGGCCTCCGATCTGGCCGCGGCGGCCCGTATCGCCGTGGAGATGGCGGCATGAGCATCCTGGTGGATGCATCCACAAGGGCGATCTGCCAGGGATTGACCGGCCGCCAGGGCCGCTTTCATGCCGAGCAATGCCTGGAGTACGGCACGCAGATTCTTGCCGGTGTAACGCCGGGGCGGGGCGGCCAGGAGTGCCTGGGGCTGCCTGTCTTCAACACCGCGGAGGAGGCCGTGCAGGCGACCGGCGCCGACACCAGCCTGGTGTTCGTTCCCGCACCCGCCGCCGCCGATGCGATTATGGCCGCCGCCGACGCCGGCATCCGCCTGATCATCTGCATTACGGAAGGGGTTCCGGTTCTAGACATGGTGCGTATCAAGGCGGCCCTGAAGTCCTTTGACTGCCGTCTGATCGGGCCCAATTGTCCGGGCGTGATCACGCCCGGACAGTGCAAGCTGGGGATCATGCCCGGATTTATCCACGAACCGGGCCGCATCGGCATCATTTCACGCTCGGGCACGCTTACCTACGAAGTAGTGCACCAGACCACGGCGCACGGCCTGGGCCAGACGAGTTGCGTCGGCATCGGCGGCGACCCCGTTCGCGGCCTGAATTTCATCGACTGCCTGGAGATGTTTGAACGCGACCCGGAGACGGAAGGCATCGTCATGGTGGGCGAGATCGGCGGCACCGACGAGGAGAAGGCCGCAGATTACATTTCCAGCGAGGTGTCCAAGCCGGTGGTTGCCTATATCGCCGGCGTGACCGCGCCTCCCGGAAAACGCATGGGCCATGCGGGCGCGATCGTTGCCGGCGGGCAGGGCACCGCGGAAGCCAAGTATGACGCTCTGCAGGCCGCCGGTGTCGCCGTGACGCGTTCGCCCGCGGAGATCGGCGCCAGCATGGCCAGGGCGCTCGCCTAGTATCGTGTCTCGCCATGAAGATCGCACTGGCGCAACTCAACCTCCTGGTGGGAGACGTGCCCGGCAACGTCGACCGGATTCTGGGCGCGATCGATGAGGCCCGGGCGGCGGATGCCGGACTCGTTGCATTTTCGGAACTGGCCCTGTGCGGTTATCCGCCGGAAGACCTGCTGTTTCACGCCGGCCTGCGCCAGGACCTGACCGGCGGTATCCGGCAGGTGCGCGAAGCCTCGCGCGGCATAGCCACCGTAATCGGCTACCCACACTGGGAGGACGGCCGGTGGTTCAACGCCGCCGCTCTCTTCGCCGGGGGCCGCCTGCTTCACCTGCACCGCAAGAACGTGCTGCCCAACTACCGGGTATTCGACGAGCGCCGCTACTTTGCCCCGGGCACGGCGGCGGAATGCGTCGATCTGGAGGGGCTGAGACTGGGCCTGGCGGTCTGCGAAGACGTCTGGGAACCCGAGGTGCCCCGACGCCTGGCGGATGACGGCGCCGAGCTGATTGTCGTGACCAACGGGTCGCCGTATGAGCTGGGCAAGCAGGCTCGCCGCGAGGAACTGCTGGCGCAGCGTGCGCGCGAAACCGGCCTGCCTTTCGCCTATGTCAACCAGTTTGGCGGACAGGACGAACTCGTTTTCGACGGGGCTTCCTGCGTGATTGACGGTTCAGGCCGGCCCTGCGTTCGCGCCGACGCCTTCGCGGAAGGCTTGTGGTACTGCCGGTTGGACACGACCGGTGGCGGCCCGGCCCGGCCCGAGCGGGGACAAATGGCGGAATTCATGCCGGAAGACGAGGAGGTCTACCGCGCGCTCGTTACGGGGATTCGTGATTACGTGCGCAAGAGCGGCTTTGAGAGCGTCGTGCTGGGACTTTCCGGCGGGATCGACTCGGCCCTCACGCTTGCGCTGGCGGTGGATGCGCTCGGCGCGGACCGTGTCCTGGCGGTGATGATGCCGTATCGCTACACGCTGCCGCTCAGCCTTGAAGAAGCCGAGAGTCAGGCCACGGCCCTGGGAGCGCAATACGAAGTGCTGCCGATTACAGGCATGGTCGAAGCCATGCATGACACGCTGGCGGAACTTTTTGCGGGTCTGCCCGAGGATGTGACCGAGGAGAACATCCAGTCGCGCTGCCGCGGCATGCTGCTGATGGCGATTTCGAACAAGCAGGGGCGCCTGGTGCTGGCCACCGGGAACAAGAGCGAGTACGCGGTGGGTTACGCGACGCTCTACGGCGACATGGCCGGCGGTTTCGCCCCGCTGAAGGACTGCACCAAGACCCGAGTCTACCGCCTGGCGCGCTACCGCAACACGCTTTCTCCGGCCATTCCCGAGCGGGTCATCGAGCGTCCGCCGACGGCCGAACTGCGACCGGGACAGCTCGACAGCGACTCGTTGCCACCCTACGAGGTGCTGGACGAGGTGCTGGATGCGCTGATGCTGGAAGACCTCTCGGTGAAGCACATCGCCGAGCGGGGATTCGAGCCCGCGGTTGTGCACCAGGTGCTCGACCGGGTGCGGTTAAGCGAATACAAGCGCCGGCAGGCCCCTCCGGGGGTGCGCGTCACCCAGCGCGCCTTTGGGCGCGACTGGCGCTACCCTATCGTCTCCGGCTACCGTCCCTCCCGCTCCCCGGATTGAAGCTGCCTGTCGCGCCAACGCCGCGGATTCTTCAGGAGGCTTCGAGGGGCAGGACCGAAGCGAGCCAGATCAGCGGCAGACCGACGATGGCGGTGGGATCCGCCGTCTCCAGCGCTTCGAGCAGCAGCGGCCCTGCGCCCTCGGCGCGAAACGCCGCCGTGCAGTCGTACGGCGCATCCAGGGCCAGGTAGCGTTCCACCAGCGACGGATCTAGCGTCCGGAACCGCGCTACCGTAAGGTCCGTATGGGACTGCGCCTCGCCCTCCGGATCGAGCACGCAGACGGCGGTATGGAAATTGAGCGCTCGCCCGGACAGCGACAACAGCATCGAACGCGCCTGGGCGATCGTAGGCTGTTTGCCCACCGCGCGGCCGTCCAGCTCGGCCAGCTGGTCCGCCCCGATTACCCATGCGCCGGCGTGGCGAGGCGCCATCTCCCGGGCTTTCGCCTCCGCCAGCCGCGCAGCCTGATCGCGGGGATTTTCACCGGCAAGGGGACTTTCGTCGACGCCGGACGGATCGGTTGCCAAATCGCTGACCAGCCGTGAAAGCAACTGACGCTTGTACGGTGATTGCGACGCCAGAACGATCTTATGGGACAGCACACTGGCCATTCAAATAACCCGCTGAATTGACAGCGTAAAGACAGCTTCCTATGATAGCGGCCCGCGCTTCGTTCGTCATTTCCAGAAGTTCCGGGCCAAGGGTAAGAATGTGATTCAGGGTAGCGCCGTTGCAATTCGAAAGTTGCACGAGTGGGCTGGGCGGCGACATAGTATTGAGACCACTTTCGCCGTCGGTGACTCTGCGCGGCTGGCCGACTTGTGCCAGGGTAGCGGGCTGGCCCGGCGGCTGCATGCGAATTGGTCGTTCGAATCCGGACTGGAGGGTTTCCCCCTGGTGCGCGTTCGTGCCAGCGGCGCCCTGCAAGTCAAGTGCCAGCGCTGCCTGGCGCCGGTGCAACTGCCCGTCGAGGTAGACTCGAGGCTGACCGTGGTGGCCAGCGAAACGGAGATTCGCGAGGTTGCGTCGCCCTACGACACCGTGGTCGCTGGCCCGGGAGGGCTGGTGCTGGGTACAATACTGGAAGATGAAATATTGACCAGCCTGCCCATGGCGACCGTCCACGATGAGTGTACGGTCTCGGGGGAAGCGGAAACCCACTCATCGCCGGATGCAAGCCGGCCTCTGGCCGGTTTGGGGGCGCTGCTTCGGCAAGAGTAGGTTTCAGGGTGCTTTGGGCCTGTTCCAAGGGGTACGAAAATGGCAGTCCAACAAAATCGCAAATCGCGCTCGCGCCGGAACATGCGCCGGTCGCATCACGCCCTCGGGCGTCCCGCACTTTCCATGGATCCCGAGACCGGCGAGTTGCACCGCCGCCATCATGTTGCGCCGGACGGCTACTACCGGGGGCGCGAGATCATTCCACCGCCGCCGGAGGCGGATGAGGAGGACCTGGAAGGCTGAGCCTGCGCCTGCGCGCAAGGCAATGGCCCTAATGCTCCCGGACTACGCGGCCGCTCGATCCGCGCCGGGCGCGCGTCTGCCATGAGCAAGCTTCTGACCATCGCAGTGGACGCCATGAGCGGCGACCTGGGTCCTGCCGTCGCGGTCGGGGCCAGCCTCGAAATGCTGCGCAACCGCGAGGAGTTGCGCCTGATCCTGGTGGGCGATGCGGATACCGTGCGGCGCAACCTGGGCCGGATGGGAAAGGAGTCCAGGCGTGTGGAGATACACCACGCCGAGCAGGTGGTATCGATGGACGACACTCCTTCGGAGGCCCTGCGGCGCAAGAAGCGCTCCTCAATGCGCGTGGCGCTGGAACTTGCCCGGTCCGGCGAAGCGCAGGCTTGCGTGAGCGCCGGCAATACCGGGGCCCTCATGGCGATAGGGCGGCTGGTCCTGAGAATGCTGCCCGGAATCGACCGCCCGGCCATCCTCGTCGCGCTGCCGACGATCAAGGGCGCCTGCTACATGCTCGACCTTGGCGCCAATCCTGTGTGCACGCCTACCCACCTGCTGCAGTTTGCCGTGATGGGGTCGGTGATCGCCTCAATCAATAATGTCGAGAGCCCGGCGATCCGATTGCTGAACAACGGCGAAGAAGACATCAAGGGCATCGAGACGGTACAGGCGGCCGGCGCCCTGCTGAGCGAGAGCCATCTGAACTATCACGGCTTCGTGGAACCGAACGACGTCTTCAAGCACCGCGCGGACGTGGTGGTATGCGACGGCTTTACCGGAAACATAGCGCTCAAGACCATGGAAGGTTCGGCGGAGTTCGTGTACGCACAGATGAAATCGTATTTCCAGACCGGATGGATCAGCCGCGCCTATTGGCTGGCGTGCTGGCCTTTCCTTTACACGATAAAGAAACGGCTGGACCCCAACCGCCACAACGGTGCGGCATTGGTGGGATTGAACGGGATCGTGATCAAGAGCCACGGCTCCAGCAACGAAATCGGCTGGCAGCAGGCGATCCACCTGGCCATGCGCGAGGTGGAAAAAGGATTGAACGAGCGGATTCAGGGCGTATGGAGCAATCTCGCGGCGTAGCCGGCCCGGTTGCGGGCTTGAGACATTCCCGTATTGCGGGCACCGGGAGGTTTCTTCCGGAGCGGGTGCTGACCAACCAGGACCTTGAGCGGATCGTCGATACCAGCGACGAATGGATTCGTACCCGCACCGGAATGGAGCGGCGGCACATGGCTGAAGATGAGCAGGCCGCCTCCGATCTCGCCATTCCGGCGGCGCGGGCCGCTCTTGAGGCGGCCGGTTGTTCGCCGGCCGATATCGACCTGGTGGTGGTGGGCACGACCACGCCGGACCTCGTTTTTCCCAACGTCGGCTGCCTGGTTCAGAGGGCCCTGGAAATCCCGCCCTGCGCCGCCTTCAGCTGCGAGGCGGCCTGCACCGGCTGGCTCTACGCGATGAGCGTGGCCGACGGAATGATCCGCCTGGGCCGGGCGAACAGGGCACTGGTCGTGGGCGTGGAAGTGCTTTCTCGCATCACCGACTGGAGCGACCGATCGACCTGCGTGCTGTTCGGGGACGGAGCGGGCGCCGTCGTGCTGGAACCGGCCGAAGAACCCGGGCTGATGAGCTTTATCCTGGGGGCCGACGGCAAGTATGTGGACATCCTCCGCAGCCGAGCGGGGGTTTCCCGCAATCCGGCCGAACTGGGCGACGGGGGCCTTGCGGTGCGGATGAAGGGCAACGAGGTGTTCAAGATTGCCGTGCGCACCATGGGCAAGACCGTGGACGCGCTGCTTGAGCGGCATGGCCTGGGCCGCGATGGAATCGACTGGCTGATCCCGCACCAGGCCAACCTGCGCATCATTCAGGCCATAGGCAAGCGCCTCGCGCTGCCGGATGAGCGTGTGGTGCTGACCGTTCAGGACCACGGCAATACCGGCGCCGCCTCCATTCCGCTGGCGCTGGACGTGGCGGTCAGGGATGGACGAATCAGGCGCGGGCAGCGCATAATGATGGTGTCGTTCGGTGGAGGATTGACCTGGGCAGCAGGCCTGATGCAGTTCTGATGCGAAGCGCGTTTTACGGGCTCCTGGTTTTCGGGACCTTCGCCGTCCTTCCGGTAAAGGCGGAGAACTTCCTGCTGCCGTCGCCGACTGCGACCGTGGTTGGAGAATCGCACTGGATCAGCGCTGATCGCCGCGAATCCCTGCTGGACGTGGCGCGTCGCAACGGCCTGGGGTTCTTCGACATGAAGCAGGCCAACCCCGATGTCGACATGTGGGTTCCCGGGGACGGGGCAGAGGTCCTGCTGCCGACTTCCTTCGTGCTGCCGAACGCCCGGCGCCGCGGCGTGGTCGTGAATATCGCCGAGTACCGCCTGTATTTCTATTTCGAACAGGAAGGCCAGGACATGGTCGCGACCTTCCCGATCAGCATCGGCCGCATGGACTGGCAGACGCCGCTGGGCGACTGGAGAGTAACGCGCAAGCGCACCCGGCCGACCTGGCGTCCGCCCAAGTCCATCATCGCGGAGTACGCGGCCGACGGCGAAGTATTGCCGCGGGTGGTTCCGCCCGGGCCCGACAATCCCCTGGGCGATTACGCGATAAACCTCTCCGCGCCGGGTTATCTGATCCATGGCACCAACAAGCCGCGCGGAGTGGGCATGCAGGTGACCCACGGCTGCCTGCGGATGCTGCCGGAGGACATCGAGTGGCTGTTTCCGCAGGTGCCCACCGGACTGCCCGTGACCATCGTCAATCAGCCGGTCAAGGTGGGCCTGCGTAACGGCAGGCTGTACCTGGAGGCGCATCCGGCGCTGGAGGATCGGGGGCCGGAAGAAATCGACCGGCTGATGGAACGGATCAGGGACTCGGCGCAGGCGGCGCGGGTCCTGCTGGACGTGCAGGCGATGCGCCGCGTATTGATCGAAAGGCGGGGCGTTCCTACGCCGATTTCTCCGTCCCGGGAGTCCGTTCAGACGGTTGCCGGCGGACGCTGAAGGCTATTCGCCGGAGCGTTTCCGGATCGGGGAAAAGGAGCCCCCAAAATACCCTGATCTCTTGCAATTTTCGGCGGGCTGGGCGAATATACGCTCCGTGCGCCGAATTCAGGTGCGCTTAACAGGCCTAAAACCCAGAGGACCTTCATGAAAAAGACCAGACTTGTTGTTGCTCTGCTCGGAGCACCGGCGGTCGCGGTGGCCATGTCCGGCTGCTGCACCGCGGGGATGGACGAAATGGCCGCCAAGATCGATGCGAGTGCTGCGGCAATGGGCAGCCGACTGTCCGCCATTGAGGGCAGGATCGGCGATCTGGAGGCGGCTCAGCGTCAGACTGCCTCCGAAGTGGAGCGGGCGAGCGTAACCGCCGAGCGTGCGGCTGAGGCGGCCGCAGAGGCGAAAGCCTCGGCGGACGAGACCAGCGAACGCATGGATCGCATGTTCGAGCAGAACCAGCAGAAATAGTCTCCCCGAAGTAAGGCGGCCGTGACAATCGCGGCCGCTTTACCTGTTCCAGCACCGGTTCAACAGCCAGGCCGGGCCTTCCGGAACCTCCAGCTACTCCGCGCATTTCGCTAGGCGCGGTGCAAGACACTTTTCCCTCCATTACACGCCCCTGGGGAGTGTGGGCAGTGCTGTGCGGGCAGTGGTGCGGGCATGCCCGCACTCCTCCCTATTGGCCGACAAGGCGGTTCATTTCGAAGATCGGCATCAGGATCGACAGCACGATCAGCAGGACGAATCCGCCAACCAGCAGGATCAGTACCGGTTGCAGCAGGGAGTTCAGCGTATTGATGCGCGCCGACAGGTCCCGTTCCTGGGTTTCTGCCGCGCGGCCCAGCAGTCGATGCAGTTCTCCACTGGCTTCTCCGCTGGCGATAAGCTGTATGCAAAGAGGCGGAAATAATCCGCTGCGGTCCAGCGCCTCGGCCGCAGGTTTGCCCTCGCTGACCTCCTCGGCCGCGTCCATCGCAGCTTCGCGCATGGGCAGATTGGTCAGCATGCGCGCGGCTACCCGCAGAGACTCCCACACGGAAACGCCGGCTTCGGTGAGCGTGGCGAGCGATTGCATCAGGCGGGCGGAATTCAGTTCGCGGGAAAGCGCACCGAACAGCGGCGTGCGGAGGATCAGCTTGTGTAGCCGGGAGCGCGCTGCCGGAAGGCGCAACGCGCGCGCCAGGAGGGCGCTGCCCGCGGCCGCAAGCAGCAGCGCCAGCCAGCCGTACGCGAGGGCGAAGTCGCTTACCGTCATCAGCATGCGCGTCAGCAGCGGCAGTTCAACCCCGCTGTCCACGAATACCGGAGTGACCTGCGGTACGACATAAACAAGCATCAGGCTCACGATCGCCAGGCTGAAGACAGTCAGCACCATCGGGTAGGCCAGCGCCGCGCGCACCTGCTGGCGCAGCGCCTGCCGTTTCTCGAAGTGTTCCGCCAGCCGTTCCAGCACTTCCTCAAGGCGGCCGATGCGCTCGCCGGCTCCTACAGTCGCGACAAGCAATTCCGGAAACGTCCGTCGCGACGCGCTCAGGGCCTCGGCGAAGCTGTAGCCTTCCTGTACGCGTGCGCGTACTCCCATCAATACTTCGCTGTACCGCGCGCGCTGTGCAACGAGTGCGTTGAGGGCCGCGTCCAGCGGCAGGCCGCCGCGCAGCAGCGTGGCCAGCTGACGGGTAAGCCGGGCCAGGGCCTCACTGCCGAGCCCGCGCCTCCGGCCGGGCCGGAAACGGCTT
>JGIcombinedJ30088_10003331_pt1 | contig 14906 bp, 10 predicted proteins | sample PinacodermPK_FD_30088 | JGI IMG/M metagenome (IMG submission 30088)
GCGGGAAGCCACTTCCGCGATGCGGGTGATCCCGCCGAAAATCACNACGGCCACCAGGACGGACAGGACCACGCCCGCGATGAGATCGAATTGGAAGTGGCCGTGTCCAGGAGGCAAGTAAGACGAGAACACGACGTCCCGGAAAATCTGGATCAACTGGTTGGGCTGCAGGAGCGGGAGACATCCGATGACGCCGGCTACGGCGAAGAGGATGGCCAGGGGTTTCCAGGCGCTCCCCAGGCCTTCCGATATCACGTACATCGGTCCGCCTTGTATGCGCCCCGCAGTGTCTTTTCCCCGGTACATGATGGCCAGCGAACAGGTAAAGAACTTGGTAGCCATGCCGACGAAGGCGCTGATCCACATCCAGAAAATNGCTCCGGGNCCTCCCGTGGTGATGGCGATGGCGACACCGGAGATGTTTCCCATCCCAATCGTGGCGGAGAGTGCGCTGACCAGCGCCTTGAAGTGGGATACGTCCCCTGGGTCGGAAGGATCATCGTACCTGCCGCGGATCAGGTCGAAGGCGTGCTTCACGTACCGGAACGGCGTGAAACGGCTGTAAATCAACAACAGCGCCCCACCGCAGATGATCAGATAGAATACGTATGACCATACCAGGTTGGAAAAGGCGACTACGTAGGGTTCTATGAAGGCCATGGCCAGGTATTACCGGATTGAGCGATTCCAGGTGTTTATGCCTTACAGTCGCGGGTTCGACTCCGCTGCCGCATCCTGCCTGAAGCTACGCACCATGTCGATGTAGTCCCGGGAGAAAAGCTTGTCCGGACGCCTGTCGTAGCTGAAGATTGCGATGATCCGGGGACGTTTCGTCGGTCCAACCGGAGCAACCCGGTGCAGCGCGTACTTGCCGTTGAACAGCACGAGTGTTCCCGGCCGGATGTCGGTGCGGCGAGCGTGGCGCCGAGGGGCTTCGAAGACGGCGCGCACGTCGTCGTAGTGCTCGTCGTGGTCCTCCCGAAGATCGGGTACGTATTCAAACTGCCCACCGGAATCGGGCTCCTGGATCAACAGCGTGATGTTCCCGTTGTTGGAATCGAAGTGCCACCCGTTGCTGTCGCCTTCCATGGCGATCTGCAGGGTCAGGGCAAGGTGGGGACAGGCGCTCGTATACAGCGTATCGAATCCCAGTATCCTTCGCACGAACTCGGTCAGCGAGGGCCAGTGAAATACGCTGCGTACGAGGCTGTCATTGGGTATCTGGTAGTTCAGGACCTGCCGGTACCTGTTCGTGTGCTCGACCGTCCGGGGATGGCCGGAGGGCCAGTCCCGGTCAACATAGTCGTTCCCCTCGTAGCTTGTGCGCGGCCTGTCGTAGTAGTAGCCCTGCGGGATCAGGGTACAGGTCTCCTTCACCATGCCGGCCAGCGCATGTGGCATTACGAAACCATCAAGCACGCAGATGGACTTCTCCCGCAGCTCGGATCGGCAGGAGGCGAGGAACTCCGTACCGGCAGGACCGTCCAGGTTCTCCATCGGGTACCGGCCGACGTCGACCAGGGCGGCGGGACGCACGGGTTTCATGGTTCAGATCCTCATCACAGGTACACAGGTACGGGCACAACCGGAACGGTTTGCCCGGCTTCTCATCCGACTCTTCGTATTTCCCAGAGTTCGACCACCATGTCGGCAGGATAGCCGATGGGATCGAAGTCGTCCGTCTCCCTGGCGTCGTAGCCTACCGCGCCGAACAGGTTTTCGATGGTTCGGGAAGAATGATGCTGCGCCTCGCCGATCGTGTGGTAGAGATAGACCGCGGACGGAAGAATCACGGGGTAACCCATCTCGTACAACGCATAGGCCGGTTGATGCCGATGCAGGCGACGAATAACGTCATGGGCGTGCTGAACAATCCGCGCGCCGCCATGCTCGATATCTACGTCGAAACGGAATGCGAAATGACTGCGGAGGTATCCCTGGTCGTGCAGGAAACGGCCTATGCGGTCGATGCCGATGGACAGTTGCTCGAGCCGGTCCTGCGTGGCCAGGTCATCTGGCAGGTCCAGCGCGAGGTAGCGCCTGAGGCGGTCGAAGAACAACTTCCCCACCCGTATGGTAAACAGGCGGCGCTCACGCTCCAGTGAGTCGTCGTAGCGATCGGCATGCCTTTCGATCAGCTGGAAGGCCGACCGGTAAAACGCGTAGGAAAGCGCGTCGAATTCGCCGGACTGCAACGTCGTTTCACCGTCGGGACGAACAAAGGACTCCAGCAACCCCCGCCTGGCAGGCCTGCCGTACACCGTCCGCATATATGAATCGACGTCTGCCTCGACGTCCGTAAACGTGTTGCCTTGCGGGTCAAGCGCCTTCCATTCGCTGACGATGGCATCGGACATGAACGTGGTGAACTCGTTGCCTACCTGCCACCAGGCGGCATATTCGGGAAACGGCCGTTCGAGTACGACTTGCTCGAGCGTTTTCGCGGTCATGTGCAATTGGTTTCCTGTTCCCGGACTGCATCGGAAAGGATTACCGTTCCCGGGACGCAACGAAACGGATTGTCGTTCCCGGAAATCACCGGTATGGATTACAGCTCCCGGAATGAATCGGCGCGGACTGCCGTCCCCGGGCTGCATCGGCACGGGCTATCCCTGTTTATTCAAAAAGGTTTCCACCTGGGGGAGCAGCATGGGATCTGCGGAGAGACGAATGTACTCGCGCATCGAATCACGGGCCTTTTCGAACTCCCCCAACCGGTAGTATGCGATACCAAGACGGAAATGTCCGGCGGCAAGCTCCGGGGCGANGCGGACGACCTCCCTGTAGCTTCGAATACCCTGATGGTACCGGTGCAACTGGTCGTTGACAAGACCAATATTGAAATGAGCGGTTGCAAAGCCCGGCCGCAGCGCCAAGGCCCGGTCCAGTGCATTCAACACGCTTTCTCCTGCCTCGGTACGCGAACGCATCGCCTCCAGCGCTTCACGCGCGTCCGTTCTGTCCGGTTCCGCGGCAAATCGGACCGATTCTTCCCAGGACATCAGTGCCGAGCCGTAGTCGCCGCCGGATACCTGCGCGATAGCCATGATGGCATTGGGCAGCGGATCGGAAGATTCCGGGTCCAGGGCTTCCGCGACCGCCGATTCCACCGCGTCCCATTTCCCCTGGGCCAGCAACACGGCGCCAATGGCAATCCGCGCGGCGCCCCACCCGGGCCGCATCGCAAGGGCTTCTTCAAAGCGGGAAATCGCGGTGTCCAGGTCGTGTGCGAAGGCGGCATCGACACCGTCGCGGTAGGCCGATCTCGCTTCGCCGCCCACGGCGGAGGAACGAGCGGGAACGCGCCGGAGCGGCAGCCAGTCGTAGACCGTCCCGGTTGTGCGATTATGTCCCGCCCACCCGGCCGCGAGTTCGCGCCAGGTTTCTATCACATCGTCCAGGACGATGTTCCTGCTGTATGTAAGCGCAAGGTTATTGTAGGCTTCCGCAAAGCCGGCGTGAAGCGCTATGGCCTTTTCAAACTGTTCCCTGGCATCGTCATTCCTCCCCTGCCTGAGATACACCATGCCAAGGTTGTTGTGGACCTCGGCGATGCCTACATCGGCCCGGATGACTTTCATGTACTCGTCGACCGCGTCATCCAGTCGCCCGGCCTCTGCGTACAGCAGTCCGAGATTGGTCCGGGCGTCATAGAATCGGTCATTGAGCGAGAGCGCCTTCCTATATGCCGCCATGGCGTCTTCGGTCCGGTCCAAATTGGCATACATGCTGCCAAGGTTGTTATAGGCCTCGGCGAATTCCGCGTCGGCATCTACCGCTTTTTCATAGGCGTCGATCGCCGCCGCGTGGCGATTCTGCCTGGCGTGGATGTTACCTATATACAGATGCGCGTCCGCAAGCCCCGGGTCTTCCTCCAGCGCCTTTTCGAAGGCCTGCATCGCCTCGAAGTATGCACCTTGCTCGTAATAGGTCACGCCCATCACGTGGATATAGGGCAGCGGCCGGCTCGCTCGGCGTCCCTGCCTGGCGACGGGGGGCGGCGTTCCGCCCATTCTCTCGAGCATGGCGCGATAGGCCGTGATGCTGCGCGTCTTCGAACGGTCCACGGCGATCACGGTACTCCCTTCCAGGGCGCCTTCCAGCTGCCTGTCCACCGCGGGATTATCCTCAAAGAGTTCGAGGGCCTCTTCGTACCGTCCCGTCCTGGCGTAGATCAGGGCCACGTTGTACCTGGCCACGGTGTGGGTGGAATCCCGCGCCAGCGTGCGTTGATAAGACGCTTCGGCCTCGTCCAGCCGTCCCAGCCGGAAATACACGTTGCCGGCCCCTGTCAGCAGTTCCGTGTCCTCGGGTGCGAACACCAGTGCCTCTTTGTAGGCCTCAAGCGCCCGGTCGTACCAGCCGGCCATTTCGCACGACCGCCCCAGGCCGAGCAGGGCATTCCGTAATTGATGCCGGTTTTCGTCCGGCAGGTCCCGAGCGATATCGACGGCGGCGCCATAGGCCCTCGCAGCGCCTTCGTGATCATCCCTACGCGTATATATCGCACCCAGGTTGAGACGCCAGTTGATCTCTTCGGGTGAAAGTACGACGGCCTGCAGTGCCTCCCGTACCGCATCATCGTATCTTTCCAGGTAGTAGTAGGCCACGCCGAGGTTTCCGAAGGCTTCGGAATCCGTCATGTCGATCGCCAATGCCCTGCGGTAGAAGGAGATGGCGCCCGCGTAGTCTCCGTTGCGCATTGACGCGTTGCCGGCTTCCATCGCGCCTCCGATATCGGCGTCATGGGAATCGGGTCTCGGTGTGCTCGCACAACCCGCGGCGGTCCACAGGAGTATAAGCGCGGCCATCCCGTTGCAGATTTCGAGCCGGCGGAACTTCATTTATATTCCTCGTTTCAACTGTTTTGCAGAGGCATGGCTGAATGCATACCATGGTAATATACGATATAATATACGGTATTACAGCGTTTGTACGTCCATTTTTGGCAGGCAATGTCGACCTGCCCCGGGATCGCCTCGAAATAACTTTACTTTGATGCGGCCCCGCGGTACTTTTTTTCAAGAATCCTCACCTGATTCCGACTAATTCATTCAGTCAATCGGAAACCGCTTGACACTAAACACTTGTTTGGCATATTGAGTTAGGATATGCCAGGAGATTCTCACAAGGTATCAACGAGGGGGAGACCGCGGATATGAAAGATATCGATCCGGGTAAGGAGAAGGCGCTCAGCGGCGCCATAACGCAGATAGAGCGGCAGTTCGGCAAGGGTTCCATTATAAGGATGGGAGACGAAAATCCCCAACTGGCCGTAGAATCCATACCAACGGGATCCCTGACCCTCGATCTGGCGCTCGGTATAGGCGGCGTGCCGCGTGGACGCGTGGTGGAGATATACGGTAACGAGTCCTCCGGAAAAACGACGCTGGCCAAGCATATCGTGGCGGAAGCACAGAAACTGGGCGGGATGGCGGCCTTCATCGACGCGGAGCATGCGCTGGACATCCGCTACGCGCGGGCACTCGGCGTGGATATGGATAAACTGCTCATTCATCAGCCGGATACGGGCGAGCAGGCCCTCGACGTCGCCGAGATCCTCGTTCGCAGCGGCGGCGTGGACGTCATCGTAATCGACTCGGTCGCCGCGCTGGTTCCGCGGGCCGAGATCGAGGGAGAAATGGGTGATTCGCACGTCGGCCTGCAGGCCCGCCTGATGTCGCAGGCGCTGCGGAAATTGACCTCGGTGATCAACAGATCCAGAACCTGCCTGGTCTTCATCAACCAGATCCGCCAGAAAATCGGGGTAATGTACGGCAATCCGGAAACGACGACCGGCGGCCTGGCCCTCAAGTTCTACTCCTCGGTCCGGATCGAGGTGCGCAGGATCGGAAGCATCAAGGGCGAAGACGCTTCGGCGGGCATCCAGGTAAGGGGTACCGTAAAGAAGAACAAGCTGGCGGCTCCCTTTCGCGAGGCGCAATTCGACATAATCTACGGAGAAGGCATTTCCAAAGAAAGCGACCTGATCGAACTTGGCGTCAATAACGGCATCATTGATAAGAGCGGGACATGGTTCTCCTACGATGACGAACGGCTGGGGCAGGGCCGCGAGAACGTGCGGCAGTTGCTCCGGGAACGCCGGGAACTCGCCCAGGAGATAGAGGAGAAAGTTCGCGCGGTCTTTGCGCCGGCGAGTCAGGACGCCGCCACCGCGAACAATGGCGCCGAGGAGAAACCGGCGTCGAGGACCGCACCTTCGGCCAAGGGCCGGTGACGTAATGCCCTGCAGAATGCCGTATGTGTTTTAGGGTGTGAGAACTAAACGCCATACAGCGTAGAAAATCTACTTCCTCTTGCATCGGCAATGAACAGAAGTTACACCGGCCGGGGCTGATCGGATGAATAACAATCCCTTGGCTTGGACGACCTTGGTATATTAGACAGCAAAGCAACATGTAAACAAGCACTGTCCGCAGACCAATCGAACTCTGCAAATGTGGGTGGAATGTGAGCGACAAGAACCTGCAAGAAAGATCATATGAAGGTCGCCAGATTGCGCTTTTCGAACGATCCATACAACGGTGTCATCAAGTAGGGAATGAGCAGCGAGAACCCCATGTTCGAGTTAACACGCTGAACAGAGCGCCATTCGAGGAAATTACTCGCCCAATGGTGATTTGCGGCGATGCAACGCAAGCTCTGAAAATTCTACCTGAAAAGTCCATTCAAACGGTTGTCACGTCACCGCCGTATTGGTCATTGCGCGATTACGGGGTTGTGGACCAGATTGGGCGGGACGACAGCTTACTAGGCTATGTTAAGAGCATTGTTTGCACTTTTGAGCAGATAAAGCGGGTCCTTCGAGACGATGGCACTGTTTGGCTGAATGTTGGTGATTCCTACACATCCGGCAACCGGAGGTATCGGGCACCAGATCGGAAAAACCGTGCGCGCGCTATGGCAGTACGACCGCCGACGCCAGAAGGGCTTAAGCCAAAGGACTTGATAGGTGTCCCATGGAGATTGGCTTTTGCACTACAAGATGCGGGTTGGTGGGTTCGCAGTGAAATCATATGGTACAAGCCAAATGCACATCCAGAATCCGTTCGAGACCGACCAACCAAAGCTCACGAGACTGTTTTCCTGTTGTCAAAAAACCAGGACTATTACTACGACCACGAAATCGTCAAGGGGCCTCGTGAGCGTCGCTTGCGAACGGTTTGGGAGATTCCTACCGAACCAGTGAAGCGCACAAATGGGAAAGCAGATGACCATCCCGCGATGATGCCTCTGTCGCTTGCTCGATGCTGTGTAGCCATTACAACCCGCGATGACAGTATCGTTCTCGATCCGTATGCGGGCTCGGGAACAAGTCTTCTGGCGGCAAGTGAACTTAGTCGAAGGTGGGTTGGGATAGAAATCAAGCCTGCATTCGTAGACTTGATAGAACGACGGTTGTGTGTCTCATGACGCTTGATGAACTCAAGGCGACTCTCGATTCGTTGATATGGTCGTTCGTCTTAAGTCAGACAACCGTCGGAGATTGTCTCTTAAGTCCACTGCCGCCCAGAACTTATCCAATACGACATTGCATATTTCCAAACTGACGGAGGCCGCGTGGATTCAGGACACTCGAACCGCCAGAGATCGACGAGACCGTACACTTGAATTGTTCAGACAGTACCAGAGGTCCGTTACTCAAATAGTCATGCTCCGAGCGTTTCGGGATGACATTGGCAAGGTGCCGCATAGGTATCAGCTTGTTGAGATTCCGGTTAACATCTTTGACTCCATTCAGCAGGCACCGTTACAGGTCTTCGAACGGGATGCGCCAGTGATCGAATGTACCGTTGAAGATCGCGTGGTGGCAGTGGTGGCAATCGACAGGTCAGATGCAAAGATAACAGTCAGGCGAGTTCAGCTTTCGGCCTGTACTGTTCATGCGGAATGGGATAGGGCGTAGACGGGGATGCGATCGCTCTGGGGTCAAGAAGCATCACCGATGCGAATCGGTTGAACGCCCCGGGTTAAGGAAACAAGGTAGTTTGCGGACTTCCTTCAGCAGCAACCATGGCTTCAATGAGGCGATGATGCGCCCTGGGGAATGCGAATTGCTCAAGTTCGCCAATTCGAATCCAACGACAGTCGTTGCCGTCCCGGTGACGCGCTTCCCCGCCATGATACGTACAATCGTATCCGTGTAACGTCATCTCGAAATGGGTAAATGCGTGCCGGACGGTCGCCAGGGCCCGGCCGACAAGGATTTCGATGCCCAGTTTACGTTTTAAGTCGTTACGCAGAAACTCTTTCATGGCTGACTCATCTTCCGATTTCCCGCCTGGAAACTCCCACAGACCGCCCAACAGCCCATCCATAGGCCGTCGTACGATAAGGATCTCGTCTCCCCTGCGCACGATGCCGGCGGCAACATGATGGTGGGGACGTTGTTTGCGCGGCTGTTTGCGTGGAAGGACCGAAGGATCCGGCAGTTCCCTGCGGGCAAGGCAGAAGCTACCCACGGGACAACCCCCGCAGTCCGGTTGCCGCGGTGTACACACCGTTGCCCCCAGTTCCATCATAGCCTGGTTGAAATCCCCGGCTCGACCTGATACGAGCAGTCTTTCGGCCAGCGCGGCCATCCGCTTCTTCGCAGCGGCGGTCGCGGGATCATCCGTAAGATGGAACAGGCGGCTGAGTACGCGAACGACATTGCCGTCGACCACGGGGCAGTCTCTCCCGTAGGCGATACTCAATACGGCTGCGGCCGTATAGGGCCCGATGCCAGGCAGAACGGAGATCTGATCCGGGTTGTCGGGTATCTTTCCATCGTGCCGTTCGACGATCTGCCGGGCGGCTCGATGGAGGTTTCTCGCCCGGGCGTAGTATCCCATGCCTTCCCATGTCTTCAGGACTTCCTCGCACGAAGCCTTCCCCAGATCTTCTACCGTGGGGAATTGGTTCATGAATCTTTCGTAATAGGGCCGGACCTGGTCTACGCGCGTCTGTTGGAGCATGATCTCCGAAATCCAGACCGCGTAGGGGTCGGGGGATCCGCGCCAGGGCATTTCCCGCTGGTGTGTCTCGTACCAGGCGAGCAGGGCGCTGCGGAACGCTTCGATCCGGCTGGAATCAAGTAGGGCATCGACGTTCGAAACCACGGTAGTATCTACGCTCCAAGCAGCGATATCCGGGAAGGGTGGAACGGCTTTGAAGTCGCGTGCACGCGCTACGTGCGCGGAACGTGCACATTAAAGGAAGTGCTTGCCTCAGTGTCGTCTGGAAAGCCCGGTCTTGTTGTATTCTTCATGCGTAATCAGTGTCTTGTTGTAGGCATCCGTTTCACGCGGGTCGAACCGGTTGGGCGAAAAATCCCCGATATCGATTTCGGGACTTCCGTCCGCAACGCATCCCGCCAGCAACGCGCCTGCCGCCGGATTGTACGCGAATCCCCCGGAATGAAAGGCTACCCCCACATACAGTCCCGGAAAGCGCTCCACGGGGCCGAGTACCGGTTCACCGTCCCCGGAGAAGGACAGAAGCCCGGCCTTCTGGATTTCCCATTCGGTCCTGCCCGTCGAGGGCACGAGCGGAAGCAGGTTGTCCCGCGCCGTATCGTCGAGTCCCGCCGGCGGAGTGATTGTAGACATCATGAAAGACCGGTCGGGGACACGGAACTCCGGCGCCGCGGGGTTTTCGATTCCTGCCAGCAGACGCTGACCGTAGTGCGGCCGGATGTATCCGCCGTAGGGATTGGCGTTGACCGCCGGTATTCTGGCCGGGGATGGCAAGGGCGCCGTGACGTAGCGCTGGTGGATGAAGGACTTCAAGGGCAGCTGAAGTCCGACACTCTCCAGCACCTTCAGCGTCCATACGTGCACGGTGCTCACCACCGCATCCGCTTCTATGCGTTCGTTCGCCGCGACGACGCCGGCCATGCGTCCCGAGTCCATGATGAAATCAGAGATCATGCAGCCCTCCCTGATCTCCACCCCCAGTTTCCGGCAGCCCTCTGCCAGGGCGGGTACATAGTGGTCCGGTTCGCTGTAGCCGCCCAGGGGATCGAAAAGCCCGATCGGCTCCCCGGTCAGAACCAGGTCCGGCCACGTCGCGGCCATTTCTGCCGGGTCCATTATCTCGTATTTCACTCCCAGGCGGTCATACAGAGGGAGCAGAAGTTCCCGTTCCGGCCAACTGGAAGCGTCGAAGAGATTCAGGCAGCCGACGTCCTGGAACCGGTATCCATCCAGTTCATCGGACAGTTCCCTGAACCGGTCCAGGCTGATCTTGCGAGCCCGGACTCCGGTTTCCGACCACAGCAGCCCCGTGATTATACCCGCGGCGCGGCTACTGGCGCCGTCGCCGACGCGTCCCTTCTCGATGACCGTGATTCGGCCGTAGGATCTTCGGGCGAGATGGTACGCCGTGCTGAGCCCGGTCACGCCCGCGCCTATGATGACGGCATGTCTCGACACGTGCTAGCCCTCCAACGCTTGACTTATGGCCTTTCCCGTAATGGAGAAATGGGACGCGTGCCAGGCGACCTTCCCATCCCTGAGNAGAAGCAATTGCGGNGACTCGTGCCTGACGTCCAGGCGGGATTCGATCGCATTGGAGATGTCCCTGTGCTCTATGACCATGACTTGAGTGAACATTGGGGCCGGCGAGGATGCGTCTTCTTCCGCGAAATCGTGGTATTGATCCGCGGCCCGGGCGCTCACCGGGCAAACCGTACTGTGCTTATATACGAATACCGGCCGGTCAGACGACGACGTTACGGCCTTTTCCAGTTCTTCCATCGTGGTGAGTTGCACGATGTGATCCGACATCAAAGGGCCTCCTTCAGGTCATGGGGTCAACTGGTGGTCACGGCATGCCCGGAGTACACAATCCCGGNAATTTCGACGATTTCCTGGCTTCACGATACCCGCCCCGCGGCGGCTGCCGTCTTTCGCACCTGGCTCGCGGCCCGCCGGAATTCACGGTCGCGCGGCAGCATCAGGGCCAGCACCACGGCGGCCATTGGTACCAGTGCCAGCACTTCGAGGGTAGGCGCCACGCCGATGCGGTCCGCGATTCCGCCGAAGAGGATCAGTGCGCCTCCCGCCGCACCCCAGCTGAAGCCCATGGGAAAGGCGGAAGCCGTCCCCGCGCTGTCTGGAACGAGCTCCTGAGCCATGGCTACGGAAACGGAATTGGACGCCATGTTCATGAATCCACCGAGGAACAGCCACAGGGGAAGCAGCGGTCCGGTGTCATACAGTGAAACGAGCAGGAAGGGTGTGGACATCAGGATCGTAGACCAGATCACGCGGCCCCGTCCCAACCTGTCAGACAGCCAGCCTCCGACGAACCCGCCGATCACCGCGCCGGCCTGGAAAACGAAGAGCAGGTCTCCCCCCTGTTGCAGGGTAAGTCCCCGGTCNTGTAGCAGCAACACGAAAAACGTGGCGAAGCCGACTCCCGAAATGGTCCGGATGATGCCCACCANGGTGAGATTGACCATGGGCCAGAGGTTCGGTCTAAAGGAAGCGCCCACATCGGCCAGGCGGGTCACCCTGCGGTTCTCGTTGCGAATGGGAATGACCCGGGCCATCGCCAGCACGGCGATCACCGTGGGCACGGACAGCCAGACGAGGCTTTCGAGTCCGAATCGTTCCACGATGCGGGGCACGACGAATGGGCTGGCCGCCAGCCCGGCGGTTCCGCCGACGATGAAGAGCGATACGCCGTATCCCCGCCTCGATCCGCTGACGTCACCGGCCATGGATACGCTCTGCGGGTGGAAACTGGCGGTGCCGAAGCCTCCNAAAATGATGAACAGCAGCAGCATCAGGAAGGAGGGGGCCAGTCCCACGGCCGACATGAAGACGGCACAGAACAACGGTCCGAGGATAATGAAATACCGTTTCTCCATCCGGTCGCCGAGTACGCCCATCAGGGGCTGGACGAGGGAGGAGGTCATGGCCGGAAGGCCGGCGAGTATGCCCGCCTGCGTGAGCGAAAGCTGCAGCCGCGTCACGAGCGCGGGGAGTATGGGGGTCACCAGGGAGGAAAAGAGGTCCACCAGGAAATGAACAACGGTAAGCAGAATCAGCTTGGCGCGCTGTATATCCGACTTCATGGATTCAGCCTTGCGTGGAGCCTGTACAGACGCTGCAGTTCCTCGATGGGGTCGGTGTGGTCGTCGACCCGGAGATCCGCGAGGTAGTCCGATGTACCACCGCAACCGCCACCTTCCCGCGCCACGAGCAGGGCGGCCGACTGCCGGCCCCTGCGATCGCCCCCGGCCGCCTGGCCCGCGGCAAGCACCGAAAGCAGTGTTTCGGCGAAACCCTCTTCACCAGGCGCTTCGAGCGTTTCCGCCATGGCGTTGACCACCGCTTCTCCCGCCAGGATGTTACCCAGGCAGACGAAGCCCGGGCCGGTCACGTGTCCCGCCCACTCCTGGCAATCCTCCCCCGTAAAGGCCGCCGCCGTACCATCGAGATCCACTACGGCCACCTGGCGGGACGTCCGTCCGGGATCGGATTCGATCAGCCGTTCCAGGGTGTCGATGGCGCCCACGTCGGCTTCGAGCAGGTCGAGGCCCCTGGGGCCGAAGGAAGCGTTCGCCCAGGCCTGCGTGGCGATGGCGCCCGCGCTGAATCTTGCCCAGGGGACCACGGATCCCACGGCGAGGTACTTCGACTGGGTCGCCACGCCGAGGTCCCCCGTTTCGGGATCCAGGGCGACGATGGAAAAAGTGGAGAAACAGGGTGCGTGGTTCAACGATAGATGCTCCGTCAGCCGTCCAGGGCCGCCCTGATCAGCTCGATCGGGTGACGGGCGGTCCGCCCCGTGCCGTCGGCGATCTGGTGCCGGCAGGAGGTCCCCGTCGCCGCGAATTCAGTCACTTCATCGGCGTTCCGGATTGCCGGGAAAAGCCGGTCTTCACCGATTTTCATGGACAGGTCGTAGTGCTCCCGCTCGTAGCCGAAGCTGCCTGCCATCCCGCAACACCCGGTATTCAAGGTCGTTACCTCGTAACCGGGCACCAGTTCCAGGGAAGCCACTGTGGAACCCGTGCCGGATATGGCCTTCTGCTGGCAATGCCCGTGCAGGCTGATTTTCCCGTCGGTGGGTCTGACAGGGAGCGAAAGGCGTCCGGCTTCGTGTTCCCGGGCCAGGAATTCGTCGATCATGAACATGCTATCCGCTAATCTGGCGGACCGCGGGTCGTTTACGAGGTCGCGGTAGTCGTCGCGGAACGTCATGACGCAGCTGGGCTCGCAGCCCACGATCGCCCAGCCGCGGTCCACGTACCGCTCCAGCTGAGCGATGTTGTACTCCGCGGCCGCCCGGGCCTGGCGCAGCATCCCTTTAGATATCAAGGGCCTGCCGCAGCAGGCGCGGGGTTCGGCAAGCACCACCCTGTAGCCTGAGCTTTCCATTACTTCCACCGCAGCGATGCCGATATGGGGTTCGCTGTAGTTTATGAAAGTGTCGGGGAAGAAGACGACGGTCGGCCGGTCGCGGCCAACGCCGTTCGCCGGACTTCGTTGATAGAACCACTGTTCGAACGTCTCCTCGGCAAATTCCGGCAGGGACCGCCTCCTGTCCACGCCGACAGTCCGTTCCAGGATCCTCTTGTGCCAGGGATGGTTCAGGACCCGGTTGCTCAGCGGAGCGAAGGCGGAACCGAGCCGGTTGAGCGTCTCGATGCGGCCGAACAGTCGGTTGCGAAGAGGCAGGCCGTGTTTCTCGTAATAGTGGGCAAGAAACTCGTACTTCATCTTGGCCATATCGACGTTGGAAGGACATTCCCCTTTGCAGCCCTTGCACTCCAGGCAGAGATCGAGGGCTTCGTAAACCCGCCGGCTCGTGAAGCCTTCGTCGTCCAGCTTGCCGGAGAGGGCGGCCCGGAGCACGTTCGCGCGGCCCCTGGTGCTGTGTTCCTCGTCGAGCGTGGCGATATAGGACGGGCACATGGTGCCCACCAGTTTCTTGCGGCATGCGCCGACCCCGTTGCAGAGCTCGATGGACCGCGAGAAGCCGCCGTCGCCGGAGAAATCGAAAAAGGTGTTGATCTCCTCCGCCTGGTAAGCCGGTCCGAATCTAAGGTTGTCCGTCATCTTCTGGTTCGCGATGATCTTGCCTGGATTCATGATGCCGTTCGGGTCGAATACGGCCTTGACCTCTTTGAAAGCCTCGTAGAGCCGCGGGCCGAACACCTTCTCGTTCCACTCGCTCCGTACGAGTCCGTCGCCGTGCTCGGAACTGACCGCGCCGCCATAGGCAATGACCAGGTCGCGTATCTCTTCGGCGATGGACCGCATTTTGGCGATCTCTCCGGCCTCCTTGAGGTTGATGAGCGGCCGGATGTGAATCGTTCCCACGCTGGCGTGGGCGTAGTAGGACGCCACCGTGTCGTGTTTGTGGACGATATCGCGAAAGTCGCGGATGTAGTCCGGCAGCTTCTCCGGCGAGACGGCCGTGTCCTCCACGAAAGTGGCCGGCTTGGTATCCCCCTTCATGCCCATCAGCAACCCAAGCCCGGCCTTCCGGATGCCCCATGCGTTCGACTGGGCGGTGGCGGTTGTGGCCCGGACACAGGCATAGCCCAGGTTTTTCTCGCGGAGCAGGACTTCGAGGGCATCCAGGCGGTCCGACACCTCATCGGCCGTTTCACCGTAGTATTCGACCATGAGGATGGCTTCCGGATCGCCTTCGATGAAGTCGCGCTGATGAGCGGCCGCGGGAGAAGCCTTGGCCAGGTCCAATATGGTCCTGTCGGTGAGTTCCACTGCCGAGGGATCGGTCTTAAGGATCTCGACCGTCGCCTCCATGGATTCGATCAGGTCCGAGAAATGGCAGATGCCCAGTCCGGTATGGGCCGGCAGCGGAACCAGGTTGACCCGCGCCTCGGTCACGGCGACCAGGGTGCCCTCGGACCCGACGATCAT
>JGIcombinedJ30088_10003341_pt1 | contig 14887 bp, 14 predicted proteins | sample PinacodermPK_FD_30088 | JGI IMG/M metagenome (IMG submission 30088)
CTGAAACGTTGCTAGGCATCTGAAACGATGGCCGTAAGGACTGCGAGTTCGATCTCTGCCAAGTAATCTTTATCCGTAACCTTTGTGCCGTCAGGGCTTCGGACATAAAAAGTATCGACCACATCATCACCCAACGTTTGCACCTTGGCTGAGGCAATATCAAGGTCCAGATCGTCAAGGGCTCTAGTGATTCGATACAGTAAACCAATCGAATCAGGCCCTTGCACTTCCACAACAGTGAAATCTGGGGACAGGTCATTGAAAAAACGCACAACGGGTTTCGATAGATTTGCCGTGGTCACTCGCTGAAAACGGTAAGCGCGAGCGCGTTTCAGCAACCTCGCCCGCACTGCTAAGCCGCCAGCGAGCGCTAAACGAATGCCTTTCTTGACTTCTTCGGGTCGCTCTTCAAGCCCTATCGCACCGCCCACTCGTAGCACCACCAAAGTCATTGCATCTTCGGTGTGAAGTCGGGCTTTTAGAATTTCGATGTCATGTAACGCTAAAGCTCCAGCTACACGAGAAAAAACGCCTCTACGGTCTGGTGTGATCACAGTGAGTTCGTGGTCGTCAAGTGTTACTAGGTCGTCTCCGCTAGCGAGCAACTTCAACTGTTGATCAGTTGGGAATTGATCGGTGAGCATGGTGTCGCCGGTGNGCAGCAAGTGCGCTGTTCGGTTGACCAACCGTTTCACCAACTCTGCTTTCCAAACTCCCCACGCAGCTTTGCTCGTGGCGATTGAATCGGCTTCCGTGAGTGCGCCGAGTAGCTCAAGGGTGCCAACTGAGTCGATCTGTTCGGCAACGAACTTGATCGTTTCTGTGGCATCAAGGTCACGCCTTGAAGCCACATCAGGTAGCAGTAAATGGTGGCGCACCATGGTACCTAAGGTTTCGATATCGGCGGGTGGGTAACCCATGCGAGTAGCGATGCGGCGAGTTAAACCAACGCCAACTTCGCTATGGTCGCCGGGGTAGCCTTTGCCGATGTCGTGGAACAACCCTCCGAGCACTAATAGATCGGGGCGTTCCACACGGTCGGCGATAGCTGCCGCTTCAGCAGCAGTCTCAAGCAAATGCCGATCAACAGTGAAACGGTGATATACATTGCGTTGAGGGCGGCTGCGATTCGGTGTCCATTCGGGGAAGAACCGCGAAAACAAATCAACTTGGTCGAGTGCTTCAAGTACCCGGATCGCTTCGTAGCCCAACAACAGTAGGTCCACAAAAATCGTGCGTGCTTCATCAGGCCAAACATCGGGCATTGGTGGGGTTTCTGCGGCGAGCCTATCAAGCACACTTCTTTCGATAAACGCGTCTTCGGCGGCCGCCGTGTAAGCCACCCGCAGCGGCATTATCGGGTCGTGTGAAATGTCCGCATCACCGCTAAAACGCAAAGTTTCGTCAATTATTTCAATGCCATGTCCGAACTGACGGATTTTGGGTCGCCAGCGGTGGCGTGCTGAACGCGCATGGATTCGGTGCAGCGCTGCATCAGTTATCCAAGCGACAGTGCGCGCCGCTGACGCGACCGCCGCCATGAGTTCGTCTGCGTCGGGGTAGCCGAGCGCGGTTGCTACTTCGTCTTGGATTTCCAATAGTAGCCGGTTGCCTGTGGCGCCGCTTTGACGGTGGAGTTCAATGCGAGACGACAACAATATCCGATGTGGGTCAAGCAGTTCGCTGCGTTCGTTGGCTTTCAGCAAGCCAAGTTCGGTGTGGTCGATCCAATGCAACGAATCGATGTCGCGTAAGCCACCCCGTGCGAGCTTCAAATCAGGTTCTAGCAAGAACGCGACTTCACCAGACGTTTCATGGCGTTCACGCACCGACTCAACTAACCGNGTGAGCATTTTGTCGGCGTTGTTGCGCCACAATTCNCGAGCCTTTTTTTGCAATTCATCGACTAGGCGAGCTTCACCACCGATTAGTCGAGTGTCGAGCAATGAAGTGGCCGTGTCNAGGTCATCAGCTGCTAGTTCTAGTGCTTCGTCGATGGTACGCACGGCATGACCAAGCCTNACGCCACTATCCCAGATCGGATACCAGATGCGTTCCGCTACTTCAGCCACATGACCTGAGTTATTGTGAATCAGCAAAAGGTCAAGGTCGCTGCCCACGCTGAGCGTACCTCGCCCGTAGCCCCCAACCGCAACGAGCGCCACGCCTTGAACCTCTTGAATGCCAGCCACCACCGACTCTAACCAAGTGTCGATTTCTGCGGTATAGGCGCGAGCGAGTTCCGTGCCAACGAGGTTTTTGTCGGCGAATAGTGCTGCGGTTGCGGGATTTGCTTTCATAAGGGTATCCGGTTATAAATCAAGGCTAATCCANATATTCAAAGCAATCAATATGGCCAATCACGGGTTGTGTGACCAAATATTCGTGTCAAGGGATACAACTTCAAGGTTAACGCTGTTTTGATAAAGATATTCCGCAGGAACCAACCAAGTTGCAGAGTTTGCTGAAAGACGTTTGTTAGCGCGGCCGAGCCGCGAACAGGTTGACGTCGATACTGTGCTAAAGAACCGCAACGACCCTGATAAAGCCATCGCCGACTAGTGAAAGTTGATGTCAACAAGGCACCTGTCACTCCTATGGAACTGAATGCATCATGCACCAACATTGTTCCGTTAGTGACAACACGGTTCCCGTAGCGGACGATATCGTTGCGGGCCGTTCGATAACGATGGGCACCGTCAATGTATAACAGGTTAATATCGCCGTTGACATCACCGCTAGCTTCAGTAGACATTTTGCGGATGTGGGTTACTCGGTGGGCCACGCCCGCCCTGTCGAGATTGGCTTTGAAAACGCGATTGTCTGCATCGCCGAGTTTTTGATTGGAGCNGATTTCTTTGGGGCCGCGGTCATTCCCGGCGTGAGGGTCGATGGCCACCAACTGTGCGTCTTCTGGTGCNGCACACGCCAATACGATCAAGGAACGGCCACGAAAACTACCGATTTCAACGACTTGCGATCCTTGCGGCAAANCCACCGCGCGGTTGTAAAGGCAACGGGCTTGCTCTTTGCTCAACCAGCCTTCGACATCAACGATTTTTGTCAGCACATCGGCAAACGTAGAGGCACACACGCCCACCAAGTCTAGCGGCGTGTCCTACTAGCAGTGTATTNATTGAGTTCNCTGCGGCAAGGTGCAGCGAATTGCGTTACTGTTATNTCTATGGCTGGCACACTTATTATGGGAGTGGGTGAACGAAGCGGTAAACAGCGGGTGCGCGTCGGAGTTGATGTTGGCGGCACCTTTACCGACATCGTGCTCCAAACCGAATCGGGTACGTTGCATTCCAGCAAGGTTCTCACCACATACCATGCCCCCGAGCAAGGGGTTGTCTACNGTATCGAACAANTCAGTCGCACTAGCGGAGTCGAGCTCGGTGATGTCAACCAAGTAATTCACGGCACCACGCTGGCCACCAACGCACTCATTGAGCGGCGTGGCGCCAAGACTGCTCTAGTGACAACGGCCGGGTTTCGTGACGTGATAGAAACCCGCACGGAAAGCCGCTTCGAGCAGTACGACCTCAATATTGTGCTACCCGATCCACTCATCGCACGTAGAGATCGTTTCGTCATCAGTGAGCGGCTGAACGCACGTGGGGAAGTTCTCATCGACTTTGATGACGATGCCGCGCGCGCAGTTATCGAACGTATTGGTGTAGCCGGGTATGAGTCGGTGGCGGTCGGGTTTTTGCACAGCTACCGCAATGGGATGCACGAGCGTAGGTTTCGTAGCTTGCTGAAGAAAGAACTCAGCGGGGTTGCCGTGTCTATTAGTAGTGAAGTTTCGCCGCAGATGCGCGAATACGAGCGTTTTAATACGGTTTGCGCCAACGCTTATGTGCAACCATTGATGGCATCGTATCTGTTGCGCTTGCGTGATCAACTGAAAGGAATAGGGGTCGGTTGCCCGCTTTATTTGATCCATTCTGGGGGTGGGTTGATGAGTGTTGAAACTGCGGCGGAGTTCCCGGTGCGTCTCATTGAGTCGGGGCCGGCGGGTGGTGCCATTTTTGCTGCCGACTTGGCTGCGCGTTATGGCTTAGACCGTGTGCTTTCCTACGACATGGGTGGTACCACCGCGAAAATTGCANTCATTGAAGATTATGTTCCCCGCACCGCCAAAGTNTTNGAGGTTGACCGGCGTTCCCGTTTCAAGAAAGGTAGCGGGATGCCTATTTCTATTCCAGTTATCGAGATGATCGAGATTGGTGCGGGCGGTGGTTCTATCGTTCAAGTCGATTCATTGGGGCAGATACGTGTTGGTCCGCACAGTTCTGGCAGTGATCCCGGCCCTGCCGCATATGCGCGTGGAGGCGATGATGCCACGGTTACCGATGCCAATTTGTTGCTTGGTCGCTTGCATCCCGACACTTTTGGTGCGAAGGACATTCTGCTCAACCCTCAGTTGGCGGGTGAAGCGATCGCCGCNGGTGTTGGTGGCCCGTTGGGGCTTGATAACGCANCTGCGGCGGNAGGGATTGTTGAAGTTGTGGACGAAAACATGACCAACGCGGCTCGAGTGCATGCGGTTGAAGGTGGTCGTGACTTGTCAGGCTTTTCGATGATTGCTTTTGGTGGGGGAGCGCCGTTGCATGCCTCGCGTTTGATCGACAAGTTGGGTCTTGATGAGTTGATTGTGCCGAGTGGCGCGGGGGTGGGTTCGGCGATTGGTTTTCTGCGTGCCCCGTTTTCTTACGAAGCTATCCGAAGTTTTTATACAACCACCGCCGATTTTGATTATCTGGGAGCTAATGCGCTGCTCGCCGAGTTGACTGCTGAAGCTGAGTCTTTTGTGCGGGTTGGCCTTGCTGATGATCGGGCTCATGAAGCAAGTTCTGTTGAACCGGCGATATCCGTTGAACGCCAAGTGTCGATGCGCTATGCGGGTCAGGGATGGGAAATACCGGTGNGTTTAGATGAAGGCGAATTCGACGAGTTTGCTGCAGAATTATTGGCCGCTAAGTTCACCAAGTCTTACTTAGAGTTCTTTGGCCGTGCGATTGACCAGCTGAATATTGAAGCGGTCAGTTGGGCAGTGAGAGTGTCTTCCGTGGAGGAACCAGCGGCGTTGGTGGAACTTTCCAGAATCGGTAATCGGGTTGCTCCTGAGCAGACTCGGCAAATGTATGATCCGACATCAAGCGGTAGCGTCGAAGCTGGATTGTTCCCCCGCTCACGGCTGAAACCCGCGGATTTGGTGGTTGGCCCAGCACTAATCTTTGAACCGCAAACCACAACCGTGCTTGGTGCTCAACACGCTTGCGTGGTTCAGTCCGATNGTTCACTTTTGATCAGACGAGTTCAGGTGCCCCGATGAACACGAGCGCCCGGCAAACCACCGACTTGCACAACCAAGTCATGTGGAACCGTCTCATTGCCGTTGTTGAAGAACAAGCAGCGACCTTAGTTCGTACTGCGTTTAGCACCTCAGTTCGAGAGGCGGGTGATCTCTCCGCGGGCATCTTCGATGTCCACGGACGCATGATCGCGCAAGCTGTAACTGGTACGCCAGGCCACGTCAACACCATGGCCGCAGCCGTGCGGCATTTCATCAACGACATCGGCCCCGAACGCATCTACGAAGGCGATGTCTACATAACCAACGATCCTTGGAAAGGCACTGGCCATCTCCACGACATAACCGTGGCCACACCGGTCTTTTACAATAGCGCTCACGTGGGGTTTTTCGCATCCACCGCGCATGTTGTTGATATCGGCGGGCGTGGTTATGGCCCCGAAGCCCGCGAGGTCTACGAAGAAGGGATCCGCATTCCTATCCTCAAATGGGCAGAACGAGGCAAGCTAAACCGTGATCTGGTTGCGGTGATATCACAAAACGTGCGTGAGCCCGACCAAGTCGTNGGTGACATTTTCGGCTTAGCGGCATGCAACGAAACGGGAAGACGGCGACTNTGCGCCATGNTTGACGAGTTTGGCCTCAAAGACCTAGAACGCCTAGCCGAGTTCGTGTTTGCACGCACCCGCAAGGCCACGCTAGACGCTTTGCGGTCAGTTCCACCAGGCACCTACCACAACAAAATGACCGTAGACGGATACGACCATACCCTCACCTTGAGTGTGCGTGTCACCGTCACCGCCAACGGCATGCACGCCGATTTCAGCGGTACGTCACCGTTGAGTAAGTTCGGTGTGAACGTTCCGCTCACCTATGCCGAAGCGTATTTCACTTACGGAATGCTGGTTGCGTTGGCACCTGAGTTGCCTAACAATTTCGCATCGCTAGAGCCGTTCACGGTGAGCGCTCCGCCAGGGGTTATCCTCAACGCTAAACACCCCAACCCGGTCGCGGTGCGTCATGTGATCGGGCATTTCGTGACCGACTTGTGCCTAGGCGCTATCGCCTCTGCCTTGCCAGAGCGCATACCCGCTGAGGGGTCTGGGGCGTTGTGGAACTTTCAAGCAAGCGCTCGCAGTGCTGACCCCCAAAACCTCAAACCTCCGGTTGAGTTGTTGATGTTCAACAGTGGCGGCGGTGGCGCTCGCCCTCACCTTGACGGGCTTACGGCTACGGCGTTCCCTTCGGGCGTGCGCACCATGTCCGTTGAGGCCACTGAGCAAGTCGGCCCGATAATTATTTGGCGTAAAGAAATTCGCGGCGATAGCGGAGGCGNCGGCCGTCAACGCGGGGGGTTAGGTCAAGTCATTGAGGTCGGCCCTACGGATGGCTACCTTTTTGAGTTCTCAGCGATGTTTGACCGTGTTGAAAACCCGGCGAGGGGAAGACAGGGAGGCCAGCCCGGAGCACCCGGGGCAGTGTATCTAGATGATGGCACTCCGTTTCCAACGAAAGGCAAAGAGACGGTGCCCGCCGAGCGGCGTTTGATACTTGAACTACCTGGTGGCGGCGGTTTCGGTGACCCCTCGCAAAGAGACCCCGCAGCAACCGAGAATGACCTGCTCCAAGGCTATGTCAGCGCGGCTAACAGGTCCGGTTAACTATCTCATCAACGGGGCCAACCAACCCGAAATAAAACTGCCCAAACTCGCCGTAGAGAGCTGAGGCTGTGTCGTAACGCATGGCGTAAACAGTGTCTTTCAGGTCGTCAATATTGGTGCCGAATAAGGTTACGCCCCACTCCCAGTCATCAAGCCCAGTCGATGCCGTGATTAGTTGCACGATACGTCCCGTGAACTTGCGCCCCGAAGCGCCGTGCTCATTCATAAGTTCCTTGCGTTTATCAAACGGTAGCCGATACCAGTTGTGGGTTTCGTTGCGCCGCTTGGTCATTGGGTAAAAACACCAANCCGACTTACCTTGAGGTGGCAGTTGCGGATACAGGCGAGCTTTTTTTACTGCTTCGCCTAGCCCTAAGGCATATTCAGACAGTTCTGTGATAGACACGAAACTGTCGGTGACGAGAAGGCCAGCGCGTTCTAAAGCGGTTTGCAGGTCTCGCAAAGGCCAACCTTCACGGTGCAACGCCATAAAACAAAGATCCGCTTTGTGGCCTAATACGGCCAAGTTCACCACCTGTGTTCCAGCGGCTTGAGCGGTTTCAATGCTCGCAATGATCATCGCTTTGTTAGCCGCAGCCGTCCGTTTACAAAACAGATGCAGCACGGTTAANCCGTTTTTGGTACCCACAGAATCAAGCATTCTTCAAGCCTACGGTTCCGTTCCGTTCAGTTAGCGTTAGCAGGTCGGTAANCTTGGCTTTTAAGACGATGTGTAAATGGTGAGGGCACCAGAACGGGCGAACCCGGCTAGCTGCATGTCTGCTCGTTTGGCGGTGGCGACAGCTAATGCTGTTGGTGCGCTCACCGAAACCAACGCACGAAAACCTGCTGCCCAAGCTTTATGTACCAACTCAAAACTCGCGCGACCGCTAACCACAATCGCCAACCCCTGAGCGGGAAGCTGATTATCAAAGTGCAGGCGACCTATTATTTTGTCGACAGCATTATGGCGTCCAACATCTTCGCGCGCCGTCAACACTGAACCATCTCGGTGAATTACCCCCGCCGCATGCACCGCTCCTGTTTTGGCAAAAAGGGTTTGCTGTTCAAGCAGTGCGTCAGGTGCTTTGGCGAGATGTTCCCAAGCGAATTGAGGCCCAGAGAGAGGACCAAGCGAAGAGGCAAGCTGGTCGATTTCGTCGGTGCCGCAGAATCCACAAGAGGAAGTGGTGGCCGTGAGCCTTGGGGTGGGTCGCGGAGCTTCGCCACCGGTGGAGACGCTCACCACGTTGAACTCGGTTGCCAGCGCTGAAGCAGTTTCGCAGTATTTCACCGTGAGCACCGGATGCCCGTTTAGCAGCCCTTCGCTGTGACAAAACCCGACAGCTAACTCGAAGTCGTTGCCGGGAGTGCGCATGGTGGTTGTGACACGAACCCCGTCAAGCTCAATCGCTAATGGCTCCTCAGTCGCCAATTCGGCGTTGATGCGTCCACTGTTTGGCTGTTCTGGGCCCCAGGGTCGCACGAGGCGTTGCTGACTACGCGAGCGGGCATTCACAGGTTCACGCTATCGTCACCGAGCGTTGAGTAAACCGAGCCAAGCAGCAAAGGTATTCAACGCACGTCCCAAAAGCCACGCCGCTCGTCGGTGCGAGTTAATTCGGCGCGCAGATGATGGGTTAGTGGCTCGCCCATTGCTGCCATCCACATCTCTGAGATTAACTGTTTGCCTGACACTTCAAGCCGACGACGAACCTCCGTGATCGGTTTGGCGGTGCGTGTNCCCTCAACGCGTTCGGTGCGAAAGTCNAGCACCAAAGACTCTGCAGTGGTGACCACCGAGCCGACGTGTATTTCTACCACACCGGTTGGTTGCGCCACCACCAACTCAATGTTTGAGTGCGGTTGTGGGCGTAGATAACCGAACTCGGAATGCATCGGCGCATCGCTGTGCGGGTCTCGGGTGCGTTGAGCCATCGCCAAGAATGGTTTGCCGATATGGGAGAACTCAAGGTCTTCAAGATAGGAGAAATCGGGGACGGTCGGATAGTGGCCGCCCCCGGAACCTCGCCACACGCCAACTAACGGGGCCAACGCTTCACAAACCGCATGCAGTTCAGTGTCGTGCATCAGCCCCGCCGGCCAGCTTTGTCGGCTAACGTTTCACGCAGTGCGAGACTGGCAATCTCAGTAATCCATATCGGGCATAGCTGGTGCAGCCGATTCTTCTGGTGCGTCAGCTATGACAGCTTCCGTGGTGAGGAACAAGGCAGCAATGGAGGCCGCATTTTGGAGCGCTGAGCGAGTTACTTTGGCAGCATCGATAATACCCGAGGCGATCAGGTCGGTGTATTCACCGGTGTCGGCGTTGAGGCCGTTGGAGCCTTCAAGGTTGCGAACTTTCTCAACCACGACTCCGCCTTCCATGCCGGCGTTGACCGCTATCTGGTAAAGCGGGCCTTCTAGTGCTTTAGCCACGATACGCGCCCCTACCTGCTCGTCTGGGTCAGCGATGTCGCCGATGGCATTATGGAGGGTGTTTTGAGCACGGATGAGGGTGGTTCCCCCACCGGCTACAACACCTTCTTCGATGGCAGCTTTGGTGGTTGATACGGCATCTTCAATGCGATGCTTTTTTTCTTTCAGTTCAACTTCGGTGGCGGCACCGACTTTGAGCACGGCCACGCCACCAGAGAGTTTGGCACGGCGTTCTTGGAGTTTCTCGCGGTCGTAGTCGGAGTCGGTGTTGTCGATCTCAGCTTGGATTTGGTTGATCCGACCAGCCACATCAGCTGCATCGCCCGCTCCTTCGATAACCGTGGTTTCGTCTTTGGTGACCACGATCTTGCGCGCTTGGCCAAGCATGTCAAGCGTTACACCTTCAAGTTTGAGGCCGACCTCTTCGGAGATTACTTGACCACCGGTGAGAATTGCGATGTCTTGTAGCATGGCTTTGCGGCGGTCTCCGAAACCTGGTGCTTTCACGGAAACGGAAGTGAATGTGCCACGTATTTTGTTGACCACTAGGGTTGCGAGCGCTTCGCCTTCAACATCTTCAGCGATGATTAGCAACGGGCGGCTCGCCTGCATCACTTTCTCTAACAGTGGCAGTAGGTCACGAACCGCGGAGATTTTGGAGCTGACAAGCAGCACGTATGGGTTGTCTAACACCGCTTCCATGCGTTCGGTGTCGGTGACGCTGTAGGGCGAAATGTAGCCTTTGTCGAATCGCATACCTTCAACAAAGTCGAGGTCAAGGCCGAAGGTTTGGCCTTCTTCCACGGTGATCACACCATCTTTGCCGACGCTTTCGATTGCATCGGCGATGGTGGCGCCGATCTCTGGGTCTGCCGAAGAAATAGCCGCAACATTGGCGATCTGGTCTTTGTCGTCTGATACGTCTTGGGCGTTGTTGGCGATAGCTGCTACAGCGATTTCGGTTGCTTGTTCGATGCCACGCTTGAGCGACATCGGGTTGGCACCTGCGGCAACGTTGCGCAAACCTTCGCGTACCATTGACCATGCCAATACGGTGGCGGTTGTGGTGCCATCGCCGGCCACATCATCAGTCTTTTTTGCTACTTCTTTGACTAGTTCGGCACCGATGCGTTCGTTGGGGTCCTCAAGCTCGATTTCTTTGGCTATTGACACGCCATCGTTGGTGATGGTCGGAGCTCCCCACTTCTTTTCAAGGACCACATTGCGCCCTTTGGGGCCTAGGGTCACTCGGACTGCATCGGCGAGTTGGTTCATCCCCGATTCGAGGCTTCGCCGGGCTTGTTCATCGAATTGAATGGTTTTTGCCACAATTCCTCCAGATTTTTGCTGCTTGGTTTTGTTGGGTTTCTTGTGCTAGCACTCTCGTGCCGCGAGTGCTAGTCAATCTGGAAGATACGAAAATAGCAACTACCACGCCCGATTTTTCTTCGCTTAGCCACCGGCTACTGCTGGGACAATGCTCAACGTTTCACCCGAAGGGACCGGTGTGTTGAGACCTTCGAGAAAACGCACGTCGTCATCACTCACAAAAAGGTTCACGAAACGGCGCAGTTCTCCGGCNTCGTCAAGGATTCGTTCTTTGAACCCAGGGTGCGAACTTTCNAGGTTGTCAAGGACGGTGGCTACCGTGCCNCCTTCAACTGATATCTCTGATTCGCCTGCNGTGAGAACACGCAGCGTGGTTGGGATTCGGACGGTGACGTTCATAGGTACATTCCTTTCTTCGTTGGACTAGTCTAATGGTATGAACAAATCAGCTAAGCAAAATAGTTTGCCTTTTCCTGCGGTTGTGTTGATTGCTGCACTAGCAGGTTTTGGTGTTATCACCCTCGTCTCTTGGCTTGTCGGGGCTCTCGCTGGGATCCTGCAATATGGCCTGTTTTTCGTGATCGTTGTGGCCCTCGCTGCTTGGGCTGTGAGCGCTAAAGGTAGGCGCTGAGCCAATCTTTGGTGGCTTGTTCAACCACTGCGAGGGTATCTTGTTTGGCGCGCTCTGCCCCGAATGTCTTGGTCAAGTCCACAGTTGGAATCAACTCAGCAGTATTTCCTAGTGCTTGGCCCACGATGGCCAACACTGGCACACCCATTTGTTGACANATTTGCGCCACTCCGCCAACTACCTTGCCTTGAAACGATGTGCTGTCTAGGCAACCTTCACCGGTGATTACTAGGTCGGCGGGTTCGATTTGTTGATGCAAATCCACCGCTTCGGCGATCAACTCGAATCCATCNCAAAGGTTCGCTCCGACTGCTAGCAACGCACCGCCGAGTCCACCCGCGGCACCACTGCGCGCCACTTCGGTAACATCAATAGCGTATNCGGNTCGGTAAATTTGTGCTAGCCGCGCCAGTCTTCCTCGCAACAAAGCGACTTGGGCTTTTGAAGCTCCTTTTTGAGGCGCGAAAACTTCCGCCGCATCCAAAAACTTGGTTTGCACATCGGCGGCAACTTCAATGTTGACCCGCCTATAACGAGCTAACGGTGCCATTGCCTCAAGCGCAGCCAAACCCCCATCGGTTGTTGCTGATCCGCCTAAACCAACGATGATCGTGGTGGCTCCAGAGTCGGTAGCCGTAGCGATCAACTCGCCCGTGCCGGCGCTCGTGGCGGCTATCGGGTCGTTGCCTTGTGCGCCTCCGGCAATGCTGAGCCCCGATGCTTGAGCCATTTCGATTACCGCTCGGGAATTGCTGAGGCGCCATTGGGCTTGTACACCCAATCCGTGAGGTCCGGTGACTGTGGTCGTGCGATTGGCTCCACCGAGAGCGGCGAGTGTTCCTTCGCCCCCGTCGGCTAGAGGTTGCGTTTTGCATTGCCAGCCGACAGNGTTTGCNGCTGCGGCCACGGNGTTGGCGATTTCGNTGGCGGTTGCGGTGCCACGAAATTTGTCGGGGCACGCCAATACGCGCACAACTCAACCGATGGTCTNAGCTTGGCTTCAGTGTGGCAGCCTCTTTAGGTGCGGATGTCAGCCAAGAACTGCGTCTGCCCCAAGTAGAACGTAAATGTGGTAGTCGCTGGCCGCTTCTCGGTAGGTTTCGCTGACTAAGGTGAGCGGGTCGGTCGGTGCCGCTTCGGTGACCGTGGGTGCCCCATTTAACGCCACCGCAACAAGTTCGGCTTCGTCGGCGTAGTCTGGCGTATAGTAAACGCGGCTTAGTGCTTGGTCGCTTGAAACTGCGTTGACCGCTATTGACACATACCCTTGGGTCTTCAGATGATCTGAACGTCTGCCTGCTAATCCCGCTTCACCGCGCCCGTTCATCACCACAACTTTCACAGAATTGGGTGGGTCGACCACGACTGGGGCTGGTGAGGTGGTTGAGGTGGGTGGTTGCGGGTCGGTTTCGTTGGGGTCTGGTGCTTCTGTGGTAGTTGTGGTTTCCGTGCCGTTAACAGTGGTAGTGGTTGTGCTGCCTTCATCGGCGGCATTGATTGTGCCGCCGCTGTCGAAACCTCGCCATAACAGCAAGAACCCGACTACTATCGCAATGGCGATCAATAACCCACCCCTTGCGGCAGCGGTCGTTGCTGATTTTGTGAACGAGTTGTCGGATGCGGCGTAGCGTCCTGTGGTATTCATCGGCTTGGCTCCTCGGTTGCGAGTGCTAGTATGCTCCAGTTTGTCATATTCTGACGCACTATACGGGGCATACGAAAATACTAGCACTGTTCAGCGCATTTACCGTTAACCTGAAATAACGCCCGAGTAGCTCAGCCGGCAGAGCAGCTGTCTTGTAAACAGCAGGTCGCAGGTTCAATTCCTGTCTCGGGCTCCANTCNACCTTCCCTAGGAGAATTTCTTATTCCAGTATCTGCTGTAAAATGGAATAAGGGAGTGTTGTGCCTCCCTGTATGCCGATTATTGGAATAAGGAATATGTTGACAAACACAAGAGCTGGCCGTTACCACCCGCAGCTAGCTGGGTACCAAGCGTTCGTCCCGAATCCGCTTCCTCCCGACCCGCCGTTGCATTGGGACAACGAACTTCTTGAGTTATTGGCACAAGCAACAACCGCCTTAGGGCGCTTAGATGGAATGGCGGCCACNTTACCGAACCCCGATTTGTTTGTCGCAGCCTATGTTCGGCGAGAGGCAGTGTTGAGTTCCCAGATTGAAGGAANCCAATCAAGCCTAGACGACTTGTTTGCTCACGAAGTCGAAGTTCGGGGTGCAAGTCCCTTGGTGGACATCCATGAGACGGTCAACTATGTACGCGCCATGGACTTGGGGCTGAGTTTGCTGAACGAATTGCCATTGTCGGGCAGGTTAATTCGGCGAGTTCACGAGGAATTGTTGACCGGGACGAGAGGACAAGAAAAAACACCTGGGGAGTTTCGCAAGTCGCAAAACTGGATCGGCCCGGCGGGACGTACTTTGGCCACAGCCTCCTTCGTTCCCCCGTCTCCCGACGACCTTGTAGCGGCCGTCGATGACCTTGAAATTTATCTCAACGAAAGCGGCGACACGGCGCTTGTGTTGTCTGGGCTTGCCCATGCACAGTTCGAAACCATTCACCCGTTCTTGGATGGCAACGGTCGTGTGGGTCGTTTGCTCATCACCTTGCTCTTGGNTAGTCGCGGCACATTGACCCGCCCTTTGCTTTATCTGAGCCTTTTCTTGAAAAAGAACCGGCTTGAATATTACGAGCGACTCAACGCAATCAGAAACCGAGGTGATTGGGAGGGTTGGCTCAAGTTTTTTCTTACGGGAGTTGCTTCCACTGCGAACGATGCCGTGCGGGTCGCGAGTCAGCTTACCGCACTCAGCGAAACACACCGACAACTCGCGGTCACCCACAATTTCGGTAAGTACGGATGGCCGCTTCTTGATCTGTTGACCCAGCAACCCATCACTACTATTCATTACGCATCGGCGCAACTCGGTGCAACACCTACAACCATTAGTGGCCTCCTCAAGCAGATGGCTCAACTCGAAATAGTCACCGAAATCACGGGCAAGTCACGCAACAGAGTTTACCGCTACGCACCTTTCCTAAACGTCCTAACCAAAGAACCCCCCGAATAACAACCGACATCTCGTGTGAATAGCGACGTGACATCGTCGTTTGGTAAGTATGTGGTGGGTGTTCCCGAATAACAACCTGCATTTCGCGTGCATAGCGACTCTTCGCGTTTGAGGGTGGAGTGGACATCGTTGTGTGTNCGGGCGTGTTCATCCAGAATCGGTGTTGACATTCAGTTGAGGGCTTGGCGGATCGGTATGGAAGTTGACCCTGTAGGTGGGCGGCCGACCCATCGCCCGAACTCACAGTAGCAACAAAACCAACGCGCGTGGCTACTGGTCGTCGTTGGTTGATGTAGCCCAGGGTCTACTTGGGACAACCCGACGACAGGTGGGTGGACACCCATCGGCGCGGCCTTTAGGAGGTGTCGATACCGTCGACCGGGTCGTGGCTGGTGCTACTGACCGCGGGGTGTTGTT
>JGIcombinedJ30088_10003364_pt1 | contig 14833 bp, 9 predicted proteins | sample PinacodermPK_FD_30088 | JGI IMG/M metagenome (IMG submission 30088)
CAGCGGACACGGTCAGGGCCGGTCGGCGAGGAGGCGCGCCATGAGTTCGGGCGACGGCGGCGGTGGCGGTGTCCAGCCCGGCGGAGCCCATGGCGGCGGATGCCGGCCTGCGATCTCGCGGCTCTCTTCAGCATCGACGAGGCCGCTGAACGGGTGCGAGCTTCGCAGGCGCTGCCCCTCGTCCGACGGGTCGAGGAGGATTGCTCGGATTTCCGTCCAGGGGCGGTCGAGGATCGTCCGCCACTCTTCCCTTGCCTGGGACAGCTTCCCCCGCCGGGCGCGTTCGCGCTCGAGGTTCTCGAAAGCGATCTGGAGCCGCGCGGGATCTTCTTCGATGCGCTGGACGATGAGGCGGCAGGCGTCGAGGATCCGGGCGTCGATGTGTGGGTGGCCGACGCCGCACTGTTCGGGCTTGACGCCCATCTCCTCAAGCGAGGGGATGCGTTCGGCACCGAGCGGTGATCGGGCGTTGTGATCGGTCACCGATTTGGTTCCTTCTGTCGTCCTCTCATCGGGAGTAGTCCGAGCGCGGGTGAGTCGGTGCGGTGCATCATGACTTGAACTTGGGGGCGTCGCAAACTCGCAATCCGGTCCGGAATATATCGTGTTGTCCGACACCTTGCATGGAGCGCAGGGAAGAACGAACGCAAAGAGCCATTCAAGAGCAAGACAAAAAGGAGATGGGGCTGTGTCCGAGGAAACCTTGCTAGAAAAGGTGAGGCGGGCTGCGGCCCGCCTCACCTTTTCTAGCAAGGGTTTCTGAACGGACGCGCGGTTCGCCGGAGGCAGCAGGTGTTCGTGCTCAATGCCGAAGTCGCGGTCGAGTTCATCTCCGAGCGCACTCGAGAACGCCTGAGCAAAGCCAGGGTCTCGAGCAAGATGCTCGGTCGCCCGAAGGGGCGCTCGGGACATCGCGGCTCGACGGACGGGAGGACGAGATCCGGAGGCTGCTTGACCTTGGTGTGGCGAAGAGCGCCGTGGCCAAGATCACCGGCGTGTCCCGGCCTACCTTGTACAACTTCCTCAGCACCCGGGGTGTGCGGGCATCTGCAGAACGGGGATAGGCCAGGGCACGCACGGCAAGGGGAACTACCCCACCATGCAGGCCACGAGAGTCGACGACGCGACTGAATTCGTTAGGACCGACGTCTGAAGCCGTACGCGGCCTCGCTCAGACTGTTCCGCACCTGCGCTACACGGTAGCCTCCCACCCGGTGTGGCACTAGGGAGGACGACCAGAATGAGGCGCGCGATAACGGACTTGATGGACCTTACGGACGACGGCGTGTTCACGGAGGTAGCGGAAGGAATCGCGCGTATCACGGAGAACGCGACGAGTCTCGACGAGAGCGCTGCCCGCCTCCATCAGGGAGCTGACTTCCGCGCGTCAAAGATCATGCAGGGTTTCGCAGAGGAAGAAGCGGCAAAGGTCCTCATTCTCATCGACTTCATTCGATGCCCGGCAATTCCGGAACGACGGACGCAGACCCTGAAGCACTACTACGGGCATGTCGCCAAACGAATCTACGCCATGGCATGCATCTATCCCCGGATCGCGACGTTCCGCGAACTTCGCGAGCTCGTCAAGATAGAATCCCGGCCTGTCTACCTCGACGGACCGAACTGGGTCGACTGGATCTTTCCAAACAGCATCTCATGGGAGCGTCAGCAGGCACTGTACGTCGACTACGTCCGGGAAATCACCGAAGACTCAGGCGAGTGCTGGTGGACGACGCCGCACGTGCCGGAATCCGGGGGAGCAGATTACGAGACCCCAGAATGCATCAAACTGAGCTGGGCCCTGTCGAAAGCGGGCGCCAGCTCGCCCGATGGATTGGCTGAGATGGCGACAATCTGGAGAGAGTACGAGCCAGAAGCGGAGGCAGATCGGGGATACCTTCGGAGCCTCATCACGTACACCCTGATGCAATTTGCCGAGCGCGGACTCGGTACAGGGGGTGAAGCCATCTCGCGATTCATCGTCTCCTCATGGCCGTTTCCGTTGTGGTCGGTGACCATCGAAGAGCCGCGCGTAAACGACGAGCTGACGGAGCTGCGCGAACAGCGGGCCCACACCATCAAGTGGATTGAAGAAACGGAAGCAGAACGTAAGCCACCCCCCGCCATTTCGAGGTCGAAGGTCGAGACACTGCACAACGCCTACCTGAGATGGGAACGAGATAGGGTCGAATTGGTAGACCGGACGAAGCCAGACGAGGACACCCGCCTTCGGATCCACACCTTGGGGGAGATGGACAAGTGGTTCGAGCTGCCGTCGTGCGTGCGGCTGGAGGAACTGTTCCGAGAACTGAATATAGAGGAACGGACGGCGCTACTCGCGCTTGGATGGTATGCGCGGGAGACGGTAGCTGACTGGCCGAAGATCTACGAGACCGCAAAGCAACGGATGTCAACGCTCGGGGAAGACTATCAGATCGGACTCGCGCACTATTGGCTTGCCGGTCGGAAAAGGTGGGAGGAGAAGCCTCGACGCTTCAGGGCCGGAGAGCTGCGGCGGGCGTGAACCATCGGAAGCTAGGGGAAAATGGGGCGACCACCCATTCGTCGAAGTGGCGAGCGTTTGTCTGGCTGGAGACGGGGAAGCACGACCCAGGGCTGATGTGGGCTACTGGCGACTGGCGCAGCTCGGACAATCACAGGACAGGTCCGGAGCCGTGTAGTGGTGGAGTCCATGAACCACCCCACTCTCGGTATCGAACTCAGCGCTCGTCCACGTCGAATGACCATGCCCGCAGCTCTGGAGCGTTCACCTCAAGAAGGCTCAACCGCTGGCATCGTCCAATCCCCGCCCCTGTGTCGATGTTCCAGCGGTTCTGGATCGCTGCGACCTCCTCCACCGGCCAGTGACCGTGGACCAGCGCGCGAAGTCCCTCGACGGGACGTGACCGCGCGGCGTCTTGGTCGGCTCGCGTTTCGTGCCCCAAGAGCGCGATGCCGTATGCCTCGTCCACACCGGTCTCGAGTAGCTCGACCGCACGGGCCCAATCCAGGTCCGGGGCGTCGGCGTGGACGACGCCGATCGGGCCATGGTCAGTCTCAATGGTAAGGGCAGGAGGGAGGGACGCAAGCGCGTCCCACCAGCGCCGGTAGTCACCCGGAGGGATGCCACGGAGCCAGCCTTCATCCTCCTCGGGAACCTTGAGGAGCTTCGACCGGAACCAGCTTCGGACGGCTACGTCGTGGTTGCCAAGGGTGACGGCTTCGAAGCGGTCCTCAAGCCATTGAAGCGCGTCGTCGGAATGGGGACCGCGGTTCACAAGGTCTCCAACGCCGAAGAGCCGATCGCGGGCGGGGTCGAAGACGATCTCGCCGAGAGCACGCTCGAGGGTTCGAAAGCACCCGTGAACATCGCCGACAACGATGTCGCGTCCGCCCGGCGCACGATTGCGAGGGATAACAGGAACAACCGGGGAGTGCGCGTCGGGACTCTCGTTCAGCGTCATCGTGGCCTGCGGACCGTGGATCTCTGGACTATCCCAGCGTGCTCCGCCAGACGCAAGGACTCCCCATGCCCCGGCTCCCGCATAGAGTTGAGAATAATTTTCGCGGCATCTGGTAAAATGGCCCGAGTGCAGGAGGTGGAAGGCGTACCGAGTCACGGAGGCCGCAGCATGCCGAGACCACGACTAGAAACAGTCCAGCCGATCATCGACCAGCACCGGGAGCCCATCGTAGCTGCCGTTCTCGGTGCTTGGGACGACTGGATGAAGAGCCCGTTCCCCGGAATCTGGCGCCGAAGGCGCAGCCGGGCCAACTTTGTGTGGGAGCAGATCATCGATCGGGCGCACCGCGCGTTGGAAAGCTCGCCGGACGTATACATCGTCGACGCACATGAAACGTACCAGTTCCTGGTCGACGACCAGGTCCTCTTTCGGTTCAAGAAGGGCGACGACGCCGGGCTGAGCGTCAATGTGCCGACCCAGCTTGCGCTCGCTTTCCACAATCACGAGCAGAACCTCTTCGGCCTTCCCGACGTCCACCGCGTGGAGGTCGTGTACCAGCTGAGCTGGCTGGAGACAGAAATCCGTGATGTGAGGCTCGTCGGACGCGACGAGGGCGCGGTCGTGTGGTCCTACAGCCTCCTCGACACCGCCGAAACCGTCGCCGCGCTCCCGATACCGGAACGCAGCAACGACGTTCCGTCGCTGCCCGCACGGCGGCTCATCCGCCCGCGTGGTGCCACCGAGCCAAGGAACCGAGAGAAGCAGGACTGATCATGTCCGGTGCGTTCAACCCGGACCTGCTGCGGATGGCCCGCCAGGCGAGGGGATGGAGTCAGACCGTGCTTTCGAAGCGGTCGGGTGTCTCGCAGTCGGGCCTTTCCAAGCTCGAGAACGGACTGATCGGTCCCGCCGATGATGTCCTTGATCGGGCGGCCACTGCACTGCGCTTTCCTCGGTCCCTCTTCTTTGAGCCGGATCGGGTTCTCGGGCTTCCGATGAGCGTCCACCCGATGTACCGGAAGCGGGCGAACGTGGGGCAGCGTGCGCTCGAACGCCTCGAGGCCGAACTCAACATCCACCTGCTCCATCTCCGCCGGTTGCTGAAGTCCGCCGAGTTCGAGCCAGAGTTGCCATTGCCGAAGATGGACATCGACGAGTTTGGCGGGGACCCCGAAAGGATTGCCGAACTCGTGCGACGGACCTGGCTGGTCCCGTCCGGGCCAATGGCGAACCTGGTAGGGTGGGTCGAGAGTGCTGGATGCATCGTGGTTCACTGCGACTTTGCGTCACTGTCGGTCGACGGGGTGACCGTGAAGTCACCGGGCCTGCCACCTTGCATCTTTCTGAACCGTAACCAGCCAGCCGACCGCCAGCGATTCAGCCTGGGTCACGAGCTCGGGCACATCGTGATGCACCAGGTGCCGTCACGGACGATGGAGGACGAAGCCAACGACTTCGCCTCCGCGTTGTTGATGCCGGCGCGAGAGGTACGCCCGCTTCTCGCCGGGCGTCTCACGATTCAGAGGCTCGCCGCTCTGAAGCCGGCCTGGAAGGTTTCGATGCAAGCGCTCCTCTATCGCGCCAAGTCCATAGGAGCCATCACCGCCAACCAGAGCCAGTATCTCTGGCGGCAGATCAGCGCCTTGGGCTACCGGCGGAGCGAACCTCCGGAGCTGGACTTCGCCGTCGAGGAACCTGGTGTTCTCGTTGAGCTGATCCGCATGCATCTCGAGGATCTGGACTACGAGGTAGAGGACCTCTACGCAGTGCTCCATGTGTTTGAGGAAGACTTCCGGCGAATGCACCCAAGCATCGGCGGCACCGGCGGGCCCAACCTGAGACTGGTAAGACCATGAGCAAGTTGCCAACGATCCGAGAGCCGGCGGGTGGACTTCCGCTCGAGCCCACGAATCCATCCGATTTGGTGAGCCACTTGCTAACGCCCATCGCTGGCCAGATTCCGGGATTCAAGCTGGATCTCGGAATCAGCGGTCTCCTTGAGTCTGTGGACAACACCCGCGAAGCACTGCATCGCAGCCTCGGTCCGCTCGACGAGCTCCGCCACAGTAGCGTGTTCGCTCTCGCGTCGCAGCTCACTGGCACATTGCAGCACGTGGCTGGATCCGCTGCCAAATTCCTGGACGGTATCCCTCTTCTCCGCGAAGCGAACGCAGCAGTCTCGGTGCTCAGCTCTGTGGAGATTCCCGGCGCTGCAAGGCACCTAACTGATGAACTGAACCGAGTCGGCAGTTCGTTGGCTGAGCTTGGAAGACCGTTTGCGCTCCCTGAACCACCGCAAGTCGTCCCGCTCTTCGCTACCCCTGAGCTGCTGCCTCCGTTGGCCGAGACAGTGTTCACCCCGAAAGGCGTGGACGAGTTCCAGCATTCGGTTCCGCACGGCACCCTCGCTTGGCTCGAGCCGGACACGGGAGCTCACTCCATAACGGGAGTCCATGACCTTCGGGAACTCGGTCGCGCGCTGGATTTCTCTCAGGCAGTTGGTTCGGAGACACCCGATCGTGGGCAACAGAACCTCGGCGACTGGCGCGACCCGAACGGGTGGCCTTCGTCCATCTTTACCGATCCGGTCGCGCGCGGCAGTTTCTACCGAGAGTGGGGACTCGATTCTGCGCTCAGCGACTTTCGCCCGCCCGCCTTCGATGAAGGAGCCCGGATTGCGGGGCTCGAATTGGATCTGCCGTCTCTAACTCCGACATACCGCCCAGAGACGGAGGAGGACGGGTTGGCGCGCACCAATGCTGCCCATGATCGGTTGCAGCGGTTCGAGACCGGTCTGCGTCGATTCATCGATGAGGCGATGAAGGCGGAGTTCGGGAAAGGGTGGATCAAGCGGCAGGTCCCGGGCGACATCCGCAGCGACTGGATTCGGAAGCAGCAGCGGGACCGAGACGATGGGACATTCGAGTACCCGCTGTTCGCGTACGCTGACTTCACCGACTACGTCTCGATCATCACGCGGAGAGACAACTGGAAGCGGATCTTCGCTCCAGTCTTCAGGCGTCAAACGCTGGTCCAGGAGTCGTTTCAGCGGCTATACCCAATCCGCAGGCACACCATGCACGCCCGCATCATCACCCCGGACGACGAGGTCGATCTCTACATCGAGACGAAGAGGCTTCTGAGCGCGATGGGCATCTCAATATGAGGAACGCCACTCGTGCCGGATCTGAACCCGGAAGTGTCGGAGTGGCAATGGCTTGCTCTGCGACTACGACACGATTGCCGCCCTCTCGTGATGGGGGCATTGCACGGCATGCCAAGTGAACCATCTTGGATCGCACGCACGCGGTGAGGTTCCAGCTTGGACTGCCAGTTCGTCTACCAATCAGCGGTTCCTGTTGGCCGTAGGGTCCTTCCCGGTCGTATGGAGAATCGAGTCTCAATGGGTACTCCGGATGGACCGGTGCCCCGTCAGATAACGCTCTCGTCGAAACATCGCCCGCTCAAGCAAGCGCCAGGACTTCTGTTCCGGCATGTCCACTGTCGCCCGGACGCGACCAACCCCTCCTGGATCTTCAACGTGCGCGGCGTCGGATTCCCGCCGGAATCGGTGATCGACTTCACCGAAATGCCCACTTGAGGCGCTGATGGGCGCGCAAAACGAGCAGTACCGCGAGTGGCTGTCAGCGTTGTACGTGCAGCTTTGCCGTTGATAGTTCGCGAATAAATTCGCGCAGGACTAGGCGGGGCCAATCGCCGAAACTTCGCGTCAGGAGACCGACATTCTCCTCAATCAGGGCCCGCATAGGCACAATGTACGCGGCCTTAAACCCAGTCTCAGAGTCATCGCCTCGAAGCTTCAAGACCGTAACGGTTGCGTCTGGAGTTCGGAAGCATCCACGGCAATAGACGCAGAATCCTGCATGCCCCTGCCAAAGCACGTCGCCCGGTCGAAGATCTTCGATGCGAATGCGCTCCCGAATCTCGGCAGGCGACATGCTGCTCAACGCCCCTTCAAAGCACCGCAATGCCTGCCCACGCTCCATCAGGAGCTTCCACGCCGCCTCCGCTCGGTTCTTGATCTCTTCCTGCCTCAGTCCGCGATCGGACGTATGCGCAAGCAGCACGGCAAGCTCCTTGGCGATCTTGTCCGGATCTCCACCCTGCCACAGCCACGGTAGACGCGCGACGGCCAGGACGGCTGAAAGCTCGAACCTTGCCGCCGCCGGCGACTCTCTGTCGTCGGCAGGTACCGCCAGATACCATCCGATTAGGGCGGCTGAAAGTTCCTCCGATCGCATATCGTTGATGAAGGCCTCTCTGTCCCCCGCCGTGTTGGCCCGGAACTCCAACCACCCCACGTCCTTTTGGGATGGAGACGAGAAGAACAAAGAAGACCAAATTGCCTGCGTCAGTGCGAAGAACTGTTGGTTCTCAATCCAGCCCTCCCGAAATCCGAGGCACAACAGCGCCGAGGCTAACTTCAGGTCAGTGGCGAGGTAATTCGGCCCACGTTCAGACAGGAACTCCGAACTCGTCATCGCCGCCTGAATCTGCTTGAGCAGCCGCACGAGGCGACGTTTGTTTCGTTCGGTCAGGACCGCAGCCGGAGTCGAAATCGCGGGTAAGCTCTCGGGACGATCAACGACTTCATCGTCATCAGGATCTTCGGTCTCATAGTCGGTGTTTGCCTCTTCCTCTGGCTCTTGCGGTTCTATACCAAACCAACGCAAGAGAAGTTGTTGGAGCGATTGCACCTGCCCCTCTCCGGCACCATCAACACTGAACTGAATCGGACCGAGCTTCGGAGTTCGATAATCAGGAGCAAAGACATCAGCTGCGGTAAATTTCGGCTGCTCGACAGATGTAGTAGCCCCACCCCCTGGACGCCGGTCTGAAACACTTTGCCGAGCTGTAGGCGTGTAACTCAGATGCTTGCAGAACACATCCAACACGTCTGCCCATCCACCGGCGCTCCACAGCCCTGGCTGAACGCGCGCACGGAAGCTGTCGGCCAAGCCCCTAGAGCGGGCCGATGTCCGCAACTTCTGCTCGAGATCAACCCAAGCCGGATCCGACGCGACCAATTCGCCTGTCACCCAAGCGCGGACCATCACTACCTTCGGCTCGGTAGCACACGAAACGCGCACGACCCCTTTCTCTACGGACACGAAGGGCACCGGGATGCCGTCAACTAGACAAGCGGCGACCTCCGCGACCATCGGTGAGTAGCCGACCAGCAGATAACCTGATTCGTACCTCGCCGCAAGAATACGTACGGAAGAGCTTGCCCATTGTCCCTCGACATCGTCTAATGGTCTGTCCGTAAGCACAATCGGTTCGGACGACGACTCAAGCTCGCCAAGCAACTCCTCCTCGAATGCCTGCGGCGTCATCACTTGTACCGCCATGAGTTCAGCGTTTCCGGCAGGCCCCTCGGCTGTCAGCGCAGCCCTTGAGCAGTTCGCACTGCCCGCCAGGACAACGACATCGTTCTCGCGCCGAAACCCGTAGAACTTAGCGTGAACGAATGCCGACCTCTTTTCTCCACCGGAGATCGTACGGATGAAGTCGATACTCCGAAGGCACGCTTTCTGGGAACTAGGTCTCCAAGCTTGCTCCTGAAGCGTGGAACGTCCCGCCTGACAAAGCACCGTCGTACGGAGTGCGCCGACTCTGATGACGAGCTCCCGAAGGGCAATGCCTTCGTCATCGAAGTACGGTGCGCAAACGAGGAGCTCATTTACGGGACCACCGCCACTCGCGTCGAGCATTCGCTCCAGGAGAGCGGGGCCAGAGCCCACCCGTCCCACGAGCGCATTGGCTGCAGTGCCTTCCATCGACAACCACTGCTTGCGGCTCGGTTCGAACACCTCATCGATCTCGGTCTTGACAGCCTCTGGCAGAGCAACGCGCTCAATCACATCCGCCAGATGGTCTCTGAACGCGAGGAACGGTGCGGCACCATCGCTCCCGCTCTCGAAGTGGGTCCAGACTTCCCCATTCTCGCGCCAACCACCAAATGTCAGGTTTCCGCTACCCACCAGCAGCGTCGCCTCCTCCTCTCCGGACAGCAGAACAGCTTTGGGGTGGAATCGAAAACCCGGAGCCATCTCGACCGGCACCACTCGGTACCGCACCCCCAGACTCGTCAGCACACCCTTCTGATGAGCAAAGCTCTCCGCAGCACACCTGCTGTCCGCAAAGACAGTAATGGTCGGGTGGCCACAACGCCGAAATGCAGAGAGCACGACTGTTTGCACGAACACGAAGTCGATGTTGTGCGTGAGAATGACGGCGTTGGTGACATCCTTCGCAGAGGAAATCACCTCCAGGACATCGGTTCGCATCCTGACTACAACTCCGCCGCCATTTGTCGGCCCCGCTCCGTCAATCTGAAGCCACCGTCCTGCCGGTCGAGAACTCCGAGATCGGCCCACATGCCTAGCACATTTCCCAGTCGATCCCCGCTGCGACCAGCAGACACGGGGATCCCAGTAGGTCTTAGAAGCGCACCCTCCGGAAAGAAACGCAGCGAGCAGTGCAGCCCGTGGCTCAATTTACGAAGCGTCGTTGACAGATGCGCCTCGATCACCACCTCGACAAGCAGCCTTCGGAGTACCGTTTCCAACGAGCTTCCGCGCTCATCGTCGAGCACCGCGAATGCGCGCTCAAGGTAGTTCCCTCGATGTCGAATCTTGCCGGATGTCCGCGCGGATTCTGTCTGACGTCGAGATGCGGTCAAAATCCCGACAGCGAGCAGCGCTTTCCAACGTGGTGTTAGGCCACGCGATTCTGTGATGGGCACCGGCTGTTCGAGCCAAGCGTCCGTCGTCAATCTCTCCTCCAACTCCCCAACTGTCGCTTTCAATACAGGTTGTTCGATGGCGAGGACTTCAGAGATCAATGCGGGAACCGGTTCGCCGCTCGACCAAGCCTCCAATACGTCATCTACAGTGCCCTCCGTCAGATCCATCAACGTGTCAGTCAACGCACTCAGCAAGAGTTCAATCGCGAAGTGAGCTCGCCGTCGAAGCTCGTACTCAGCCCACGCCATCCCGGCGTCGGAGCCTGACCGTCCATTTGTTGCGTCCTTGTAGGCAGCGGCGATGAGCTGAGGCGTGGACATTGATTCTGTCTCGAGCTGCGCGAAAGCCCAACGGCTCGTCGCTAGGAATCCGCGGTACATCCTGCGCACCTCGGAGCTGTTCCCATACTCGTGGAGGAAAGCGTCCTGCAGGAGTTCACGTTCTTCCGTCAGTTCGTCAAGGGCGTTCACCGAGAAATACTGCGCTTCCGATTCAAGCGCCGACGCGGTAATCGTCCCGCCGTGGAGGACCAAATCCACCAGCACTGCACCCTTCAGAGCATCGCGGCGCACTCGGTGTATCTCCCGCCCCCGCGGAAGAATCCGAACCGGCATAAGTCCCTCACCAGGCTCCATAATCCCGAACGAACGACACGGCATCACGTAGGTTCCATATGATGCGCCACCCCGATCTTCAGGAAGGTCAAGGGCTCCCTCTGCGTTCAGCTTGACCAAGGCTCCCCCGAACAGGTCCGCACCCAGTACACCGTAAGGCGCGCCGTTCTGGTCCTCACTCGCTCGAACACGAGTAGCGGCGAGGACCACGAACTCGAGCCGACGGAGCATCCGGTAGAAACGATCCTGGTCGAACGGTGCTGATCCGCCACCACACCGCAGATGCTCGTCATAGAACTCGGAAATAGCCCAAGGGAGCAGCGACAGGTACCTGGCACGAAACGAAATCGTGGTGATGCCCGCCACCCACTGCCGCTCGATACTCTGGTCGAGACGACGAAGACCCAGAATGTCTTGTCCTCCGATCAACCTGCGTTCGCCAGCGTTCCAGAAGCTCTGCACGGTCTCCTCGTACGGATGGTGTGAATCGATTCTGTAGGATAACGCCGTGCGGCAGAACTCCGGGTAGTCATCGATACGGTATTCGGACCGAGGTACCGCCACCAACCCCTTTGACCCGTCTGTGTTCCCTCCCTCGTTGCCCGCCCCAGGCGCAGTCCGAGCCCGTACAAACTGCCGCTCGCCAAGGCTCGCGTAGCACTCGTTTCGGGCGAGGTTCGTGAGCGGACGGTCGTCAAGCACGACGGGAACGCCCGGGCGGCGGGATACGAGCGCCCGGAGAAGGTCCCGGGTCCCCACGCCCGAGCGCGAGCAGGTACTGCCGCACGGCAGGTGTGCTCGCGAAAGACGGCGAAACGCGCAGGCTCTCCGGGCTCGAGATTGGCCCCGCTACCAGGCGCGCGCGGATAGAGGATCGGGAGGAGAAAAGCAGGACCACCGCACACCGATCGCGGAGCCATCCCGGAGCCCGTTGAGCGGGAATCCTTGGAGAGGTGCGGCGAGCGGCCGTATACTTGGACAGTGGATGGCGTACCGCGCAGCCTTTCGAGGGACAGAACCGAGGAATGTCATGTTTGGAGGCGGGCGACGGGCAGGACAGCGAAAAACGCTACAAAATCAGCCCGAATTTCGCTCCGAACGTGCGCAACCAACTGACCCAGCACAGAAATCCGTGGACATTTTCCTGTGCTGGTGAACTTAACCGTTCTACCTCTGCCCCCAGTTCTTGAAGCAGGCCGTCGTCCGGGAGACCGGCACGGTGTATGGGTCGTACTACGCCACGAACACGAAGGCGCTTGAGGAGCGCACGCCAGGCAGTTCACACCCGGCAGACAGATGACCCCCACGACCGGATATGATTAGATCAAGGTGCCCGCAAGAGACAGCATGCAGCCAGAAGGGGCTGCGGTGACCCGCAAATAGAACCAGAAGACGAGCGGGGCGCCCAAGCAACGACAAGGGGCTTCAGCAGATTGTTGAACCTCTGTGGTGAACGAGGCCGCGAGGAGCGCTGGCGGGCACATCCCTGATCGACCAAGAGTGCACATGATGTCGTGGTCCGCACACGTGGTTTGAGTTGGCGTGGGCGCACACTTTGTCGAGGCAGGGAGAACCTGAGACGGGCGCACCGAGCCGAAAAGCCAGGAACTTCGCTGAGACGATGCATCGAGCGCGGCAGCGACGCGAGAGCCCTGGGACTGGGGCGGGGCCTCGACCAGTCAGGGAAACAAGCTGGCGCGACGGAGAGCATAAGCTGAGGGACGGGGAAGGAGACTTCAGTGAAAGACTGGACGGGGAGATACGAAAAAAATTGTGACAAACCTCCGTGGAATAGTCCACGGAGGTTTGTCACTTGACACCGCCGGCGGAGGGGCCGTTTGAAATGACTCCAATCACGCTCGGAATCGAGGAAGAGCTGATGATTGTCGATCCGGATTCGGGCGACGTCATCGCCGATCCCGATCCCGCGATCTTCGACGATTGCCAGCGTGCGGCCGGTGAGCACCGTGTCGTCTACGAGCTGCTACGCTCCCAGATCGAGACGAATTCGCGCATCTGCTCCTCGGTCGCGGAGCTCCGGACGAGTCTCGAGGAGACGCGCGGCATCGTCATCGAGGCTGCCCGCCGCCACGGAGCCGCCATCATCGCCTCTTCGCTCCACCCGTGGGCGCGCTGGCAATCCCAGCAGGTGACCCCGCGGCGCCGCTACGAGCAGGCCGAAATCACGTTTCAGCAGAGCGTCCGGCAGTTCTTCGTGGGGGGAATGCACATCCACGCCGGGTTCGGCGACCCCGACCTGCGCGTCCAGGTGATGACCGCCCTTCGCTCGTACCTTCCCATCTTTCTCGCGATCTCGGCTTCTTCTCCGTTTCAGGCGGGGCGCCTTACCGGCCTCAAGTCGTACCGGCAGATCGTCATCGCGGCCCTGCCGCGGACCGGGATGCCGAGGGCGATCCGCTCGTGGGCGGAGTACGAGGGCATCGTGGAGCGGTACCGGTCGATCCGGGCCATCGAGGACGGGAGCGAGATCCGGTGGGACATCCGGCCGTCGGCGTCGTACCCGACCATCGAGCTTCGGATCTGCGACATCTGTCCGCGAATCGAGGACGCGGTCGCGATCGCCGCGCTCTACGCCAGCGTCATCCGCTTTCTCGCACGCAGGATCGCCGCCGGGGCCCCCCCTCCCGAGCTGCCCCAGGAGCTGATCGAGGAGGGGCGGTGGCTGGCCCAGCGGTTCGGGACCCTGGCGTTCCTGCCCCAGGGTGACCCGCCCGTTCTGGTCGACGTCGACGACTGCGTGAAGGATCTCGTCGACGCCGTCGAGGAGGACGCGCGCGCGCTCGGTTGCGAGGGCGAGCTCGAGCGGATCGGCCGGATCATCCGCGAGGGCAGCAGCGCGGACCGGCAGGAGGACGTCTACCGGCAGGCGATGCTGGACGGCGCGGACGAAGCGCAGGCCCTGCGGGCGGTGCTGAGCTCGATTCTCGAAGAGACGGAGAGCGGGGCCGCGTTCGGGGAGCGCGCGAGAAGCGCGTAGCGTTCCGGTCCTTTTCGCCGGAAGGGTGACCGGAGGCGACGCACCCGGATCCGTCCGGCCCCGCCTGCGGCCCCGCGGCCGAGACCCGGCGCGGCACGCCCGGCCATCGGTTCCAGGCGCGTGCCTGCCGTGCGATTCGTCGCCTCCAGCTCCCGACGCGCGCTTTCGGCTCCATTCCCCTGATCCTCGGACCGCGATCCTCACCTCCCGGTCCACTGGATTTCCGCCTCCCGTCCGCCGTTCCCGTGGCCGGGCGCGCGGCTCCGTCCCACCTCGTCGAATGTTTCGAAAAACGCTTGCCGAAACCGGTTTCGGCTGCAACACTCGGGCGCGAGGAGTGCGGTCATGACCACATTCGACTTCCAGTTGCCGAAGGCAGGCCGTCGCCGGCGGAGAGTCACGATCTCCGATGTCGCGGCCGAGCTCGGCGTCGCCAAGGGCACCGTGTCGCGTGCCCTCAACGACTATCCGGACATCGCGCCGACCACCCGGGAGCGGGTTCGCAGGGTCGCGAAGACGCTCGGATACCAGCCGCTCAGCCATGCCCAGGCGATCAAGACGGGGCGCGCCCGTTCGCTCGGCCTCGTCATCCAGTTGAGCGAGCACGACGCCCACCGGCCGTTCCTCGCGGACTTCCTCGCCGGGATCTCGTTCGTCGCGAGCGCCGAGGGCTGGACGCTCACCGTCGCGACCGCGGACCGCGACACGGCCACCCTCGCCACCATGCGGCGGCTCATCGACGAGCACAAGGTGGACGGGTTCATCCTCCCGCGTACGTTCATCGAGGATCCGCGGAGCACGCTCCTCAACGAGCAGGATGTGCCCTTCGTCATGTTCGGGCGGACCCGCGACGCGGCGGGCTGCGCCTGGCACGACGTCCGCTCCGAGGACGCGATGACGGACGCCGTCCGCCGTCTCGCCGCGTTCGGCCACCGCCGCATCGCGTTCGTCAACGGCGGCAGCCAGTATCAGTACAGCCGGCTGCGG
>JGIcombinedJ30088_10003369_pt1 | contig 14821 bp, 16 predicted proteins | sample PinacodermPK_FD_30088 | JGI IMG/M metagenome (IMG submission 30088)
GCCGGCTGCGCGGTCGCAGCGAACTATGGCGGCAATGTCGAGCGGGCGATGGAGTTTTCCGACCGCACCGGCATCAAGGCCTACAAGTTCGACGTCGGCGATTACGAAGCGGTCACGGAAGGCGTCGCCCGGGTCGAGGCCGATCTCGGACCCATCGATATTCTGGTCAACAACGCCGGCATCACCCGCGACGGCACCATGCACCGGATGTCCTACGACAACTGGGACGACGTCATCCGCACCAACCTCTCATCATGTTTCAACTGCTCGCGCGCCGTCATCGAGAGCATGCGCGCCCGCAAGTTCGGCCGAATCGTCAACATCGGCTCGATCAACGGACAGGGCGGCCAGTACGGCCAGGTGAACTACGCCGCCGCCAAGTCCGGCATCCACGGCTTCACCAAGGCGCTGGCCCAGGAGGGTGCCGCCCAGGGCATCACCGTCAACGCCATCGCGCCCGGCTATGTCGACACCGACATGGTCCGTGCCGTGCCGCAGAAGGTGCTGGAGCGGATTATCCAGCGGATCCCGGTCGGCCGCCTGGGCAACGCGAGAGACATCGCCCGCGGCGTGGTCTTCCTGACCGGCGACGATGCCGACTTCATCACCGGCTCGACGCTCAGCATCAACGGCGGCCAGCACATGTACTAGACGGGTTCCGGGCGGGCTCAGGCCCCCTTGAAGACCGGCGCCCGTTTCGCGGAGAAGGCCGCCAGGCCTTCGTTCATATCCCGTGTGCGGGCGCTGGCGGCCACGGCCACGGTTTCCAGTTCCATCTGGTGTTCCGGCCCGTTGGCCCAGGTTTCGGCGAACAGCTGCTTGGTCCGGCCGTAGGCCAGGGTCGGCCCCTCGGCAAAGCGGCGGGCGGTTTCCATCGCAGTCTCGGCAAGGCTGTCGTCCGGTACGACCCGGGTTATCAGGTTGAGGTCCAGCGCTTCCTGTGCTGTCAGGGTGGGATTTTCCANCGCCAGGCGTTGCGCCACCCGCATGCCGACCAGCCGGGGCAGGAACCATGTCGATCCGCCGTCCGGGCTGATGCCGGAGGCCGTGTAGGCCATCTTGAACCTTGCGCTTTCCGCGGCGATCACGATGTCGCCGGTGATCGCGAAGCTGAAGCCGCCGCCGGCCGCCGCGCCCTGCACCGCCATGACGACCGGCGCATTGCCGCGCAGGAGCCGCGCGACCGCCGCGTGGAAATAGGTCGTGGTTACCTTCAGCGCCTTGGCGAGCGCCGCTTCGTTTTCCAGCGCCAGCATGAATTTCAGATCGCCGCCGGAGCAGAACATCTTGCCGTTGGCCCGGACCAGGATCGCCCGAGCAGACGAATCCTCGGTCAGTTCGGTCGCCGCTTCCCACAATTCCTTCGCGGCGTCGGCGTTGAGCGCGTTGTTCGCCTCCGGCCGGTCCAGGGTGATGATTCCGACGCCATTGTCGATGGTGTATTGAATGAATTCAGCCACGCGGTTGCTCCTGCTGCTTGGGTCTNTAGTCTGGCCCGTCGGCGGCGGCGCTCGGCGGGTTGGTGCGGACGGCGAACGAAGCCTCGCCGGCGATCTCGCGATAATGCTGCAGCGCCCAGGGGACCGACGGGAAAGCGAACTCGTCTTCCGGCAGTTCGTCCCAGCCGAACAGGCGGACCTCGGTGCTCTCCGGCCCCGGTTCGATCGCCGGCGTCTTGAGGGTGGCGCGATAGAAGAGCTGGACCTGGCTGATGCGCGGGATGTTGTAAAGCGCGAACAGGTCGTGCACCTCGATCTCGGCGCGGGCTTCTTCCCAGGCTTCGCGCGCTGCCGCGGTCTCCGAGCGCTCGTGCAGTTCCATGAAGCCGGCCGGCAGGGTCCAGTAGCCGATGCGCGGCGCGATCGCCCGGCGGCATAGCAGCACCGTGTTTTCCCATACCGCCACGGAACCGACGACGATCTTCGGGTTGTCGTAGTGGATGAAACCGCAATCGGAGCAGACCAGCCGCTCGCGCTCGTCGCCCTCCGGGATCTTCCAGATGTCCGGCCCCACATCCTGGCCGGTGCCGGATCGCTGGCGGGGCGGCCGGTCTCCGGAACTGCCGGAGCCGGCCGGGCTGGCCGGGTTATGCGTCATGAAGGCAATTTGACCGGCTTGGGGCGGGCTGACAAGACACCGGCATGGCAAACGACCCCGTCACGCCGGCGCGCCGCGGATCGAAAGGCGATCCGGAGGGCAAGAAGCCGCCGACCACCGAAGAAATGCTCCGGCTGATCAGCGGATCGACCCCGCACAGCCGGGAGCTCGGGCTGGAGGTCGTGCATTCCGCCAGGGGCATGGCGATCATGCGCCTGCCATGGCACGAGCGGCTGGTCGGCAATCCCGACGAAATGGTGATGCACGGCGGCGTCGTGACGACATTGCTCGACAGCGTGTGCGGCATGGCGACCATGAGCGCCCGGCAGCCGCCGGAGCGCATCGTGACCCTCGACCTGCGCATCGACTATCAGCGCCCGGCCACGCCGCATCTCGACCTGTTCGCCCGGGCCGAGGTGACCAAGATGACCCGCACCATCGCCTTCCTCAGCGCGATCGCATATCAGGACGATCCCAAGGATACGGTCGCGCTCGCCACCGGCACCTTCATGTTCGTCGGGAANCGCAGGAAGAACGGCGGCGGAAAGAAGCCGGCATGAGCGGCACGCTGACCGAGCGGCTTGCGGCGGCGCGCGCGGCGGGCGACCCGAACGCCATGGCCGAAGCGATTCCCTATGCCCGGTTTCTCGACATCACCGCAGCGCTCGACGGCGACGATCTGGTCTCCTGCATGAACTTCAACCAGCGCATCATCGGCAATCCGATCCTGCCGGCGATCCACGGCGGCACGATCGGCGGCCTGCTCGAGACAGCGGCGATCCTGAAACTGCTGTGGATGCAGGAAACCCTGCGCATCCCCAAGACGATCACGATCACGGTCGATTACCTTCGCTCGGCCGGGCCCAAGGACACNTACGCAAGGGCGNACGTCACCAAGCTGGGCGCCCGGGTCGCCAATGTCCGCGTCTTCGCCTGGCAGGACGATCCGGCCAGGCCGGTCGCCGGCGCCAACGCCAATTTCATGCTTTCGCCGGCCTGAGAGGTCACGCTGCGTCGAGTAGTGCCGCTGCGACCGCGGGGTCGTCGCCGCGCGGGGCCAGCGGGTCCTGCGGGCTCAACCGGTAATCGAGCACCGTCTGCGCCAGCATCAGGCGCTTGCGGCTGCCGCCCGCTTTTGCGATNCGGGCGCCTTCATGGGCCATCGCGANGGCGCTGGTGGCGTGGTAAAGCGCGTCCGAGGCNTGGCGCATGCGCGGCTCGTCGCCGGCCCCGGCGACCTCTTCAGCCAGCGCGATCGCCCGGCCGGCGGCGTGGCCCAGCGCGCCCTTAAGCTGGCCGGGCAGCCCGTCCGCCGTTTCGAGCAGTCCGGTCAGCGTCTCCAGCAACACGTCCTGGGCGCCCGCCTTGCCGACGGCGCGGGTGACGACGTCCAGCGCGTTGATGTTGGAGGTGCCCTCCCAGAGCACGCCAAGATGGGCGTCGCGGACCAGCCGGGCGTTGACGAAATCCTCGATATAGCCGTTGCCGCCGCGCGCCTCCATCGCACCTGTCGCGACCGCGATATTGTCCCGGCAGGTGCGGAATTTCAGCAATGGCGTCAGCAGCCGGACCAGCGCCGCCGCGTCCGAATCGCCGTTTTCCGCCTTTTCCAGCCGGTCGGCGGTGAACAATGCCATCGACAGGGCCTGCTCGGCCGGCACCATCAGCTTCAGCAGCTGCCGGCGCATCAGGGGCTTTTCGGCGACCGGGCTGCCGAACGCCGTCCGCCCCCGCGCCGCGACCAGCGCCTCGTTCAGGCAGCGCCGCATCATGGCGGCGGCGCGCACGCCGTGGGACAGGCGGCTCAGATTGACCTGGTCCAGCATCTGCTTGAGGCCATCGTTGCGGCCCGGCCCGACCTGACCGAGCGGATAGGCGACGGCGCCCTCGAAGACGATCTCGCCCGACGCCATGGACCGGCTGCCCAGCTTGTCCTTCAGGCGCACGATCCGGTAACGGTTGCGGCTGCCGTCGTCGCGGCGCTTCGGCATGGCGAACAGGCCGAGGCCCGCCGTGCCCGGAGCCGCGCCCTCCGGCCGGGCCAGCAGCAGGGCGACATCGGCATCGGCGCAGGAGCAGAACCACTTGTCGCCGTACAGCCGCCATTCGGGGCCGTCCGGCCCGTCTTCCCGCCGGGCGGCCAGTTCGATCCGGCCGACGTCGGAGCCGCCGGCCTTTTCGGTCATGAACTGGGCGGCCTTGTAGATCTCGCCCATGTNCTGGCTGGTCAGCCGGGGGACGAAGCGCCGCCGGACCGCCTCGTCGCCGTATTTCTGGATCAGNTGGGTCGAGGTGTCGGTCACCGAGATCGGGCACATCAGGGCGAATTCCGACTGCACGAACAAATATTGCAGGATGTATTTCGCCGTCACCGGCGTACCGTTCCAGCCGAGCACGCCGGGCCGGCGCGACATCGCGTGAATGCCGAACTCGCCGAAGCCGATCCGCTCCATCTCCCGGTAGGCCGGGTGGAACTCGATCCATTCCTCGTCGCGCCCGAAGGCGTCGCGCGGATGCAGGACCGGGCCGCGCCGGTCGGCGATGCGCGCCAGTTCGTCGAGCCGCCCGCCGGCGATGGCGCCGAGCCGCCGGAAATGCGGGAGCATGTGCGCGCGCAAATCATCCGGCAGATAGAGCGGCAGCAGCTCCTGCAGGCTGGCGTCGATCTCGAAGAAATTCAGCCCGTGGCAGTCCGGCGCCAGCGGCGTGCCGGCGGCGGCGGCCACGGCTCCGGCAGGGGCGGGGGAAGCCGGGCCGGCGGACGGGCTCGGTTTCGGAGATGTCGCAAGGTTCATGGCGGATCGGCCGGATCGAGTTTCGCGGAACGGCGGCCCGGAACCATGCCACAGCGCGATGCGCCATGAAATGTCATGAGTCGCCGTCAGGCGTTCGCACCTGCCTCTCCCGCCGTTCCGACCGGAGCCGACCGGAGGGCGCCGCAGCGAACACGCCGATCGATATCAAATATGTCCGAACACACCGCAACCTCCTGCACAAACTTCACCTCGCAACGTTCGCAATGAACTCCCCTCGGGAGAGGGGTCGCGGATTGAGACCGGGGCAGGAATTGATTTTCAGAGATAGCGCGCCTTCAGGTGCGCCTTGAACGCCGCTGCGTCGAGCGGGCGGCCGGTGGCGCGCTCGAGCAGTTCGCCGGTGCCGTAGCGCGATCCCTGTTCGTGGACGTTGGGCCCCAGCCAGGCATAGAGCGGCGCGAAATCGCCCTCGGCCAGCGCCGGCTCGATGGTGGCGTCCGCCGCTTTCGCCGCCGCATAAAGCTGGGCCGCCGCCATCGCGCCGAGCGTGTAGGTCGGGAAATAACCCCAGGCGCCGGAATACCAGTGGATGTCCTGGAGGCAGCCCCGGCGGTCGTCGGGCGGGCGGATGCCGAGCAGCGCCGCCATCCCGTCGTTCCACGCGCCCGGCAGATCTGCGAGTGGCAGGTCGCCCGCAAGGATCGCCTGCTCCAGCCGGTAGCGCAGGATGACATGGGCCGGATAGGTGACCTCGTCGGCATCGACGCGGATATAGCCGCGCTCGACCCGCGTCACGAGCGCGAGCAGGTTATCGGCCGACCAGGCCGGTCCTTCCCCGCCGAAGGTTTCCGCCATCAGTGGCGCCGCCCAGGCCATGAAGGCGCCGCCGCGGCACGCCTGCATCTCGATCAGCAGGGACTGGCTCTCGTGCAGGGTCATGCCGCGCGCCCTGCCGACCGGCNNGCGCCGCCATCGCTGCGGCAGGCCGGAGGCGTAGCGCGCGTGGCCGGTCTCGTGCAGGACGGCGTAGAGCCCGGTCAGGAAATCGGCTTCGTCGTAACGGGTGGTGATGCGGATATCGTCCGTCGCGCCGCCGGTAAACGGATGGTGGCTGACGTCAAGCCGGCCCTTGTCGAAATCGAAACCCAGCGCCGCCATGAAACGCCGGCCCAGCGCTTCCTGCCGGTCGACCGGAAACGGACCCTCGATCGGCCGGGGCGGCCGGGTGGCCTGCCGTTCGATCGCCGCGCCGATAAGGCCCGGCAGGAAAGCTGCGAGATCGTCGAACACGGGCTCGATGTCGCGCGAACGGCCGCCGGGCTCGAAGCCGTCCAGCAGGGCATCGTAGAGCGGCAGGTCCTGCGCTGCGGACCAGGCCTGTCCCGCTTCGACGGTCAGCCGCACAACGTCTTCGAGCAGCGGCAGGACGGCGGGGTAGTCCGATGCCGGACGGGCAGTCCGCCAGGCCATTTCGCAGGCGGCGTTGGCGCGGGCGCGGGCCTCGATCAGCCGGGGCGGGATGGCAGCCGAGCGCACCCAGTCGCGGCGCATCTCGCGCAGGTTGGCGGTCTGCCAATCGTCGAGCGGCTCTTGCCCGGCCGCGTCCAGCAGGTCCGCCATGTCGGCGGCGGTCAGGATTTCCCGGCCGACCAGCCCGAGCGCGGCCATCTGCTCGGCGCGGGCGGCGGCGCTGCCCTCTGGCATGACGACGGCGCGGTCCCAGCTCAGGATGCCGGCCGCCTCGCCGATCAGGGCGGCGCGCCGGAAGCGGTCTTCCAGGGTGGCGCAGGCTCCCATGCCGCCAGCCAGCCAGAGCCTACCGGGCCGCTGCAGTGCGGTCCGCGGGCCGGAAACGCCGGTGCCACAGGATATAGACGACGATCCCGATCAGGCAGAGCGAGAACCAGGTGATGGCATATTCGAGATGGGCGTTGCGCACCGACACCCGGGTCTGTCCGCCGCGCGGCCAGCCNCCCGGCGCGTCGGCGACGAGATCGGCATAGTAGGGCCGGACCGCGTCAATCCCGGCATGTTTGGCCATCTGTTGCAGGTCGATGCGGAACCAGGTGTTCTTTGCCGGATCGTTGTCCGGGACGAAATAGCCCACCGGCGCGGGCGTCCGGACGACGCCGACCAGGGTGACGGTTCCAGCGATCTGCCCGTCCCGCCGCGTCTCGGGATTGCGCCGCAGGCCGGGCACCCAGCCCCGATTGACCAGGATCGTCCCGCCGTCGCCGAGGCGGAACGGCGTCACGATATGCAATCCGATTTCGCCCGCGCGCCGCGAGCGCGCCGGCCGGTACATCTCTTTTCCGTGGAGAAAGACGCCACTGAACCGGGCGCGCCGGAAGTGTGGACTTCGGGGTCGAACGGCGAGGGCAGGGCCTCGAGCACCGGCAGCGCGATCCGGGCCGTGCGCTCGGCGATCAGCCCTTCCTTCCAGGCCAGGCGCTGGACCTGCCAGACGCCGAGGCCGAAGGTCAGCGCGATCGCCGGCAGGGCGATCAGCGTCGGCCACAGGGCCGGCCGGAAGCCGAGGAGGGTCATGGCGCCGCCACAGGCGGTGAGGCGATCCATTTCCTTCTCGAGGGGTAGGGGAATTCGGTCCTATTCTTCCCCCTCTTCAGAGGGGGAAGTCCCTGAGCGCAGCGAAGGGGATGGGGGTGCCGTGTCGTACAAACGAGAGAAGCCGTCCGGCGGCGCGTGCCCGGCGCCGCTGCACCCCCACCTGACCTCCCCCTCTGAAGAGGGGGAGGGATGACGAAGCGGCGCGGCCGTTTGCACCTCGTCCAAGGAGAGGGGGTTACGGGTGGCGGTGCGATTGCCGAGGAATTCCTAGCCGGCGGCGTCATAGTCTTCGCGCCGGTGGCGGTATTGCAGGGCGATCAGCGTTGCCTTGAGCGGACGGAGCAGCGCGACGGCGCCGCCCAGGGTCAGCGGCGCCCACAGGACGGCATGGAGCCAGAGCGGCGGCTGGAAATGCACCTCGGTCAGCAGCGCCAGCCCGACCACGACCGCGCCGAGCAGCAGGATGGCGAACACCGCCGGGCCGTCGCCCTCTTCATGGGCCCGGAGATCCTGCCCGCAAGCCGCGCATTCGGGAACGACCGACAGGAAACCGCGGAACAGGGCGCCCCTTCCGCAGGCCGGGCATCTGCAGCGGATGCCGGCGCCGAAGGGGGAGACGCTCATCCGCGCGGCGCTTTCCGTTGCCGCCGGCTAATGGATGGCGACCGGCGCGCCTGCGCTGCCGACGACATAGACGAAGCAGAACAGGAACAGCCAGACGACGTCGACGAAGTGCCAGTACCAGGCGGCGGCTTCGAAGCCGAAATGGTGGTCCGGCGTGAAATGCCCCTTGATCGACCGGTACAGGCAGACGGCCAGGAAGGCCGTGCCGACGATGACGTGGAAGCCGTGGAAGCCCGTCGCCATGAAGAAGGCCGACGAATAGATGCCGCCGTTCGCCATCCGGGCGCCTTCTTCCGTCACCTTCTGGCCGCCTTCGATCAGCATGGCGAAGCTGAACGGCGCCTGGGCGTATTCGATCGCCTGCAAGCCGGTGAAGCACAGGCCGAGGAAGACGGTGGCGGTCAGGCCCTGGATCAGNCCCTTGCGGTTGCCCTCCTTGAGCGCGTGATGCGCCCAGGTCACCGTGCAGCCGGAAAGCAGCAGCACCATCGTGTTGAGCAGCGGCAGATCCCAGGCGTCGAAGACATGGATATGCGCCGGCGGCCATTGNCCGCCGTTGGCCAGTTCGCGGGCGTACATCTTGGCGGCTTCGCCGACCTGCACGCCGCCGTCGCCGAAGATGGCGCTGTCGAAGAAGGCCCAGAAGAACGCCGCGAAGAACATGACCTCCGAGGCGATGAACAGGGTCATGCCATAGCGCAGGCCGAGCTGAACCACCTTGTTGTGATAGCCGTCATGTTCGGCTTCGCGGATTACGTCGCGCCACCACACATACATGGTGAACAGCAGGCCCAGGAAGCCGGCGATGGAGANATAGGGGCCGGTAACGCCGTGGATCCAAAGCACCGCCCCGCCGAACAGGGCGAGCGCCGACACGCCGCCGACGAAGGGCCACGGGCTCGGGTCCACCAGGTGATAGGGATGTTTGTGGGCTTCAGCCATGGTCGTTCATTTCCTCTCGGCCCGGCAANGCGCCGGCCGTCATTGTCCCGTGCGTCAGTTGCGGATTGCCCGCGGGGTCGTGCCGTCTCCCGCCCGCGCCAGGTCCTTCGCGTCGCTGCCGGCGGCGCGGAAGAAGGTGTAGGACAGGGTGATGGTCTCGACGTCGCGCAGGTTGCGGTCCTTCGCGATCGCCGGATCGATGAAGAAGCTGACCGGCATGCTGACGGTCTGGCCCGGCTTCAGGGTCTGCTCGTCGAAGCAGAAGCAGGCGATCTTGGTGAAATAGACCCCGGCCTTGGCCGGCGTCACGTTGAAGGTTGCGATGCCGGTCGTCTCGCTGTCGTCGAGATTGCGGGCGCTGTAGGCGATCAGCCGCCGCTTGCCGACCGCGACCCGGACGCTGTCGACCTCGGGCTGGAAGCGCCAGGGCAGGTTCGGGTTGGTGTTGGCGACGAACCGCACGGTCATCGTCCTGCCGCCGGNCGCTTCGGGCGCCGCCGCCGCCCGCTGGGTCGTGCCGCCGAAGCCGGTCGNCCGGCAGAACAGGTCGTAAAGCGGCACGGCGTAGACGACGAGCAGCGTCATGCCCGAAAGGATCGCCAGAACGCCGAGAACGGTGTTCCGCTTGCCTCTTGCCAGGGAGCCGCGCGCCGCCATGATTTCGTTTCCGCCTCAGCCCGTCGCCAGTTCGAATTTGACGATCGTGACGATGTAGACGATCAGCACGAAGGCGGCGAGCACTGCCAGCAGCGCCAGGTTGCGGCCGCGCCGCTTGGCCCGGAACGCTTCGCCCCGGACGTCGTCGGGAACCCTGGTCTCTGTCGCGTCAGACACCGAAAGCGCCCCCGGGCAGGCCGCTCAGCGCCCGGTCCGCGGCCAGCGCCGCGAACAGTCCGAACAGATGGGCGAGCGAGATCAGGAACATGCGCTTCGCCGCGCCGTCGCTTTCCCCGTCGCCGTCGCCGGTCCGCCAGACGGCGATGGCCGCATGCAGGAACCACAGCGACAGGGCGGCCGCGGCTGCGCCGTAGAACAAGCCCGCGATGCCGACCGCGATCGGCGCAAGGGCGAGCGGCGCCAGCAGGACGGTATAGATCAGGATCTGCTTCTTTGTTTCCCGCCGCCCGGCGACCACCGGCAGCATCGGCACGCCGGCGCGGGCATAGTCGGCGTCGCGATAGAGCGACAAGGCCCAGAAATGCGGCGGCGTCCACATGAAGATGAGCAGGAAGAGCACGAGGCTGCCGAGCCCGACATCGCCGGTGACGGCCGCCCAGCCGATCATCGGCGGGAACGCCCCTGCCGCGCCGCCGATCACGATGTTCTGCGGCGTCCGGCGCTTCAGCCACGCCGTGTAGATGAAAATGTAGAAGCCGATGGTGAGCGCGAGCAGGACGCCGGCGGCCCAGTTTACCGTCAGCCCCATCAGCATGACGGCGAAGACCGACAGGATCACGCCGAAGGCAAGGGCGCTTTCCGGATCCACCCGGCCGGCCGGAATGGGCCGGCTGCGGGTGCGCGCCATCACCGCGTCGATATCGCGGTCGTACCACATGTTGATCGCGCCCGAGGCGCCGGCGCCGACCGCAATGCAGATCACGGCTAGCGCCGCGATCACCGGATGGATCGGGCCGGGCGCGAGATACAGGCCGACCAGGCCGGTCAGCACCACGAGCGACATGACCCGCGGCTTCAGCAGGGCCAGATAGTCCCGCCAGTCCGCCTCATTGGCAGCGGCAACGAGCGGCGATGATGCTGTCGTCTCGGTCATGGCGTCTGCGGCCCTGCTTCCCGTCCTGCCGCGCGCCTAGTGGTGCGCGCCGGATTCGACCTTCGGCAGCTCGTCGTAGGTGTGGAAGGGCGGCGGCGAGGACACCGTCCATTCCAGGGTCGTCGCGCCTTCGCCCCACGGGTTGTCCGCCGCCTGCGCGCCCTTGGTGAAGGCCCGGAACAGGAGGTACAGGAACAGCAGGGTTGCGAGGCCGCCGAGATAGGCGCCCAGGGACGCCACCAGGTTCCAGCCGGCATAGGCGTCCGGATAGTCGACATAGCGGCGCGGCATGCCGGCCAGGCCCAGGAAGTGCATCGGGAAGAAGGTCAGGTTCGCGCTGATGAACATCAGCCAGAAATGCGTCTTGCCCAGCGTTTCCGAATACAGTTTGCCGGTCATCTTCGGGAACCAGTAGTAGAAGCCGGCAAAGATCGCGAACACCGCCCCCAGCGACAGCACGTAGTGGAAATGCGCCACGACGTAGTAGGTGTCGTGCAGCACGTAATCGATGCCGGCATTGGCCAGCACGACGCCGGTCACGCCGCCGACGGTGAACAGGAAGATGAAGCCGAAGGCGAACAGCATCGGCGTTTCCAGCCGGAGCGAGCCGCCCCACATGGTGGCGATCCAGGAGAAGATCTTCACCCCGGTCGGCACGGCGATCACCATGGTCGCCGCGGTGAAATAGGCCCGCGTGTTCACGTCCATGCCGACCGTGTACATGTGGTGGGCCCAGACGATGAAGCCGACGAAACCGATCGCCACCATGGCGTAGGCCATGCCGAGATAGCCGAACACGGGCTTGCGCGAGAAGGTGGCGACGATCTGGCTGATCATGCCGAAGCCCGGCAGGATCAGGATGTAGACCTCCGGGTGGCCGAAGAACCAGAACAGGTGCTGGAACAGGATCGGGTCGCCGCCGCCGTCCGGCCGGAAGAAGGCCGTGCCGAAGTTGCGGTCGGTCAGCAGCATGGTGATGGCGCCGGCCAGCACCGGCAGCGACAGGACGAGCAGGAAGGCGGTGACCAGGATCGACCACACGAACAGGGGCATCTTGTGCAGGGTCATGCCCGGCGCGCGCATGTTGAAGATCGTGGTGATGAAGTTGATCGCGCCGAGGATCGAGCTTGCGCCGGCGATGTGCAGCGCGAAGATCGCCATATCCATGGCCGGCCCGTCATGGCCGGTGAAGCCGAAGTTGGCGCCGGTCGAGGAGAGCGGCGGATAGATGGTCCAGCCGGTCCCGGCGCCGCCGCCCAGGATCGCCGACAGAATAAGCAGGATCAGCGCCGGCGGCAGCAGCCAGAAACTGATGTTGTTCATGCGCGGGAAGGCCATGTCCGGCGCGCCGATCATNATCGGGACGATCCAGTTGCCGAACCCGCCGATCATGGCCGGCATGACCATGAAGAAGATCATGATCAGGCCGTGGGAGGTGATCAGGACATTGAAGAAATGGCCGTCCATGAGCTGGACGCCNGGGTTCTGGAGTTCGGCCCGGAACCAGATCGACATCGTCAGGCCGACCAGGCCGCCGATCACGGCGAAGATCAGGTAGAGAGTCCCGATATCCTTGTGGTTCGTGGAATAGANCCAGCGCACCCAGAAACTCGGGGTGTGATCGTGCCCGTGATCGTCAGGGGCGTGGGCTGCACCGTAGGCCATATCCCGTCCTCTTCCCGATATCCTCCGGCGCTCTGCGGCGCCGGCTTATTCGCTGTCCGCCGGCAACCGTTTCGCCGACGCTTCGACGATCGGCGACGGCGTTCCGGTCCGCGCCGTCTTCTGCGGCTCGCGCACCACGCTGAAGCCGTCGCTGTCTTCCTTCGCCTTCTTCCACGCCGCGGCGAGCCAGGCCTTGTAATCGTCGGCCGATACGACCCTGAGTGCGATCGGCATGAAGGCGTGATCCTGGCCGCAGATTTCCGAACACTGGCCGAAATACCAGCCCGGGCGCGTGAACCGCACCCAGGTCTCGTTGGTCTGCCCGGGCACGGCATCGACCTTTGCGCCCGACGCCGGAATGGTCCAGGCGTGGATGACGTCGGTCGCGGTGACGTAGACCCGGACGGTCGCGCCGACCGGCAGCACCATCTCGTTGTCGACGTCGAGCAGGCGGATCACGTCGCGCTTGTATTCGGCCTGGAAGCGCTGGTTGGCTTCCTCGCACTGCTTGCGGTTGTCCGGATCGATCGTGCCGCGGCAGACGATCCGGCTCTCGAAGCTCAGTTTGCCGCCNTCCGGCGTCGCATATTCATAGCTCCAGTACCACTGGTGGCCCGTCGCCTTGACGGTCATGACCGTCTTGCCGGCGGCTTTCTCGGCCGCNGTCGGCTCGGGGGCCTTGTCCGTGTAGTAGAGCAGCCGGAAGGACGGCACCGCGATGACCACGAGGATCAGGACCGGCACGACCGTCCACACGACCTCGAGCAGCAGATTGTGGGTCGTCTTCGACGGCGTCGGGTTCTTCGACTCNCGGAATTTCACCACCGTCATCACCAGCAGGGCCAGCACGAACAGCGAAATCAGCGTGATGATGATGAGCAGCAGGTCGTGAAACTCGTCGACCCGCTCCATCACCGGAGTCGCCGCTTTCTGGAAGCCCATCTGCCAGGGCTCCGGCTGGGCTGCGAACGCTGCGCCGGAAACTGCAAGCGCCGCGGCTGCCGTCAGGGTCCCGGAAAGGACCGTAGAAGCGGCGCGGCGCGCCGAACGGAAGGCGAATGACATCGGTACATCCTGCTATGCCAAGATACGCCGCTGCTGCCAGCGTCGCAGTATTCCGGTTCCCGGCGAAAAATCTGTTCCATCGACCCGCAGCCGGGGCATTCCCGGATCGCGCCGGCCGTGCCTTCGGCAAGGTCATTTGCCCGGCAACGCGCCCTCCGGAACTGCGCCGAAAATAGAGGCCGCAGCATCGATGCCGCCAGCCGATTCTTCGCGACCTGATGTCACATAAATCGCTGAAATCCAAGGATTCCGGGGCTTTGCGCCCGATGGGGCAATGCGCTTGCGACATCCCGGCCCGCCCGGACGCAGCGGCGCGCTGGATCCGTCAAGCTGGGCGGCGGAACGGAACCGCGGTTGCCAAGGGCGCGATTCGCCAGCCCTGCATGTTTTCGAAGACGGGGAGCTCGAGGAGGAAGGTGGCCGCTTGTGGGGATTTTCGCAGACCGCGCCTGACGGCCGTAGCGCTATCTGCCCGGTTCGCGAGATTGAACACTTCGCGACGGGTGAGACGGTGCGCCAAATTATGGTCGGCCTCGTGGCGGGCTTGTCGAAGATCGACGAAGGTCTTAGCGGGAAATTATATACGAAAGTGACCCAATTCACTTGGTCGGCGATTTTCAAAAACTGTCCGCTTCCGGTATTCCCAAGATGCTCCATTTGTCCCGGTAATTTTCCAGCCAGCCTAGGCTGTAGCGGTCGATAATGGCCTTCCCTTCGTCGGTGATCGGCTTGACGTTGGTGGAATAGTCCGGGAGCATTCGTCTCACATTACTATCCCGATGCGGCTGTCCGTTCTTTCCGGGCGTGTCGAGCCAGACTTCATGGCATAAGCGTATGGCATCTGCGACCACTTGAGACGGCAGGATGTAGCAAGCGGCTGTATCCGACGGCTTTCCTCCAAAATCCACGAAGACGTAGAATAGATCGTCAGCAGCCAGTGTTTCGTGCTTTCGCTGCATATGCCATCCCTTGTCCCTTCCTTTGTCGCGGCGGGTCTTCACCTGGATGGCGCACAGCTTTCGGCTCCGGTCATCAGTGACCAGAATATCCATGTTCGGTGCACCGTCCGGCGCCAAAGCAGCGATCCATCCTCGGCGCAACAATTGACTGAGAACGTGGAATTCACCGGACGCACCGATGATCGACGTACTTATCCTGTTCATTCGTCGCTCAGCGTGCGCCGGGCGGCCCTAGTCCTCGAAACCCTGCCAGTCGGCGAAGAAGCCGGCCGGCTCGCGCTCGGAATAGAGCGCGTTGACGGTCGCCGAGGTGTCCTCGTAGCCCAGGCTCATGCCGCAGATCAGGATATGGTCCTCGGGAATGCCGAGCAGGG
>JGIcombinedJ30088_10003372_pt1 | contig 14813 bp, 10 predicted proteins | sample PinacodermPK_FD_30088 | JGI IMG/M metagenome (IMG submission 30088)
GCCTGTACTTCTGCAGGTAACGGAACACCGTCGCGTCCCTGTACCAGCCCACCACGTCGCGACCACCGCGGATCGACGGTGCGGTCCAGACGACGTCCACGTCGTCGAGCGACTCTTGTTCGCTCTCCGTAGCGCCCAGCTTCTCGATTCTTATCGAATGAGCGACGGCGGCCACATAGCCGTACACATGGCCACGGTACGGATGGAAGTTATGAACTTCCATTTTGTTGGGGTCCCTACCGCCTCCCTTAGGTACGTCGACGCTGGTCCAGCCCCGGTAGGAATCCATGCGCGCGATATTCAAGAAGAGCATTGTCATTGTCGAAGCATCCGGTGATCGTGTGCGCAATTGGGCGGATCGCCCTTCAAGCGGAGTATTGCTTGCGCTGTGGAGCAGGTCGAGCGCGGAGCACTAGCAAGCGGACACCCAGCGCTGAGACGGCAGTGCCGCCAGCTGTCGGTCGGGCGCTCGTCGCACCCCTACCAAAATTCCCAGCAAGTCTAGGACTTCACCTCGTTAGTTAAGTCTGACGAAATAACGCACAGCCGCCCTGGATCGTTTCAAGGCACTCCCGAAGTTGCTCTTTCACCGAGTTCCTGGTCAGGACATCCATGTTGAGACCGTGGAAGTTCACTCCAAAGACAAAATTCGGCTTCAATTCTTGTTCGACGTCCTCCATCGTGAGTAAGATCATGTCCTGCTCGATTTTTCCAACTTTCCCTCGTCCCTTGAGTGGCTGAGCGTCCGGTCGGCGTGGTGGGTGATTTTCGCCGAAGACCATTTGTTCAATCCCGTACGCACAAGCCAAGATCAAATTCAGGTGTCTGTGTTTGTCGATATTACAAAGCTCTCGCAACGTTCGAAAAACCTGAGTATTACAAGGGCGGTACTCACCATTGATTGGAAGCTCAAGGAAAGGATTGAATGGTTGCAAGGCTTGAACTAGAATCATACTCGCGTTGCTGACGCCCTTAAGAAAGTTCTTGGTGCGGGAATTATTCCATTCTGCTGCGTCTTCCAAGATTGGGAATTGGTTGATCTGGGTTGGCTTCTGACCGTTGACAAGGACGAGTTGCCACACAAGATGATCGAGAGCTGATCGCAGGTTGTAAAGAGTTCTCCTGCTCGAATCGACCACTCAATGGGAACTTCGGGAGTCATGCCACGGTATATCCAGCGTTGTTCCTTGGCGTCACTGTCGATCTCATGGACGATTGATCGTTTGATATTCCCACAGAATTCGTCGATATCAGCGCCGAGAGTCGCAATTTGGCCGCTCGCTCGATCAATCTTCGCATCGATTCCTTTGAAATCCATCACGATTCAATCTCCGATATTGAGAGCCAATAACTCTCGCAACGCGTCATCCTCGGAAACTTCCGCGTCCCATCCGTAAACCGTCGCAACGGCGGCATCGAGCGTGTCGTGCACATCGGCGAGCCATTGCGGGCGGGCATTGTAGAGGTTGGTCAGCGTGCGGGCCTTGAGTTCCCTCGCCGCCGCCTCGTCGCGGGGGACCGGATGCATCGGATAGCCCGGAACCGGCTCGTCCACCCACACCACCCATTCGGGCGGGTTGAGCCAGCGGTCGCGGAGTTCCACCAGCCGCCGGGCCGCATCCCCGATGGCGACCGCGCGTGGGTCGTCGGCGTAGTCGGCGGCGGGGATATCCGGCGACAGACCCTCCGGAAAGGGGAAGGTCTCGAAAGTGGTGGTCGGCGTGTAGCGCGGCCTGTCTTCCAGGCTTGTGCCGAGCCTGAGCGACCATGCCTCGTGAAACCGGCTGTGCAGGATGCCCAACGTCACATCGTCGTCACGTGCGATGACGATCAGCTGATGGTCGGGACAGACGCGCGTGTCCTGCCACACGAAAAGCCTATGCTTCGCCACCGTGGGTGTCACGATGTAGCGATTCAGTCCGTCGAGCGCTCCCCACATTCGAGACCTCGGCTCCACATGCCGCCACCAGTTGGTCCGATAGGAATCGCGGCGGTTTCTTTGCCGCACCGGATGAACATGTTCGTAGACATGCTCGAACGGTGCCTCATAGAGCGCGGCTTCTCCCTCGTCCATTATCCAACCGAAATCTACGATCCACTTGTCGGCCGGGCGGCGGGTCACGTCCCTACCGTTTATCCACGGTTTCAGAACGTCCGAGTTGTGGCTCCCATCCGGGTTTGCGGGAAGGCGCAGCCAATCGCGCGCCAGCTCGCCCGGAATATCAAACCGGCCCCCCTTGGTGTCTCCCATGAAGGCGATTCGGAGGTTCGCCGGCAGGCGCACGGCCTGCGTCAAATCGGTCCCCGTGCCGCCTCGCTTTCCCGTCAAGTCCGCATGAATTTTGTCGACGGGTTGGCCGTTGAGCCGGACTTCGGGCGTGTGCTCGTCGTCCAGGCACGAAAAGCACACCAGTGACACCCGCACGGCCGCGCCATCAATCACCCAAGCTTCATCGGACCAGGCATCGAAGATCGGGCGTCCACCGGTCGCGGACTGCAAGGCCCGCCGGTTCGCGCCGCCGCGTATCGAGTTGGTGGCGACGAGACCCACGCGCCGCGCGTTGCCCGCTTCGACTTGCTCACTTGCCTTAACGAACCAGTAGCAGACAAGATCGGCTTCCGGCGGCACGCGACCCTTCCACGCTGCGAACATGCGGGAGACGTAATCCTCTCCCAGCCCGCCGATGAGCAACTTGCCTCCGAGAAACGGTGGGTTGCCGATCACGACATCGGCCTCCGGCCAGTCCGGTTCCGTGCCATCCGGGGCGAGGATGGCATCGCGGCATTCGATGGTCTCCAACGGCTTCAAGATCGGATCGCGCGACTCGGTGAAGCCGTTGCGCCGCATCCACTGGATTTCGCCGATCCACACCGACACCCGCGCGAGCTCTGCGGCGTATGCGTTTACCTCGACCCCCCTCACGTTGGCCGGGCCAACCATCGGAAAGGAGCGTTCGAGGCCCATGGCTTCGCCCTCGAGGTTCACCCGGTGCTCGATGTCCTTCAGCGCGTGCAGCGCGAGATAGAGGAAGTTGCCCGAGCCGCAGGCCGGGTCAAGCACTGTGAACTCCCGTACACGCTTGAGGAAGCCGTTGAGCAGAGCTTGCGCGGGGCTGATCCGCACGGGTCCCGTCCGGCGACGCCGTCGCACCGGCCTCGCCTTGTCCTTCTTCGCGATAGCGGCGGCGATCTTCTCTTTCTCGGCTTCCCATTCCACGAGCAGGGGACGGACGATCACCGGATCGATGATGCGCGTGATCTTGTCGCGGTCGGTGTAGTGCGCTCCGAGCTGCGAACGCTTGTCCGGATCGAGACCCCGCTCGAACAGTGTGCCGAAGATTGAGGGGTCGATCTCCGACCAGTCCAGCGCCGCCGCCTTGAGGGCGACTTCGATTCCATCCCGGTCGAGTGGCAACGCGGTGTCGTCGTCGAACAGACCGCCATTGAACCACGCCACCGGTTCGAATCCGACAAGGCCGCTCTTCTGCGCCATCGCGTTGAACAGAGTGCTGGCCATCGTAGCGAAGTTGGCGGGCTGTCTGCATGCCTGCTCCAACATCCTGGTGAACATGTTGCCGGGCAGCAGACCGACATCCTCGGCGAACATGCAGAACACCAGACGGTTGACGAAATGCGCCACCGTCTGCGGATCGTGGCCCCCGTTCCGCAAGCCCTGCGCAAGCTCCGCGAAGGTCGCTGCCGCCCGCTCCGTCACTGTCTGCCGCGTCTCGCCCGGACGCAGGCGCTCCGGGTCCGACATTGCCCACTTGAGTTTGTCGCGGGTGGCGCCGTCCGCGAGATCGTCGAGCGTGAACTCGTGAGTAGCGCTCACGCTGTTCGTCCAGTTGGTGCGGATGCGGAAACGCGCCATATCGGAGACGATCAGCAACGGCGGGTTGTCGAGCGCCAGCGCGTATTGCCGCAACTGGTTGAACGCCGCGTCGAGGTCCGCGCGCTTGCCCTTGTACTCCCATGCGAAACAGCCGCGCTTCCATACGTCGGCCCAGCCGTCGCCGCCGGTGTCCTTCCTCGCGCCGCGTTCGAAGCAGTACCACTCGCCCGCCGGGTCGGCTTCGGCGGGTGTCGGCTCGCCAAGCAAGCGGCAGAGATCGATGAAGTGCTCCTGAGAAGCCGCGCTTTCCTTCAACGCCGCCGCCTGCCACTTGGCGATGAACTCGCCCGGCGTCATCGTGCCGACCGCGAGGACGTGGACTTGAGTCGGCAGCGCAGACCGGCCGTGCCCGAGGAGGTCGACGCAGCGTCTTTCATCGAAGCATATCTCTCCGTTGGGCTCTCGTTCCGATCACGATGCAGCGGCCTCCTGCAAGCAGCAAGCCCGGCTGCGGACGACGGTCGATCGTCGGGAGCGCGGCGACGATCGCATGACTGTACCGATATCGGCGCACGGATTGCTCCACAATGTGTGAATATATCGACCTCGGATGCCGCAGCGGCCTGGACACCCAGCCGAACGCCTTGCCCGCCGCTGCTTCCCTCGAGGTGGACGGCGCGTTGGAGAGCGACCACGATTGATTCGGTGCGGACCGAGAGCCGATGCTCGAATAGCGGGAGAAGGGCACGATAGGGGCGCAGGCGAAGCGCCACCCAGGTACGGATTCATGGCGAGCCATCGGTGTCCGGTTGTTCGGATGAAGTGGTTCTTTGACCGGAGGTCCCCCGATTCGTCTAATGCCATCGTCGCGGTGATAATTTGATCGGCGCCAACCCACCTGAGGATCGCCAGATGGCCGAGCGTATCTATACCTACACTGGAGGGGGGAATCTGGAAGCTCTGGAAGAAACACCATTTTCCACTGAGGATGAACTCCAGGCGCTGATCGCCGAACACCCGGTGTTGTTGGACGGGGAGCAAATCCGGCCCGGCGACGCACGCCGCTGGATTCTCATCACCCGCGAAAAGGGCATCGCGGCGTCATCCGGTGAAGGCGCTCGTTGGTCGGTCGACCACCTCATCGTCGACCAGGATGCGGTTCCCACTCTGGCCGAGGTGAAACGGGGCTCCAACCCCGAGATACGGCGCAGCATTGTTGGCCAGATGCTGGAGTATGCGGCGCACGCGTCGGAGACCTGGACGGCAAGCGAACTGCGCAGCGCGTTCGAGAATCAGACCCGTGATCGAGGCCTCGATCCGGACGATGAGCTTGCCGCTCTGCTGCAAGCATATGAGGAACCGGATTTGGAGGGCTTCTGGCAAGACGTAGAGACGAATCTCGCGGCGAGGCGTCTCCGTCTCCTGTTCGTGGCGGACGAGATACCGGATCCCCTTGCACGGGTGGTCACGTTCCTCAACGCGCAGATGCCCGGCATCGAGGTGCTGGCGGTTGAGATCAAGCGGTTTCACGGAGAGTCTGCCCAGACACTGGTTCCACGGGTGATCGGAAGAACCGCCGCCGGGGCCCCTCGCGGTCAGGGTCGGTCCGGGCCCAAGCTCACCCATCAGTCGTTCCTGGAGGACTTCGTGAGCGAAGAGGTGCGCCGTGTGGCGCAGCGCCTTCTGGAGGCTGCGGAACAATCCGGCGGCTATGTGTATTACGGAACCGGCGGCGTCAGCATTCGTGTGAATTGCTCGATAAGGCGCCAACACGTGAGCGTTGCCTGGCTCTATCCACGACCGGCCACTGGATGGATGCGTACCCGAGATTTTTCCTTCGGGGCGGCAATATTTGAGGACGATCCCCCGGAGGAGTTGCGGGCGGCACTCGAGCCGTGGATAGACCAATTTGCCGAGGATGACTTCACCGAGGACGTTTCGAGCAAAGGTACCCGGGCCTGGGCGGTCAGCCATGAAGCTGCCGTGAAGCAACAGGATCTACTGGTGGATCGCCTTCGCGGCATGGTCTCAGAATTGGCGGCGATGTGAGAATGTTCTCGCTCGCCGCGGTCTGGGGCCTCCGGCCGGACGGCTCCAATCCCTGCCGTCACGTCAAGCGTTACAAGGAGCGCAAGCGCGAGCGGTTCCTGTCGCCGGAGGAGACCGAGCGCCTGGGCGAGGTCCTCCGAGAGGCCGAGAACGAGATGCCCTCGGCGGTCGCCGCCTTCCGCCTGTTGCTACTGACGGGTTGCAGGCTGTCGGAGATCCAGTTCCTGCGCTGGGAGTACGTCAAGGAGGATTGCATCGAGCTGCCCGACGCCAAGATTGGCGGCCGGGTCGTCCCGCTCGGGCCCGAGGCCCGCGCCGTGCTGGAGGCCCCGCCCCGCGAGGACGGCAATCCCTGGGTCATCCGCGGCAAGCTACCAGGCTCCCACATCACCGACCTGCAGACGCCCTGGCGGCGCATCCGGGCGCGCGCCGGGCTGGAGGACGTGCGAATTCACGACCTTCGCCACTCGTATGCTTCGAGGGCGCTGGCCCTGGGCGAAAGCCTCACGATGATCGGAAAGCTGCTCGGTCACACGCAGGTGCAGACCACCGCCCGGTATGCGCTTCTTGCCCTGGACTCGATCCAGAACGCCGCAGCCCGGATCACCGGAAGTATCGGCGGGAATTTGTCCTCAGTTCAGACGTTGGACAAAACCACACACACAGGGCAATGAGTACACCAATTCACCACTCACGTTCGCATCGTCACACCGCCATTATCAGATGATGACAATAAAATTCACCAGAAGCGAAATCTGCATCTTCTAGATTACGTACATGAGACGAAACTCTATGTTCACTTGGATCGAAGCTTCTAAACTTTCCTAACGAACACGCCAATGCCTGCGCGATGTTGTTCAATACATTGACCGACGAACCTGAAAACAGGTAACCCAGCATCGCGCCACCCTTCACATACGGCGCGTATCTTCCAGTCAAGAACTGATCCCTAACGTCTCTTGTGTATCTAGCAATATTGCGCTCCGTCCTTATCACTTTCGCCTCCAATGGCCACATAACCTTCCGGTTACCTATTAACACAAAGGCGATATCGTATTGCGGTGGCTGAGCAGGTGCTGCCATTCGAGTGGCAAATTCATAACATCCGTGCTGGACGAAATAAGGTTCCTCTCCTGATAGGTGTGTTCGAATATACGGCTCCAGGAGTTGGCTAATCGTCCGCTCCAATTCCTCCTCTATTAGGTCCTTATCAATCTTGCCCACCAATTCCCTCGACAGGTCTCTATACCCACTCCACGTCGCTGCCATCATCACCTCAACAGCCTCTTCCCCCCACTGCTCTGCCAACTCTTCGAAATCATGGGACTCGTTTGGCCAAACCAAGTCCATAATGGTCCGCCCTGTACTCCCCCCCTGTCCCATCCCCTAGGTGTCCTGACTTCTCGGCTGGTCCGTGGGCTTTTGCACCCGATGCATAATCTCCCCACTCACTTCATCAGCATCGCGCATCGCAATCGACCGCGTCCAATACCTAGCTTCATCCGGCTTCACCATCAACACCGTGGGTACGCTCCTCCCCTCAATACTCCAAACATCAAACACCCGTGCCATTCGACGAAAACTTATCCCACCTTCCTCCTCTCCGTTCAATATCCTGTCCACGCGCCGAAGCTGCTCAGCCAGTTCGCCGGCACCGATGATTTCATAGCACACGTCTTGTTCACGCGTTATCCCAAAGTGAAAGGCGATCATCCTTACGGGAAGCCTTTGACCCGATTCCGGTGCATACACGGTTGCAGCCACTTGTCTTTCTCGACCAAACCCTGCCCTTAGTACCCTGAGAAACCACCTGCAATAGTCTCTTAGACTTTCTCCATCATGCCCAACTAACTCAGCGGACTTGCGCCCCGGTGAACTACTGTCTCCCTTATAGTCGGCAAGCGCGAACTCTAGCGCATCCTCCATTAAGACCCGCTCCGCTTCCTTCAATTCATACATCTCCTCGACCGCCCGATCCAACTCATCTCTGCTTCGCAAATCACCAATTCGCCGTCCTTCTCTCGTCTTTGGAATAGGAACCTCTAACAGCTCCGTGACATACGGCTCAGGCCGATAGTTTGCGAACCTGCCGCTGCCCAACAGCAGGTAATACATCGCCACTCGACTATTATACGCCATACACGCCAAGTCCAACATTGCTTGATCTTCTTTGCTAGCGCGGATGCTCATGAAATGCCGAGTGCATATTACCGATTCCGTTGGTGGTGACACCGTCACTGCTCGAAATCGCCCTTCCTCCATAGTCCATGACATCTTCACTAGAAGCTGAGCCGGTTGGAATGCGGAGAAGTCTGTGGAGTCTCGCGCATGTGTATTCGGGTCTTTGTTACGCTCAAGTGTGTCGGGCGACAGCGTCAGGAACACGTCTTTGGGAAAGTCTGGCTGCTCCAGAATGCGTCTACCCAATAGCTCTGGTTGTGCTACTTGGTGCTCGCCACGAATAATACCCTGTCGCGAGTTGATTACGCCTTCCCGCCTATATTTTCCCATTGTCGGCAATGCTGACAGTCGATCAAGCAAAGCCACGTCGCGCCTTCCTCCCCAAATGAGCGCCGACCAAACTATCGCGCTGTTCACAGCTTCGTCAGGATACACTTCGTGGACATCGTACTGATCGATTCTTATGCGATATTCGTCACTGCCACTGTAGCGTTCGGGTTTTGGGCACACATACTGGATTGCTTCGCGATCACCTCGGCCTGGCTTTACCGTCACCAAAATCGCTGGCCCGATTGATCTGTTGAACAAACGAAAACGAAGCGCCGATAGATTAACAACTTCGGTTACAGAAAACTCTCCAAAAACACGTCTCCGCGTTTCAACGGCATTAGACGAGTTGTTGAAAAGCAGTGTGCTTCCCGGCTGGATCAGAGACACCTGACCTTCTTCCTCTACGGTCAGTGCAGCCTTAGCCAAAAACAGCGGCCCGATGTCGCCATATGAGATCGGCCATTCGTGTTTACTCGCCCAACTTTCTGCAGCCGGAGTTACAGTATTTCGGCCCCACGGCGCATTTCCAACAACAAGGTCGTAGTGATTCTCTCTATTCCCTGTTTGAGGACCGCCCCCTTGTTCATCAAAAAAATCCTGAGCAAGCAAACTACGATTCCGTAGGTATGGAAACTTCACCTGTGTCCAATAATGTCGCGGATCAATTTCGTCACACATGGCGAGATACAGACTAAAAGATGCAGTACGCACCGCATGCGCATCGTCGTCCACTCCGAATAGGTTCCTTACCAACAATGATCGAAGTACGTTGCTTCCGATTCGTTGGTTCGGATGGGCCAACTTCCAGCGATGAATGAGACGCTGATACGCCTTGACAAGAAATATGCCAGAGCCGCACGCCGGGTCGAGTACCTTCAGATCCCATTCTTTACTATTCCATGGCAAGACGCCGTCCAAAACAAAATCAACGAGATGACCGGGCGTGTAAACGGTACCAGTCTTCTTTGCAACAAAGGCCTCATAAATGCTACTTATAAATTCGAGAGGAATTATATCGAACGAATAGTTGGGCCACAGCGATAGCTGCCCACTCCTCAGTTCCATTCGTCCTGACACGAAGTGACTCAATAGAGCCAAATGGCGCGGTCGGACAAGACGACTTTCTACATTTCTTGCCACGCTTCGCTCTAAGGAAGCGTCATCAGAACCTGGGAACAGGTCGCCATTGAACCGATTATCCAAATACCAGAACAGGTTATAGCAGTCTGTGTGGTTAGCGAGAAGCTCCGAAAATGTGCCATACGATTTGGACAAAATGCCTGAATCATGCAGTCGAGCCAAGTAATTGGTGTTTAGCGCTGTTTGTCCATCTGAATCACGTCGATCGAACAAAAATTGAATGAATATTACTCGAGCCAGTAGATCATGAATGATGTCGTAATCCAAGCCATTCCCATACAATTCACGGCGAACATGCTGCAAATTGCTAAGCAATAGTACGTCCGCTCTGTTTGCATTGGTAAACCTTTGTTCGTTCTTCTTAAATAGCTGGCCTGTCACCAGTTCAAGCCAATGCAAACTATGCCTTGCCTCATCAGCTAGGGAAGAGGCAGAGTCCCGGGGCACACTGAAATCATAGCTGACCTCGGTAAGTTCAGCAGGGATATATTGAATAGTTTGGGGAGGGGCCGGTGGCTCGCAACAACTAAAGGCGCGAAGTCGCCCGGTGTCTACGGTGAGCAGTAGTGGAGTTCGGCAGAAATTCCATGCCAGTCTGTGCAGTTCTGATACTGTCGTGTCGGGCACATCATGACCAAAATCACATACCAGGGCTATGGGGGCATCCGTCCCGTTAGCCGTTGGGTCGGCCGAGAGTACTCCTAGTCTAGCGTCTTGGGCACCCTCCAAGTCTCTCAGAGGTTGCCCCACCTTCTTGCGTGCAAGCTCCGCAGTGACGGCTGGGCCCGCTCCGGGTGGCGCCATGATGCTCCCTTCGTCGGGCCAACCAAGCTCGGTGACGGCACGGGCTAACGACATGACCTACTCATCTCAACCGGCCACCCGCGACTCGGCGCCAACGCCACATGGAGACATTCCTTCTTCGCACCACCATGCTAGTCCATTGTCCCCAGTCACCTCTCGGCCCCTTTTTCAGTGCCACCCGACCGCTTCGATGAAACATTCTCCTCTTTCCTCGCTACACATCGTCATCCGATCCCCATTCGCACGCTTAGCCACCCAAACGCAGCTCCTAGCGCTATTGCCGAACCTAACTGGGCCCAACGCGCAATCCCTTGCCTAGACACGCTCCACCAGGCAAACACCGAAAATAGCAACGCTGCGACAGCTATCACAAAAGGAAACGCGTCATATACTTCCTCGTGGACCTTGGGTGCCTTCTCTGCAACAAATGGAACAGTTATTGCGGTAATCAAAATGGCCAGTATTCCAAGTACCAATGACGAAAATACGTCAACTTTGGTCCTAACCTGTTGTAGACCCTCCCTTACATCAACGTCCTTCGCATATAAAGCGCTCCGGAACCCCTCAATGCCGTAATCCTCTATTAATACACGCTTGGGCGGCCGCTTATACTTCTCCAGACTTCCATTTTCTAGATCTGCTTCGCTCTTTATCGTGGTTGTCTTGACAAAATCCATTAATGCTATGGGTTCTCCCCTTTTCAGCTTCACAGTTTCATTAGACAAATTGTACAGAGGACAGAAGAGGTGCCCCACATAGCCAGGATCTACCTGTGGTCCGCCCACCCACAACAATCCCTCGTACGCCCACCTGACCCTGATGTTCCATCTGGCAATGAGAAACCTAGGTAAATTAATTGTCTCCGCCGTTTTTACTACCACTACCTCAAACGGTGGAATCTTAACTTCACTATCTACACCCCCTAACCGAACGAACTTCCCGCCCTTCATCGCTTGGTCCCCCACTGTCAGCTCATAACCAGCCGGCTTCAGGTTCTCCTCTATGAACGGGTCTATAAGTTTCCCCTCTCTTGCATACGCCTTAATTTCATCGCTCAGAAGAACTCCAGTTGAATCCGGTCTCGGGTCATTCCTAATATCTGGCAATGCCGCCAAACGTTGCTGCTCTCTAGCTCGTTCACTCATTACTTCCGCTCCCAGGCCCTGGCGTGACCGTGTTTCTCATCGCCTAGCCTTCTCGGGCCCATGAATAAAATCCAAGCTCTGAAAATCCAAACCAATCAACGTTTCTTTGAATTGTCCTTTCGACATTCTCTATAAACTGTCTCACCTTGCTCCCTCGTTCCAACAAGTCCTGCTCGTCACCCACATAGTCGAGGTGATTGAGTACTACCCGACTTGGCGCGTTGAACCTCAATGCTTCCTTAACAACATTCGCATCAAACTCTCCCACCCTCCTCTCCAATCCTGTCACGCTTGTAAACTCCCGCAATCTACGATCTAGCCCCCTCGCACACGAAATGGCATTCCAACTTGTCTCGTTCCTTAACGGACCAGAGTCCCCGGCTACCCGGATTGGAAACGATCGGATGACCATGGTGACGTCATCCACATCCATTGGACTGAGCCCCGCTTCGGCCAACGCCCCGGCGGCTGTCGTGCACCTCGATGTTACTTGCGGCCAATAGCCACTCTCAGACAGCGACAGCCCGAAACCTTGGGTCCCTTCCACGACCACGCGACTCCCATCTGACAGGTGATCGCGCAACCTCCCGCTGAGGTTTCCATCAACATACATCCGCAACCGCGCACTATCGCGCGCTATCTTTGTCTTCACGTCGATATTTGACGCGCCACGCGCCACAGATGCCAACACCGCTCCACCAACACCCGAACCCGTTGATCCAATCCTCGACACTAACTTCGCTTCCTTTTCCCATTCTTGGTGTTCCCTTGTAACAATCCTCGCTTGCTCGCTTATGTGAATACGCTCCCTCGGATAGTCCAACCTATCAATTTCGGCTTCCAAAACATCAACATCGATATAAGCGCCAGCCGGAAGAACCACATCGATATTTCTATCCACACACGCCGCAGGCAACTGACGTAGAACGTATCTCTCTCCACATCGAGCATACGCCGTATGACCGGAATTCGGTCCACCAACTCGAATAACTATCACGGGGGAGCCATTGCGACGTACGATCTCCAGCGCCGTCTTGCCTTTGCCTTCGGATCCGAACTGGCCACCTATTACCACAGTTACCGGCATTCTCAGATGTCCACCGACCTGTCACCCAATCCGCGCTCTACATACTCTTTCAACTCAGCCCTAGTCCCGTGATTGACGTATTTTTCATGCGCTAGTTCCATGACTGTGCCGACGCTGCGCTCCACCGGTGCGTCACTCGCCTCCCGAAACTCAACCCCGTACTCCGCTTGCTGATACCGCATGCGACGCACCTCCCACACAGCGTCTACGTGAACATGCAGGAAGCCTGCCCCAAAATTCTCTGCCAACCACGCCCTATCCTCGGGAAACCGAAGTCCGTCAACGACTATAAATTCTGCTGGCTCCGCTCGCTCCACTGTCTTGCGGCACAGCCACCGTTGCCGTCCGCTTGCGTTCAGCTCATTACCCAACGCCTGACGCGCCCTTCGACATGGCGAAATCTTGCGCTCTCGCAAAATATCGTCGATAACAAGACTAAACCGAGTATACTCAAATCCGCATCTTTCCAACATCCTTGCCATCGTGGTTTTACCGGCAGCGATCGGACCGCTTATACCAACCACGTTAGCTGTGCGACATCTGCGCTTGCTTGGGAGAATTAATGGCTCTTCGTCTTCTGTGCCGAGCTCCTCCGACATTCCTACCCAATGAAAAACCCCCACCAGAGCAGAAGTAATTGCATCAAGTTCATCGTGTGTAGCCTTTGCTATTACTTCATCGCCTAAAATGCCAAATTCACTCAACCCCAACCTCAACCAATCCAGTCCAGCACTCTTTCTAGGAATACGCATGATATCTTGCGCTGCACCAGGATACGATTCTATTACTGGCACTCCATGACCTCGCAACTCTGACGCAAGGCGAATTCCTCTTTCCGTCAGGTTCTGCATACTTTGTATTAGGCATGGGTATACGTTGATTCCCCGCCTTTTTAGTTCGCGCTCACACTGCCTCATGATTCCGAATTGCTTTCGTCCTGGATCGTCATCCCTGACCGAAATTCTTCCCGATGGAAGGCACAGTGGTGAATCAATCGATACCAAGTCTGGTCTTTCCAATACAGTTCGATCAATTATTTCTTCATCCGACTTAAGAGTTTCCACACTGCACCGAGGGCCCTCCAACAAGCTCCATCCACTTGCTCTCTTCTCTGATCCAGTTAGATCAATACCCACCACACGAAGTTTGGATGTGTCTTGTTCACCGAATAGATCCGCGTACGTCGATCTATCCTTCCTCAGTGCCCCTGAGGGTGCTGAGATTGCGGGCAGTTCTTTCCAATTGCTGGGAGCCGACCATTTGGCAAAGCGCACGTCGTTCGAAAAAAGGCTAAGCTGTACTTCCAGTCTAGAAAGTGCTTCGTCGAAGATCGCTCCCATTGCCGCTATGTCCGCTCGGTTGTACGCAATTAAACGGCGCAGAGCATTCTCATTGCCTCTAACGTACTCGTGCCATAAAGCTACCGCGGCGGCGCCATCGATGTCGTCGATATCCTCTCTCATCGATATCTCGAGCTCTCGCTCAATTCTCTTTTGCCCGCCTCTCAAACCAACTCGGCGACAGAGGTACATTAGATCCACATGAATGTCGGGTAAGACGATGTCTGGATAATCGCGGGCAATGAACTTTGTATCAAATCGAATCCCGTTAAACGTCACCAGCGCTGCTGCCCGCGACGCAGCATTGCGAAGGCTGGATATGTCACCGCCTCTAACTGTTGTGTACGCACTTCCACCTATTGCCCAGCCAATGACTGTAATGTCATCATAATGATGACTGAGCCCGGTCGTTTCAATGTCGAGGAACAGTGCGTCCTCCGGATTCGCCAAACAAACATCTAGTTGTGTTTGCAACTTTCGATATCTGGCCCGTGGCGCTGACTTAGAAGGCGGATCGGATGCCACCTCCGGCAAATGAGGACGGCGGCGTCCTTTCTCGTCATCTACACCGGCAGTAGCGTGGTGCCGCTTCATCTATCTTGGTCCACTAGGCTTGAAGGCTGGTTTGTCGCTTTGTCAACATGAGCGAGCAGTTTAGGTCACCATCGTTCAAAATACCTAATACTGCTTGAGAACTCTGCCGTGGGGGAAATCGACTTTCTGCATGATCTGCTTGCCTCATACGCGATGCAGCATCCAGTCCGGTAGCTGTCCAACCGTCAACCCCGCGGCTCTCTTGGCTTTTCCCAGAACCAACCCGGCCGCTCGCAGAGGGTCTGTCATCGCATAGGAATCGGCCGAATTCTACATGCAGGCGGTCTGAGTCGTCGTCAGTCGCGGTCCGC
>JGIcombinedJ30088_10003375_pt1 | contig 14794 bp, 10 predicted proteins | sample PinacodermPK_FD_30088 | JGI IMG/M metagenome (IMG submission 30088)
CCAGTGCGTAGCCGGTGGGGCCGAAGTCGAAGGATGGCGAGATTACGGCTTCAACGCGTCTGGCCACCCGGTCGCAGATCTCTTCCACGATGATCGTATCGTGGCCGATGGCCATGTGCGGTCCGTGGGTCTCGATGCATCCGGCGGGGACCAGCAGTGGGTCGTCCCGTTCCACCGCCTCGCGCAGTTGATGGGGAAGCATGTGCTTCAGATACATGAGGTCCATGGGTCCTGCGCAGGCTGGGGTTGCGGCGGACCTTCTCGAAACGGTCCGGTCCGTGTCGAGCAAATCGATCAGGCGTCTACCGTGTGCGTGTACTGCGCTGAGTCTAGTCCGTGCTGATCGGCCCATTCCCGGATGGGCCAGTCGATGCCGTCGGGCGCTTCGCGGCCCTCGGAGTCCACCGTGGCACCCAGCAACTGGCGGCCCACGTCGTCGGTTCCCTCGAGCAGGCTGGCATCGGGCTGTGGCGTATCGTTGTAGAACCGCATGTAGTGGTCCGGCTTGATCCACCGGTAGTGATAACCGTAGATGACCAGCTTGGCGATCTGTTTCGTGAAATTCAGACCGGCCGCGTGGTAGGTCCGGTTTTCGAAGAGAAAAGCGTCGCCGGCCCGGAGGACCGGCTGCACGTATTCGTCCGGATGGATCTGCCCCTTTCGTATCGCGAGCGCAGACTTCATGTTGTTGCTGCCCCGAACGAATAGGGTCGTGCCCGTGTCCGGACCGGGGAAATCCGTCAGGCAATAGCCGATCTTCAGGCCGACCAGCGGTACCTTCACGTGACCCACGTCCAGTGAAACGCCCACGTCGCGGTGCCAGTTGACTTGATCGGTATCCCCTGGCGCCTCCGGGTGCTTGTGGATGAGCGCCGTGTTCGTGATGTGGATGTTGAAACCGAGCAAGGCAACGATCAACGGGACTGTGCGGTCGTTCGTTACGAGATCCAGAAAGGGCTTCTCCAGCACTAGACCGGGACGGCGATGGGCGTAGTAACCGGTGTATTCGAACCCTTCCATGAGCCGGTCGCCGGCTTCCGTCAGCGCATCGATTTGAGCGGGGTCGAGCGCGCCCGGGACGATGAGGTAACCGTCCTCTTCAAAAGAACGTCGCTGCGATTCGGTCAGGGGCGTGGGGTGCATGGAGAGGTCCGAGGCTGCCTGTCCAAGTTGTGGTCCGGCATTCCAGTTGTACAATTGTACAGTTCTACGTCAATATATCCCGTGGTGAGCCGGTGCCCTCGATGCAAGGTGCCGCGCTACTTGCCGTGCTGCCGGATACTCCTCATTATAAGCCGGCGCAACCGGGACGCAAGGCGGAAATCCCNGTCAGAGCGGCAGNCGCCATATCAGCTGAANCTCGTCCGGGAACTCTTGGTAGGCGTTGGAGATGATGGCACCCAGGCGGCACCCNTGNCGGGCATAGAACCTGCACGCGGGAACGTTGTTATTCTGGGTTTCGATCTTCAACTCGACGCAACCGTGCCGGCGCGCCCATTCCACGGTGGCTTCGAACAGAGCTCGCCCGACGCCGGTCCCGCGATGGTCCGGGTGGACGCGCAGGTCCCAAAGTACCGTCAGATCGTCCCGCCCCTCCAGCATGTTCACTCTGGCCGTGCGCCGGGCAAGTACCGCCCCGCCCACCCGTCGAGAACCGACATAGGCCGCAAGCATCCCCCATGCCGAAGTGTCCCACCGCTCGCGCCAACGCCCGAGCCATCCGGCGGGTCCTTCTTCGGACGTCCGGTCGTAGTCCTTTACGTAGGGGGGATGCACCGGTTCTTCTACCAGCGCGATGCCGCCAAGTCCGCCGTCCACCGGATCGGTCCGGAAACGGGATTTCACCTCGAAGGCGATGGGCACCTGGCCGTGCTCGGTCAGCCTTGTCAGNGGTTCTTCGACAATTTTCAAGACAGTGTCCTCAACTCAGCGCTACGCCATGGCTTCGCTCGCAACGTGCCACGGGCATGGCATCTGGTGTTTCAATCGACAACTTTCGTCCCGGAATATCGCCCTAGAGTCTCGCCACCACGAGTGTCACGTCGTCCATGAACGGAACGCCCTGGCTGAATGTCTCGACGGCGTCGATTATGCGCTGCTTCAGGTCCGCCGGCGGTTCGTGTCCATGGGTTTCCACGAGCGCCCGGAGGCGGTCTTCTCCGAAGACTTCTTCCGAGGCGTTTTCCGCCTCGACGATCCCGTCCGAAAAGAGGACCAGCGTGTCGCCGGGGTTCCAGGTCCGTTCCACGGCTGCATAGGTCGTGCCGGCGTCTATTCCCAGCAGGGGGCCGGTGGACTCCAGGGGGTCGGCCGTGCCGGTGTCCGCGTGGTAGTGAAGCGGGAAGTGATGGCCGGCGTTGGCGTAGGCGTACCGACGTTCGGCTGAATCGATCAGCAGGTAGCAGGCCGTCATGAAGAGCCATTCGGGACCGGTGGTCTGTACGATCCGGTTGAGGGCGTCCATGACCGGCGGGACATCGGGGTCGACACGGGTCTGGGTTGACCGGCAGCTGCGCGCCATGGCCATGATCAGGCTCGCGTTGAACCCGTGCCCGGTCACGTCGCCGATCAGCAGCCCGACCCGCCCGTCCGGCAGCGCGAAGTAGTCGTAATAGTCGCCTCCCACGTTCTCGGCCGGCCGGCAGTAACCGGTGAACCGCATACCGGCGTGCGCCAGGTCCTCCTGGGGCAGCATGGAACGCTGGATCTCGTAGGCGCGCTGGATGTCCTGCTTGAGACGCTCGTCCGCCTTGATCTGCTCCTGGGCGGCCTCGAGCTGTTTCAGTTGGCGCGTTTCCAACGCCCGATTGATGGCCGTGATCAGCAACCCGGTCGTATCGTCGGCGACCCGGCCCGATTTCTCCACGTAACTGAAGGCCCCCGCCTCCATGCATTTCACGATGTTGGGCTGGGTGCCGTAGGCGGTCAGCACGACGCATTCCGGCGGAGACTCCAGGGCCCGGATGCGCCGGATCGCTTCGAGTCCGCCTTCCCGGTCCGTTTCGATCCACATGTCGATCACCGCCACGTCGACGGCGCCGCGGGCGCTGCCGATCCGCTCCACGCATTCATCCACCCCATTGGCGCAGATGACGTCGAACTCCGGTTCCAGATCGAGGGAAACGGCATCGATCATGGCGGGATCGTCGTCGAGGAGCAATACGAGGGATTTGGCCATGGCACGCCCGTCATTCAGTTTGTCGTTTGTAAGAGTCCGGAAAAGTCGTTCAGCCCGGAGGAGAATGATTTCAGTCACTCGGCCCGCCGGAGCAATTTAACAGCTGTTCGGCCCGCCGGAGCTCGAAGCAATGAGACTCGCGTTCAGCCCGCCAGCGCAATGTGACCGCGTTCAATCCGCAAGGGGCAGGGCGAAGGTAAAGGTGGCGCCTTGCGGACCGGTATCCTCGAGCCAGACCTGCCCTGGTGCTCCTCGGCGATAGTCCGTATGGCATACAACCCGAGCCCGGAACCGCCGGTGGTCGACACGCCGGGTTCGAAGAGTTCTTTGCGCATGGTCTCAGGGATCCCGGGGCCCGTATCGCGCACGTCGATCAGCACGTACCGGCCCTCTTTCCCGTACAACAACCGGGGATAGTCGGCGGATGAACCCATCCGGGTGGATACCTGGATATCTCCCCGGTACCCCATGACCTTCCACGCGTTGCCGGTCAGTTCGGTAATGACCTGGTCGATTTCTTCCACGTTTGCTTCGACGATGGGCGCCGGTTCCACGAAGTCGAACTCCGCGCGGCAGTCGTCGCTGATCAGGCCGTCCATGACGGTGCGGCGCACCACTTCGTTGATGTTCACCTTTCGCTTCGGCGTGAAGGTCAGCTTGGTCAACCGCTGCATGTCCTCCGCGATCGCGGCGATCCGGTCGACCTGTCCGCGGATCTTGTCCATGAGCTCTCCCGCCCTGCCGTTATTCGACGGCGTGTCGACGACCGTCTCCCCGAGATGCCGGAGGAAGATCTGCGTGGCCATGGCGGGCGTCTTCAGGGCGTGAAGCGTCCGCTGGGCCAGTTCGCTTCGCGCCTCGGCGCGGGTGCGGTCGCGCAGGAGGTCGACGGTTCTCGAGTTGGCGATGACCTGCGCGGTCAGTGCGCCCACGACGTTCATGAAATCCAGGTGATCGCTGGTGATTTCGCGGCGGGTATGCATGTTGTCCGCGCCAATCATGCCGTAGAACCTGCCCGCGATGACCAGGGGAACGTCCAGCCAGGGCAAGTCGTCGTCCTTTCCCAGGCTGGCGGCGGCCGGGTCCGTCCCCCAGAAGGCGGGGTCGGCCGGGTCGAACCAGCAGGCGGCGGGCCGGGTCAGCGACTGCTTCGCCACGTGGTCGACGTAGGGATTCTCCCTGATGGTCATGGAATAACCGATGAAGGCTTCGGGATCTGCCATGCCGACGGAGTCGATCCCGACGAGTTTCTCCCGGGTCTCGTCCGTCTCGTAGATACGCACCCGGTCGAATCCCGCGGCCTGTACGCCCTGGAGGATGAGTCGCAGGTTCTTGTCCCGCGACATCTCGGTCTGCATGAGCGTGAGGATTTCCTGGATGGATTCCAGTACGGTGCTTCGGTGCCGCTCGGTCTCAGCCAGGGCGATGTTCGCGGCCGCCAGCCGGGCGAAGGGTTCCATCTCGACCAGGTGATGCTCGCCGGGCGTCACCTTCCCGGACTGGCTCCAGAGGGTGCACGTGCCCACGACTTTCTCGTTGTAGATCAGGGGGATGGCGAGTATGGGCGACGTGAATTTGAACCGGTGGAGCGCGTGCCGGCTGATGTAGGGATCCGTCCGGGGATCGGCGCACAGGTATCCCTTGCGATCGCGGTAGACCTTGCTTGCCAGCGTGTTTTCGTCGAACCGGTAACTCAGCACCGAAGGGTCTTCGTCGAATCCCTCGCAACCGATGTACGACCGGCACTGGAGCATCTGCTCCGTGTTGTCCACGGTGTAGATTACGCAGTCGGTGAACCCGTAGATCGACCGAATGCTGACGAGGATCCGGTTAAGCAGTTCGTCGCGGGGCGGCGACTGTTCGACGAGGCCCTCGACGATCCCGCGGAACTGGACTTCCCTGCCGACGACCTGGTAGGCGATGGCTGCGTAGTGGCCCAGCCACTGGAGCATCTCCAGGTCGTGCTCGTCGAAGGCGTCTTCGTTGAAGGATTCCACGTTCAGTACGCCGATCTCCCGGTCCTCGAACCTAAGCTTGACCGACGCCTGGCTGCGGGTTCTGACGTCGATCGCATGGTAGTACGGGTCTGCCGAAACGTCGGGAATGCAGACCTCGCGCTGACCGGGATCGTTCCAAAGCCGGCGCACGATGCTGGGTCCCGGGACCGGACGGCCCATGGTCAGCGTGCGTTCCCCCAACTGGGCGCCCACGACCAGGTCGCCGAGCGCGTCGTTCCAGAGGGCGAGATCGCTTCGGTCGGCGTGGACGAGCGCACGGCTGCAGCGCAGGATCTCTTCGAGCATGGAGCCGCGGTCCCGGATCGAGTGAATCGCCTGCACGAGGCTCCGGTTAATGGAATCCGTCCTCAGATGCTCCAGGACGAGCGAGATGGTATTGGCCAGGATGCGGGCGATGGATTCGTCGGCCTCGTCGAAGCCGGACTCCGAGGATGGACCATCTGGCCGCTTCTTGTTTTCCACCTTGACGAGTCCCAGGACCAGGTCCTTGGGATCCTTGAGCGGAATGGCGAGGAGGGATCGCAGCTTCTTGCTGGCGAGGTATTCGCGCACTTCCGAGGTATAGAAGGGACTTTCGGTGATCTGCGTGCCGCGCAGGCGCACGACGTCTCCCTGCTCGGCAATATGGCCGGTCATGCCGCCCCGGGTGTCGCTGTGTATCGGCAAGCGGACCGGCGCCGGATCGTCGTGACCGGACAGGTCCGAGTACTGTGCCGTCAGTTCGAGTTCGTGCGGCGCGTCGTCCGGCGCCAGGAAGATGCCGCAGTACTCGGCGTCCAGCAGGTCGTGGACGCACCGGGTCACCGTGCGCAGCGTGGCGTGGCGGTCCCGGTGAAACACGCTGCGCAACATTTCGTCGCTGGCCTGGGACAGCGCGAGCAGCTGGTCAACCGGTACGCTGGGTACGTTCATACGCCGCTATATCATCCTCGTATTGCAGGGTCCAGCCGATTTCGTCCAGACCATTCAGAATAAAGTTCTTGCGGAAGGGATCGANCTCGANTCGGTGGGACGCGCCGCCGGGTTCGGTGACGACCTGTTCTTCGAGGTCCACCGAGACGGTATACCGGTGCNGTTCCGCGGCGTCTNCGAGCATGCGCCGCACGGTATCGGCAGCCAGCACGACGGGAAGCAGCCCGTTCTTGAAGCAGTTGTTGTAGAAGATGTCCGCGAAGGACGGCGCGACGATTACGCGGAAGCCATAGTCCTGCAGTGCCCACGGGGCGTGTTCGCGGGAACTCCCGCAGCCGAAGTTGTCCCCGGTGACCAGAATCGTGGCGTCCCGGTAGCGACCTTCGTTGAGCACGAAACCGGGATCGGGCGAACCGTCGCCCGTGAACCGCCAATCGTAGAAGAGGAACCGGCCGAATCCGGTGCGCTCGATGCGTTTCAGGAACTGCTTGGGGATGATCTGATCCGTATCCACGTTGATCCGGTCCAGTGGGGCGACCAGGCCGGTGTGTGTGGTAAAGGGTTCCGGCATGTCATACTCCGTTTCGGGTTGTGCCTACTGCCTACCTACCAGTTTCTCACGTCGACGAAATGTCCCGCTACGGCCGCCGCCGCAGCCATGGCCGGGCTGACCAGGTGGGTCCGTCCGTTCCGTCCCTGCCGGCCTTCGAAATTGCGATTGGAGGTGCTGGCGCACCGTTCGCCGGGCTGCAGGATGTCCGGGTTCATGCCCAGGCACATGCTGCAACCGGCCTCGCGCCACTCGAAACCCGCCTCCTTGAATACCCGGTCCAATCCCTCGGCTTCGGCCTGCCGCTTGACCGCGTGCGAGCCGGGCACCACCAGGGCGGTCACCCGCGGCGATACGCGGCGGCCCTTGATGACGTCCGCCGCCGCTTGCAGGTCGCTCAACCGGGAATTGGTGCAACTGCCGATGAAGACGCGGTCGATCTCGATATCGGTGATGGAGGTGTTGGGTTCCAGCGCCATGTAGGACAGGGCCTTTTCCGCCGCGCGCCGGTCGTTCTCGCTGTCCATCCCGCCGGGATCGGGCACGACGCCGGTCACGTCCGTCACCATGCCGGGGTTCGTACCCCACGACACCTGGGGTACGATCTCGTCCGCATTCAGCGCGAGCCGCTCGTCGTATTCGGCTTCATCGTCGGTGGCCAGTGTCCGCCATCCCTTCACGGCCCGGTCGAACGCATCGCCATCGGGGACGAATTCTCGCCCCGCAAGGTACTCGAAGGTCGTGTCGTCCGGCGCGATGAGGCCGGCCCTGGCGCCCAGCTCGATGGACATGTTGCAGATCGTCATCCGTTCGTCCATGGAAAGGCCGCGGATCGTGCTGCCCGTGTACTCGATGACCGCGCCTGTACCCCCTGCGGTACCGGTGCGGCGGATGATGTTCAGGATGATGTCCTTGGCGGTAACCCCTTCGCTCAACACGCCGTCGACACGGATTTCNAAGGTCCTTGAACGCTTCTGCAGCAGGCATTGCGTAGCCATCACGTGCTCGACTTCGCTCGTGCCGATGCCGAAAGCCAGCGCGCCGAAGGCTCCGTGGGTGGACGTGTGGCTGTCGCCGCAGACCATGGTCAGTCCGGGCTGCGTGATGCCCAGTTCCGGTCCGATCACGTGGACGATCCCGTTGCGCGGCGAGTCGAGATCGTACAGAGGCACGCCGAACTCCTCGCAATTCCGGGACAGCATGTCCACCTGAAGCCGCGCGATCTCGTCGGTCATGGGAATGGACCGGTCGGTGGTGGGCACGTTGTGGTCCATTGTGGCGTAGGTCAGGTCCGGCCGCCTGAGCTTCCGGCCCGCGGTCCGCAACCCCTCGAAAGCCTGCGGAGAGGTCACTTCGTGGACCAGGTGGGCGTCGATGTACAGGACGGTGAGCCCATCGGGCATCTCCTTGACGACGTGCTGGTCCCAGACCTTCTGGTACAGGGTTCTGGCTGTCATGGCTTGTTCCCCGGCAATCTCTGAGTCGTAAACATGCGCGAACTTCCTATACACGCTGTATACACGCGCGAACTTCAGTTAACAGGTGCGAACTCGTTAACAGGTGCGGAGCCGTTCCACCGGTCGGTGTCGTGCCGCGCGATGGCCTGTAAGAGCCGTAAATTCATACGCTTACACCCGCTATTCCGTTCGGNGGGCCAACGTAATCAATATAGCCCTGAGGCGGCGCTGCGGGCAAGCGAAAAGTCCGCGTTCCAGTGCCCCCGGATTCCGGCCGTCAGCACCCCCAATCTACGGGTTCCGCGGCACGCCAATACCCTTGACAGGATGGGTTCGATTCTCTATATTGTCAAGAGTCGCAAATTGTTAATGGAGATACCTAAACGAATGCTTGTGATGACGCTTTGTTGTCATTGAAATTTCATGGTGTTATGTGATATGCGGATAGAACAGGTACATCCGGGAAGCATCGCGGAGCATGTCGGTCTGGTCCCTGGCGACCGGTTGATCCGGATCAACCAGGCCCGGGTCAGGGATTCCCTCGACTACAGGTTCTGGTCCAGCGAAGACGTGCTGGAACTGGACATCCTCCAGGCGAACGGGAGCAGGATCCTGATCGACGTGGAGAAGGATCCGGATGAAGACCTCGGACTGGACCTGCACGAGCCGCCCTACCAGGCCTGTGCGAACAAATGCGTGTTCTGTTTCATTCACCAGAATCCGAAGGGCATGCGCAAGGCCGTATACTTCCAGGACGAGGACGTGCGGCTCACCTTTCTGTACGGCAACTACGTGACGCTGGCCTTCGCTTCCGATGCGTACCTCGAACGTATCATCGTGCAGCGGTTGAGCCCGGTCTACGTGTCGGTCCACGCAACGGACCCGGCACTTCGCCGGATGCTGCTGGGCTCGCCGAAGGCGAAGGACATCATGCCCATCCTCCGGCGGCTGGCCGAAAACGGCATCCTGGTCGAAACGCAGATCGTGCTCTGTCCCGGTCTCAACGACGGCGCGGCGCTAAGGAAAACGGTGGACGACCTCGCCGAACTCTATCCGGCCGTGGAATCGATATCCATCGTACCGGTCGGTCTTTCCGAACACCGGCAGGGACTCTACCACCTCGAACCGGTCACCGTGGATTACGCAAGGCGCATGATCGACACGGTCGGCGCCTGGCAGGAAGAACTCCGCGAGCGGCTTGGACATCCGCTCGTGTACCTCTCCGACGAATGGTACCTGATGTCGTCCACGCCGCTGCCACCGCCGTCCTTCTACGAAGACTGTCCCGTCGTGGAAAACGGCGTCGGCATGGTCCCGCAGTTCGAGACCCGCATGGCGGAGCAGACGAGGATGCTGCCCGGCCGGGCGGCCGGGACGGTACGAACGACACTCGTCACGGCCGAACTGGCCCAGGGCGTGGTCTGGGCTTCTCTGGCGGAACCGCTCAACCGGGTGGAAAACGTGGATGCGAAACTGGTCGTGGCGGAGAACACTTTCTTCGGATCGGGGATCACCGTGTCGGGACTGCTGACCGGCCAGGATATCCTTCGTGCGTTGAAGGACGAGGAAGTGGGCGACCGGGTGTATTTGCCGCAGAACGTGCTGAACGACGACGGCCTGCTGCTGGATAACATGACCTTGTCCGGCCTGAGCGAGCGTGTCGGCGCGCCGGTGGAACTCTTCCCGGAAAACGTGATGGATCTGCCGGGACTGTAAAATGTCTCCGGATCGCACCGAACCCATGATCTCTTAGGTACAATAAAACAACCATGTCATCTGTCATCGCCATCATAGGACGTCCCAACGTGGGCAAGTCGGTGTTGTTCAACCGGATGATCGGACGCCGGGACGCGATCGTGCACGACGCCCCGGGCATTACGCGGGACCGGCATTACGCCGAGGCCGACTGGTTCGGGAAGAAGTTCACGGTGGTGGACACGGGTGGCCTGGTACCTGAATCCGACGAACCCATGGAGGCGGCCATCGAACAGCAGGCCCGGCTGGCCGTCAGCGAAGCCGACGTGATCCTGCTGGTTACGGACGTCCGCACCGGCGTAATGCCCCTGGACCAGAAGGCGGCCGAAGTCGTCCGCCGGGCCGGCAAGCAGGTCATCGTCGTCGCGAACAAGGTGGACAGCGGCGCGCAGGAGAACCATGCCTACGAGTTCGGCGCACTGGGCCTGGGCGATCCCGTGATGATTTCCGCGCTGAAGGGACGCAATACGGGCGACCTGATGGACCTGCTGGCGGAACGGATGCCCGATCCCGTACCCGTCGCCGAGGAGGAAGACGGCGCGATCAAGGTGGCGATCGTGGGCAAGCCCAACGTGGGAAAATCGTCCCTGGTCAATGCCATCGTGGGAAGGGACACCGTGATCGTCTCGGACGTTCCCGGCACGACGAGGGACTCGGTGGACACGCGGATCACCCGGCAGGGCGTGAAATACAGCCTGATCGATACCGCCGGCCTCAGGCGCCGCGCCCGGATTTCCAGCGACATCGAGTTCTACAGTTTCACGCGGTCGATGCGGAGTATTGGGCGCTGCCACGTGGCCGTGCTCCTGGTGGACGCGGTCGATGGCCTGTCCGCGCAGGAACAGCGGATCGTATCCCAGGTGGAAGAAGCCGGGAAGGGGCTGGTCATCGCCTTCAACAAGTGGGACCTGGTGGATCGGACCGAGCAATCGTCCGAAGCCTTTATCCGGTCGGCCAGGGAGTACCTCCGTTTTGCCGACTACGCCCCGATCCTGTTCGTGTCGGCCGAGACCCGCCGGGGCGTGACGCAGATCATGCAGAAGACACGGCACGTACACGAGATGTGCTCGCTCCGTGTCTCAACCGGTGAATTGAACCGGGTCGTGGAAAGCATCTCGGCCTATTATCCGCCCCCGGCTGCGCGAAACGGCCGGTCGACCCGGATTCTATACTGTACGCAGGCACAGGCATCTCCGCCCACTTTCGTGTTTTTCCTGAACCACGACGAAGGCGTTCCGGATTCGTACAAGCGTTACCTGTCGAACCGGCTTCGCGAGACCTTCGAATTCGAGGGGTCGCCAATTCGGGTGATCGTCCGCGGGCGGGAAGGAAAACGATGAACAAGCTGTATTACTCCAGCAGCGAAGTATCGACCCTGCTCGACCTTGAGCCGTCGGTACTCCGATTCTGGGAAGATCAATTCAGCCAGCTTCGCATCAAGCGGACCCGCGCCGGCAAGCGGATGTACCGAGAAAAGGACATCGAGCTCATCCGCACGATCAAGCGTCTCACCCGGGACGAAGGATACACGATCGCCGGTGCAAGGAAGAAGCTCCAGGAATCTTCGTCGGACCGCCGCGCGGCGAAAGCTGGCCGCGGGGGAGACAGGGTTCACAGCGGCGCGGCGAAAGAGTCGCAGGGCGAAACCGCGTCCGAACCCGAAATCATACAGTGGATCAGGTCCAGCCTGATCGACCTGCGGGAATCGATGGACTAGGGATCATGCATTCCCCGTGAGGAAACGGACATGATCGCCACCCCGCCACGTCCGATATCCCGGTTGTTGCTCACCCTTCCGATTTTCATTCTCTCTCTCGTTGTCTATGACGCGTACGACGGCCCCAGCGCCGAACCGGCGCCTCCGCAGGCTGTCGAAGGCCCGACGAGCGCGGTCCGCGGCCCCGCTGCCCCGCAGTCGGCAGGCACCGCGAACGAAGCCGCCACGATAGACTACCGCGCAATCGGCCGGTCCGTCAACGAAGACCCTGCGACTGAAGACCGCGCAATCGACCATCCCCTCATCCAGGGCGCGTCCATCGAAAGTGCTCTGTCCCGCCTGTACCGGCTGATTAACGGCCGTGAAATCGACGAGGTCCAGCTGAAAGAGATCCTCGCAGAAGACGCGCCTTCTCTTTCTGAACGTCACGCGGGCACCAGGATCCGGCTGAGGGAGCGATACGCGGTGGATAGCCTCCTCGCCCTTCCCGAAATCCACCTCAGTGTTTTCATGGAAGGAAAAGAACGGCTGTCGTCGGAACTGTGGAAAGTCCATTTCGCGCAGCATGAGACTGGCTGGAAAGCGGAACGATTCGAACCCTTGCTGACGGCCCACCTCGGCTACCGGTTCGCGCTGCGCGAGGACGAGGTCTATGCCTTCGACCGCCTGACGATCGAGCGTCCAGCCGGCGTAATGCAAGTGGAAGACGGCCTGCTTATGCCAGGATATTCCGGCGACCGGATCGGGCGCGCGGTCCTCGTGGGAACGGGCCGGTTCACCTTCACGCCGCCGGACCGTGTCGAGCGCCAGCAGATGAACAGGTACGCCCGTACGGACGCCGATGCGTACACGGCCCGGTTCGACCGGATGGTGCTGGTCCTGTCGCCCGAAGGTTACGAGAACCTGGTGGAAGGCGTCGCGCTGTCGCGCGTCAAGGGCGGACGGGCATTCGACCGGGCCCGGGCTGTGCTGAAACGCGTAGACCAGGACTACTTCATGGACATGAGACCCGCCCGGCAACGCTTCTCTCTCGCCCACACCCATCCTTACTTCCTACAGGCCGAAATCGACCTCGCGGACTCGGACCGGTGGCTCGTCTACACGTACAGCCCCTATGAAGCGGAGTCGGTCAGTCTGGTACAGAAGAGCGGTTTTCCCAGGAACCCGGAAATCAGTCCCCCCGTGGTCTGGTGCCGTTTTGCGCAGGAACCGGTTGAACGTGCGGAGAAGAACGATATCGAAATGACCCCTGGTCCGTTGCTGTCCCTGGACCACTACGGTATAGCGGGGTCGATGGAGAACGACGGCAGGCGGATGCGTATGAAGACGACCCTGGAAATCACGGCCAGGGCGGACCCGCTCACGGCGGCGACTTTCACCCTGAACCCGGAATTCAAAGTCTTTCGCGTGGACGATGCCAGCGGCGATGGCGCGCTATTCACGAGGCAGGGAACCTATATCACCGTACCGTTTCGCCAGCCCGTTCAGATGGACAGTTCTACCACGCTGACCTTCTGGTACGATGGTGACGTTTTTCGGGACGGCGGCGACGACTTCTTCGGCCTGTTAAACAACCAGCAGTGGCTGCCCNTGCATTCCAACGAGGATCTGTACACTTTCGACCTGGAACTGCGCTACCCCGAAAAGCTGACCGTGGCGACGACCGGCCCGATCGTAGCCAGTCACGTGAAGGGAGATACGCGCGTCACACGCTGGCAGCGGAATCGTCCCGTATCGTCACTGGGCATGACGTTCTCCGAAAGCCGTACCCGCACGGTATCCGTGGGGGGAGTCGACGTGATGCTCAGCGTGGACAAAGACCGGCGCAGGGCCGATTCGAGCACGGCACGGATCCTCAACCACATCGGCCCCGCGCTGGACTTCTTCGGCGGNATTTTNGGGCNCTATCCCTACGAAAAACTCGACGTCGTCCAGATGCCGGACGACTATGCATTCGGCCGGGCGCTGCCGTCGATGCTCATGCTGTGGGGCCTGTACTACCAGGATGCCTTCAGCCTAAGCGCGAACCTGCACGCCCACATGTACACGGAAGTGCAGCACATCTTCCGCGGATTCCTGGCCCATGAACTGGCCCACCAGTGGTGGGGCGGGTCCATGATCCCCAGGACGTACCGCGACGCATGGTTGTCGGAGGCCGTGGCGACCTATGCGGCCGACATGTACATTGAACGCGAGGCCGGCGCAGAAGCGTTTCGCGAGATGCTGAAGCGGCACACGGACCAGGCGCTCTTTGCCGACCGGCACGGCGCGATCGACCTGGGAAGCCGGCTCGGGGAACATTACCAGGCCATCGTCTATGAGAAAGGCGCCATGGTACTCCACATGCTGCGGCGCACCATCGGGGATGGCCATTTCATGAGCGTGCTCTCCCGTTTCAGCCGGGAAAAGGCAGGCAAGCTCGTTACAACGGAGGACTTCGAGACCGAAGTCGAGGTGGTAACAGGCCGGGAGATGGACTGGTTCTTTGACCAGTGGATCCGGGACACGGGCTATCCAATCTACCGGGTTTATCACACCGGCAGCGAAGCGGCAGGCAGCGCGGCGGCTGGAAAGGTGTTCACGGTACGCGGGCAGCTTCTACAGGAACAGGACGGGCGGGTCTTCCGGGCGATCGTGCCCCTCGTCTTCGAACTGGAAAACGGGGAGCGGATAACCCGGGAAATCTGGAATACGAATAGGCGTCAGACCTTCGAGTATGCACTGCCGGACAAGGTAAAGCGACCAGTGGATCCGGGACACGGGCTATCCAATCTACCGGGTTTATCACACCGGCAGCGAAGCGGCAGGCAGCGCGGCGGCTATTGGCGCGGGCAGCGCGGCGGCTGGAAAGGTGTTCACGGTACGCGGGCAGCTTCTACAGGAACAGGACGGGCGGGTCTTCCGGGTGATCGTGCCCCTGGTCTTCGAACTGGAAAACGGGGAGCGGATAACCCGGGAAATCTGGAATACGAATAGGCGTCAGACCTTCGAGTATGCACTGCCGGACAAGGTAAAGCGCATCATGATCGCACCGGACAATTCCGTGTACTTCAAGCCGGCCAGGTAGCAACGGACCGTGCCGCTATTCCGGCACGGGCCTTTCCACCCGGGCGCGCTTCGCCTCCGCCGAGTCGGGATAACGCTTGATCAGTCGCTGGTACACGTATCCGGCCTCGACGGTGCGTCCCGCGTTTTCAAGGCATTGCC
>JGIcombinedJ30088_10003392_pt1 | contig 14759 bp, 7 predicted proteins | sample PinacodermPK_FD_30088 | JGI IMG/M metagenome (IMG submission 30088)
GCTTGCTTTCGACGGACCCGAAGCATCCGAGAATGCCGAGCCGAATCCCTTCACGGACTATCGGCTGGACGTGACGTTTACCGGGCCCGGTGGCGCTTTCGTAGTGCCGGGATTCTTCGCCGCTGATGGTCGCTCGGGCGAGACCTCGGCTGACTCGGGTTCGACGTGGATGGTACGGTTCGCGCCCAACGCCGAAGGCATGTGGCGCTATCGCTCGTCATTTCGAGCAGGCCCCGACGTCGCACTTTCTGACGATCCAGCCGCTGGCCAGCCGGCGGCCTTTGACGGAGCTTCGGGGGAGTTCATGGTCGAGGGATCCGACAAGCAACCTCCGGACTTCCGCTCTCGCGGCCGCCTCGAATACGTCGGCGAGCGCTACCCAAGGTTTGCCGGGGACGGCACCTACTTTCTCAAGGGCGGCGCCGACAGCCCGGAAAATCTGTTGGCCTACGTCGACTTCGACGGGACTCGCGACCACGACGCCGAATCGGGGCGCCGAGAAGCATTTCTGCACAGCTTCGAGCCGCACCTCCAAGACTGGCGCGAGGGCGATCCGACGTGGCAGGACGGCAAGGGCAAGGGATTGATCGGGGCGCTCAACTACCTGGCCTCGGAGAGCGTGAATTCGATCTACTTCCTACCCCAAAACGTCGAAGGCGACGGAGACGACACCTGGCCATGGATCGACCGTACGACTTTCGATCGCTTCGACGTGAGCAAGCTGGAGCAGTGGGAGATTGCCTTCTCACACGCTGACCGCCTGGGGATTCTGCTGCATGTCGTCACATCCGAGACTGAGAACGACCACCTGCTCGACGACGGCGACCTGGGCCCTCACCGCGAACTCTACTACCGAGAGCTCGTCGCCCGCTTCGCCCACCATCCCGCTCTGATTTGGAATCTTGGCGAAGAGAACACCAACTCCACCGAGCAGCGGAAAGCCCACGCGTCCGCCCTGCATCGGCTCGATCCGTACGACCACCCTGTCGTGATGCATACTCACGCGACCGTCGAGCGCCACGAACAGCACTACGCTCCCTTGCTTGGCTTCGAGGACTTCGAAGGCGCGTCAATGCAGATCCGGGATGACCCGGTCGTCCACACCGCGCTCATCGAATGGATGCGCAGGTCGCGCGAGGCGGGCCGCCCCTGGATCGTGTCATTCGACGAACAGCGCACGGGACGCGACGGCGTCGCGCCGGATTCAGAGGACGAGTCACGACACGACGAGCGACGCGACCATCTGTGGGCGACTCTCATGGCGGGGAGTTGGGGGATCGAATGGTACTTCGGATACATGTACCCGCATAACGATCTCAACCTCGAAGACTTTCGCTCGCGATCTCAGATCTGGTCTATGACCCGCCATGCGCTCAAGTTCTTCCACGAGCATCTGCCGTTTCCGGAAATGACGTCGGCCGATCACCTAGCGCCGGACGGCGGCACCTTTGTGCTCGCCAAGCCGGGTGAAATCTACGCCGTCTATATCCCTTCCGGGGGAAGCGCGCGCCTGGACCTGGAAGACAGCGAGGGTGAGTTCGGAGTCTCCTGGTTCAATCCGGCCGATGGCAGACAACTGGCCGATAGTGTCGCCGTATCCGGCCCGGGAATTGTGCGACTCGGACCGGCCCCAGGTAACCCCGCCCAAGACTGGGTCGCGCTCGTACGCCTGGCCCAAGACTGACCGTACTGACGCGTCAATCCTGACAGTTGATTGCATACAACTACTATTCAGGCATTAATGGAGATCTTAGTACTGTCTCAAGAGTTCACTCACGTATTGTCCGGCGAGGCGGTAGTACGGGACATGATGCTCTCATCAGCTTGAGTAGCTGCTGCAGGTCCTTGCGCGTGAACATCCAATCGAGGAGTTCGGCGATCGCTCTGTGGAGGCGCTCGAAGGAACGCAGGCGCACGGCGGGTTCATCGCAGGATGCGAAGTCGTTCGGCATGACGGCCTTGCACTGCGGCAGCGAGAACTGGACTTCTATTTGATTGAGCCAACTGGTGTGAACGGGGCCGCGGACGAGCAACTCCTTGCCACGTCGGGCGGAAGCGCAGGTCTCCTCACAGGCGCGCGTCCTCGCCATGGCTCCAGTGGCTTTGCGCCAATGCTTCGGCCTACGTGGAGCTGGTTTCCCGCTCCAGGAACCGCTCGACGTCGGCCTCGATGCTCCGCACGTGTCGGACGCAAAGCCAGGGTGGCAGCGTCACGCGCTTTCTCTGGCCACGATGCCCTGCGCCTCCGGGACCCTGCCCTCTGCTCCGAGCCCGAGACCTCGGCGAACCAAGGCTTCGAGCGCGTCGGCGAGCTGTTCTCGTACGATACGATCCCCTAGGTTGTGCCGGACGTCGGCGAATCCGACCAGCACCTGCCGCCCCGAGCGCCGGCCGGTCTCGTCCAAGATCTCGAGATCCCGAGACTTGCTGTCGGACGTCGCCGGAAAGAGCAGGACGCTACATTGGCACCCGTACCTGTGGGTGTACGCGTGCAACTGGTATAGGTCGCTAGCGCTGATGCCCCCCAGCCCCGGCCCCTTTTCGGTCCGCTTCCACTTAGTGTCTACCACCAGCCTTTCCAAATCTCGACGAACAAGCAGGAGGTCGGGGCGGAGAAGGAGGAGTCTGTGTCCCGACTCGGATCGCAGCAAGTGTCTCCGGTCGGTGCGCGCTTGAGCAAGGAGGCGACATCCCTCGATCCTCGGAACAACTATCTGGCGCAAGAAAGTCGCAACGAAGCCCTCAAACACCTTGTTCATGTCGAACAAGAGGGAGAAGCTCCGCCGACCTCCTGTCTCCACAATCGGAGTCAGCCCTTCGAGCACGAGTTGGCAGAATTGGAACACATCCTCGAAGCGTGCGTTTCGCCGGTCGACGACCACTCGCCTCAACTCTTCGGTGGACGGTAACTTGTGCTCCACGGGATCGAGCACGAGGAGGCAGTGCCTGAGAGTGTCCTGCGTCGAGGGCGTGCAGCTGACATCCAGCAGGAGGCGGCAGGCCGCCTTGAAGGCGCGGTTCATCGGCGTGTCCGCCGAGAACTCCTCGTAGCGGCAGACGAATCGCTCTCGGCGGCCCGGGTTGCGAGCCGACTGGTGTTTCACGAGCAACTTGCCCTTGAATCGTCGCAGGTTCTCTTCTCGCCACTGGTAACTCCTAACTGTGCCCCTGAGTAACTCCCGTAGCAGACGTTGCGCGAAGAGTGCTGCGAGCATCTCGCTGATCGGTGCCGAGCGTGAAGCCAACCGCGCGACGTCGCGAACCCGGAAAGGCACGCCTCCCGCAAGAGCCAGCATGTAGAGCAGGTTTCCACGTGCTCCTCGGACCGCAGGGCCTTCTTCGCTGGAGTCCGAGTCGACCTTAGGTAGAACCTCGACCTGGAGTCCCGGGAGTTGCACGACTCCCACCCACTGCCCTGCCCTTGCCGAGTCCGCGTACCAGGTGAAGACCGACTCGCCGTGACGCTCTTGGAGACGGTCGAACCTCCTAAGGCGCTCGTAGAGACGGGCACCGAGAAAGGCCTCTCGCGGAGTGTCTGCCGGCGGTGAGCCGGCCCGCGCCCACCGGCACAGCCGCCCGTGCTCGAAGAGGATGACTCGCTTCACTATTCCTCAGACGCGTCGTCGAGAAGCGAGCCCGATTTCAGCTGCTGCAAACGGGTCAACTGCTCGCTCTCGGTTAGATCGAGCACGCCCAAGAAGAACGGGAGGAGCTTATCCTGGTCGCTCTGGCGTAAGGAAATCTCGGGTGCCACTCGGAAGTCGAGGCGGTCCTCGTAGTCGTCGTGGTCAAAGCCGAGGGTCGCCTCCTCCTTGAAGACCTCGGCGGGCACGATCGGAGCCACGTAGATTCCACCATTGACACTGGGTCCGGTCCGCAACGGCTTGCCGCTCTCGTCGACCGGGCAACCCAAGACCATGCAGATCTTGTCCCAGGCACCGTAGAAGTACTCCTGGAGCAGTGGTACGAGTCTGTCGACGAAGACCTGGCGCAGCTCTTCGTAGTTGAACGCCTCCAGCAAGTACGAGTGGCCGACCTGATGGTCTCGGTCGTAGAGGAACCGGATCCTGCGGTTCATCGTCTCCATAAGGTCGACCACGAGATCGACGAACGCTTCGTCCTTGACCGTCTGGGTGAGGATCGAACGGAGGACGCCGGGGTCAGGCATCATCTCCTCGAAGGTAAACCGGCGCCGTAGCGCAACGTCCATCAGGGCGATCGACCGGTCGGCAGTGTTCATCGTGCCGAGAACGTGCAGGTTCGGCGGTACGGCGAATCTGTGGTCGGGCGAGTACGACAGGGGCAGCTTCAGTTCTCCGGGGGTCGCGAGGCGCTTGTCGGGCTCCAGGAGAGTGATCAACTCGCCAAGAATCTTGCTGATGTTGCCTCGGTTGATCTCGTCGATCACGAGGACGTACTGCGGTGTCTCAGTTGTGAACCGAAAATCCACCACTCCGGACGTCGGCTTGTCAAGTACCTCCTGAACCCGTTCGAGGCGGTCTCTTTCCGCAGTGGGCCGACCCTGACTGGCACGGGCCAGCCCAAGTAGCTCCCGATAGACGATCCAGATCGCCGTAAAGTGGTGGCCACCCCCTCCACCTCGTTCTTGTGCGAAGAGTCGGGTGGCCTTCGGCGCCGTGACCTGAGAGGGTTCGAGGCCGAGCTCGTGGCGATGCTCCCAGATCAGCCGGACACTGGCCCTGGACGCCAAGAGCCGAGTCTCGCCCGCCTTCACGACCGCTCCCTCCTGATCGAGCTCACAGGGAACGATCTCGAGGTTGCCCCGCGAAGTCGTCTGCAACACGTAGGTCTTTCCGGTGTAGCTCTCGACGAGCAGGTCTTCCTCACCGCCGACGGTGTCGACCAGCTGACGCCAGAGAGCTTCGAAGCTCGGTTCCTCGTGCCGCTGGCTCTTCAAGCCTTCCGCTGCAGCGCGACGTGCGATGCGCTTGTACACGCCGTCGTGCAGTTCGTAGCGAATCTCGTGGTCGTTGCCGGTCCCGAGGACTGGCCGGATGCCTTCGACGAACTCTTCGTATCCGTACGCTTGGTGAAAGGTCACAAACTCGATTCGGCCTTCTTGCTGGAGGCGCCGGAACTGGCGGGCTCGGGTGTCCGCGCTCATGGAGCGGACCTCCGGCTCACCGAGTACCAGCTCCAGCGCTCGCTTCACCGTGCTGTAGGTCTTCCCAGTCCCGGGCGGGCCATACAGGACGATATTCTTGGGGCTACCCGGAGGGGCTGCCAGAACCTTCGCTTCGAGTGCCGCGAAGTCTTCAGGACCGAGCTTACGCACCGTCCACTGCCAGTCGTGACGGGGCTCGGTGAGCATCAGGTCACCGACCCAGTCCCAACGCACCCGTAGCCGGTGCGGGTACTCGTGGTCAGAGGAGTGGAAGTAGGGGCCGGTCACTGTGCCGATTCCAAGGATCCGGGACTTCCCCCGGTTTGCCACGATCCGAGCCCCGACGGGGATCTGCAAGAACTGCCGGAGCTGCTCCAGTCCCTGAGTCTTGTACGCGTCGGGATCCTCAGCGGTGGCTTGCCGGATCCGATCTTCGATGGCGGTCCAGTCACACCCGGTCAGATCTCCCAGGAGACTCCATCCGATGGAGACGTGGCCCTCCGTCCTCCAGCTGTCCCAGAAACGGGCGCCCTCGCCCGGCGCGATCTTCCAGGCCGATGGAGCTCCCGTCCTAGGGACGGGTTCTCGACCCCAAATGGCGTTCGCCTCGGCAGCCGTCAGCTGGCGTGCGTCTGACTTAGGTAACGGAGCTAGGCTGACCTCGGTGTCGACAGCGACTTGCTTCCAGGAGAAGTCGCCCGTTTCCGCATTGGTGATCTCTGCCAGTGCACGCGCTCGGTTGCCGACCAAGAAAGCGACCTGGTCGCCCACCGCGATCTTCGCGTTCGAGAGGAACTTGTCGAGCAACGGGTCGACGTCCTCGGTTATCACTTCTGGCTTCGCGCACAGTTCCTCGGCGGCTCCTTTCTCGGAGAAGGCCCAAGCGAGAGGAACGACCCAGAAGGTCGGTTTGGACTCCTGCGCCTTTTGGTAGCGCTGCCACAGTTCGGAGCCGATTTCGAAGACGTCTCCGAGATTGCGATAGTGGTCGATAAGGGTCGTGTAGAGGACGCTGTACGGGACGTTCTTGTCCTTGGAGGACGGGTCGAGCTGCTTGTAGAGGAACAGCAGCCAGTCTTTCTTGTAAATATTGAAGATACGGGGGTTCTCGCGGTCTTGGTAGAGGAACGCCACTTTCCACTTCACGGCGGGTGAGAAGTCGACCTCGTCGACCGCTTCAAGGTTGCCTGCTCTCACCGACTCGACGATCTCGACGAGGCGGGACCTCACCGTGGAGAAGGCCGCCTCCGCGGTTTCTCCGTATTTGCGCATCCAGGCGAATTCGTCACCCCAGATTCGCCCGGCACTGGGGTCCTTCGACTCGGTCTTCTCGCGTCGGTAGATCCCGAACTTGAATGCCGAGCCGCCCCAGATGCTGCCGAGTTCCTCGGTGCGGGTCTCAAGCCAGTAGACGAAAGCATCGTCCCTGTTGAGGTTTGTGTACTCCTCAAGGCTCATACTCCGTACTCGATCGACTGGCCAAGTCTCCAAGAACTCAGACCAAAGTTGTGGGTTCCCCATATTCAGGCGGCTGTTCTTGGAGGATGCTTGGGAATCGGAGGTGGTGGGAACAGAGGAGGGTTCTTGTTTTTCCATGGGCTTCGGTTCTATTTGGGTCCGGCGCTTCATGCTATCAGCCGCCAGGAAAGTGTTGGAGAGAGCCGTCGCTCAGCTCTCATAGTCGAGTCCATGCAGGTGTCGGGTGTGCATTGAGGGGCCCTTGAGAAGGACGTAGTGTCCGCGTTCAAGGACGCGGTCGATGCTCGCGCAGGCGAGGTCGCGGTCGTGTACCGCGACACCCCAATCGGCGAGCGCCTTGTTGGTCGTGAACACGATCAAGCGCTTCTTGACGTGGCGAACCGAATCGAAATCTTCGTCTCGGTGCTTCAGCTCAAGGCAATCACGCCGAACAACTTCGCTTTCTCCGATGACCTTGCCACGCGTTTGGGCATCTTCGAGCAACACTACGAAGCTATCGCCGAGCCGTTCGAATGGAAGTTCAGCCACGCTGGCCTGTAGCACCTGCTCAAGCGCATGAAATCACGCAGCCCAGCGTGCCAACTCGCCACCTAGCCGGACAATGCGTTAGCGAATATATGAGACAGAGTACTTAGATGCGGTAGAACTGCCGTGCCTACCTTCTTCCAGTGGACACGGCCCCTCTTCTCAGAGAAATACGGTAGGACGCCGTTAGAGACAGAGAAAGCTACGCGGCCCGAGGAAGGGCTTCGCCCGTCTTCTCGCGGGCATCCGCCGAGAGGTCCGCCAAGTTTGGCGCATACACCGCCTTGGCGATTCCAAGCTTCTCTAGCAGGAGGATCTGCAAGTAGCTGATATCCAGCTCGTACCAAGCCATCCCGTGCCTTGCGGAAACCGGGTGAGCGTGGTGGTTGTTGTGCCAGCCTTCGCCGAAGGTGATCAACGCGACCCACCAAAGGTTGCGGGAATCGTCCTTGGTCGAGAACCTGCGACGGCCCCACATGTGCGTGGCGGAATTGACGAGCCAAGTGGTGTGGAGCCCTACAACGACCCGAAGGGGCACGAGCCAGAGCATCATGCCGATCCCGCCGACGATCAACGCCACGATCCCCAGGACAGTCAGAGGCACCCAATGCCATTCGCTCAGCACGCGATAGTACCGATCCTTGAGCAGGTCCGGAGCGTACTTGCCGTTCCGCTCGGTGTCGCTATGCATCGAATTCCCGAAAATGATCCAACCCATGTGCGACCAGAATCCCCCATGACGAGGAGTATGCGGGTCCAGGTCGGTGTCGGAATTCTGATGGTGCCGGCGGTGCGTCGCGACCCAGTAGATTGGACCCCCCTCAAGCGCCAGCGTGCCGCAAAACGCCAGGAAGTACTCCAGCCACTTCGGAACCCGGTATCCGCGATGCGTGTGAAGCCGGTGGTAGCCCATGCCGATACCCCAACTCACGGCCATCCAGTACACGATGGCGGTGACGATCAGGTTCGTCCACGAGAAAAAGAACAGCGCCGCTATCGCACCCGCGTGGAACAGGGCAAGCGCCGTGAAGGTCTGCCAGTTCAGCCGGCTCCTATCGCCGAAATCAAGTTCATCCATTTCAGTAGCGTTCATGCCCACAAGTCCCTTCAATACAGCTCATCCAAGAGTTCGGGAGGGGTTCCGAGACGGCTCACAGCGGGGCCGTCCTATCCCCGAATAGTCACCGTATCAAGCGACCTCTGGCTGCAACGAGCGCCAATGTAATTGTTCAGTAACAACCGCTGCCAGCCGCCAAAGAGCGGGTCATGGGCGGAGGGATTTTGCGAGCGCAGCGTTGCCGACACGGTCGCGCACACGCAAGACGACCAGGTGCTCGCCGGGCTCGAGGTCTTCGAGCGGCAGTGTGAATGTTTCCTGCCGGGAATCAAGGATTCCGTCGTCTGACAGCACCGGTCCCCAGTCTCCCGCATCCACCGAGAATTCGGCAGAGCGGATCTCCGAGACCTCGTCCTCAACCTCGAACCGAAGCTCTCCTCCGGAACCGTCCGGGAGTTGACGAACGCGCGGCGGCGTTTGGTCGACGAGCACGGGGCGGCTGATTCGCTCGGCTTCCAGTGCTCTCTCCGGCGAATTCGCCTGACCGTCATCGACCTTCACTCGAAACTCGTAATGCCCGTCGGCGAGGGTGTCACTCTCAATCGAGAGGCGGGAACCGGATACGTCGTCACGAATGGTCTTCCAGTTGGTCTCGCCTTCCCCACGGAATGACACCTCGGCGCGTAGCTTGTCGCCATCCGGGTCCTCGGCACTCCAAACGATCGCCAGCTTGCGGAGCGATGTCGTGGCCGTTGACTGCTGGCCCGTCTGGCGGGGCGCAGAAGACGATCCGGAAGCCGAGACCGTGATGCTATAGCTGTTCGAAGTGCTGGAGGACTGGGAACTGGAAGAGTCGGACGCCTTTACTGTCTCCGGAACGACGTTGACGGATTTCACCACGGGTGCCGAGTTCTGTGGAAGGTAGTGCACCCGTAGCGAGTCCAGGCGTGCCGTGCCCTTCAGTGTCACGCGCCACTGGAGAAAGCGGGCCGGTGGCGAAGGCACGGGCGAACCGGCCATTGCATCTAGCGGATCTGACCACCCGCTCCAGGTGGTATCGGGCCGGTAGGTGTTTCCGCTCCTTGTCTGGATCTCGATAGCGGCCCCTTCCAGAGCGTCCCCGCGCCACGACAACCGGCCCCACCGCGAAACTCCGCTGGTATCGAACGGAACCGAGTCGTAATGACCGGAATCCGCAGCCGCTTCACCAAGGCGATAGAGTGCCCCCCCGTGGGCCGATCCGACAAGAATCCCGTCCCCGGACTGCGACAGCACTGTCATCTGGGCCCTGCCGGTCTGGGAGATAAGGCTCAGCTGGCGATCCTTGCCGGTAGCATAGATGCGACCTTCCTGATCCGTCGCGAACAGCGCGCCAGGGTCGGTTCCGTCACGAACTACCAAGCCCAAAATGTTTTCCTCGTTGGACGACCAGAGCTTCTCGACGGCCTGGCCGTCTCGAAGCCGCATCAACGCAGCGCGCTCGCCAGCGTAAGTGACCTGGGGCTGGGCATACGAAACCGTGGAACCGACTCGGGTTGTCGCGGCCGTGGATGTCGCCGCGCCACCCGCCGCCTGGACCGACATGACAGCTTGGCCGGCAGGAATGGCCTGGAGCAATCGATCCATCCCGCCACCCATGGCAGCGAAGTAGATCGAACCGTCGCCAGTGACCGCCACGGACCGGATTTCGGGCAGATCCGAGTCGAACAGCCCAAACGCGGTGCCATCTTCCGCCACCCGATAGAGAATCCCTTCCGGGTCCGTGCCAGCCAGCACGTGGCCGGAAGAGTCAAGTGCCAGGCTCATGACGTGGCGCTGTCCAGACTCGAACCACGCAGCCCCTTTGCCGTCAGTCCCGACACGGTAGACCTTGCCGCCATCGCCGGTACCGACAATCAAGTGACCCTTGGAATCGAACAGCAAGGACCAGATGTACTTCTCACCGGGATCGAAGAACACTTCGGATTCTCCGTCCGAGGACACCTTGTAGACCTTGCCTTCGGGTGATGTGCCGACATAGAGGAATCCGTCCGGCCCGGCAGCCAGGGCGAACACCTCGATCTCGGGTGCCTTCCAGAGCTGTTCCCCCTGGCCGTCAGGAGAGACCTTGAAGACCGCACCCTGATGGCCCGTACCGAAATAGACGGTGCCGTCAGCAGCCCGCGCGATAGACCACAACACGGCTTGCTCTGAGTCGTGCACCGTGTCCAGCGACGGCGCCACCCGCAGGCTCCCTTCTCGATCAAGCGCCACGTTCTGGAAGGTCCCAGCCAGGAAATCGCCGTAGCGCGACAGCTCCCAGCTACGGGTACCTGCCCCAGGCAGGACCGCGACCTGTACAAAGGTCGCCAAGAAAATCGCCAAGCAGCGCATTGTGGACTCGCTTAATTCCCAGTAACTACAAACCGCAGATCGATCCGCCCACGCACGACGCCATCGAAACCGCCGATCCTTTGATCTGCCAAGGTCGTGGTGAGCTCCGCGGTGGCACCGCTGCCCCGGCCTTCCGCGGTCGACAACACAGCGTGCAGCGAGGCGGGAGGAGCCGGCAGCTTGTCAGAATGCAGCCAAAGCGACCGCTTGCGCCGCCAAACCCGGAGATAGGCGTCGTCACTGCCTCGCAAGTTGTTCAGGAAGCGAATGGTGTCGGCGGCATCGCGCACTTTCCGTCCGCCCAGCAGCCCTCTCCACTCCGCGAGATTCGCGGTGACGGCGTCGCCGATGGTGACCTCAACCGTGCCAGCGGGCATTGAGACAGGCACTTCGTAGGGCAGAGTGCGAATCTCTTCCTGGCCGTCAGGGCCCTTTGCGGCGAAATGGATCTGAACGGTCTCCCCCGGCCTCACCTGGGTCTTGGAGAGCCACGCCCGGACCAGATCCGTGTACCGGTCAGCAGGCACGGGTTCAACCTCCAAGTCAACCGACTCGATTTCGACACCGGCATGGCCGGTCTCCAGCAAGTATGCGAGCGGCGCGACTGTAGACAATGCCGCTATCTGGCCGACGGCAGCCGCCCCGGTGTAGATGTCGTCCAGGACCAAGCGGGGCAGGCCGTCCGTGAACGCTGCACTGCCGCGAACACGGATCGTGAGGGGCCCCAGCGACCGCTCGGTGACGCTGATCGACGAGAACAGCGCGGTCTCCAAGAGCATCGGAGTGAGCAAGTTGTCACGGACGACCTCGAAAGAGTACTCCTCTATCGGACCGGCGGGCGAAACGATGCGGACCTTGCAGGGCACCATGGCCGGCCCGGGGCCGAGACGGCCGGCGATGCCGGCCTGCCTGTCCATGGATACTTCGCCGATCAAGGGCCCGATTCCGCTCAGCTTGAACGATGCGTTGAGATTGGGCACCAACGTCATCACAGACGCCCGCATCATTGGCATCTGGGTATCGCCTGCCGACATGAACCGGTGGCCGAAGGCGAGCACGCGATCGCCATCGATGTGCGTGATCGTCCCCGAAGCGCTCATGGTCATGTCGCCTCGAATCAAGCCGACGCTGATCATGGAGCCCGGCTCCAAGGGGCCACCCGCGTCGTCGCGGAGGCTACCACCTGCACCCTGCAAGGGGCGCAAACCGAGACGCTTGAACCGCTCGCCAAACACTGCCAGCGTCCGCTCACTAAACCCTCCGAACGAAACGGGAGTTGCAATCGGCTGGAACTGGGAGGCTGACTCAGATGCCTCGGGAAGCGCGACGCGGGGCATCCCGGCAAGCTCCCGCCAGTCATCCAAGGGGCCGGCGGCGAGTGGAGAACTGCTTGGAGTGCCTTCCTCGAACCCCGCAACCATCTCGCCGATCGGCCGGATACCAGCCAGTGGCTCCTTCGAGAACGGAAACATCAACGCCACGGCCCCCGCCAGTCGGCCGTCGATGTAGACGGGACTGCCGCTCATGCCGGACATCACTCCGGTCCGCGCGAGCGGGCCGCCGGACAGCTTCCCAAAGATCACCGACGATTTCGGACCCGCAAAGTTCTCCAGCACGCCGAGGATCTCGATCTCGAACTCCTCGACCTCGGTGCCCTGGAAGACGGTCTTCCCGATGGCGCGCTGCCCGGCCCGCACTTGATCGACCGGAAAGAACTCCTGGCCGAGCATCGGCACGGCCAGGCACAGCAATAGCGCAAGGCGACTCAACAACGCTCATTCTAGCCGCACAGAGCCGATGGCGGGGCTCTCTTATGCCTCGATGACACCAACCGGTACAGTCGAGCGTCATCTCTAGTACGATTGGCTTCATGGTGTTTAGTGGGTTAGGTCGCTATTCCCTGTTGACGCTGCTCGCTGCCGGAATCGGTTTGGCGCAGCAGATAGACGGACGTATTCAAGGCCAGGTGCTCGACCCGACCGGTGCGGTGGTCGAGGGTGTCGAGATCATTGCGGAGCAGACCGACACCGGCACTGTTCGCCGGGCGGACAGCGGACCCGAGGGTCTCTATGCGATCCCCGCGCTCGCTCCCGGCGCGTACACCGTCAGCGTCTCCGCGGAAGGCTTCAAGACGGTCCAGACCGGGCCGATAGCCTTGGCAATTGGCGACCGGATCAACGCTGATTTCGTGCTGGAGATCGGTCCAGCATCCGAAACAGTGATCGTGTCTGCATCAGCCTGGGCCACTGAGGCTTCGGACGCTGCCGTCGGCACGGTGATCCCTAACCGGTTTGTTACCAGCCTGCCGTTGAACGGACGCAATTTCCTGCACCTGTCACTGTTGGCGCCAGGTAGCGTGCCAGCAGCAGTCGGCTCGCCGGGCAGCGAGCGCGGCCGCTTCGCGTTCCAGGCGAACGGGGCGCGGGAATCAGCGAATTCGTTTGTCTACGACGGTGTGTACGCCATCGACCCGATCCTGAACAGCTTCAGCATTGTCCCGCCGGTGGACGCAGTGCGGGAGTTTCGCATCCAGACCTCCAATTCGGAAGCCGGGCTGGGTCGCAACAGCGGGGGACAGGTAGTGGTCGCGACCAAGCGGGGCACGAACGAGTGGCATGGCACTGCGTACGAGTTCCTGCGTAACGACCGATTGGATGCCCGGAACTTCTTCAGCCGTCCGGACGACCCCGTGCCTGCGCTCCGGCGTAACCAGTACGGCGCGTCACTAGGCGGGCCGGTCGCGGAGAGCGGGACGTTTTTCTTTGCCAACTTCGAGGGCCTGCGCGAGACCCGGGCAACGACGCGCACGACGAATGTGCCGACGGCGGCCGAGCGGCAGGGCGACTTCTCGGCCAGCCCCGGACAGCCGCCGATCAATTTCTACACAGGCCAGCCCTACCCCAACAACAGGCTGCCGTTTATGCACCCAATCGGGCAGGGGGTCGCGGGCCTCTACCCGGAGGCGAACCGGGCGGCCGTCGGCCAGAACTTCGTGGCAGCGCCAGAGGGCGAGGATCGAACAGACAGGCTCGACGCGAGACTGGACCGGCGAATCGGGAACCGCGGACAGTTTGCGGGCCGCTACAGCCTGGCCGACAGCCAGCGCAGCAAGCCCTATGCTGCGAATCAATTCTCGTCGGTGCCTGGGTACGGCAACGACCTGGATGAGCGGGCACAGAACCTGATGATCTCCGAGACGCACACGCTAGGGTCAAATCTCGTCAATGAGGTGCGCTTCGGATACAACCGGATCTCGAACAGTACGCTGCACGAGAACAGCGGCTCGAGCCTAAACCGCCAACTGGGCCTACCGGACTTCGCGACCCGGGATATCGATCTCGGGCTGAGCTTCTTTCAGGTCACGGGCTTCTCCTCGCTGGGCGGGGAGTTCAACAACCCGCAGGTCAGCACCGTGCGGTCCTGGCAACTCTCGGACTCGCTGAGCTATTCGAAGGGCAGGCACCTGGCGCAGTTCGGGTTTGAGATCCGGCGCATCGGCCAGGATGGATTCCGGAACGTGCTGTCGCGCGGGAGCATTTACTTTACGGACCGGGCCTACACCCAAAACGCGCTCGCGGACTTGCTGTTCGGGCTGCCCAGCTACACCGTCGCGGCCCGAAGCGACAACCTGCAAGCCGCGCGGACGGGGGCGACGAATGTCTTCGCCACCGACACTTGGCGACTGACACGCAACCTGACGCTCTCCCTCGGTTTGCGCTACGAGTACAATGTGCCGGCCTACGACGAGGAGGACGCCGCTTCGCTGTTTGATCCAGCCAGCGTCCAGATCGTACGGCTGGGGGAATCCGGCGTGCCGCGCAGCGGATTCCTTGCCGACCGCAACAACCTCGCGCCACGCCTGAGCCTGGCTTTCCGCCCGGCGTCATCCGACCGGCTGGTATTTCGGGCCGGGTGGGGTCTGTACTACAACTTCTCGGACCTCGCGGCCGGCCAGGGCATCTACTTCAATCCGCCGTACTTCCAGTCGCTGCTCTTCTTCCCGTCGCAGTTTGCACCGATAACGATTGACCAGCCATGGCCGGAAGGCCAAGCCGCTCCGGTGCCTCCCAGCGTGACCACCTACGACCGGGAATTGAGGACAAGCTACGCACAGCAGTGGAACTTCACTGTACAAACCGAGCCTGTTGAAGACGCGGTGCTCAGCGTCACCTATAGCGGCTCGCGCGGCACGAAGCTGAT
>JGIcombinedJ30088_10003395_pt1 | contig 14750 bp, 10 predicted proteins | sample PinacodermPK_FD_30088 | JGI IMG/M metagenome (IMG submission 30088)
GGTCGATCCCCTGTCCGGAAGACCGTCCGCTGATCCAAAGAACTGCTTGCGGTAAACCTGATTAATGACGATTAAACTAGAACATTACATCCGGGACAAGTTTATTGTAGACACTTAGTTGGTAATGCGGATTTTTGGTAGGATGTGCCGAGTGAATCCGTTGATGACCATCGGGTTCCATACCATTTAGCAATCAGGCCGCGTTTCTGATTTTAAAGTCTTTGCCCTTTACCAGAATAAAACACATGCGAAGAACCATCCCATATCTCTTCCTGCTCGTATTCCTTTCGGCNCCGGATACCTTCGCCCAGCANGTCAACGCCATCGGCGTCGAGTTGCCCGAAGACGCCGCGCCGCCGGAACGGCAGCGGTTGCGGTTCTTCGAGATGGACGGGACGTACATGGAATGGTTCAAGACCATTTACAAGCGCAGCCCGGCCACCAATCTCATTGGCGAGCCGCTGGTACGCCAGGACCACAACTACGACCTGGTACCGGCCGCCGCCAGGTCCTGGGAGGCCACACCGGACGGATATACGTGGCTGTTCCACCTGCGCTCCGGAATGCAGTGGGACGACGGACGGCCCTTCAACGCCCATGACTATGTCTTTACCTTTCGCCGGGGAGCGGACCCGGACAATGCCTACGACTTCGAGTGGCACTACCGCATCATCAAGAACTGGAGCGCCGTGGTCGCCCGGCAACTGCCCGTCGATTCGCTCGGCGTCGAGGCCATNGACGATACGACNCTGGCCGTGCATACCGAGCAGCCNGTACCCTACCTGCCCTTCAATCTCATCATGAGCTGGGCTTCGCCGGAACATGCGGTGGCCAAGTACGGCGATGAATGGTCGACCCGGGCGGAGACCCACGTTTCATCCGGCCCGTTCAAGGTCTCGGAATGGCGCAAGAACGAGGTCATCGTCCTGGACGCAAATCCGATGTACCGGGGATCGATGCCGCCCTTGCTCGACCAGGTGATCATCCGGGTGTTTTCCCAGTCGGCCCAGCCGCTTATGCTTTCGGCTTACACGGCCGACGAGGTGGACATGATCCTCTTGTCCGGCCAGGCTTCCCTGGGCCGGGTCAAGAGCGATCCGGTGCTCAGCCGGCAACTGCATTCCATGGTAAACTTCGTCACTTTCTACATGACCATGGATACGTACAATCCGCCGTTCGACGACCTGCGGGTACGGAAAGCCTTCGCCCATTCCATCGATCGGACCGCCCTGATGGACTCTGCCCTGAAGGACGTGGGCGTGGCGGCCTACAGCATGCTGGCTCCCGGTTTCCCCGGTTCGAAACCGGAGGCATTCCGGAATACGTTTCCTTACGATCCCGAACGCGCCAGGCAGTTGCTGGCCGAAGCCGGATACCCCGACGGCAAGGGGTTTCCCCAGGTCGATCTATGGATCCGCGCCCACGATGTCCAGTCCACCCGCCTGCCCGCCGAGGCCATCCAGGCGATGATCGCCGAAGCGCTGAACGTCAGGGTCGGGGTCAGGGTCATCGAACGAAAAGTGTTCACGGACGGCCTGAACAACCACGAGGTGACCCTGGCCCTGGTGGCCTACAGCCAGGACTTCCCGGATCCGGCCAATCTGCTCGGGCTCTGGCGGTCGAGGGGGCGTCACGCGTGGCACGACGACACCTTCGAACGGCTGATTCACGAGGGCAACGAGTTCATGGGACCGCCCGAAGAAAGGTACGCCATCTACCACGCAGCCGAGCGCAGGCTCGTGGAGGACGTGGGCGGCATCTTCCTCTGGTTTCCCGTGGAGCACCGTCTGTGGAAACCCGATTTCTACAGCCCTACCCTGCTTCCCAACCGCCTCGGCATGGAAGTCTGGTCCAACCTGACCTGGATGAACGGGTATTTCAGGAATCCGGATCGGGCGGAGGTGGAACACCCGGGCAACCGCGGCCTCTGGGACTGGCTGAAATCCGCCCTGGACTGATGAGATTAGGAATGTGGTCTCTTTCGTGACGCCCTGGAGATGACGCGCGCGGCATGCTACGCGGTGCGTGAAAAACGTTCCAGCGCCGCGTCGTCGATCCGGACGCCGAGGCCGGGATCGTCGGTTACCGGAAACGCGCCGTCGACGGGCTGCGGGGCTTCCAGGGCGTAGCGGCATCTCGTGGGATAGGATTCGTGGCCGTGTTCCATGACCAGGAAGTTGGGGATGGCCGCGGACAGCTGGATGGTCGCGGCGATGGAGAGCAGGCCGCCGCCTCCTATGTGGGGTGACACGGGGATGTTGTAGGTCTCCGCGAGCACAGCGATGCGTTTCCCTTCGGTCAGCCCCGTACGGCCGATATCCGGCATCACCACGTCGCAGGTCCTTCTTTCGAAGGCTTCCCTCATCTCGAAACGGGTGCGGTACCACTCTCCGTTTGCGACGTGCATGTCCAGCGCCCGGGTAACGGCCGCGTGGCCTGCCAGGTCTTCGGGCAGGATAGGCGCCTCCAGCCAGTATACGTCCAATGCTTCCAGTTCCCTTCCCAGCCTGATGGCCCCGGCCACGTCGAATTCGGTGTGGACGTCCACCATGACGGCGATGTCCGGACCGACCCGATCGCGGACGGCCGCGGCGATGGCGACTGTTCCTTTATGGTCACTCGCCGGGGAGAGTTTCAGTCCACGGTAACCTGCGGCCACGAGACTTTCGGCCCGGTCCGCCGCGGAGTCGGGGTCGCGCCCGGCGCATCCCGAATATAGCTCGATCCGATCGCGAAACCGCCCCCCGAGCAGTTTATGCACCGGCATGTCCAGCGCCTTGCCCTTTAGATCCCACAGGGCGATGTCGCACGCAGACAGGGCGTCGACGTAGAATCCGGTCGGATGTCCCCTTTCCCGCATTCCGTCGAAGAGGCGTTGCCACAGGAACTCCACGTCGAAGGGGTCCGCGCCGATCAGTGCGGGGCGGCACAGGTCTTCCACGATGGTCCGTGTGGTATCCGGCAATATGGGACTTTGCCCTTCTCCGTACCCGACGAGGCCTTCGTCGGTCGTTACGCGCACCACCAGGGTCTCGTGCATATCCGACTTGAAGGCATGTCTGGCCTCCGGTATGAAATATGTGGAGGAAGCGCCAGGATCGGCGGATTTGCCGTCCCGTGCGCCAGGATCGGCGGAATTTCCGCCGCGCGCACCGGGGTCGCGGCCGCGTGCACCCGTATCGCGGCCGTGCATATTCGGGTCCCCTTCTCTCGGGATTCGTATGGCGAAAGCTTCGACGTTCGAGATGCTCATGATTTCAATCCTCGGGTCGTTCACCGGCGGGCGCCATCTTCACCAGCCTGGGTTCGAAGCGGGCCACCACTTCCACCAGGTCGGTCTGCGCCGCCATCACCTCTTCGATATTCTTGTACACAAAGGGGACTTCGTCGAGACCGGCGGACATGAGACTGACGCCTCTCTCCCGGAGGATCCGGTTGGCGTCCTGCCAGTTCAGGCTCCTGATCGCCCGTTTCCGGCTCATCACGCGGCCGGCGCCGTGGGCGGCCGAATTCATGGCGTCCCGGCTTCCCTTCCCACGGACCACGAAGGCAGGACTCGCCATTGAGCCGGGTATGATGCCCAGCACGCCCCGGCCGGCCGGCGTAGCGCCCTTTCGGTGTACCACTGCTTTCCGGTCCGGACGCTGGCCGGGGACAGTGATCTTTTCCTTCCATGCGAAGTTATGGTGGTTTTCCAGATCAAGCAACACTTCCGTGCCCAGGTGGCCGGCCATGTGGCGGTGTATGCAGGCGTGGTTGGCCGCCGCGTAGTGTCCCATGAGCTCCATGGCCGCCCAGTACTCCTGGCCCGGTTCGGTGTCCAGGTCCAGCCAGGCGAGATGGCGCTGCTCTTTGGACAGCCCGGGACGAAGGGACATGGCCAACCTGCTGTAATGGGAGGCGACCATGGCGCCGGTCCCCCGGCTGCCGCTGTGAGAAAGCAGGGCGAGGTAGGCGCCGGTATCCAGCCCGTTCAACGGTTCGTTCAGGGTCAGTTCACCGAATTCGACGAAATGGTTGCCGCTCCCGCTGGTGCCAAGCTGGCTCCAGGCCTTGTCCCTGGCCTTGCGCGTCACGGGAGATACGGACCAGTTCCGGTCAAGGACCGGGTGGTTTCGGCGTTTCTTGAAACTGGATCCGACGCCGAAGCGTGTCTCCGCGGAGATGGCCTTTCTGAGCCGGTCCGTTCCCCGGTCCTGGCGCAGCGTGTCCAGGGGCATGTCCAGGACGGTCAGCTTCATCCGGCAGGCGATGTCGACGCCCACGGCGTAGGGAATGACCGCGTTGTCCGTGGCCAGCACGCCGCCGATGGGCAGGCCGTAACCCACGTGGGCGTCCGGCATCAGCGCGCCGGCCAGGGCCACGGGCAGAGAACAGGCCCGTTCCATCTGCTGGACCGACTGCGCGTCCAGGTCCCGCCCCCACTGCCGATAGGGTGTTTTTTTGGGCACTTGCCGCGTTCCTGGATAAGGGTCCGCAGTCCATACCGCGCGCATTGCGCGGCGGATCAGAAACCGGCGATCTGGCGGCCGCCGAAGGTCAACCGGTACATGAGCCGTTCATAGCGCGTATCGTCGAAGGGCGTCGGGGCATGCAGCGTACACCGGTTGTCCCAGACCACCAGATCACCCGGGCGCCATCGGTGCATGTAGGTATATTCATCCCGTATCGCATGGTCCTGCAGGCCGTTCAGCAGCGCGTCGCCCTCCGACTTCTCCAGGCCCTCGACGGACTCGATGTGGCATAGGGGGAGATAGAGCGATTTCCGATTAGTCTCCGGGTGCCGGGCGACCAGGGGCCGGACGATCGGCGGAAACTGCTCGATGAGCGCCTTGCTGAGCGGTGGCCGGTGCCGGTTTTTCTTCCTGAGCAGTTCGTTGAGATGATGGTAGGAATGGACGGTCCGGATGGAGTCGATGCGTGCCTTGACGTCGTCCGGCAGGCCCTCGTAGGCCGCGGTCATCCCCGCGAAGCCCGTCTCCCCGCCCTCGGGAGGCGTGCGTACGCAGAACAGGCAGGAACCGGCCGGCTGGGGATGGCGGAATGAATCGTCCATGTGCCACAGAAACGGCGGCGGGTCCGCCTGGATGAAAAGAGCGGTGTGCATGCCGTCCTTCCTGGCATTGCCGATCCGCAGTATGTCGGGATAATGCGGCACCAGGAAAGACGGATCGTATTTCTCATTTCCTTCCGGCGTCCCGAACCGGCTCACGAACTCCAGGAGATCGGCGGGTTCGATATGGCCCTGATCACGGATGAGGATCAATCCACCCGCCTCGTGAAACGCGTCCATGGCCTCGTTGACCATGGTTTCATCGAGCCGTGCGAGATCCAGGCCTTCGAGTTCGGCCCCGAAACCGGACCGGGTAATCGGGCTGTATTTGGTTCTTGTGGTCATGCTGGATACCCACTCCGATTCGCTCAGGTGGCTGGAAGGGCCGCTCCGCTCAATCTGGAAGGGCCGGTCCGCTCAGCTGGAAGGGCCGGTCCGCTCAGCGCAGTTTCCCGCGGCCGAGTATGGGCCAGACGGTCTCGACGACCCCGTTGCGGATTCCGTAGAGGTGGTCGTGAAGGAACAGGGTGACGTCGGTGTAGGCCACCATGAGGTCGAGTTTGTCGCCGACGGCGATCTCGTGATTGGGACTGTTGAAGGTCACGGTGCCGTGTTCCGCCGACATGCGCACGCTCTTCACGTCCTTGATACCCACCGGCATGGGCATGCCGAACCACGCGGGCACCGTCTTGAACCCGGCGTCCACGATAAGCCGGTCCGGTTCGGGGCGGCTGGTGACCGAAACGTGCACGTAGATCGCCGGGTCGGTCCGAACCCCCCAGAGGGAATACATCACGTCGTTGAAGATCGCGCCGCCCGCCTGGATCTCGGTGATCCCTTCCAGGTCGGGTGTTACCGACAGGGTGCCGCTTCCTCCGCCGCTCACGATGTCGCAGGGCAGTCGCGCGGACCGGCACCGTTCCGCGGAATCCACAAGGTCTCCCACGGCCCGCCTGATCTCCCCGTGTTTCCAGTCGGAGTCTTCCTCCACGCAGGCATGTCCCTCCCAGGCCATGACGCCCCGGAACCGCAGGCCGGGGGTCTCGTGGACCTTGCGGGCGAGTTCAACGACCGCGTCACCGGGCCGGACTCCGGCCCGTTCCATGCCCGTGTTCAGTTCGATAAGCACGCCGACTTCGACGCCGGTTTCGACCGCGGTGCGACCCAGGTCCGTCAGCGTGGCGTCGCTGTCGACGGCGACTTTCACGTCCGCCTGCCTGCAGAGATGGGCCAACCGGGTGTACTTCGGCGGACCCACACCTGGTTGGCGATCAGGATGTCCTCGACGCCCCCCGCGACCATGACTTCGGCCTCGCCGAGCTTGGCGCAGGTGACCCCGATCGCGCCGGCCTTCAACAACCTGTTGGCAATCGCCGGGATCTTGACGCCCTTGATGTGCGGACGCCAGTCCACGCCGGCCTCTTTCAATCGATTCCCCACGGTTCGGATATTGCTTTCGAGGCGATCAAGGTCAACCCACAGCACCGGGGTATCCAGATCCTCCTTGCGTATTCCGATCTCGTCCAAAGTGCGTTCCTCTCTTGTGGCCTTACCCGACCTGGGCGTCGATCAATCTTAAAGTCGACGGCGGTCTCCGACGGAAACGGAAATGTCTCAATACAAATTACTCGAGATTTTCAAAGCTATGCAGACTGTATATTGTGTGTCATATCGGTAATGCCCGTCAAGGACGTTAAGGGTGTCTCGGCCGATGGCGGTTATCCATCTTTCTCCGCTATTCAAACCCACGGCTCAACCCCGGTACCGCGCGTCCTTGAACGGTGATACCAGGGGTTCGTCCGGACAGTGCAGCCTGCCCTTCACCACCCATCCGCAGTCCCGCGCCTCGAGTTCCGCCACGAGAAGGCCTTGCCACGCTTCGATCTCGTCTCTGCAGGCTGGATCGTCCACCAGGTTCCGGCACTCGCCGGGATCCGCGTCCAGGTCGAAGAACTGTTTCCGGCCAATGCGCGGCAGCCAGACGAACTTCCGATGGCCGTCCGTCACGTACTGCATTTCCTGTTCGGGTGAATAGCACCAGCAGTGCTCGCCGTGAATGTGGGTTCTCCAGCCATCCGCGTTACCCCGGATCAATGGAAGCAGGCTGTGCCCGGTCACGGTGGGCGGCCTGTCCACGCCGGCCGCGTCCAGGATCGTCGGCATGATGTCGCGAAGTTCGGCCACGCCATCGGCGACGGGTGAGGTCACTTCCTCGCTCCACCCGGCCGGCGGGCAGACGATCAGCGGGATCCTCGCGCTGCCCTCGTAAGCGTAGGTCTTGCGCCAGAGGTGGTGATCTCCGACCATGTCGCCGTGGTCGGACGTGAAGACGACCCAGGTGTTGGACCAGGCCTCCGGCTCGTATCGTTCCATCCAGTTCTTGAGACGCCCGATCTGCGTGTCGATGAACGAGATCTCTCCGTAATAACCGGACCTGCCGCGGTGTATGCGGTGATCCGACTGCCTGCCCCGCCACGCGTTCACGTCCGTGGCGTCGAAGGGCACGTCGTGCATGTCCGCCCAGTCGCCGATGAACGGCGGCGGNGTCTCCCGGTCGTGGTACAGGTCGAAGTACCAGCCCGGGGGGACGTACGGCGAATGGGGACGGGCGAAGCTCACGTTGAGGAAGAAGGGCCTCGATCGGTCCCGCTGCGAGATGTAATGGATCGCCCGGCTCATGGTCCATGCGGTCGGATGGAGGTATTCCTCCGTGTGCCAGGGGCGTCCGATCCACGAATTCCAGTTGACCCCGTGATCGTCCGGGGTGATGTCCCGCTTTTTCTCCCGGTCGAACCACTTGCGGTATTCGTCCCGCAGGCCCTGGGCGAACATCCGGCCGGATTCATCCAGCTCCACAGACTGAAAACCCATGTCCGCACGTTGCGGCGAGAAGTGGCCCTTGCCCACCAGGTGGGTCGCATACCCGGCATTTGCCAGCGTGCCGGCCAGGGTATGAGGGAAGTCGTTGGGTATGGGTCCCTGTCCCCGCCCCATGCCGAGGACGCCCGTGTGCCACTGGTCCATGCCGGTCATCACGGTCGACCGGGCGGGTATGCAGGATGGCACCGCGGTGTAGGCGTGGGGGAACCGCGTGCCCCGGGCGGCCAGGTGATCCAGGTTCGGGGTTTCCACCACGGGATGCCCGTCGCAACCCAGACAGTCGCCGCGCATCTGGTCCGCCATGATGAATATGACATTGGGACGGGACACGGAAGTTCGCTCCTGGTTCAATGTAACATTACAACGGAGACTTCGGGGCCGGGCTTCATAACTTATACTCCTTCCGTCTTCTGTCAAGAATCGCCGTGTCCGCGCGATGGCCGGTGCGCGCGCGGTTAAACCCTTAAACCGCTTGACATTGGGCCTATCTCTTTCACATTTCACTGATGACCTGAAAACGGAAGTCCGGACAGGATGACCCTGTACAAGGAGGCATACGCCCTATGGCTGCGCGTGAAAAACCCATTTCCGACGAAGAGCGGGCTTTCTGGGCGGATATACGCCGTCAGTTCTACCTCGAGGACGGCGTGACTTTCCTCCAGGGCGGTTCGGTAGGTCCTTCCGCGAAGCCCGTGATCGAGCAGGTGATCGATTGGTTGCGCCAGGTGGAGGCGAATCCGCTTTACAACCAGCGTGACCGGGTCATGGGGTCTCGGGTCGAGGCGGCCCGCGAGAAAGCAGCGCGTTTCACCGGTGCTTCGGCCAAAAACGTGGCCCTGGTGCTCAACACCACGATGGGCATGAATGTACCCGCCCGCGGACTGCCCCTGCAGCCCGGCGGCGAGGTGCTGATGAGTGACCAGGAATACCCCTCGGTCCAGCGCATGTGGGAGCACATGGCCAGGACGCAGCACGTCCTGATCCGGAAGGTCCCGCTGCCCACGCCGCCCGATTCACCGCAAGAGATCGTGGACGCCTTCGCCGCCCATGTCACGGCGCGGACCCAGGTCATGGTCTTCTCCCACGTCTATTGCACCACCGGCCTTGTTGCGCCGGTCCGCGAGCTGACCGCCCTGGCCCATGACCGCGGCGCGGTCGCGGTGGTGGACGGCGCGCACGCGGTCGGGATGGTTCCGGTCGACATCGAAGCCTGGGGATGCGATTTCTACGCGAGCAGCACGCACAAGTGGCTGCTCGCGCCCAAGGGCACGGGAATCGTATACGTGGCCGATCCTTACCTGAGTTCGCTACCGGCGCCGATCCTGGGATACAATACGGCGCCGTTCAGCCACGCGAGACGGTTCGACGTGACAGGGACCCACGATACGACCCATTTCGCCGGACTGGGTGCGGCCATCGATTACCAGCAGGACATCGGATGGGAAGACCGGATTCGGCCCTACTGCCTGGACCTGGCCCGGTACCTGCGCGAACTGGTCGAGGAGGAGATCGAGGGCGCTCGCATGGCCGTGCCGCCTGGGCCAGAGATGTCGGGATTTCTGACCTCCTTCACCATAGACGGGTGCAGCCTCCANCGCATCGTGCAAATCATGTGGGAGGAGTACCGCATNCAGATCGCCGCTACCCGTGCGGGCGATCTACCCGTCTTCCGGATTTCCACCCATTTCTACGACAGTTACGAGGATATCGACCGGTTCATCGATGCGTTGAAGACCGTGCTTGCCACCCGGCGCGACGAAGTCTTCGAAGATCGGGAATAGCTTGGCAATTCGGCACGCGAAGCGAAACGCTCCTCGAGAGCGGCCCGTGGAGAACGCGCAGTCCAAGTCCCTGCCGGCCCGCCGGCCGCGCGCTAGGTCCCGATCACATGTTCAGACTCGAATTCGACCGCGGGACCATCCTGGTGCATGGCGACAGAGCCACGGTGGCCGAGTTGAAGCTTCCGGGCTGCGCNTTTGACCGCCGGGTGTCGCTTTACCGNGCTCCGGCNCGGCATTACCGCGAGATCATAACGCGGCTGGCCGACCGGGGATTGCCTTACCGGGACGACGCCCGGTCCTACGGGAAACTGGAACTGTCCTTTCAGTCGGACCGGTCTCCCTTCCCCTATCAGCAGGAGGCGGTGGACGCCTGGTGGCAGGCGGGCGGCCGCGGCGTGGTCGTGCTGCCGACCGGGGCGGGAAAGACCTTCGTCGCCCTGATGGCGATGGCGCGGGTCCAGCGCGGCACGCTGGTAATCGTCCCTACCATCGACCTGATGCAGCAGTGGTACGGCGTGATCTCCAGCCAGTTCGATATCGAAGTGGGACTGATCGGCGGTGGCTACTACGACGTCGCGCCGGTCGCCGTGTCCACCTACGATTCCGCGTACCTGCACATGGAACGGTTCGGCCACCGGTTCGGGCTGGTGATCTTTGATGAATGCCACCACCTGCCGGGACCNTCCTACCTGATGACGGCCGACCTGTCGCTGGCGCCTTACCGGCTCGGGCTGACGGCCACGCTCGAGCGGGAGGACGGCGCAGAACACCAGTTGAAGGACGCGATCGGAGAGACCGTCTACCGCCAGGAGATCCGCGCGCTGAGCGGGGAATACCTGTCCGGTTACGAAACGATAAAGATCAGTGTCCGCCTTTCTCCGGAAGAACGCGCGGAGTACCAGGAGGAAAGGAATGCCTACCGAGCGTTCCTGGACAGGCACCGGATCTCGCTCTCCGGGCCCAATGGATGGGTCCGTTTCCTGGCGGCGACGTCCCGCAGCGAAGAGGGCCGCCGGGCATTCACGGCCTACCGTACCCAGAAGGCCATCGCCCAGGGCTCACAGGCGAAGCTGCGCGTGCTGGAAAGATTGATCCGGCAGCACCGCCGCGACCGCATGCTCGTCTTCACCAGCGACAATGAAACGGTNTACCGCATATCGCGCCGGTTTCTCATTCCAGCCATCACGCACCAGACCAAGGTGAAGGAGCGCCAGGAATTGCTGGCGGCGTTCAACGCCGGTGAATACCCCTTCCTGGTCACCTCCCGCGTACTGAACGAAGGGGTCGATGTCCCCGANGCCAACGTGGCCGTGGTGCTGTCCGGTTCCGGCAGCGTAAGGGAACATGTACAGCGTCTCGGCCGCATTCTCCGGCGTGTCGAGGGGAAGCACGCGATCCTGTACGAACTCGTGGCGGAGCAGACGGGCGAGGAATACGCGAGCTCGCGGCGAAGGCAGCACAGCGCCTACCGGAAAGCCCCGGAAGGGAGGTAAGGCATGCTGACGGGCGATCTCCTCCGCGTCCGATTTCGCAAGGGCCGGATCCATCTTCCCTATATCGACGATCAGGATCCCGATCACCTCGGGATCGCCGAAACGCTGATCCGGATTTACGAAAACCACGAGGGCGGAACCCGCCAGGAACTGGATGAAGAGCTGGCGGATACGACCGGCAGCGGGACGGAATTCCTGTTTCACCGCGGACTGGCCAAGTTGCTGCGGGACCGCTGTACGTTCGAGTCGGCGTCACCCGTCGACCCTGCGGATCTTCGGAGGCGGATCTTCGCGGCCGCGGCCGCGGCGTACAGGAACACGGACCAGGTCCGCATCGACCGGGAGGCCATTCTGGCCGGGGCGGGTGCGCCGGACGCCCTGGATGTCACGCAGGTGGAAGGGACTTTCTACGCCGACCTGAAGGAAGCCGAGCGGCTCGAGTCATTCAAGCCCTGTACGCCCGGATGGCTCTTGAGCAGGTACAACGTCGCCCTGGCCCAGGCCGCCCTGCTGCGGGCTTCCGGAATGGATATGCNCGTGGAAGGAGAGAGTCCGGCCCGTTANCGTGAACTCTTCCGCAAGATGAAGTTCTTCCGCNTGCTCCACGAAATCCGGCAGACCGGTCCAGGGAAATACCACGTTCACGTCGACGGTCCCATGTCGCTCTTCANGTCTTCCCAGCGCTACGGACTGCAGATCGCCCAGTTTCTTCCTTCCGTGCTGCACTGCAAAAACTGGCAAATCGCGGCTTCTATTGTCTGGGGCGCCGCGCGCCGTGAAGGGGTATTGAAATTGACGCCTGAAACGGGGTTGAAACCGGTAGGCGCTTCCACGGGACAGTGGATACCCGAAGAGGTGGCCTGGCTCGAAGATCGCTTTAACCGGCTGAAAACGGACTGGCGCATTTCAGCCGGGACGGACGTCATCGACCTGGGCGGCCAGGGTGTACTGGCTCCCGAGTATGTCCTCACCCATCCACCCACGGGTATGAGCGTATATCTGGAATTCCTCGGATACTGGCGCTCCGAGGGTGTGAGAACGCGCCTGGAACTGCTGGGCAGATACGGCCCCCCGAACATGATCCTGGCTATTTCCGCGGAACTGGGCGTGGATGAAGAAGCATCGACGGATGTTCCCGGCGAGGTCTATGCNTACCGGCGGACACCCGTCGCCCGCGACATCCTGAAAATCCTGGAAAACATGGTTAAGACCCATCCTGGCGCATCGGCGGGGACCCTGGATTTGTTCGACCCCTAGGCGGGCATAAATGGGTTGATTTGTCCGTCCGGCGCGTTTAAGGTTATGGCCATGTCGTCCCATCCCTCCATTTCCGTTTCGTCACCCTGGATTACCCGTGGTTTCGAGGCGTTCCGCCAGGGAACCTTCGGCAATGGCGGCCAGAATCTCTACGTGTCCCGTGCTGGTGTCCTGCAGCGCATACACCAGTTCGACCTGGACCGCGACGGCCACGTCGACCTCNTCTTCTGCAACAGCCAGAACCACGGTGAAAAGCCTCCNGTAACCGTATACCATGACGTACTCGGCCAGGCCGATTCCCGGTCCCTTCCATCCGACGGCGGAAGAACCGGAGTCGTCGCCGATCTGAACGGGGACGGATACGACGACCTGGTCGTCGGCATGTTCTACAACGGGATCCGGCGGGACCTCAACGCGTATCTGTACTACGGCGGTCCGGACGGGTTCGGCGAGCGGCGCGTGCAGTACCTGCCTGTTCCTTATTGTACTTCGGTTGCCGCCGGGGATTTAGACGGGGACGGGCTGCCGGACTTGGCCTTCGTTTCCGACGGCGGCGTGCGGCTTTTCCTCCAGACTTCGTTGGGATTCGAGCCTAAAAGATACCGGGATCTCGACATGGCGGCCAACCAGGTCGCGTCCGACGACCTGGACGGCGATGGTTACGCGGACCTGGTCGTACGTGCGGCGGAGGGATTGGTCAGTGTATACTGGGGTGGTCCGGACGGGATAGACCCGGACAGATCGTCTCAGATACCCATCGATGCCGACCCGTCGGAAGAACCGGATTCAGTCCATGGCGGGAATACCGAGGACGGATATCCCGAGGACGTCGATCCCGCCGTTCCACTGGTGTCCGTCGTCAGAATCCACGGCACACCCCACGTATTCGTCGCCCGAGCCGCTGCGGCATGCCTGGCGCCATTCGAAAACGGCCGGGAACCCGGCCCACCGGTACGCCTGTCCTGCCGCAATGCGCTCGCCGTTGCCGCGGGCGACCTGGACGGCGACGGTCGGACCGACCTGGTCGTGGCCTGCCGGGACCGGCACAACGGGGCGGAGTGCTCGTGGGTGTACCGCGGATCGGAGGACGGGTTCAGCGACGCGCACCGCACACCGATTCCGAGTCTATTCGCCTGTGACGCGGCCCTGGACGACCTGGACGGGGACGGTCGGGATGAAATCGTTATCTGCCAGACCCACACGCCGGAAAGCTATACGTCGGAATCCCGCGTTTACCGCTGGACGGGGGAGGGATTGTCGGCGCCACGGGTCCTGGAGACCCACGACGCCCGGCGGGTACTGATGGCGCGAGCCCCGGACGATCCCATACCGCGGGCCGTCTTCATCAACCAGTTCAGCAGGAACCTCATGGGGGACATCCCCGTATACATCTATCACGGCGGTCCGGACGGGTTCAAGCCGGAGCGCCGCCAGGAAGTCGCGGGCTGGGGCGCGGTCGAAGCCCTCCGCTGCGACGTGAACGACGACGGGCTGCCGGACCTGATCCTGGCCAACGCGTCTGAGAACTCGGTGCGGCAGGATCCCGGATCCTACGTGTACTACAATCGAGCGGGTACTTTCGGGAGCGGACCCGACCTGCGCCTGCCCACCGTCCGCGCCCACGGGGTGTGTTGTGCGGATCTTGACCGGGACGGGTATCTCGATCTCGTCTTCTGTGGATTCGATAATCCGGACATCGTGATCTTCTACGGGAGCCGCGACGGGTTCGACACAGACAACACCGAGCGAATCCGGCTCGAATACGAGGGCGTCGTCTACAAGGACCCACGCTGGATATTCCTTGTAGACCTGAATGGCGACGGATGGCTCGACCTGGTCGTGCCGCAGATCGCGGACGATTACAGTTTCATCCTCTGGGGTGGACGGGAAGGGTTCAGCATGGACCGCTGCCAGGTCCTGTCCGTCTGGCACGGCGCGTGCGCCCGGGCGGCGGACCTCAGCGGGAACGGGTACCTCGACCTGGTCATCGGCGGCCACGAACCTTCCCACGGAGCACCCCACGATTCCTTCGTGCACATCTACTGGAACGGTCCGGACGGCCTGCGCGAGGACCGTCGCACCCTGTTGCCCGGCAACGCGGTAAACGCCATGTCGATCATGGATTTCAACGGGGACGGGCTGCTCGATCTCTTCATCTGCTCCTACCACGACAACCGGGTGCGGGACATCGATTCCTACATTTACTGGAACCGGCCCGATCGCGGTTTTTCGGCCGACGATCGCACCCGGCTGTTCACCCATTCCGCATCGGGATGCGTGGCCGCC
>JGIcombinedJ30088_10003406_pt1 | contig 14716 bp, 12 predicted proteins | sample PinacodermPK_FD_30088 | JGI IMG/M metagenome (IMG submission 30088)
ATCACCTGCTCCGGCGTATGTCTCTTCTTCGCCATCTTTCCCCCCTTTCTACGGCCCAATACTAACATTATACCTGGACCAGTTCTTGGGGGGCAGGTCACGAGGTTATCGCCTGTCCAAATGGTCTGGTTTTTCCAATTAAGTGTGTTGGCAGAGGAAGGTTGCGCCCGCTGCATCATTGAGTCTCCCTGTGTGTAAATCTAAATAAGCGAATAAATTACACCCCTCATTTTACCATATCTGTATTTTTTCCAGAATGCACAGAGCAGTACCTAGGCACGGGCTTCGGGTCTGAGTCGAGAGTCATACCTGGCGGGTACTGCACGACACGCTTGGCGTTACATTTCCTGCAACGCTCGTATTCGATGAACCCGTTCGTGAAATCGCGATTCGTATACGTTATCTCCCAATCGTGTCTACGATGGGCGTCTTGATCTTCCATGTTACACCTTCCGAGAAATGAGAGTTTTCTGTTGCTTGGCATTTCTTGCCAGAAGTGCTAGGCTTTCTGTAACCACAGCGATGTATCTGACTACAAGTGAAGACTCGATGAGTGGGCGCATTGCGCCCCCTTGTTGGTAGTCAGATAAATGTGTCGCTGTGGTGGCAACCATTCATCAGTTTCCACCAAGGGGGCACCCCCATGTCACAATCAGAAGAGCAGCCAAGTGTAAGCGATCAGATATTCGGGATGAACGCAACAATGGTTGGGAGATTTGACGCCCTAGATAAACGATTGGACGAATTGGAAAGAACTTTGACTGATGATGCTCTTGCTCTATCTGGCGAACATGAGGCTCTGATTGCGAAAATTCGAGAGCAGTTGTTGCATAAAGGTAGCATTGGCAGTGGGGTTGACCACATTTATGCGCTCGTCTGGGAAATGGTGAATAAAATGAAATTGGACCCACACGCCATCGTCGAAGAAATGAACGAGAGTATGAAAGGCGTAGATGACTGAACAAAATGGACAAGCGTACCACAGTTGTGGTACGCTTGTCCTTGAAGGCCCCCATAGCTCAATTTGGTAGAGCAACCGCCTAGTCACGTGGTAAGATGCAGGTTCGAATCCTGTTGGGGGGCCTTCTTCCCCTTCTCTTTCCCTTTCTGATCTTTTGGCCTGATCTCAAGGGCTTTCCTAACGCCCCTCTCCAGTGCCCTCATGTCGATTCTGCGTGGGTTTGGTTCAGGCGTCTCCTCCTCCTTCTTCTCTTCTTCTGACATAGAATCCCCTCCATGTTGAGTGTTTATGCCATTATACATCCAGTTTAATCTGCTATCAACTCGTCGTAAGTGATATGGCGGTCAAATGCACCCCGTATGAGCAGTTCCATACGCTCCATGATTGGCACCTCATCCCCGCCTGCGTTCAACCTGAATACGAACTCGTTGATATACCGCTCAAGATGCTTCTTGCTCATGTAGTGATACACACCCTTATAGGCTCGCTTGACGACAGCCCAAATGCTCTCGATGCGATTCGTGGTTGTGTCTCCGTCCGCAAACTGCCAGCCTGTATGATTCACCGAGTGGTGGTTGTACCACTTGCCTAGCCTGTTGTAGCCCTTGTGATCGTCCGTATGGACAGTCGATCCCTCTTCGACGTTTGCCAACACGTTCTCGGTCAGCGTGTCGATCCCTACGTTTTCTATCGGATACGCAATCAACCTGCCCGTCTCGCGCTCCCGCAACCCCAACACCGGAACCTTGCCTCCGTATGGGCCAGGCGGTAGCGTCTTCTTCTTGGCGTAGTGCATCCGGTTTTTCCGACCACCGATCCAGGTTTCGTCGATCTCAACTTCACCCTTGAGCGGGGCAACCTCCACGTCGCACCCTTCACGTAGTCTGTGCAGCATGAACCATGCTGATTTCTGCGTAATGCCCACCTCCTTTGCCAACTGAATGCTACTGATCCCCTTGCGTGATGTTTCCAACATATAGATCGCGTACAGCCACTTATTGAGCGGGATATGCGACCGTTGAAACACGGTTCGGGTCCGCACTGTGAACCTGACCCGACACCATCTGCAATAGTAATAGCCCTTGCGCTTGAGCTTGGTCACCCGTTTGCGTTTGGGCACCCGCTTGCGTTTCGTCACCCCCTCGCTGTCACAGTGCGGGCAGCACACGCTATCCCCCCACCTGATTTTCTCGATGTACTCCCGCGCACTGTCCTCGTCCGGGAACATCTGAAAGAAATCGAAAACACTGATGACGCCTTCCTTCTCAATTCTCGCTGGCATGGGACACCTCCCTTGAAATGAAAAAGCCACCGCGTTTGCGGTGGCCCCCAATAGAACCTGCGTCGATCCAGATTTTCGCCAGTGTAGCACAAGTGATCGAATTTGTCAAATCACAGCAAACTGGGCCATCGCTTCTACTGATTTTGGCAAGTTATAAAAACGATCTGCCAGCCCGCCAAAAATCTGGAAGAAGGCACCCCACCAATTGGACAAGTCTACCAATTGGTGGTAGACTTATGTATGGCTGGCCTCTAGTTCCAACACAAATGGAGATAGGCGATGAATGAGGCGCAATACAAGAATATAGCGGATGCAATAATTGAAGCCTTTCTTGCACCGCCAACTTATGAAGAGGCGCACCCCGAAGGTCACCCCGATGAATACCAAGTACATAGATGGGACCTCGAAAAAAACATCAAGACGATTTCCGATCAAGATAATTTGCTCGGAGAGACATTGCGAGCATTGTTGCAGGAAATAGATATAGTTGACCAAATCCATAAGAATCCCGATGAACAACTAAAACATTCAGATACGAAAAGCGAAGATACTTTCCTAAGACCAAGTGCTGCCATTCAGACCATCGAGCATCATCTTGAGCAAGATTGGAACAGGCTAGAACGCACCATGGTCAATCCCTTGAATGGTCGTTTGCTGCCTTCTGATCAACCGCAGAGCGGTGATTTTTGGCAAAGCTTACGCTAACATTTCTGCCCCGATTTTGTGAACTTGTTGGAGTAGGGTTCCTATTCGTGGCAGGGTGAAAGTCTACATGTAACCCAACCACGAAAGGGTAACCCCATGTCTGAATCGAACGCTGAACTTTCTCCTATCTATTGGATCAGTCTCGATGAAGCAGAATCTGCGTCAGGAGTAATGGTGTCGTTTCAGGTTGAAGATTTGACTGATAGGCCAGAATCCGTCTCAATAGCAGTTTTGATTCTCCATCAAGATCAACAAGGTCGAGGGTATGACGAGCTAGTTCACCAAGCTCGCCAGGTGCTATCTGCTCGACTAACCGCTCTTTCCGATTTGTTAACCACTCAAGTCTCTCGCTCTCATTCGTAACCGTAGTCATGTTGGACCTCCTAGCCCAATAGGAAAAGCCTACCGCGACGGTAGGCTTTTGATTTAACTTTCTATTCATTACTACGTGCTCTTTCTTTCGATCACCCCTTTCCAATAATACAAACTGTATTTCCAGTAATGTTAGCTATATTATTACTGGCGAAGCCTCGAATCTTGTGAAGTTAAGCGTATAATTCCCAAGAATTTTGGGAAGTTAAGCGTATAAACCCCACTGGATTTGGCAAGTTATAAGAACCGCCTGCCAGCCCGCCAAAAATCTGGATATTGCACCCCCAATTGGACAATCTTTGCAAATCTTGGTAGCCTTGTTTATGGGCTGGCCTCTACTGTCACGTAACCTCCGTATTGTCTCATTGGCCTAGAATATGACCGCTACCGAGTGGCTGAATACTCTGTCTCCTATTATAGTCCTGTCGCTATTGGGATACTCTGCCTTTTGGGTGGGGTTCAACGGTGGTGATGTTATCGTGAAAGTTAAGCGTAGTAGACACAAATGCAAAAATTGTCATTTCTTAATGAAGATTTCCCCACATTTGCCCTTAACGAGTTGGAATGAGAAAGACCGCGAAGAAGGATTCCCACGCAGCAGAATTCCCCCCAATAAACTCGAACATGATGGGTGGAGAGGGTATGAAAGTTACGATATGACTATCGGGTGTCACAAGAGAATTTGGACTCAAACGCACAACGAATTGAGTGATGCGGATTCCTCGTATTACAAGGAAATATTACGGAAAACAGTATCTCGCAACAGAGGGGAATCTTGTTTCTTTGTACCTTTCTATGAAGGGATGCCTATGGAAAATGCAGAACAATTATTTTCGGTCAAGAGCGAAAACAGACGGACTAACAAAAGGATCATTTGGGCACAGATTGGTTCAGGGCTGGCACTTGCAACCTCCATAGTGTCCGTCTACCTGCAATTCAGATAGCCAACTGCGAATATGGCAGCGCCACCCAGATGCTATGTACTTCCCATGCCTTTTGTGTCCTAGTAGATCAGGGTGAACGCGAAGTATATCCTCTCAAGCGTTTTTTGAGACTGGCTTCACCCAGGGACGCCTGCCTGAATCCACCGCGCGCATGATGATCCCTTACTTCCCCAAACGTTCACCCTGATCTACTAGGACACAACCCCACTTCGTCTACGCACTCACTGCGTCCCTACAAACCAAATACTATAGTATTTCGCATAAAGCCCCCCCCTTCGCATTTCTGGGCACTCAAGTATGTAGTTCCCATTATTCTGCCCCGCCCGAAACAGCTCGACCGTCTCAATCGCCAATTCAGGGCAAGCGGCCGCAATACTTTCCCGATACCCTAACAGCTTCTCCGTCATCATCCCCCCACAACTCCGTGTATGCGCCTCTGCCGTTCGCACTTCACTAAAAACTAGAAACCGAAAACTAAAAACTGACTACGAAAAACTGACTACAAAGAACTGCCGTCCACCAACATCCGCCGCAACGCCTCCACCCCCGTCACCGGCAGCCTGCAAGCATAATTCTCACAAACATAAGCCGCCGGCTCACCATCCACCAGCCCGCGCCCTTCCAACAGCGGCAACGGATTCTCGCTGTCCGGTTCCCTCAACGCCACCACCGTATGCGGCAAATAATGGCGCCGCACCTCCTCCAGCAGCGCCTGCGTGCGCGCATCCTCCAGCGAGCCCACCACCGCCACCTCCTGGCTTGGGGTGAGCAAATCATCCAGCGCGCTCAGCATCCGTCCAAAGCCCGTCGGCTGCTGCGCCATCGCCGCCCCCATAATCTCGAAAATGCGCGCCGCCTCGCCGCGATACGCCTCGTTGCCCGTCAGCTTCGCCAGCCGCAACAGCAGTTCCGCCGCCATCGAATTTCCGCTCGGAATCGCATTGTCAATGAAATCCTTGCGCCGTACCACCAGCTGTTCATGGGCCATGCCCGTCTGGTAAAATCCCCCGCGCACCTCATCGCTGAACTCCGACTGCATGACCTTTGTCAACCGCACCGCCTCCGCCAGCCAGCGCAGCTCAAACGTGGCTTCGTATAGCGCCACCAGCCCGCGCGCAAACGCCGCGTAATCCTCCAGATAAGCATTAAAACGCGCCCGGCCGTCCTTGTAGCTGCGGAACAGAAAGCCATTCTCCTGGCTCATCTCCGCCAGCACAAAATCTGCCGCCTTTCGGGCCGCCTCCAAAGAATCCGCCCGGCCGAGCACAACCCCCACCTCCGCCAGCGCATGGATCATCAGCCCGTTCCATTCCGTCAGCACCTTATCATCCCGCTCCGGCTTCACCCGCTCTTCCCGCACCGCGAACAGCTCCTGCCGCGCCGCCGCCAGCCGCGCCGTAATCGCATCCGCCCCCGCGCCCGCCTCCTGCGCGACCTCCGCCACCGTGCGCTTGAGGTTCAGAATCGTGTTGCCTTCGAAATTGCCTCCCGGCGTCACACCATACGTCCGTCCCAGCAGGTCCGCCTCTTCCTCGCCCAGAACCGCCTCGATCTCCTCCGCCGTCCACACAAAGAACTTGCCCTCCTCGCCCTCACTGTCCGCGTCCTGCGCGCTGTAAAAGCCCCCTTCCGGCGAAGTCATCTCCCGCAGCACATAATCCACCGTCTCGTCAACCACCTGGCGGTGCTCCGGCCTTCCATTAATCTGCCACGCGTGCAGATACGCCCGCAGCAGCTGCCCGTTGTCGTACAGCATCTTCTCGAAATGGGGCACCAGCCAGATACGGTCAACACTGTAGCGATGGAACCCCCCGCCCAGATGATCATAGATTCCGCCCGCCGCCATCTGTTCCAGCGTATGTTCGGCGATGTGCAGCACATCCGCGTCCCCGCCGCGCCGGTACTGGCTCATCGCAAACTCCAGCGTCATCGGCTGCGGAAACTTGGGCTGGTCTCCAAAACCGCCGTACTGCTCATCGAAGTTCTGCAGTAGGTTGGCGCTGGCCTGATCGAGAATCCCTGTGCCAAGCGCCCCGCCGCTGGCAGACAGACTGCCCGTGCGCCCGATCGCGTCCGTCAAGCGCTGCGCCTGTTCTTCGAGATCGTCCCGCTTATTCTTGTAGGCGTCCGCAACCGCCAGCAGCACCTGCGCAAACGAGGGCATCCCGTACCGCGGCTGCGGCGGAAAATACGTCCCCCCGTAAAAAGGCTGACCCGCCGGCGTCAGAAAAACGCTCATCGGCCAGCCGCCGCTTCCCGTCATCGCCTGCACCGCCTCCATATAAATCGAGTCCAGGTCCGGCCGCTCCTCCCGGTCCACCTTGATGTTCACGAAATTCGCATTCATCAACGCCGCCGTATCCTCGTTCTCAAAGCTCTCCCGCTCCATCACATGGCACCAATGGCACGCGCTGTAGCCAATACTCAAGAAAATCGGCCTGTCATCCCCCTGTGCAATCCCCAGCGCCTCCTCCCCCCACGGATACCAGTCCACCGGATTGTGGGCATGCTGCAAAAGATACGGCGATGTTTCATGCGCCAGCTGGTTGCTATGAGTCGGCGTTTCTGAACTGGTCATGATAGGCCCCCTGACGCGTCTGCGTCGCTGCATTCAAATGGGTTTGACAATCCTTCTCGCCCCAATCTGGAACTCTTCCGCCCCCCGACTTAGGACTGTCGGTCGCATTTTTATATGGGCGGTCGGGCCTTCGGCCCTCCCTTGTGCAGGGGCTGCGCCCCCGCAACGCCCCCCTACAAAACCATCGCTCACCGACCATGTGTGCTCATTCCAGCCGTGCGGCTCCAGCACGCTGGCGGTCATCAACCAAATACCTACCGCGAAAGCCTGATCGGTGTCAGCGAAGAAGAACCGGTCAAAAGAGACAAGAGTTGGTCATAGAAGGCACTTCAAATCGCGTAGGCGGCATCATAGCCCTACTCCAGCCATCCCGAAAATCCTCAAAACCCGCAAATCCTGATTCAGACAGCGCAAAGCGCCCCTTCTCAAAACCCTCCCTGCCTCCGCCGCACCAGCCCCCGTCCACTATCCACCGCAATTCTCGCGCCCCCGTCAACAAAAACAGAAACTCTCCGCGCCCCTTAGCGGCCCATCGTGGAAAAAAGAAACTGCAGTTGCCCTTGACCTTCTGCACTTCGCAGTTCTGCAGTTGCCCTTGACCTTCTTCGCGCCCCTTCGCGGCCCTTCGTGGATCAAAGGTGTTAAGCAGTTCTCCGTGGTCCTCCGTGTCCTCCGTGGACGATAAAGGTGTTAAGAAGTTCTTCGCGCCCCTTAGCGGCCCTTCGCGGATCAAAAGGTGTTAAGAAGTTCTTCGCGCCCCTTAGCGNCCCTTCGCGGATCAAAAGGTGTTAAGNAGTTCTCCGCGGCCCATCGTGGAAANNAGAAANTGCAGTTGACGTTGACCTTCTGCTCTTCGCAGTTCTGCAGTTGCCCTTGACCTTCTTCGTGGCCCTTAGTGGNCCTTCGCGGCCCTTCGTGGATCAAAGGTGTTAAGACCACACTCCAACCCCAAAACTTCCAGTCCAAACAACCATCCACAACCCCNAAAATATTATAACGGTACCGCCATCGCGCCACCGAATCCANCTGTGGCAGATGGCATATGCGTGTTGACAGCAACCGATGGGAATGCTACCATGCTGCTATTCTCCCAGCCTATTATTTGTGAGTAGTGTGTCTGTCTCACCGGATGATCTGGCAAAGCATTCCTCCGAGACAGACCATAACGTAGACCCATTTGCTGCTACTCCTGCAACACCGAGTACCAGCGATTCAGCAGTTCGATTCCGAGCCGGAGTCCATACATGGAGTATGGCTCCCCAACTATCATCACAGGGGACTTCAAAATGACAAATAAGAGATTGTCTCTCCTGGCAGTGCTCCTGGTGGCCGCTTTGGTCCTGGCAGCCTGCCCTCAACCCGCTCCAATCGCACCGACCGAAGAAGAACCGGCTGCCGAAGCAGAGACCGAAGTGGTAGCCGCAGAGGCAACCGAAGAGCCAGCCGAAGAGTCGATGGCCGAACCGCCGGTTCAGGGCGGCGTCTGGGTCGAAGGTACCAGCGCAGACGCCACTATCCTGAACCCAATCCTGGCCTCGGACAGCGCCAGCTTTGACGTGCTCGGGTGGTTCTTCCCCAGCCTGCTCGGTCAGGACCCCTTCAGCGGCGCCATCGTCCCCACCGAAATGGCCGCAAGCTGGGATGTATCCGATGATGGCCTCGTGTGGACCTTCAATCTGCAGGACGGCGTAATGTGGTCCGACGGCGAGCAGGTCACAGCCGACGACTTCAAATTCACCTATGACGCCATCGCCAGCGATCTCGTCGAGACCCCCCGCAAAGCCAACCTCGATAACATCGAAAGCATTGAGGTCCTCGACCCGCTCACCATCCAGGTCACCTACGGCGAAGTAAAATGCGACGCCCTCAACAATCTCGGTCTCGGTTGGCTCCCAAGCCACCTCTATGCCGCAGACTTCAGCGACGTTATGGACAGCCCGCTCAACGAAGAGCCAACCGTCAGCGCCGGCCCATTCGTCTTCAACGAATGGCTGCGCGACGATAACGCAACCGTCCTGCGTAACGACGGCTACTGGAAAGGCGCGCCCAACATGGACGGCTGGATCTACAAGGTCGTTCCCGACCCAGGCGCCCGTCTGGCCCAGTTGCAGACAAGCGAGTTGGACCTGATCGGTGTCCAGCCCGAACAGCTGACAACAGTAGAACTCGATTCCAACCTGAATCTGTACAAGTTCAAGGACGACGGCTACAGCTACATCGGCCTCAACCAGGCCAACCCGCAAAACCCGACGGCCGGTCAGGATGAAGATGGCAACCTCGTCGAACAGGATCCCCATCCAATTCTCAGCGACCTCGCCGTCCGTCAGGCAATTGCCCACGCACTCGATTACGACTCGATTATCAACCAGGTCTATCTTGGCCAGGGCTATCAAATCGCCTCCAATGTTCTGCCCGCCGTTGGCTGGGCCCATGACCCAACGCTTCAGCCCTACGCCTTCGATACCGACCTGGCTTCACAGATTCTCGACGACGCCGGCTGGACCGACAGCGATGGGGATGGCGTACGCGAGTGCAACGGCTGCGCCACCGCCGAAGCAGGCGCTACCCTGACCATTCGACTGCAAACCAATGCTGGCAACACCACCCGTGAAGACCTGGGTGCCCTGGTCCAGGATCAGCTCAACGGCATCGGTTTCGACATCCAGTTCGAAGCCATCGAGTTCGGTACCCTCGTCGGTGAACTGCTCGGCCAGACCTTCGATATGGTCATCATCGGCTGGACCGGCCTCGGCACCGACCCCAACGATGACTCCTTCTGGCACTCAAAGTTCGACACGCCCGGCAGCGGCTTCAACTTTGTCAGCTATCAGAATGCCCGCATCGATGAACTGCTGGAGCAGGGCGTAAGCGTTCCCGGCTGTGCCGCCGACGAACGCGCAACCTTCTACCAGGAAATTCAGCAGATCATTCACGACGACATTCCCTATGTCTTCGTCACCGGTTCCGTTGGCAATATCGGCTACTCAGGCAAGTTCGACGGCACCGACCCGGGCACGTGGAGCTTCTACCACAACATCGAGACCTGGTCTTTGGCACGGTAGACCGACGCAAGAACTGCCGGAACGAACCGGCGCCTGACTTACAGATCGCGTAGAAGATCTGTCCAATCCGCCACCGCTTGCTTTCTCCTTGCGGTGGCGGATTGTCACCTGTATCTCTTGCAGGCCTGTTCATCCGCACAGGGGGTTCGAAGGACAGTATCAGACTATGGGCCGTTACGTAATCCGTCGCCTCCTGCAGGCAATTCCTACATTGCTGGGCGTAAGTGTCATCAGCTTCGTGCTTGTCTACAACTCCCCCGGTGATCCGATCCTCATCCGTACCTTCGATCCCAACATCACCCAGGAAACACGTGAAGTTCTGCGCAGACAACTGGGGCTCGATCAGCACTGGACCCTGCAATACATCAGTTGGTTTGCAGGCATTACACTGCGAACCGGTGACGTAAGCGAAGAGTTTACCCGCCAGGATACCAGTTGTACCTACGTCGCCTTCCTGAATTTCACATCCTGCGACAACGGCGGCGGCATCCTGCGCGGCAATCTCGGCACCAGCATCGCCACCAATCAGGCCGTCTGGGATCGAATCGTAGAGCGCATGCCCGCAACCATCGAGTTAGGTGTCTCCGCGCTGCTGGTCTCTCTGTTGATTGGGTTGCCGTTGGGCATCCTCAGCGCTGTCCGTCAGGGCTCGCTCTTCGATAACTTGGTACGCGTGCTCGCCGTTATCGGCAATGCCCTGCCTTCTTTCTGGTTCGGCCTGATGCTGATCTACATCTTCGGTGTTGTCCTCGGCTGGCTGCCCACCGGCAGCAGGCGCACCGTCTCGCTCACCAATGAGTTCGATTTGGTGGATCGAGTCAGGCATCTGATACTGCCGACCTTTGTTTTGGCGCTCGGGGGCATCGCCCTCTTAAGTAGGGTCATGCGCACAGAGACTCTAGAGGTGATCCGCACCGACTACATCCGCATGGCCAAAGCCAAAGGAGTGGCTGCCCACCGTATCTGGTTCGTCCATGCCTTCCGCAACGCCCTCATCCCCCTCATGACCATTCTTGGCCCGGCCATTTTTGGGGTCCTCAGCGGAGCCGTAATCATCGAAACAATCTTCTCCTGGCCGGGGATGGGGCGCTTGACATTCAGCGCCGCAGTGCAACGGGACTATCCGACCGTCTTGGGCGCAGTCATGTTCTTCTCCCTGCTGACAATTCTGGGCAACCTGCTCTCGGATATCCTGTACGGCGTCGTAGACCCCCGCGTGCGGCTCTAGTAACGAGGACAGGACTACTTTCATGACGGTTGCTCAGGCAGACGGTTCGGCACTCGCGGCACTTACAGCCGACCCCCAATTGCAACGCAAGCCCCGCACCTACTGGAGTATGGCGCTCCAGACTCTGCGCCGCGACCTGGTTACACTGGTCGCAATCGGGTTCTTGGTCTCCATGGCTGCACTGTCTCTGTCCGCATCCATCATTTCGAGAAGCATCGGCGTTGGGCCCAATGATACCAACCTCGAAAACGCCTTCCAGCAGCCCTACTTGGGACCATACATTCAGTGGCGCACCGGCGCCGACCCGACTCGCGCCCCGCTCATGCTCGGTAAATCCGGCGGCGTTGCCCACTGGCTTGGAACCGACCAGCTCGGCCGCGATCAGTTTGTACGCCTCCTCTACGGCGGCCGCGTCAGTCTCGGCATCGCTTTTGCCGCCGCCGCCCTGACTCTGATCTTGGGCGTTACTGTTGGCTCAGTTGCCGGTTTCTTTGGCGGCGTTGTCGACGACGCCATCATGTGGTTCATCAATACCCTGAGTTCGATCCCCGGCATCTACCTGCTAATTATCGTTACAGCGATGTTCAAACCCAATCCCGTCACCCTGACCCTCTTTCTGGGCCTGTTCGGCTGGATTGGCACTGCCCGCCTGATCCGGGGAAATGTATTCAAAGTGCGCGCTCTGGACTTTGTTCTCGCCGCCCGCTCCGTCGGCACACGCAATGCCCGCATCATGCTCCAACACGTCATCCCCAATAGCCTGCCAATTATCATAGTAAATGCCGCCATAGATATTGGCACTCTCATCCTGATCGAATCCGCACTCAGTTTTTTGGGATTGGGAGTACAGCCGCCAACCGCTACCTGGGGTAGTATGCTCAACAGGGCCAACAACTTTCTCTTCTTGCGGGATCCGGATTCCGGTGTTTCCTTGGCTCTGCATCTGCTGAGTATTCCCGGTATACTGATCACACTAACGGTCCTGGCCCTCTATCTCATCGGTGACGGTCTGCGCGACGCGCTCGATCCGATGATGAAAAATATGGGGCTTACATCGGAAAGTCACATTGAATGAATGAGTCGATAGTGCATAAGACATATCAAGAAAGGGTGTACTTAACGGCTGCCGGGTATGGGCGTGTTCGAGAGATTTTGGGTGCGTGCCGATGGCTGTACAATCGTTCTGTGGAAGAACGGCGCAATATTTATCGGGTGTGTGGGAAAAGCATGTCGAAATTTTCGCAGATGAAGCACCTGACGCGTTTGCGTGCGGAGTCGCAGTGGTGGCGTGATCTGAGTGTACAGATTGCGCGCGGAGTTTTGGTTCGGCTAGATCGGTCGTTTCAGGATTTTTTTCGACGTGTCAAAAGCGGAGATAAGCCCGGATATCCTCGTTTTCAGGGTCCAGGCCGATATCAGTGTATCGAGTTGGCGGAAGTGACGCCTGAAATGGTCAAGGATGGGCGTATTCGCGTCAAGGGGATGCCCGGCCTGCGAATTCGTCCGAACAGAGAATTGCCCGACAGTCGTCAACTCAAGGGACTGCGGTTCGTGATGCGGGGGCGACATCTGTGGGCTGATCTGGTGTATGTCGAAGATGTGACGCCGTTACCATACAGTGATCAGGTTGTGGGAATTGACATGGGCGTCAATCAGCGCATGACGCTCAGTGATGGCGAGGTGGTGGAGAGGCGGGTCGTGCGCAAGCGCGAACGGGTGTTGCAGAGAGCCATTAGTCGGTGTGAAAAAGGAAGTTCTGGTCGTCGCAAGGCGGTGTCTGCTTTTGCCAGAGAGAAGCGGCGCAACGTTTTACGTAATCGCAACGCTTGTCACGCCATCACTACTGATTTGGTTCGTCGATATGAAGTAATCGTCGTGGAAGATTTGAAGGTGAAGAATATGACAGCTGCGGGTGGATCGTATAAGCGGGGACTAAACCGAGAGGTTTTGGCTCAGACGTGGGGCGTGATCAGACAGCAGTTAGCGTACAAGGCAGAATGGGCCGGTCGCAAACTCGTTGAAGTCAACCCTGCGTACACATCTCGCCAGTGTGCGGAATGTGGCGACGTGAACGCCAAGGCTAAGGTTTATCGGGTATTCGAGTGTTCGAGTTGCGGTTATGTTGCCGACAGGGACCTGAACGCCGCTCGGAACATCATGGCGCGTGGGGTATTCGCGTCGGTAGCGTAACCGCATCTGTACGCGGTGCTGCCAGAAAGGTATACAAATGTTATTTTCGTATATAAGCCCCAAAAATATTCGGTAAACAGTACGGTGTGTGCAGCGGATCCGGTCAGCTCCATCCACCGGCTGCGCACCGACTGCCAAACACTTGTTGCAAGCTCTCAGAAAAGGAGTTAAACGTATGAGAACCAAACGATTTTCCTTCCTGGCGATCCTGTTGATCGCCGTCCTTGTCCTCGCTGCCTGCGGCGCATCCGATGAGCCGGAAATGGCCGAAGAACCGGCCGCGCCCGCACAGGAGGAACAGGCCGCCGAGGATACGGAGGAGGTGGCCGCCGAAGAAGAGGAAGAAACTGAGGAAGTAGCCGAGGCTGAAGAAGAAGCGCCCGCTGCCATGAGCGAACGCACCGGCGCCTGGGTCGACGAAGTTATCGCCGTCGAAGAGCCCTCAGCCGCAGCCGCTGTCACCCGTATGGATCTCGCGGAGATCGACGCCTACGCCTTCTCCATCAGCGATGCTGAGGTCTACGCTACTGTCCAGGACACCGACAGCCTGACCTACTCCAACTCCTTCGGCGTCTACGCAGAGCTCACCTTCAACCCCGCCGGCCCTGTCTTCGAAGCCACCGGCAAACTCAACCCGTTCGCCGTGCCCCGCATTCGCGAGGCCATGAACTACCTGGTTGACCGCGATTTCATCTCCCAGGAAATCTACGGCGGGCTGGCCTCCCCTCGCTACATGGCCATCACCAACGCCTTCCCCGACTATGCCCGTCTCGTTGATATCGTCCGCCAGCTCGAGTTGGAGTATGCACATAACCCCGACACGGCTGCCGAGATCATCAACGAGGAGATGGAGGCGCTTGGCGCCGAATTGGTCGACGGCGTCTGGAACTACGAGGACGAGCCCGTCGAAGTTATCTTCCTGATCCGCACCGAAGATGAGCGTAAGGAAATCGGCGACTACGTTTCCACAATGCTCGAGGACCTGGGCTTCGCCGTCGTCCGCGACTACAAGACCGCCTCCGAAGCATCGCCCATCTGGATCGGCACCGACCCCAACGAAGGCCAGTTCCACATCTACACCGGCGGCTGGATTACCACAGCCATCAGCCGCGACCAGGCCGGCAACTTCGACTTCTTCTACACCAACCGCGGGCTGCCCTTCCCACTCTGGCAGGCATACACGCCCTCCGAAGAATTCGACGCCATGTCTGAAAAACTGGACCTGCGAGACTTCACCACCATGGACGAACGCCGCGAGCTCTTCGGCGACGTACTCGCCCTCTCCATGCAGGACTCAGTACGCGTCTGGCTCGTCAACCAGCTCGGCTTCACCGCCTACAGAGGCGATGTCTCTGTTTCCACAGACCTGGCCGGCGGCCTCAACGGCGCCCGCC
>JGIcombinedJ30088_10003407_pt1 | contig 14715 bp, 12 predicted proteins | sample PinacodermPK_FD_30088 | JGI IMG/M metagenome (IMG submission 30088)
TCACCCGACGAGTACAAAACCGCCTACACTACAACAACAACCGACCACAACAAGACAAAAAACCACAACATTCAGCCTACGCAAAACCCAGTATGAATCAACGCGACAACCACTTCAACTCCCGGCGATCCTCAACACATACCATCAACCGCAGCTCCCACAATTCAACCCACCACCACCAACCCCGCAACCAAACCCACGACAAACCACTAGTAAAAATCTGACCATCCACCACCAAATGACATTCTTGTTATACTGTGGTTTGCGTATCTGTCCACATAGCCTGTGGATAACTCTACGGGCTTACTTCGCTGGAGGTCCACCGCGGTGAACCATGCCATGATCGCTGCCGAAGCGTTACGTTACCGACTCAAAATCGTGCGCGCCCCGCTCGTGCAAGATGACCAATGGAACGTTGAAGAATTAGCTATCGCATCTATCACAGCTGCTGACCCGGCAGTAGACGGAGCAATCCGTCGCATCGCCGAGGCTTGGATCAAAGCTGGCCTCGAACCCACGCATTTGTCTGTGCCTTGGGGTGGACCTCGCGTCGATCAGCTTTTTGGGAACCGACCCGATTTGGTAGACGCACTTGACGACATCCTTAGCGGTGCCACTAGAGCCCTCCGAGCGGCGTGAGCGGCGTATTCAGGTGTGGCTTTTCACGAACGCCGCTGCAAATGTAGCTAGTTGGTAATCTGTTGACTACGGTTTTGGTGTGCAAGTAATCGCTTTGGTTAATCAGAAGGGTGGAGTCGGCAAGACCACCGTGGCGTTGGGTTTAGCTTCAACGGCTTGGGTTCGCGAACTCGACTGCTTAGTTATCGACATAGACCCCCAAGGAAATGCCACTACCGGTTTAGGCATCTGGAATCCGCGTTTCAGTGTCGACCATGCACTCGCCGAGGAGCGCGCGGGAGCAATCAAGGGTTTACGTGTCACCTCAGGTTGGCCGACACAGCGCGGGCGTTTACCGTCTGTGGTCGCGGCCACGGCCAGTCTCGCGGGACGTGAACCACAACTAATGACCGACCCCATCGGCGCAAACAACCGGCTTGCGACCGCCCTGAACGGTGTCTCGCATGACATTGTGATTATTGATTGCCCGCCGTCGTTAGGTTTGCTTACCATCAACGGATTGTTCGCTGCGGACCGGGCTTTGATCGTAACCGAACCGGGCGCTTGGGCATCAGACGGCGTTAACGAGATACTTAGAACGGTGGATCGGATATCGGCTCGCCGCAGCGAACCGCTGGCAGTTGCCGGGATTGCCATCAACCGCCTTGGGCGCACCCGTGATGCACGCTATTGGCATCAGCAACTATGCACCAATCACGGGGATTTGGTGTTGGGAACCATCCAACTTCGAGCGGCTGTGGCTGAAGCTGCGGCTCGTTCAATGCCGATCCATGCGTTAGGTTCACGGCCGGGTGCAGCCGCAGCCGCAACCGAGTTCGACTCCCTTTTCGACCATATATTTGATCCCCGTGTCGGCGGCTCCAACGCCAACGACAGCACTACTGACATCGGCAAAAACGAGGTGCCCCATGACCTATGACCCCCAAGCCAAACGTCAAAGACCTAAACCCGCAACGGATGGTTCTGCTCCAGTGGATGCCTTACTCTTCGATGCTAACGCCACCGCGTCAAACGCAGAAGACCCTTCAGCAGCACCAGCGGTCACACCAGAACCTGCTAACCCACCGGCAGACAAGTTGATGTTGTCTAGCGCGCTGGGGGGAGCAGCTGCAGCGCTCATCGGCGCNGTGATGCTGCGCTATTTGTGGCAACGATGCTCAAGGCGTAGCCGTCAAAAATAGCTGGAAGCAAAATCAGCTAGCCATCGTGAGCCACGCAGCCTCCTGAGCGGCTTTGGCTTCAGTTCTTCGCTCGACTTCAGCGTTTCCTTGTGGACACAAAGCCACAAATGGGCACCAACTGCACAGCGGTCCTGGTCTCGCATCAAAGGAACCTTGATGGCACGCTTCGTGGATGTCTTGCCAAGTCTTGGCTAGTTTGTCGGTGACTTCGGTGATTTCTTGACGGTTCACATCTATGCCAACGGTTCGCTGGCCCAAATACAACAACTGCGCGTAGCGTGGCAACTCACCCGTTGATGCCTCAACGGCAGCCGCATAAAGCAAGACTTGATCGAGCCGGGCACGGCTATAGCGCGGCCCTGGCGCTTTGCCCGACTTGTAGTCGGTGACAATCACCCCGTCTGCGTCTTGTTCAAGACGGTCAACAATACCCCTGAAGGGAACACCAGCAAGCTCGGCTTGCACATCCTGCTCGGTGGCTCGCACATCTATCTTGGTCGGGTCTTCTAGCTGCCAAAGCCCCTCAATCGCCTTCCAGGCTTTCCACCGGAAGTGCCGCGCCTGCTCATCGTCTAGCTGCAAATCTTGGTAATCGCTCTGTTCTTTTGTTTCTTGCCAAACGCTGCGTGCGATGGTGCGCGCCTCGGCCACAGTGCGCAGCTCAGCAGGGCGTTGCAGCAACAGNTCCAAGACTCGGTGCGCGAAGNTGCCAACTAATGCATCTTCACCCGGTGGGTCGGCCAATCGATCTATGTAGCGAAACTTCCAACGGCGTGGGCATTGCACAAAGGTGCTAGCCCCCGACGGGGATAGACGTGATGGACCAGTNGACGGAGGCTCAGCTTGCATATCTGTAGTTCTACAACATAGGTGTGACAGATGCTCGCAATGAGCTTAAATATCTAAGGTAGCGCGGTCAACTAACGCACTATTACGAACCAGGAAATCGCGCCGGCTTGAAACATCTGTGCCCATCAACACCTCAAACATTTCGGTTGCTGCTGCGGCTTGAGCACCATCTTTCATGGTCAGACGACGCAGCGTGCGCGTGGCTGGGTCTAAAGCGCAATGGCGCAACTCTTCCACATTCATTTCACCAAGTCCCTTAAACCGCTGCCATTTCACGTTTTCAGGCCGGCGATTACCTTTACAAAGGCGAGCCGTCAGCGCTTCTTTTTCTTCCTCGGAATAAACCCGATAAATCACTTCGCCAACTTTGGTGGTGAACAAAGGTGGTTGCGCTGCAAAAACCCGACCCGCTTCCAACATCGGCCGCATGTACTTGTAAATCAAAGTCAAAAGCAAACAGCGAATATGGCTACCGTCCACATCAGCGTCGCATAGGATCACAATACGACCGTATCGAACATCATCCAAGTTGAACTTGCTTCCCGCGCCAGCGCCCATGGCGGTAAACAAAGCACGCGCTTCGGCGTTATCAAGCACTTGCTTGTCGCTTGCCTTGTGTGCATTCACGACCTTGCCGCGCAGTGGCAAAATGGCCATCGTCTCAGAGTTGCGCCCTCTTTTGGCGGGACCCGCCGCCGAATCCCCCTCAACCAAAATCAGTTCCGAATCTTGGTTATGCACTCGGCAATCAGCAAGCTTTTGGGGCATCGGTGTGGTGCCTAGGCTCGCCGCTTTGCGCTGGTTCTCTAACAAAGTCTTGGAAGCAACACGGTTCTGCACCGCGTTGGCCAACTTATCGGCGATGGCTTTGACGTGAGTGCGTGGACCACCACCAGGCTCAAACCATTCTTTTAGCTGTTCATAAACAACTCGGCTGACTATCCCGTCAATCGCCGGTGTGCCCAGTTCCTGCTTGGTCTGCCCCCGAAATTGCGGCTCTGGGAAAGTCACTTTGAGAGCTGCCACCAAACCTTCTTGCACATCATCTTTCGCCGCCTTGTGTTGATTGTTTTTGGCTAGCTTGGCCAGTTTGTGATGGCCGTTAAGCAACACATTGTTGACCACGCGGGTAAGCGCTTTGTCGAACCCGGCGAGGTGGGTACCACCCGCTGAGGTAGGGATGGTGTTCACAAAGGACACCACCTTGGTGTTGTAACCGTCAACCCAGCGCAGCGCTAAATCCACCACACATTCTCTAGTCACCTCGGTCATTTTTTTGTTGACGGGAACTTTTTCAACGAAGNTGCCTNTGCCGTTGCCGCTGATCACACCCGACACCGCTTCCCCAACAGATAGATGTTCAACTAGATCAGCAAGACCCCCGCGGCTCTGAAACGTGAACTCTTCATTAGTAGCACCAGGGCGTTTGTCGATAACCGAAACACGCATGGTCGGCACCAGAAAGCAGGCTTGGGTCAATCGATCACACACCTCTTCGTAATCGACTTCGGCCTGCTCTTTGAAAATTTCATAATCAGGCCAAAAGCGCACCCGGGTGCCGGTCTTGTTCTTGGAGATGCGCTTGGTTGTGCGGAGTTGGTGACCCTTCTCAAAGTCACTCATTGAAGCACCATTGAACTGGCCCGCGACACGCTCTTTGAAGCTCAAAACATGGGTAGCGCCGTCACGGTCGACCTCAACGGTTAGTCTCGTGGCCAAAGCGTTGACCACCGATGCGCCAACACCATGCAAACCACCCGATGCGCTATATGCACCACCGCCGAACTTGCCACCGGCGTGCAATTCGGTGAACACGACTTCTAGCGCCGAGACCTTGCGTTTGGCGTGACGGTCGATTGGTATACCACGCCCGTTGTCTCGCACTTCCACCGACTTGTTGCGGTGCAAAATCACCTCCACCTTGGTGGCATGGCCTGCGGCGGCTTCATCAACGGCGTTATCGATCAGTTCCCACACTAAGTGCATTAACCCCGCACTACCCGTGCCGCCGATATACATTCCTGGCCTTTTACGCACCGCTTCAAGGCCTTCAAGCGTTTCAATCGCGGCAGCATCGTAGGTTGTTTCGGTTGCAGACATAACGGTGAGATCCAGGTTTGGTTAGCTAGCGAACAGGTGTTCGTAAAACGATACTAGGTGTTGGTGACGTTTGAAATTGCAAGATCAGTTTGGTGGTGATAATATGTGCTTCGTGAGTCGGCGCCGATCCCTTTTTGTCACCCTAGCCATTGCGCTTTGTTTTGCTTGCATTGTTGCTGCCTGCAGCGATTCTGGTTCGCCAACGACGACCAGCAACGCCGACGGAGCGTTCGCCACAACCACATTACCGCCGCTTGAGGGGCAACCGACAACCACGATAAGCGAACCAACCGACACGCCGACCACCGTGAACGAAACCCCCATAGACGCAACCCAATCCGACGATTCCAACACGGTCGAAACACCGACAACGGCCATCCCAACCGACACAACCACCACCGCCGAAACACCAACAGATGCCACACCAACGGACGCAACCCAAACGGACCAAGACACACCCATTGACGCAGCACCCGCAGACGAAACCACCGTGACCGACGACACCGCAACCACTACCGCAACCACGTCCGAGACCGCCACCACCGAAACCGATTCAACTACCACCGAAACCGCTCAAACTGATACCGAACCCGCGGTTGACAGCGAACCGACGACAACAACTAGCACCACCACTTCTACCACCACCACTTCTACCACTACTACCACCACTACTACCGTTCCACCCACCACCACCACATCCACCACAACTACTGTTGCGCCTACCACCGTTCCCCCAACCACTGTTCCACCAACCACCACCACTGGACTAAGCGTCACCCAAATCGGCGAAAACAACCTCGCTTTGCTGCAACCAAACGACGACNGGCGACGCGTTGAAGTTCTGAATGTGGCAAACGGAGAGATCACAACCTTGGCGAACGTGGTCAGAGGCGACCTTCCCGTGTTGGTTTGGTTCTGGGCACCTCATTGACCGACCTGTCGGCGCGAAGCGCCGCATATCGAGCAGTTCGCTCGAACTCACAGAGACAAGATCCAAGTAATCGGCATGGGTGCTCAAGACGACTTTGCTTTTGCGGTACGTTTCGTCAACGAGACAGGAGTTAGCACCCCGACCATGCTGTGGGATCGTTCAGGTACCACCTGGCAAAAATACGAGGTTCGTTCAAATAGTTCACTGATTTTGTTGAACGGTCAACTCACCAAGGGCTCCAATCCGATGCTCGGTTTTAGCGCCGCCGACCAGCAGGAAATCCTTGACCAACTAGAAAACTTCTCTTAGCCGCAGTTACCAGTGGCTATCAGTTACCAACGGCTATCAGCCACCACCAAAACTTGCCGGTCACCACGCCTTGCCACTAAACCACGTGCAGTCGCCTCAACGCTCAGCGGGAGCGGATTGGGGTCTTGTTTGCGAGGGTCGTCATAGTCGGCCATCAGGGCATACACATCGGTCATCGTCGCCGGCCCGAACCAAGTAGCGCTTACCGACTCTCCACTTGCGAGCTTGACGAGGCGCACGCCTTGCCCACCACGACCTTTGCTGCGCAACTCGCTATATTGTGTCGCCTTCACTCCCGCACCGCTGGTTGCGGTTAGCAACACACCGTCACCCAACAAGGCATCCGCACCCACTACTTTGGAATCCCCCAAAAGGCGCATCCCGGCAACGCCTGGAGCAACCCGCCCCTTGTCGCTGAACTGCTCGACGCTAGTGCGCAACACTTGGCCATCTGAGGCCACGATTGCGATGTCGGCTTCGACCGGCGCACGAAACGCTGCTACCAAATAGTCGTCNGCATTCAAGGGAATTAATGTTGCGCCTGATTCGGTGGCTAACGTTTCGCTGAGGGTCATTCGTTTGGTGATACCCGCGGCGGTCACTAGCATAAGGCGTTCTTCGCTTTCGGTGAGCAAGGTCAGCACCCGCTCGCCTTTTGGGAGACCAAGCAACGCGCCTAGCGGGGTACCTCGGGTGCGGTTGGTGGCTTCGGGCAGTTCATAAACTGAAATGCTGAACGCTCGCCCAGAAGAGCTGAGAGCTGTGATGCTTGCGTTGGTTTGGGTCATGGCCCGTGCCGCAATCAGGTCGTGTCGCCCTAGTTTTGCCCGTTTTGCTGTATCTGTGGGGGCGCGGCCAATGTTGCCTGAGGTGGACAGGGTGACCACACAAGGTGTCGCGATGTTGGTGGCTTTGGGGGCTACCGGTTCAGCGGGTTGAGAGGTTTCGATACTGTCGGCGGTGACAATTTCGGTTCGTCTCGGGGTGCCGTGCGCGGCGGTCAACTCGTCAAGTTCTTTGAGAAGCAGGCTGCGCCGCGCGGTTTCTGAACCAAGCAGTTTGTGGTATTGCTCTATGTCGATTCGTAGTTGGGTGGCCTCTTCGTTGAGTTCGAGTTTGGCTAAGGCCGTGAGGCGGCGCAGTGGCATGTCTAGGATGTGTGCCGCTTGGATGTCGGTTAATAGGAAACGCTCGATTAGCGCAACTCGTGCTTGAGCAGCGTCTTTAGATGATCGGATGATGGCCACGACTTCGTCTATNGCATCGAGTGCGATGAGCAGTCCTTCAAGGATGTGCAGTCGATCTTGGGCTTTGGCGAGACGGTGCCGCGTGCGCCGCACAATTACTTCAAGGCGATGTTTGATGTATTGCAGGCACAGTTCGTAGATACCGAGCGTGGTTGGTACCCCGTCAACGAGGACCACATTGTTGATCCCGAAGGTTTCTTCAAGTGGGGTGAGCCGATACAGCTGCCGCAATGCGCTTTGGGGATCGATCCCGGGTTTCAGGTCGATCTGGATCCGTAAGCCANTAATATCGCTGAGGTCTGTGATGTCGGCGACACCAGTGAGTTTGCCGTTGTTGGTTAGTTCTTGCACTTTGCTAATGACCCTTTCGGGCCCCACGAGATACGGCAGTTCGGTAACAATCAGCGCATAGCGGCTGCGCGTGACTTGCTCGTGATGGGCTGTGGCGCGAATACGAAACGAGCCTCGCCCAGTTGCATATGCTTCGCGTAGACCATCGTTGACCACCGTGGCACCGCTTGGAAAGTCGGGGCCGGGGAGTACCGCCATGATTTGTTCAATTGTTGGTTTGGGGCGCCTCTTGGTCATCACTAGCCTGATTAGCGCGGCGGTTTCGCGCAGGTTGTGTGGGGCCATGTTGGTCGCCATGCCGACGGCGATGCCGCTGCTTCCGTTGACGATGATATTGGGCACAGCAGCCGGCAAAACGGTTGGTTCTTCTCCTTCCCCGTCGTAGGTAGGGCGAAAGTCGACGGTGTCTTCATCAAGTTCCCGCACCATATCCATGGCTGGCGCGGCGAGGCGGCATTCGGTGTAGCGAGAGGCCGCTGGCGGGTCGTCAAGTGAGCCGAAATTTCCTTGCGGTTCGATGAAGGGAAGCATTCGAGAGAAGTCTTGCCCCATGCGTACGAGGGTGTCGTAGATGGCGGCATCGCCGTGCGGGTGGTAACGCCCCATGGTGTCGCCAACGATGCGGGCGGATTTGCGAAATGGCGTGCCAGGGCGCACACCCATCTGCAGCATCGACCAAAAGATGCGGCGCTGCACCGGCTTGAGCCCATCTCGCACATCGGGTATCGCACGCGCGGTGATCACGCTCAACGAGTAGGCAAGAAAAGATTCGCTTAATTCCTCGGAAACGGGAACATTCAAGACTTCTTTGGCGTAGGTGTTGTCGAAAGCTTCGGTGTGATCGAATTGGAGTTGTCGGGGCACGATGAAACCTCTCAGCGGTTTGGGTTACGAACGAACGTTCGTTAGCTTAGCCGCACGTAGCGACACGCCTACCGACACGCCTACCGACACGCCTACCGACACGCCTACCGACACGCCTACCGACACGCCTACGGGCATTACAACGAAGCGAGTAGACGCTGGCGCGTTTAGGATGTGTAGGTGCCTGAACTGCCCGAAGTGGAAACGATCCGCCGTCAACTTGAACCGCAATTGTTAGGCGCGGAGATAGTTAATGCGGGAGCATTTTCGTCTTCAAGATTTACTGCGGCGCGAGAGGCCATCGGTTCTGAGGTCCTAGCCTTGCACCGCCGCGGAAAATATTTGTTAGTTGAACTTACGGTTGCGCCGCCGCACGAACTGGTAGTTCATCTGGGGATGACGGGTCGGCTCGCGGTTCGCCACAATCACCCAAATCAACTCAATCATCGGCACCTGCGAGCTTGGTGGTATCTGAGTTGTGGCGCGCTGCTCACTTTTCACGACATCCGCCGTTTCGGCCGTATCCATTATGTGCCGCAAGGGAACTACGAAACGATTCCCACACTCGCGGCAATGGGCCCAGAACCCTGGGATGCTGCNTTCACCGCGGAAGCATTAGCGAAGTTCGTGAAACGNTCTAANCGGCANGTCAAGACCTTATTGTTGTCACAAAAACCAGTNGCCGGCATTGGCAATATTTACGCTGACGAGGCGTTTTGGNTGGCCCGAATCAACCCGGCGACACGCACTTTGAGCCTCAAGCGCGCCCAACGTCTAGTGGAGGGTATTCGTCAAGCCCTAGACAGCGGTTTACGCTACGGCGGCACCACGCTACGCGATTATGTGGATGCCACAAACCAATCTGGCACCAACCAACATGAGTTGCATTGTTACGGCCGTGCCGGCACACCTTGCGAACGTTGCGGTCACACCTTGAGGCGGCAGGTTTTGGACGGTCGTGGCACAACTTGGTGCCCGAACTGTCAACCACGCTAAATCCGAATGTCGCGCTTTCAACTCAAACTTGCGCGCTTATGGGCGTTAATTTGGCTACATTGTGGGGGTGAACAACCAGCTAACGTTACCTGATGAACTAGTTCTCACCCTTCTCAATGAAGAAAGTGGATACTTTCGTCAAGTTCCTGGATGGAACTTGAATTGTGCGATTGTGGGTTCTGCGCTTGCCGAGCTGTCCTTGATCAGCCGCATTGATACCGACACCAACTCACTAATCCTGCTCGACAAGACACCAACAGGTGACCCTTGCCTAGACCCTGTCCTCGCAGAAATCGCTTCGGAATCCACGCAGCGCAACACTCAATATTGGATTGAAAGGCTCGCGCCACAAGCCGAGAGCATTATTGACACCACGCTAGACCGCTTGGTGCAACGAAAGATTTTGCAACATCACGATGGTGACTTCTGGTCATTAGCGCAATCCGCTTGGACAATGGGAATCCATATGGGGTCAGAGGTGGGAACTGCGGTTGAGTTCGTCAAGACACGTATCAGTAAAACAATATTCAATGACGAAATCCCAGATCCGCGAGACATCATCATTATTTGTCTAGTTGAGACTTGCGATGTTTTACGTTACATCTTTGAGATAGACGAGGAATCTGAAGCACGCGTTAATCAAATCATCAAAATGGACTTGATTGGCCGTTCGATTGCAGACGCAGTACACGAAAACATCGCTAGGCCATCATTTCGTAGAACTGCGTTAAGCACACGTATCCCGGTTGTTCCGTTGCGGAAATTGCTGCGCAACGAACATGCTCGCAGTGGCAACATTCCTGCCTTGTTTGCTGAACTTGGGCAAACCTATGGGCCGGTGTTTGAAATCCGTCCACCATTTCAGGAGAACATGATTGTGTTGGTGGGGCCGGAAACAAACCATTGGGTTCACCGCCACGGCAGAAACTACCTCGGCGCGCGTGACTATATGGTGGAATTCGAAAAACTTTACGGTGGTTCTGGGCTGTTACCGGCGCTTGATGGGACTGATCATTTCCGTTACCGCAAATCGGTTCAGCCGGGTTACTCACGCGGGAGGCTCGAAGCCCAGCTTGACGAATGCATCGACCATACCCGATTAAACCTACAAACTTGGGGTGTTGGCAACAAGATGTCGTTGCTAAGTGCGGGCCGCCGTTTGGTAAATGCGGCGATGTCACCGTTGTCGGTGAACCTCGAAACGCAAGACATAATTGATGACCTGTGTAAGTACAAGGCTCGCGCTTTGCAAACGCATGTGGCTAGAACACTTCCTANGTTTATGGCCAAGACCCCTTCAATGAAGCGCCGTTCTAAACTGATTGGTGAAGTGACCGAACGTGTGTTGCGTGTTCATACCCCGGCACAAAGGGTCGGATGCCCCCGCAACCTCGCTGACGAACTACTCGCTATGCATACCGCAGACCGGCAGTTCCTGCCTGAAGCAAACTTGAGTTTCGTCCTTTCGGCACCTTTGCTTGCGGCAATGTATATGGGTGACCAACTCAGCTTCGTGATNTACGCGATGTTGAGCCAACCGGAATTGGAACGTGAGATACGCGCCGAAGCAGATGCTTTGTTCGCCAACGGCAATCCCGATACCAAGGCTCTGACTGGGCCGGCAACTGATGTAACACGCCGATTTATTATGGAATGTTTGCGGCTTTANCCGGTGGTGCCTATGTCTATTCGCAATGTCATGAATGCATGCATTGTGGAAGGTTTTGATCTACCCCTCGGATCTCGAATCGCCGTTGCTACCACCGCTACCCATTATATGCAAGATGTGTTTCCTGAGCCGTTCAAGTTTGATATAGACCGTTACCGCGCACCGCGCAAGGAACACCTCGGCACCAGCTATGCGCCNTANGGGTTAGGNACCCACACTTGCCTAGGCGCGCGTTGGGTGGAGTTGCACATGGCGATAGACCTATTATTGCTGGTGCATCATTTCAACCTTGAGATATCGCCCAAGAATTCCAAACTCAAAATTAACCCGTTCCCCTCGCAATCGCCTCGCAAGAAACTAAAGTTGGTCGTCACCGAACAACGCAACGCCTTGGTCGCAAGTTAGCCGATAGTTAATCGGCCGATAGTTAATCGGTTGGTGGGTCCTGTTGGTGTTTTTGATGCACATCCTCAATTACCACATCTAAGTTTTCCCAGAGGCTTTGCACAGACGAACGCAAGCGCATGTTTTCATACGCTCCCCACACGGTCATCAGCGGCGGCACCACAAAAATAGCCACGACCAACGAATACCAAATGGTAATAGCTGCGGTGATTCCGAAATGTTGCGAGCCTTCAAGAGGCGAAAACACCAACACGCCGAAGCCTAAAGCAGTGGTGAGTGCTGAACCTAACAATGCTGAACCAGTTGTGGCCAGCGTGCGCACTGCCGCTTTCTCAGGGTTGCGCACTCGGGTAAATTCTTCTTGATAACGGTGGATCANATGGATTGTGTAGTCCACGCCAATACCTATTGATAGTGCAGTAATAATGGATGTGATCAACGAGTAGGGAATACCTAACAAAGCCATTGTGCCAAGCACCCAAATGAGCACCAAAACGATTGGCCCCACAGCAACTAAGCCGAGGACCGGGCGGCGCAGTGTCACCCAATAGAACAAAATCAGAACGCCTAAAGCCACCGCGATCGTGGTGCTTATCGATTGCGACTGGCCTGAGGTGATTAGGTCGGTTATGGTGACCGCCAAAACGCTCATTGAGGTTGCGGTGATGGCCTCATCGTCACCCGCCCAAAGTTCTTCGATCTCTTGTTGAAGGACCGTGGATGCTGCTGGGTCATCCGAGTAGGTAGAGAACTGCAACAAAATAGCATCTTGGCCGGCGCTGTTGTTGACCAATAAACTGTTGAGCATTGGTTCTTGAGTCGCAAGTCGGTCCAAGAAATCTTGCATTCGCTCCGAGTCGAGTGCAATATCCGCACTGGCTTCATTGAACAACTCCGCCAGCAATGGGTCGTATTTGTCGTTTGGTTCGCCGTTGTCTTCGATCCAGTCCTCAATCAATGTTGCATAGGTTGGGGCCAACGGGCCGGCTGCCGCGCCAGGGCGTGTATTCGGATCTGCAAATGCGGCTTCCAATTCGCGCAAGTTCAATAGTGTGCGTGTTTCTGTGGCTTCGGCTTTAACCAAGACACTAGCCAACTCAGTGGAGCCACCAACCGAAGCTTCAAGGCTTTCCATGTCGGCGAGGACTTTGCCATTTTGGGGCAAGATGTCACGGATACTAAACTCCGAAGTGAGCCCTGTGGCTGCGAAACCAAGCCAAACCGTTATCCCGGCCACCACAATCAGGCTTGGGGCGGGGCGGCGCGCTACCGCCGCGCCAAGTTTTTGCGCCCCTCGTTCCACTCCAGGTAAGGCGCTTGACACGGAGCGTGGCGGCGCTAACTTGCCTTTTGCTTCACGGCGGCGGTCGACTATGCTTCGGCCTGCTGGCACCAAGGTGAGCATCACAATGAGGCTTAGTCCCACACCCAACCCGGCAACGATACCGAAGTCGCCTACCACACTGATCGGCGAGAATAAGGTCGACAGGAAACTGGCGATGGTGGTGACTGCCGCTAGGAGCAACGGCAATGTCACATGCGTTAGACTTTGGCGCACCGCTTGGCGCACCGCTTGGCCTTGGGCGCGTTGTTCACGATAATGCGAAACGGTTTGGATTGCGTAGTCAACTGTGAGGCTGATCACAATGATCGGTACCATCGCCGATATTGAACTTGGTGGGCCGATCCAACCGAGCCCGTTGGGCCCCANCCAACCTTCGGCACCNACGATCCAGGTAAGCGAAAACACCAGACCGGTAAGCGTGATCAACAGGTCTGAGAGGGTACGCAAGAAAAGCAGGATCAACGCCGCGATCAAGAGCAGAGCTAACCCGATTAGTGGCGCCATCCCAGATTCGGTCGCTTCTTTGTATTCGTCTTGAATAACGGCTGGCGACACACTGCTGACCTCAAGGGTACCGCTTGAGGTTTGGGCGAGTTGGTTGATGGTACGTTCAGCTTCCGCTACGCGTTCGTCGGTGGTGTTGTGCAGGCGCACGGTTGCGATGGCAATTTCGGTGCCGTTTTGGTCTGTGCCGCTAAGCGCGTTGAATGCGGCGGCGAGTTCAGGCACGGCGCGCAAACCAGCGATCTGTTCGGTGGTTAGGTTGCTTAGCTCAAGCGTTGGGTCGGTTGCAGCGATTAGCAGCGAAGGTGCGATTAAAGGGTTGGGGGGTGCCAACAGTTCGGCTACTTGCGCGTTGTTGACGATTTCTGTTAGCAGTTGATCCATTTGTGCGACCCCGGAGGGGGTGAAGGCATCGCCTCGAAACACTATGGTCACTAGGTTGATGTCGCTCGCATCACCGAAGGATTGGTTGAGTTCGTTTATCGCTGCGGTGTAATCGCTATCTTCAGGAAGGAAATCTATGTTTGTGCCTTCGGTTGGTTCGGCACGTAGCGTGGCTCCGAAACCAAGAAATACGGTCATGCACAATAACACTCCCACCGTTACGTAGGGGCGGGCGGTGACCAAGCGACTGAAGCGGTCAAGCACGCGTATCATGTCGGCTCTGCGGAGTAGAACTGCGAGCAATATTTACGGTAGGCCATTATTTCTCCATCTGATCTCGATAACAACGGTTTCAAACGAGCTTGTTTATGGCTCCAGATGATCACGTCTTGCAACACATCATGGCGTTGAAAAAACAACACAATGCGGTTCATAAGTGGTGCTCGGATTCGCCGAGGCAAAATCCCTAAACCAACAACAACACGTTTCGGGTTTTTGATTTCTTTGACGGACGAGACGATTGAGAGGTCTATGTTGGTGCCGTCAACTGGCGTGGCGAGAACCCAGAGTCTCAAGTCCATACCGATACTGTGTTCACGCACTCGAACGAACGAATAGCCGAGACCATGGACTTCGGTGTGTGCGGTGAGATCAAGTTTAGCGAAAGGCACCCCAGCGAACTTTCGGGTAGTTGCAAAGTTGAAATTACTATCGAATCGGTGCCCATCTATGGCGATTTTCTCAACTCGACTGACGCTGTGGTAACCATGCACATAGAGCAGATGCGCTAAATCCACAGCATTTTCGGTGGTTTCTTGTGGATGACCAGGAAAGCGGGTGGTCCAGATACAGAGATTGGACCAATCTTGGTTGTTGTCGGGTTCGCGCAAGTTGGCTGAGTGTGCCGCTTCGTCAACGGGTGTTAGTTCATCAACGTGTGC
>JGIcombinedJ30088_10003409_pt1 | contig 14707 bp, 13 predicted proteins | sample PinacodermPK_FD_30088 | JGI IMG/M metagenome (IMG submission 30088)
CGAACCACAGTTCGCAACCTGGCCGGACCCAAGCGCAAGCATTGATCCGCGTGCCGTCAGGCGAAAAGACAAGTAATCAAGAAGGGGCCTGAGCAGTTACCAATATTCTTAGATACGGGTGCCCATATCTCAAGAACAACGATTGACATTGCCAATGATCTCGCGGTCAGGGCTAGGGAACTTGCCGCCAAGAGAGGCACAACCTTTCGCGCCGTGGTCGAAGAGGGCCTCCGGATGGCCTTGGAACGGGATCGAGATGAAACGCAGTATAGGCTTCCGGACGAGAGCATCCAGGGCAGGGGACTGCATCGGGAGTTCCAGATGAAGCCCTGGTCGGACATTCTGGAAGCGTCGTACGGAGGCCGTGGACTTTGATTGCAGTCGATTCGAACATTCTCGTGTATGCCCACCGCGCGGACTCCGAATGGCACGCTCCGGCGGCATCAGCGATGAAAAGCCTGGCCGAGTGGCGCAGGCCCTGGGCGATTCCATGGCCGTGCATCCACGAGTTCTTGGCAATCGTCACCGACCCGCGAGTCTATGACCCGCCTTCGACGATCGATGCAGCCACGGACCAGGTAGAGGCTTGGACGGCGTCGCCATCCGTGGTCTTGATCTGCGAGTCCAGTGACCATTGGACGCTGCTCAAGAAGTTCTTGATTCGGGGAAAGATCAGGGGCCCCATGGTGCACGACGCTCGGGTCGCAGCGATTTGCTCGTCGCACGGGATGTCTGAGCTTTGGACCTCGGATCGCGACTTCAGCCGCTTTCCGATGCCTGCCAAGCGAAACCCCCTCTTGGCGTAGACTGATTCGCGCCCGATGACGGGGGTGTCAGCCAGTCCCAGACCTGCGGTAGGAGGAGGTCTTAAGCCGAGGACGGACCCAGTCCTGACGCGTATTCGCACGGACGGTCTGGTCGCGTTCATTGTTGGGGTGGAAACGACTGGGGTGTCCGGCTTCCGCCAACGTCACCCACCGCCCCGCACCCTGTGCCCCTCCGCGTTGCTGATCGAGTGGTCGCCGAGATCAACATCCACTGTGGCGCCGGCAGGGCTTGAGATGGATCCTGAGTTCAATAGCAGACCGTCCGCCGGGATACTCACGCCATCCGGGTCGTTGTCATCGGACTGAACGCGGTAGGTGAACCACAGCGTTGATGGCTGGTATGCGTCGTAGATTGCCCTCTTCTTGTAGCCGCCGATATCCACCACTAGTTGCACGGGGCCCGATGCCTCGATCGGTCCGGTAAACGCGACGAGAATGCCGATCCCCTCGCCCCTGCCGTACGCTACGCCATCTAGCGGCTGCGTACGGATCCGCACCTCTCTGACGACAAGGGTAGCTGGCGTGTCGCCGTTCACCGCATGCTCGCTGGAGTTGGCAACGGCATGGGCTTGGAGGTCGAGGTTTGCATCGGCACCGTCAGCGCTCCTGATCGTGCCGCCATTGAGCGTCAGGGCGTCGGCGCCGATCCCGATGCCGTCCGTGTCCATGTCCCCTGCCTGCACGGCGTAGCGAAACCAAAGGGTGGTGGCGCTGGAGGCGTGAAAGCTCGCTGGGCGGGTCCGGCTGCCGATCGTAAGGGCAAGCTCGGGATCGCCGGTAACCTCGACTCCCGTGTCTAGATCCACCCAAACCCAGATCCATTCTCCTGCTCCGTAAGACGTACCGTTCTGGGGTCCCCTCCAGATCCGCATGTCCACCACCCTTGGTGCGATCCCTAGGCTGCCGTCTACACTGTGTCCCCGCGCGTTGGCGAAGGCATGATTGCCCAGGTCGAGATTCGCGTCCGTTCCGGACAGGCTCCGGATGGTACCGCCGTTGAGCGTCAGGGCATCGGCCCCAATCCCGATACCGTCCGGGTCCAGGTCCTCGGCCTGAACTTCGTAGCGGAACAACATCCGCTCGTACCCCCCGCACTGGTTCGTCTCACTCCCCACGCCGTCCGCTTGCCGAGTTTGATCGCCCACGGTGAGAGCCAGGCGGGGCGTCCCCATAACATTGACGGGTTCCCCGAATTGCACCTCGACCTCGATCGGCGCGGCCTCGACGTAAGTGTTCCCGACACCCGGGCGGCTGGTGAACTGGACACGGCTGATTTCGGGGGCGCTTGTGGTAGTGGAACTGCCGTCAATGATTCCCACCAAGACCGGGATTTCTATCCCCGTGGAAAGCGTCTCGTCTCCGCTCACCTGGACAACTGTCAGCGTTCCGTGGTGGGATCCGAGCTGCTGACCCGCGCTATTTACTGTGACCGCGATGTCGGTCGTCCCTGATTCCGTTTGGACCCATTCCTGTGGGGAGACCGTGACCGATGCGAGGCTCGAATCGATCCGATACCGGACCGAACCGATCATTCGGTGGCTCAGTCGGATCGTCTGCGAAGCAGGATCGCTCGTGCTGCTGCTGATGAAAGTCAGCGCCGTCGGACTCGCTCCGGTGATCCCGCTCCGCCGGATCTCTACCGACAGTGTGCCCTGGATTTCCGTCTGTGTCGGATGGACCGCCAGGCCGATGTAGTAGATTTCGTCGAGCAGCGGGGGGATCGAACTCCGGTCGATGGAGATGGTCTCGCTGGTGCCCGCCGCTTTCGACTCGAAGTCCGCAATGATCGCTTCTGTCTCTCCGTCGTCGCCTAGCTGTTCTTCGACCTCCCTGCCAAGAGATATGTACAAATCGACCTCGGCTCCGGGCGTGGCCGACTGGAAGGTCACGGTCAACACCTCCGCGTTGCTCGGCACGAGGACGTTGAACCCGCCCGAGCGGTGGTGGAGTTCGAGTTGATCGGTAGCCGCGAGCGTCACCGCGGTTGATTCTCCAGGGGGCACTGGCAGGCTTTCGGCAAAGACGGGCCAAAGCGCTTTGGGACTGTCCGCCTGAACGGTCTGGACCAATTCGGAACTCGATACGTCACCGACCCATCCAGCGAAATGCCGATCCGACGTGGGAACGGCCGTCATCGTCACCTGCGTCCCTTCTTCGTAGTAACCGTCTTCGGACTCCGGCATGATCTGCAGCGCGGCATCCCTGTCACTTCTGCCGAGCGGACGGCCGTATATGAAGTACTCTCGCGCGAGATCCAGTCGCAGGGATCCGCCAGCCGCTGGCACGTCGACTCTGTGAGTCTGCTCCCCGCCGTCGCTCCACCCCTTGAATCGGTACCGGACTCCCCTGCTCACATAGGTCGTCTCCGGTGCCTCGAGCGCAATGCCGTCCTGATGGTCCGTCGCAGGGACAGCGTATGGCAGGTTCCGGACTCTCCCGTCTACTCGAATCCACGCCCCGTCCATGTCCGTGTCGATCGTGAAGAACGGACCAGCCCTAGAATTGGCTTGGTATGTCGTCCAGTTCCTTGCGCGACTGACGCTCGCGACCGTGGCGGGATTCTTGGACTCCCCGTGCCTCGTCGTGGTGTTGTCCCAGTCCCAATCCGTGAATTGAAGGTCGCTGTCCGGCTTCGGGACCGCTTCAAACTCGATCGGCGCACCCACGGTATGGAAGCTGCCGTTCGATTCCGTAAGCACGGTGACATCACCGGCTTCCGCTGGTGTGGCACAGGTGAAGAACTGCTTCTGCACGACGAAGCTCGCCTCGTACCAAGTTACCTCCGGGTCGGACGTAATCGTCCGCTCGGAATGCCCTCCGTCGTTCCAGCGCCCGAAGACGTAGCGTACGGATCCGAATGATTGCGGAGACGGGACTTGCAGCACGTGCTCGCTTCCGGCATCCCAGTCGAAACTGGCGGGCGTGACAACGTGCTCCCCATCGACTACGATCTCCAGTCCCGGCGGATTCGTCGAGATCGTTGTCGCGGTCGGCGGCATTCCGTACATTCGGGCCACGCCGTCGATATCTCCCGCGGACAACCATCTATACGTTCTGATTGGCATGCCGGGAGGAATCGTCTCGATTCCTCCGGCGTAATGCATCGACGAGGCGTAGTCGTACCGTCCGCCTATCGGGCGGATATTGGAATACGAGTACCTATTCGGCCCGCTGCGCAGCATGTCGGAAACCTGGACATGGCGGTCTCGGTCCTTGCGTTGGTGCTCGTGGCGCAGACCCGCGGAGTGCCCGATCTCATGGACCGTCGTCCCTACGCCACAGCCCCGCGGACCCCGAAGCCAAACTCCGCGCGCCCCAGCCCGGTAGCCGACTGCTGCGCTGCAACTCGAACCCGACGGAGTTGACGATCTGGGGCGGAACTGGACAAACGAGGATTCCGTCGTCCTTTCCACCAGGGTGAGGACTGTTCGGGAATTCCATTCGTGGATCGCTGCCTCGATGTCCTGCAGAGCCCTTGCAGTAAAGCCAGGCTCGATCTCGTACGGCATGATTCCACCCGGCCAGAGGAAATCTCCTCCCTCGGGCGAGAGTTCCCTCCTTTCGGGCAAGCTGCCCGTGGCCGCCTTTCTGGACCGCCATCTGCGAGTGGCTTCGACGACGTCCTCGACCGTGCCCAGGACCATGTCGCCGTCGTGGATTGCGATGCCGTCAATGACTTCGTAGTGCAGTGCCTCGCCGCCGTCAAGGACTACCCCGGAGGAGCCATTCAGGGAGTGTTCTGATCCGATAGCGCGGTTGTCGGCGACAAGGACAGACGGGGTGAGCAGTCCAAGCACGAATGCCACCGGGCTGAGGGCAAGAGCCGTGAGCTTCAATCGAGGCGCGGCCGACCGACGGAGCATCGCCGGGCCGGTATCTCCCTGAACCTGAGATCGCCTAGGCACGACTGGATAACGAGCTTCAAGTCGAGTTCCGCGCCAGCCAGTCCGTATGACTTGGCTTGAACCCGAGAGTGTTGACTGCCTCTCACTGCATGCAGATACGACCGCAGCACTTTCCCTCGTTTCTGTTTGACGTCCTCAGGATAAGGCATCACCGGATGTCCACGACGGGTTGGCCGCGACCTGGCATCTCCTGGTCGCAACCTTGCTTGGCCCCGTCGTTGAGGAAGCCTGGACCCGTGCTGTAGTCGGCCTGGATCGGTTCTTGGGTTGGCGCGACTCCTGCCGATGCTGACACCGGTGAAACCTCGGACGGGAGGTATCGTCTCCTGAGTCCGGCCGATGGACGTGCGCAAGTTCAGCGCTTCCAGACCGCGAAAGACGCCACCCGACTCCTCGCACATTGCGCTATTCCGCATTGCTGATGGAATGTTTGCGCTGGAAGAATTGCCCTGGATGTCGGATCCCCCAAGTACCAAATAGGTGAGTTCCGTTACTCGACGGCGCACCTACCGACATCACCCCGGATCTTCTCCCAGCGCCTGAAACTGCGCTTGCTCGGCTTGGGTCGGCTTCCGTGTCCTGGCACGTTCTCTGAGGGGGGATGATATCAATTCATAAGCTCTGGAACTTACCAGTGGGGATTCGGAGGAATGACTCTAGTCGCGTGAAATAGTCTGGTCGAGCGGCCTTGATTGCTACGGCCGGTCTTGCTCTTGCGGGGTGTGCATCACCCCCTCGGAACAGAGCGGTCAATCCCACCCCGCCCGTAGCCGCAAGTATTGGGCTGGCGGCCTCGGCGCGGAAGGCCCAAGACTACCCCCTCGCGTTGCGGATTCTCACCGGACTCGCCGAGCGAGGCGCTCCAGAGGCGCAGCCCAGGCTCGCGCGGATGTATCACCTCGGTACCGGTGTGCCCGAGGACATCGAGAAAAGGGTTCACTGGTATCGCCTCGCAGCGGACCAGGGAGATGCGCGGGGCCAGCTCCCCGTCGAGCCCGAGACACATTTGCTCTCCGGCCCCGCTGCCCACCATGGCCGGGCCTGTCCTTGCACGCCCGGTCGGGTTGCAGCCCGCCACAGCAACGGCGGTACTGACCGGGCCGAATTCACTTCGAGCAGGTGGGGATGGGGCCAAGTTATCTCTCGCTGGCAGGCATTCACATCCCGTTCTCGGGTACCGGGGCCGAACATCCGCCGGCCCCCGCGCACGCGCGAAACACCCGAAAGGGTTCGTGTGTTGGCAAGCCGATGAAGGTTCGGCAGACTGCCGGCCGTGCAACGGCCCTCTTTCCCCAGCCACAGTGGCCTAGCTGGTGCTGCCGCTGCCGTGCCATTTCAAGCTCCTGCCCAGATTGCTCCTACGGCCTGGAAACTCGGGCTATCGAAACCCGTAGACCCGAAACGGGATGCCGGTCGTTCCAGGAATGCACAGCGGCTCAATCGGTAGCGGCGACGGACCGCAGTGGGAAACTGACGTTGCGCGCTCCCGAGATTCGTTGGTGCCCTGTCGGCCCGGTCCGGAGCGCCATCTCGGATCGACATTCTTCGAGGCTGTGACTGAGGAGGGCGTCAAGCCCTCACGTTGGCCCGTGAGGACTTTCGGATTGATCCCGCACCGCTGGACGACGTGTTCTCAAGTGGATTCACAACGACACGAGGCAGCAGTTTGCCGGAGTCGTGCCATTCACGCGAGTCCGTCGGCGTTGGCAATGGCGTCCGTTCCGAGACAAAGACCCACGTCGGTGCCGGTCGAGCTCCGGATTTCGCCGCCGTCGAGCGATACGGTGTTGCGGCGACCCTTGCCGACGGTTCTCGATCCGCCAACGAAGCTTGTGAGTCATTGACCCTGCGGACCGCGGTCCCGCTCGTCAGCCGCTAGACCATCACCGGAACGGGTCCCGTCTGCAGTGTCTGCCAGGAGGTAGTCGAGCAGGGCGACGTCACCAACGACCTTGACGACATTAAGCACAAGTTCCGCCGCATGCGCCGCGACCGGCTCTGTCGAATCCGGTCTTTCCGCCTTACTCACTTCCATAGCGCTGCACTTGCCTTCACGGAGTTCGATGGCAATCAGTCTCCCCCTGACCATGATGTCGACCCGGACACCGGGGATCACTCCACTGCTGATCTGCGAACCACCTTCATCTCGTGCCGTCAACTGGACATGGAGGGCGCGTTCGTCTGGTGTCCACTCCGTTTCCACATGCCCCCCGAACCCTTCCTTGGCGACGAACACGGTTAACGGCAGATGACTGGGACTCAAGTCGAGTTTCACGCACCCGCGCTCGTCGGATTGTGCTGACTTCCATCTCTTGTCCGGAAAGAACACGACCACTTCGGCGCGGACAACCGGTTGGCCGTCAGTGAAGACCTGCACGGTAGGCGCCAAGCTCGGGGGAGCGGCTGAACGCACCATGCGCCACGGCACCAAGCGACTGTCAGAACGCTGCTGGAGTTCACCGCCGCCATAAACCAGGACCAGGTCACATTGTGGGCGGATGCCCTCGACAATTGCCTGCACACGCCTCGCGCTGCTCAGCAGACGCGAATTCGGCGTCGCGGCGGACTTTGCCTCGATCAGTGTCAGGACCTCCGGTTCGTCGACGCAGAGATCGACTTCCAGCCCGTGGCTGTCACGGTAGAACGAAAGGCCCCCGCTTCTGCTGCGATGCGTACGGTGCTTGAGCACTTCCGACACGACCCAGGTCTCGAACAGAGCCCCTCGTAGCGGGTGCGCTCGAAGCTGGTCAGGTTCTCGGATTCCCAGAAGCCAGCAGACCAGGCCCGTGTCATAGAAGTACAACTTCGGCATCTTTACCAACCGTTTGCGCAAGTTGGCATTGAACGCAGGCAGGTGAAAGGCGATGAAGCTCGCTTCCAGGATGCTGAACCAAGCCTTGGCCGTTGGCTGGGAAACCCCGCAATCGTCGGCCAGGGAGGAGTAGTTGAGTAGTTGCGCGGAACGCCCCGCACAGAGCTGGACAAAGCGTTGGAACGTCGTGAGATCGCCGACTCGGCCGATCGCTCGCACATCCCGTTCGATATACGTGGCAACGTAAGCACGCAGCCAATCCGAGGGATTCAGGCTACGATCGAGGATGCGGGGATAGCCTCCGGTAAAGACGGCCTCCTCGAGTCCGTCCGTGCACTGGGGAAACCGCCTGGCCTCGTCCCACGACAAGGGCAGGAGTTGATGCGTCGAAGTTCGTCCGGCCAGCGACTGACTGACCGATTCGAGCAGGGCAAGATTCTGCGACCCGCTCAGGATCCAGCGCCCCGGAACGGGGTCGGCGTCAATGATGCCCTGCAGGTACGACAGCAGGTCCGGTACGCGCTGCACCTCATCGAGCACGGCGCCTTGCGGAAACTGCGCCAGGAATCCTCTCGGATCCTCCTGCGCGAACGAACGCTCGTCCGGTGCTTCGAGTGATCGGTATGGATGCTCCGGAAAGACTGCCTGGCACAGCGTTGTCTTTCCGCTCTGCCGGGGGCCAGTGAGTGTGATGGACGGCGCCCAAGTGGCTGCGTGTTGTAGATTGAACGCTAAATCTCGAAATATCACAATCTAATTGTAGGATACTCTGTGTTAATTCAACTTTCTATTTTGAATTAACACAGAGTATCCCGTCTAAGCCATCGAGGGACAACTCGCGCAACCGAGTACACGCTCGGAGTGACGAGGGTCGATTCGGCTGTAATCGCACCGGCCGCGAAGCAGTCGCAGAACCGACATCCCCATCCTTTCATTCGGCGCGATCCCGCAACAACCACCGTGGCGGCCTTGTTGCGCATGGCGGGGATTTCCGTGGAGCGCCGGCATGGCGCCCTGGGATCGTCCGTCCGTCGCATCCTCCGTTACAAGAGCAGTTTCGGCGCACCTCCAGTATCGACTGAGCACAACAGGGGGATCTGCTCAACCCGTCAATCACCCCGAAGGCATGGTTGACCGATGCAATCGATTTCGAACCGCCGCGTCACGGCGGTCGGAACCGAGGTCCATGACGAGCGCAGGAGGTTGGCCGTTACGAGGACGCGATCAACGGCTGCGTCAGGGCGATCGAACTGGATCCGAGCATCGGCACCTTCGAGACCAACCTACAGCGTGCGAAATGGCATCTGAAGAGTTGAGGCAGGGCTCCACCCGAAACGGAGCCGCCCGTAAGGCACTCAATGAGCCATCACGGATTCGCCCCGGGGTTCCGTGCGGTTGTTGGCGTGAGCCTGGTGGCCACTGTACGGTATCCACAGGGCTGCGGCGTCGAACGCGAGCCTCCCCATTCGCTCCGATTGACACTCCCGAATTGCGATCACCATTCCGCCCCGACTCCGGCCCGGCCAGGGCGCTCGACAGCTCAACTCTCTCGCTGTTCCTGGAAAACCGCAATGGCCCGGTCAAGGCTGTCACGGTCGCCCACCAGCACGACCGTGTCGCCGGCCCGGTAGTGAAAATCCGGTTCGCGGCGGTAGAGGGGCTCACCATCCCTGACCACGGCGATCTGCACGGCTCCCGTACGTCGCCGCAGCCTTAAGGACGTTGCGCTCATTCCGGTGACGTTGGCGCCATCCCTGATTTCCACCAGTTCCAGGGCATCGTGAATTCCCAGGTGCTTCAGCGCGTCGAGCCGCAAGTCAGGTGCGGCTGTGCCGCGAAAGAGCCCGTAGTGTTCATTCCGTACCGTGGAGGCTTCCTGCCAGATGCGATTGATCGGGATCCGATAGCTTTCGAGTGCCTTGGCAAACAGTTCGATAGAGACCTCGAACTCTTCCACCACCACGTCTGTCGCGCCGAGCGACATCAGCTCGTCGATGGAGCTCGTGTATCTCGTGCGTACGATGATCTGGGCGGTGGCATTCAGGTCTCGAGCGACATGGACACCTCGCCTCTCCTCGGTCGGCGAGGAAATCGCGAAGACGATGATGCGTGCGTGTCGCACTCCGACGTGTTTCAGGACGGCGGGCTGTGTCCCGTTACCGAACCTCACTGGTAGCCCGTCTTCGCGCGCCCTACGGACGAGATTCGGGTCGTGTTCGACGACAATGCACGGGATTCCCGCCGCATCGAGCACCCTTGCAAGGTATCGTCCGGCAACACCGTAGCCAACGATGATCGTATGGTCGGATAGCTCGTCACCCCGGTCGGCATCCGTGGACGCGGGTCCCTGTGATCCCCCGTCCGACGGCGCGATGCGCGCGGCGATGGACCCTGCGCTTCGAATCAGGAAAGGCGTGGCCATCATCGACAGGACGGCTGTGCTGAGAAACAGCTGGTAATCGCCCTCGCGGAAGAGTCCCAGTGGCAGCCCCAACGCGGCGAGCAGGATGGAGAACTCACCGATCTGAGCGAGGCTGAGGCCGCTGATCAGCGCGGTAGTCAGGATTCCGCCTGCGGCGCGGACCGATACCGTCACCAGCACCGCCTTGAGTGCAACCATGACCAACAGCACCGGAACGAGCACATCCAGCTGGTCCACCAGAAAGGGAACGTCGAGCAGCATGCCCGTGGAGATAAAGAAGATTCCGCTGAACACGACCCGAAACGGTCGGACGTCCGATAGCGCTTGCAATCCGTATTCCGATTCGGAGATGACCAGGCCGGCAATAAACGCCCCGATGGCGAGGGAAAACCCCGCCCATGCGCTGACGACAGCCGTTCCGATACCGAAGAAACCGACGCACAGGGTGAACAGTTCGGGGTCGCGGAACAGCACGATCCGATCCAATGTCCGCCGGACGATGAATTGCCCGCCGACTACCAGCGCGGTGATGATCACAAGCCCGCGTGCGAAGTCCGTGCCAACTGCGCCCATGTCGGCACCCTCCAGGCCAGCCAGCACCGGTAGCAGGAGAATCAGCGGCAGCACGCACAGGTCCTGGAACAGCAGGATCGAGATGACGGAGCGCCCTTGTGCCGAGTCCAGTTCAGCCCGGTCGGCGTAGGTCTTGCTCACGATGGCGGTCGATGACATTGCGGCGAGCAAGCCGTAGAAAATAGACTGGCCGGGAGAAATGCCGAGGGAAATCGCCAGTGCCGCCACGCACAGGAGTGTGCCGCCCATCTGCAACCCGCCGCCGACCAACACCGTGCGAGCCCATTGGCGTACGTAAGAGAGCGACAACTCCAGTCCCACCTCGAACAGCAACAGGGCGACGCCAAGTTCGGAGAGGACCTCCACCTCCTCCGTCGCACTGATGAGCCCGAATCCATTGGGGCCCACCAGGACTCCGGCAACCAGGAAACCCACTAGGGGCGGGGCCGACAGGCGGTGTGCCAGCGCCACGATGGGGATTGCCATACCCACGAGCAGCGTCAGGTCGAGCAGCAACCTTCCTTCGTGCATCGCTACTTCAGCCTCTGGCTCGCGGACGGGGAATCGGGATCCCCGCGATTCGCCGGAATGGAATTTTCAGCCTCCGTCTTGGTCTCCGGCTCGATTCCTCCGGGATTCTGGGTGCCCGTTGTCCAGTCCGTCATCCAATCGGGCCGTCGCCTCTTGATCGGAGGATTGGGGGAATGCAGGGCGCTACGATCGGCAAACACCGGGTCACCGGTCGGTGCCTGCGCCGGGAGCGCAGGCACCGTTTCGGCCGAGGCGATTTCTGCCGTCCCTGCTAGCGCCGCCGCATAGATCGTTGCCCCTCGGTGCGTCCCATGATCAGCACCACATTCTGGGGCTAGGAGTTCTTGCGGCAGTCTGCCGGATTCCGTACGCAGACCAACAGGGGCTACGCGCATTCGTGGCTGTCCACCGTCTATGACCAGATCTCATGATAGCCGCGCGGCGGACTGCGTCATTCGGAGAGTCCGTCGGTTGGAGCGAAATGTTATGAATCGCTCAGTGCTCGAGCGAAGACTTCCGATGCGGGCATTGGCGGACGGAACGAGGATACAGGTGATTCCGGCCGCGGTCTCGTGGCAACTGTGGAGGCAGACCTGGGCCGGATCGAGTCTTTACGCGCTCAACGAAGCCGAATCGATGGACCGCCCGCCGCCGGGAATGCCTTCAGTGGGATAAACTGAGGCGTCGGGTTCGAGGCCCCTATTCTCAGGTCGAAGTGCTTTCCGGATCCCTTACTTGATTGGAGCCTCCATGAGACTGCCCCTCGCCTGCCTGCTGCTTGCAGTTTCCCCCCTTCTCGCGGACTCGCCGCCATCCGCTCACCAGATCGCCTCCGGTGTCCAGGCCGCGCCGGAAGACCTCCGCGCTGAAGCCACCGTGTTGGGATACGATTCTTCTGGAGCAGTCGTCGTCCTCCGTCAGGGTTCCAACGACTTGAACTGCCTCGCGGACGATCCCAGCAACAAGAACTTCTCGGTAGCCTGTTACCACAAGGACCTGGAACCGTTCATGGCTCGCGGGCGCGAGCTGTCGGAACAAGGCCACAAGGGCAAGGAGCGCCACCAAATCCGCTGGAAGGACGTCGACGAGGGGCGCGTCAAGATCCCGCGTGAAGCGCGCATGCTGTACGTGTTGACTGGCAAGTCGTACGATGCGGCCAAGGACGAGGTGCTGGAACCGTATCTGCGCTGGGTGATCTACACGCCGTATGCGACCCCGGAGTCGACCGGAATTCCGGCGAAGCCCGGCCCGGGTCCGTGGCTGATGTACCCCGGCACTGCCGGTGCGCATGTCATGATCAGCCCGCCCAAGCCATAAGGCCTACCGCGAGATCAGGGGCGTTTCCGCTGTCGTCGGTTCGTCCAACGTAGAGATTCGAGCGAGTGCCGGCCTACCCGCTATTGCCGGGCCAATCGGACCGGCGGCATGTTGTCGACGAATCCGGCCCCGTCTTCCCGGAGCTCGGCGATCGCAGTAGCGCGCAAGCGCTCGAGTGTGCCTCGAAACTCGGGCTTGATCGCCAGGTTGTCGAGTTCCTCGGGATCGTTCTTCAGGTCGTAGAGCTCCTCAAGGTCCGGCACCAAGGGCCGCACGTACTTGTAGCGACCGTCCACGAGCATCACGTACCACGGGACATTGGAATGCATCGCGTCAGCCCCTCCGGGGATCGTGTCCGTGTCCGATCCGTATACTCGTCCCGTGGCCGTCAGCAGCACCGGATGCGGCCAGTCGCGCCGGGGATCTTCGAGGAGCGGGGTCAGGTCCTCGCCGTGCATTTCCCACGGCAGGCCGATGCCCGCGAAATGGAATATTGTTGGGACGAGATCCACTCCACCCACCGGACGCGGGCAGACTTCGCCTTCCGGAACGCGACCCGGCATCGAAATCACAAGCGGAGAGCGAATGGAGGCGTCATACGGCGCGACCTTTTGCCGCATCCCGTGCTGGCCCCAGGCAAATCCTTGGTCGGAGGTCCAGATCACCAGGGTGCTCTCGCGCTGGCCGGATTCCTCAAGAGCCGTTAGGAGGCGGTCGATACCCTCGTCCAGCGCCAGAACGCCTTGGTGGTATTGCCGAGTCCAGGATGTCAGCGAGCGGCCGCGGAACATCGGAGTGCCGTCTGGCCCGCGCTCCCAGAAAGCGATCTTCTGGGCCCAGTCGGGTTTGCCTGGGCGTGGCGGGAAGATGTCGGCGGGCATGTCGAAGTCGATGCCCGGGTACGCTTCCATGTGTCGGTCAGCCGGTGTGAACGGGCCGTGGACCGCGCCGTAACAGAGCCACAGGTACCAGGGCTTGCTCTCGTCGCGGCCTTCACCGTTGATCAGGTCCACTGCCCAGTCGGTGTACTGGTCGCTCGAATAGCGCTTCAGGGTCTTGGTCTCGCCACCCTGATAGGTGATCGGTTGGTCGTAGTAGTAGTTTCCGCTCGTCGTCGTGTACTTTGGTCGGTTCCACACGATCTGGAAGTCCCAGTCACGCCCATACCCCGTGTCCGTCCCGGTGTGCCATTTCCCGATCTGGGCGGTGAAGTAGCCGTTCTCGCGAAACACCTTCGGCCAGAATGGCAGGGTCTCTGGATCGTAGGTGCTGCCCGGATACGGCCCCACCATCCGCATCGATTCGACACCGAACTGGTGGAATCCGGTCAGCAAGGTCGCCCGGGATGGCATGCACCACGTGCCGATGTAGGCATACTCGAATCGCACGCCCTGCGAAGCCAGTCGGTCCATTGCGGGCGTCCGCACCCACGGGTACGCCTCTGGATATGCCCCGACGGTTCGATGGGAGTGGTCATCTGTGTAGATGAACAGGACATTGGGGCGTTCCGGGGTGGCCGGGGCAGCGGCCACGACGGATACTGTGAGCGCCGATAGCGCCGCCGAAAAAAGTCTCTGAATCAATGGAGTTGCAGGCATGGTAATGCGCCGCCCGGTGTCCGGGAGTGCTTGGATTGTACATCCGTAGGCACCCTGCGTCCGGCTGGCATGTGTTCTGTGGCTCCGCGAACCGTGTCCTTGCAGGTCCGAGCTCTTGAAGCGTCAAATCGGCGAACTCCCTCACTGGCGCGTGCCGGACCCGGGACTGGGCTCCGGACACCTGGCTCGCCGCGAACGCCTTGCGCATGACTCTCGGGGACGAGTCCGTAGACAAGCTTGCCGGTCTCCTGTGGGACAGCTTGCGAGGCCCGGTCTCTGACCGACGAGGGCAGACGCTGAGCCACCGAAATGTGACGCCAACGTCAGCCTCGCGCCAAGTTCGGGTACCTTGCGGATCCCCAGGTGTCCGTTCGGGATCGGACGCCAGCGACATGAGCCGTAAGGGTTCGGGTGCTGATTCCCGGATCGGCCCGGTCGCTGAAAGACCCTGCCAAGCAAGGGAGACTCGCCGCTGGGAGTCCCGACCCATCCGACTGGTTCGGCCCGTTAGGTCCCGGAGTTGCTGCTTCAAATCCCGCAATTTCTCCTTGGCGCCGGTCAACTCGTACTCTGCGGCGCTCGCCCGATCCTCCGCAATCCTGCACTGTCGCTCGGATGCTTCCAGCTGTTGAATTCCGGAGTCTTCCGGCGGCAGATTTTCGGATTATTCCGGCAGCAGGAGGGGGCGGTTTCCCGGATTATTTGTGATGTGTGACAGGCAG
>JGIcombinedJ30088_10003412_pt1 | contig 14689 bp, 10 predicted proteins | sample PinacodermPK_FD_30088 | JGI IMG/M metagenome (IMG submission 30088)
TTTTTTTTTTACAAGCAACCAGGTAGGTTTCATGCCTGTTGATAATCCCCTAGCCTCTCCAAACGGGCGAAAGGCAATCAGGTGAAGACCGACCCGGGGCTCGGAAGCGGAGCGGGGACGGCGCCGATGCGCCGCGGTCCATAGTTCGGAGTTCACCGCCTGGATTCCGGCACGACGGCAGGAACGCGTCGGCTCTAGCCCGCGAGACGACAAGTGGTCCCTGTCTTGTTCCTCCGCCGGCCTCCAGAGAAGAATTCCCCCCAAAAACGCCCGGATGGCGGTGCGGGCATCGTGTTCGACCTGCTGTCGGTCTGCGCGGCGCACGAAACCCGGATACTTTCCATGTCGTACGGCGCTCCGGAGTCCGTGGACGTGAACCCCGGTTTCGTTTCAGGTTCCGGCTGCGTCCATAGCGAGCGCTGCTCGAACAAAGAGCCGGCCGGAGAGGATATCTTCCTCCTTGAATATTTGTTGCAATTGCGGCCGGACTTCAAATCCGGGGAGCGCGGCGCCTTGGAAACGGCGGTCAATCGATCGTCGTCGTCGCTTATCCGCAAACGTGGCCGCTTTTGGCTTCGGGACCGCATACCCGATGCAGCCCTATGCCTCGAGGTCATCTACTGATTGAGGACTCCTGAATTCACCGACGAGCCGGCGAGCAGGGCGGCGCTCCTGCTCGTGAAGGAAACGGACAAGAGAATCGAAATTTTCGATCAGGTCGATGCTTTCTACGATGCGCGCTCGAACGTTGCGCACGGCGGCAGGCGCCCTGCCGGGCGACGAGGCCCCGTCGTGCTGCCCGGACAGGTCGCCCGCAGCGACGAGCAGGGGAACCTGAACCTCACGGTCGTGTCGGCCCCGCACGACGCAGGGAGCGGCGGTAGCGGGAGGCTCGCATGACAGGGCCGAGAAAGACGGAGGGAGCATGAGCAAGGATTCGGAGCGATTCCAGGTCTGGCTCGACGGCGGCATGGCCGCGCCCGAGGATGCCAGGGTGAGCGTCCTCACCGCCACCGCCATGCGCGGAGCGAACGTCTACGAGGGTTTGCGGGCCTATCGGGACGAGGTGCGGGACTACCTCTTCGTCTGGAAGCTGGATCAGCACCTCGAGCGCCTGTTAGTCAACATGAAGATCATGCGGATGACGTCCCCCTGCGGTTTCGACGAGTACCGGCAGGCGGTCCTCGACCGGGCGCTCGCGAAACGGTTCCGGGAGGACGTCCACATGCGTCTGGTGACGTACTTCGGATTCGGCGGTGCCGGGGACGTCAAGAAGTACCGGCCGGAGGAGATCGAGATCGGTGCGTGGGTGGCGGGGGGGGGCTGCCCCCACGACGACGCCCTCCGGCACGGCATTCACGTCTGCGTCAGCAGTTGGCGGCGCATCACCGTCTTGTAGCCGAACTCCCGCGCCGTGGCTTGATGTTCCTATATCCTTCTCCTACGCTGTATGTTGATTTCAGGTAACTTGTCAGGTTTATCGCGAGGTGGATGCCTCTTTGATCAGACTTTCGATGGCGGATCTGACAGCACGAGCAGCATCCTTGCCGCGGGCATTGGCGGCCGCCAAATACGCGATTCTGCGATTCGGCGCAACCACGACTCTCGTCTGCCAGGATCCGTTGCTGCCGCTGTGACGCAGGATGATGCCCCTGGCCCACTTTCGTCGCGACACGAACCAACCTGCCGCGTAACGACCCGAGTCCGGTGTGATGAGTACATTCAATCTGTCACGGTCAAGAATCGCCGGGTCCTTGCCCCGAAACCAGAGCGCGATGAATTTGGCGTAGTCTTCTATGGATATATAAACCGATCCCGCCGGTCCGAATGCGCGTGAAGGGGTGAAATGGGGAAGTTGATTGGGTTCCCACTCCTTCCATTTGTCGCGACGATGCCCCCATGGCTGATCCACCTTGCCGGGCGTACCTGGTGCGCCGAATCCCGCAGTGGTTATCCCCAGGGGAGTGAAGAGACGCTCCTCCATCAACGTCTCCCAGCTCTTTCCGGTGAGCTTTTCCGCCATGGCCCCCACGACCACGTATGCAGGACTGGAGTTCTTGAATTTACCGACAGGGCGCACGGGCGTGCTCATCAGGATCTCTCTGAGCACCGCATGGCGTTCCTTGAGAATGCCGACGCCAGGATTGCCGAAATAATCCGCCAGCCGGTACTTCCAGCCGAATTTGATATCGCGGTAGTGCCCGATGCCACTCTTCATGCGGACGAGCTGAAACAGGTTGACGGAGTGGTAGCCCGGAAGAATTTCCTCGAGAAGCTCGGGATAGACGTCGTCAACGGTCGTCTTCCAGCCGTTGGGAAACGTACCGTCTGCGACTAGAGTCTCAAGCATTACGGACGTCATGGCTTTGGTCAAAGAGCCGAGATGAACCAGATCGCTGACGGTAAGCTTTTCAGGCGCCCCCTGTTTACGGACTCCGGCGGTGGCGATGGCCCTGACGCCTTTCTTGTCGATAACCGCGGCGAACAGACCGGGTGAGCTGCCCTGCTGAACTGGCCCGGCCAGGTATTTGGCGATTGGAGTAGGGTGGCGACGCTCTTCGGCGTAAGCCGACGCCGCGACCAGCAGCCCGGCAATCATCAGCGATAGATATTTGTTGACCAAAAAAGTCGGAAAACGCATGGATTCTCCTCGCCATGAAATCGAACACAGTTGCGAGTATCTACCACAATACTCGTGAACCTTTTGAATATCTAATCATTCTCTGTATGTTGTAAAGAAGTGAAGAAACTGGCATGTCCGAGGTTTATCACCTTGCGCATTCCAGGTGAACGGACCTTCCCTCAAATACCCGATCTTCCGCGGCTACGCGTGGACATGCTCGCCATTTTCGAGCAGGTGCGCATCGCGCGGTCACCTTCTTCACATCAGAAATGTTCACGGAACTCGGAACGCAACGGCTCCCGTCACCTGTCCTGGCCGGCAGAAGTGTTCTATAAAAGAGTGGGCGTTTGACGATTATGTCTGGATACGGACACTCGGGCTCCAGGGATACGGTGGTTGTGATGGACTGCGGACGATCGAGATTACGGCGTGGCCACCGAAGGACGCGTATAGAACATCGTAGCCAAGATGGGTGACGTTTCCCACCATGAACGGGCGCACGAGCGTGCTGCCGCTCCCCTCCGATGCCACGCGAAACCGAGGTCCTGTCACGAGTTCTGAGATGAGGACGTCGACCTGGGCTTTGTCGAATAGTTTAGAGCCGAACACGAAGAGATCCGTATCGAGTGTAGTCTGCACCTAGCCCCCCAAGTCGTAGACGTGGCGCAGATTGAGCGCGCCATAGAAGTTTGCTTCCCTCTGGTTCGTATAGGCGTCGTCAGATTCGGCGGAAGGGGACGAGGCCCCGAATTGATGTTCGTCTGATAGCGCAAGCCTGCGCTACACTGGCGCCGTATACAGGGCATCAGGCTGTAACCGTCCAGGAATCACCCAGGGACGTGGGCGCTACGACAGAAACAAACGCTACGACAAGCTCAGGAAGGACATTTGGCTGCGGCCGCTGCGCAGATACTGGAAGCACGTCCTCAATCAGTGTAATCAACCTGCCAGTCACGGCTCGGAAGAAAGTTTGGTAAGCGCTTACAGAGTTTGCCCGACAGGAATCCGCCAGGATGCGCAGGAGTTGTAATTCATCTGCTTTCGATTTGCTTACTTATTACTGAAAACAAATCCCGAACGTGCTAGGGAACAATGAACTATTCCTGATGATATCAACAAACTAGAAACATTTTGCTACCGCTGAAAACCCCCCACTGTCTCTAAACGGGCGCAATTCACGGATACGAAGGGACTGGGTCGGAGGCTGCTCCGGTCGGCAGAAGCGAGTTCGGTCGGTGCGGTAGCGCGGTTCACGGAACGGGCCGTCCCGCTCGCCGAGTGCTTCCCCGGCGGGGCGGACGGACAGCCGGGTCGTGCCCACCGGTCGATACAGAACCGTTATCGCCGAGACCGAAGAGGCTTGGTTCGCTGTCCTCGAAAGCTACAACGTTTGCGAACTGGTGGACCGCAATGTCGAACACCACGCGTTCCTCCTGGCGGATCGGCCGTAAGCCGTCGGGCGGTGCCACGCAACCAGCGTGGAGCGCAGGGGAGGTCCCAAAGGTGGCGGGGACCGACTACGTCAATCGCGCAGGCCCGCCGCTCCGGGTCGGCGGATCCGGGTTATTGCGAACAACGCCAGCGCGGCCACCACGATCGACGGCCCCGACGGCGTATCGAACTCGGATGAAGCCAGCAACCCCCCAACAACGGCGAGCACGCCGGCGGCGGCGGCCCGGACCGCCATCCCTTCCGGGCTCCGGGACAGGCGCCGTACCGCCGCAGGCGGGATCACCAGTAGAGCAACGATCAGCAAAACCCCGACGATCTTGATGGCGACCGCGATGATCGCCGCCATCAAGAGCCCGAATGCCAAGCTCGCACGCTCCGGCCGCAATCCCGCCACGGAAGCCAGGTCGACATCGACTGTGGCCAGCAGAAGCGGGCGCCAGATCCGCCACAGCGCCGCCAACGCGACCGTTCCTCCGCCCCACACGATCACAAGGTCGGTTCGGGAAACGGCAAGGATGTCTCCGAAGAGCAGACCGTTCAGGTTGAAGCGTACATTGGGAAAGAATGCCAGCACCACAAGGCCGAGGGCGAGCCCACCGTATGCGAACATGCCGAGAAGAGTATCCGTGGGCAGTACGTCGCGTCCTTCGAGAAAGAATATCGTCAGCACAATCAAGGCGGCGCATCCGAAGATGCCACCCACCAGGGGAATATCGGCCAGGAGTGCGATCGCGACCCCGAGCAGAGCGGAATGCGCGATCGTCTCGCCAAAGTAGGCAAGCCGTCGCCAAACGACGAAGCAGCCTGCCGGCCCGGTGACCAGTGCGACTCCGATGCCGGCAAGCAGCGCACGGGTGACGAAATCGTCCAGCATGGCTCAGAGAGGCCTGTCTTCATGCTCATGAGGCACCAGCACCACGAAATCGTCGCCGGCCTTCATCGCCAGCTCGAGATTGTGCGAGATCCACAGGACGCCACATCCTAAATTGCGGCGGATTCCGTCGATCAATGTGTACAACACCTCCGTTCCGGCGACGTCGACCCCTTGGTCCGGCTCGTCCAGAACCAACAGATCGGGGTTGCGAATCAGCGCACTTGCCAGCAACAGGCGCTGCATTTCACCGCCCGACAGGGTCGTGACGGGCGGGTCGTCGAGTCGATCCAGACCGACGGCCTTGAGCGCGGCATCAATTTCAGAACCGCGGAAACAGCCTGTCAACTGTATGAATCGGCGCATGGTGAGGGGCAGCGTCGGACTTATCGCCAACCGCTGTGGAACATAGCCCACCTGTAGTGAAGGCGCCCGGTCCACAATGCCCTCGTCAATGTCGGCCAGGCCGAGGACGGCCTTCGCGCACGTCGTCTTGCCGGCGCCGTTGGCGCCGATCAGAAACACCAGCTTTGCGCGGCCCACTTCAAGGTCCACTTCGCGAAATATCCAACGCCCCGCGCGCCGCACACCCAAGCCGCTGGCTCTGACGAGCGGGGCTGCGCTGGAAGCCTGCGAATTCTTCAAGACCACCTCTCTCTCAAAATATTATATACTGGCAGACGTTATATGTTGTTTATTCTATAGCTTCAGGTCAAGTAAATACATGCCACATGGCGAAATCGCTCGGCACTCAAGGAGGTGGATACATGCTGAACCTTTGGTTGACGTTATGGCGCCGCGCCGTTCTCGCGGCGGTGCTTCTGGGCGGTGCGGTTGCAGTGCCGGCGGCCGCCGATGATGCGGTTTTGGTCGTGGCCTCGATCAAGCCGGTGCACTCAATCGTCAGCGCTGTCATGGCCGGCGTCGGCAAGCCGCACCTGCTCATGCGCGACGCCCTGTCGCACCATGGCTTCAGCTTACGCCCGTCCGACGCCGCCGCGCTTCAGAAGGCTCGGGTCGTGTTCCTGATCGACGAGACGATAGAAGTGGGCCTGGCCGCTGCGATCCGCGCCGTTGCGCCTGATGCGCAGGTCGTCGAGTTGTCCACCGCCCGGGAGGGGCGCGTCCGAAGGCGGTTCCGCGAAGGGGGCGCGTTCGAGTCCGACCCGCACCACCCGCATGACGACCATGGGCACGGGGACAGCCACGGCCACTCGCGCGGGCATGGCGAGGGGCGCTCGCATGGCGGCAGCCACGGTCACGCAGGTGACCATAAGTACATCACCTACGAAGAAGAGGGGACAGGGCCGTTCGACCTGCACATCTGGCTCGACCCCGTGAACGCCGAAGGCATGGTCCACCTGATCGCCGATACCCTGTCCGCGGCGTACCCCGCGAATTTCGAGAAGCATGAGAAGAACGCACGTGATTTCATCCAGCGGCTCAGGAAGCTGGCCAAGGAGATCGCGGCCGATCTGGCGGCTCTGGAGGGCCGGCCCTTCATCGTGTTCCACGACGGCTACCAGTACTTCGAGAAACGCTTCGGCCTGACGGCGGCCGGCTCCGCCGTGGTCAATCCCGAGCGGTCGCCCGGCATCAGGCGGATCCGGGAGATCCGGCAGAAGATACGCGAACTCGACGTGGTCTGCGTCATCTCCGAGCCCGCCTTCGACGGACGCCTCGTCAACACCGTCATCGAGGGAACCTCGGCGCGGGCCGGTTCCGTCGACTCCATGGGTGTCCTGATCGATGCCGGGCCCGAGCTCTATTTCACATTGCTGCGGAAGATGGCCTCGGATTTCAAGGACTGTCTCGCGCCGCCGAAATAGGGTTGGATGTCGACGACAAGCAGGCGTCGGTCTCGGCTGTATCGATTCCTCGCGCATGAATTCTCTCGACTCGTCTCGAGAGAGGGCTTCCCGAGGAGAATCGCCGCATCTTCTCTCATGGCGGCGCATCTCCTGTTTGCCGAATGACCGGGCTTCCGACAACCCCGGTTCGGCAGGAATGAGCCGCCTTCTTCCATTCAGCCCATACACGAGATATGCAGCAGCTCTTCGCTCACTTTGCTTCGACTTTACCCGGGGCCGGTTTTCGGCTCCGGCGCTATTCGTGATGCGCTAGTCCGGTGACCGCGAGTTCGCCGGTGGCCAACGCCTGTGCAAATCATCAATCATATAAGGATGAGCATGTTCGCGCGTATCGCGCAAATGCGGATGATGGGGAGGGAGATCGTCATGACGGTGCGCGATCACGACCGGATCGGAACTCGGCCACAGCAGCAGCGCGAGTACGGCGCCGAAAAAAGCAAGCGCGCTCAATCCGGCCAGCGCGGCGAGCGCTCCATAGGCGGTCATCAACCAGCCCGAGAGCGGATAGGTCACCAGCCAACAGGCATGGCTGAGCGCGAACTGCGCGGCGAATAGCGCGGGCCGGTCCTCGGGGTGCGAGGAACGCCGCAGAAGCCGTCCCGACGGTGTGAGTATGCCGGAGTAGCCGATCCCCACCGTGACCCATGCGCCGAGAAGAAGGGGCCAGGAGAGCCCGACGCTCGGAATAAACGCGGCGAGCGCGCACAGGCTCGCGATCATCAGCGCGGCGCTCGTCAGCATCACCACCCGGTCCGGCGTCCGGTCCAGCAGGCGCGGCAGGGTGAGCGCGGTCAGCATCGAACCTCCTCCGAATGCAGCCATCGCCCATGCCACGGCGCTCTCGCCGAGCCCCAGCCCGCCCCGTACGAGTACAACGGTGTTGACCAGCACCATCGCGCCCGATGCAGCCGCCGCGAGATTGAGCGCCAGGAGCCCGCGGAGCCGCGGCGTGGCGAGATAGATGCGAATTCCGCGGGTCATGCGCTCGTAGATATCACGCACGTCCGAAGGTGCGGGGCTGGGCAGAAGCACCGAGACCACGAATGCCGCGGAAGCGAGAAAGCCGGCCACCGTGCCGAGAAACAGGGCATCGTAGGACATCATCGCCAGCAGCAGCGCCGCGAGGGTCGGACTGAAGATGTTCTCGAGATCGTAGGCGAGGCGTGAGAGCGACAGCGCGCGGGTATAGCGGGATTCTTCGGGCAGCACGTCCGGAATCGTCGCCTGGAAGGTCGGCGTGAAGGCCGCCGAGGCCGATTGTAGCACGAAAATCAAGAGGTAGAGCTCCCATATCTGCGTCACGAAGGGCAAGGCCAGGGCCACGGCGGCGCGCACGATATCGAGCGCTACGAGCAGCAATCGGCGCGGGACCCGGTCGGCGAAGGCGCCGGCAATGGGCGCGATGCCGACATAGGCCGCCATCTTGATGGTGAAGACGGCGCCGAGCACCATCGCCGCATCTTCATCCGCGAGATCATAGGCGAGAAGACCCAGCGCAATCGTGGCGAGCCCCGTGCCCACGAGGGCCGTGATCTGCGCGGCGAAGAGGTGGCGATAGGTGCGATTGGCGAGGATTTCCAGCACGGGTGACCTCAGTGCAAACTGTGACGGGAAACCGGGTCGGGCGTAGCGGTGGGATGGTCCAGTTCCATCAGAGGAAAACTGCGCCAGTCACGCAGCTTTGTTCGGGGACAAGGAGGACGGGATGATTCACCCGTGTGCACGCGAGCCACTAAATGGATTGGAGCACCTGACGGAGCCGAGCGGAAATGCGCGCTCATCTGGATTGAATGCCTCAGGTTATCCAACGTATCGCCAACGCTTCCAACCTGTTGCCGCCACGCATCTATTCCACATCACGCAATCCGCATCGCCGAACACTTTGAATCCCGCTTGATGTGTCTCCGTTTACTCATGCCTTATTTGACCCGAATCCTGAACCGCGCGCAAGCCACGGATAAGGGGTTATTGAATAAGCCATGGTTTTGTGATCGGATATAGATGTTTCCGTTCGCTGGTGGGGTGATAATTCCATTACCGACAGGCACGCTCTAAATTACGCAGGAGTTAGAATTCATCCGCTTTCGGTTTGATTACATATTGGAGATAGGCAAATCCCCAACGAGATTCGTAAAATCAACAGTTTCAACAATCTACAAGGATTACACCACCTTTGACAATCTCCCACTGTCTGAAAACGGGCGGATAATCCGAAAAACGTCGGTTTGAAATTTCCTAGCCATCGCCCGGAATCGTCCCACCGTCCCGTTCGGGGCTTCTTGAGCCACCGTTTCGAGCGCGCCTGTTTGTTTTTCCCTTAATCGTTTCTGCCGCCCGGGATTGGAAAAACGGTAGAAGAAAATGCACGAATAGACGATAAAGGCATGAAAAAAGATACGTAATAAGTATATATTTATTATATAATACGGCATGGATAAAATGAGTGGATTTGCATTGTCCAGGGAGAGAAGGAAAGTTTAATGAATTCAGACGAGCATTGCGAGTCTTCCGGAAAAACTGAAGCCGGGTATCCGGAGGACTCCCTGCTCGGGGAAGCGATAGCCATTGTCGGCATGTCGTGTCGGTTTCCCGGCAGCGAGAGGCTTTCCGATTTCTGGCGGCAACTCCTTGCCGGCGAGAACCTGGTGGTCGAAGGCCCCTCCGGCTCCGTCGCCGGGCGCGCAGGCAGGCTCTTTCCGGACTCCGATGCTAAAAATGACGCCGTCCGCTTCGGCGCATTCGTTCAAGACATCGAATTGTTCGACGCTGAATTCTTCCGCATGTCCCCTATCGAAGCCCAGATGCTTGATCCCCAGCAACGTATGATGTTGGAGACGAGTTGGCATGCACTTGAAGACGCAGCGATTGACCCCGAAGATCTCAAGGGCAGCCGCACGGGGGTCTATGCCGGGATCAGCAACAACGACTACCGGGACATGGTCATTTACTCCCCTGAGACTGTTGAGCCCGCGGGCGGTCTCTACGCCGTCACCGGTACCGCCCTGAACGTCGCCATAGGCCGGGTTTCCTTTGCTCTAGGCCTGGAGGGACCGTCCATGGCGATAGACACGGCCTGTTCCTCCTCGCTGGTCGCCATCCACCAGGCGGTGGGAGGCCTGCAGCGCCGCGAGGCGGACCTCGCCCTTGCCGGAGGCGTTCATATATTCCTCGCCGGACGCCCGCTCGAGTTGCGCGCCAATGCGGGAATGCTCTCCCCCGAGGGACAATGCAAGACCTTCGACGCCTCGGCGGACGGCTTCGTCTGCGGCGAGGGATGCGGCCTGCTTGTCTTAAAGCGCCTCAGCGATGCGCAAGCCGACGGCAACCGAATCTGGGCCGTCATCCGTGGCTCCTCGGTCAATCAGGACGGCGCCAGCCAGGGCCTGACGGTTCCCAGCGGCCCCTCTCAGGAACGGGCCATGGAAGAGGCCCTGGCCCGAGGGGGCCTCTCTCCCTCCGAGGTGGACTATCTGGAAGCCCACGGCACCGGCACGGTAGTCGGCGATCCGATCGAGGTGAATGCCGCGGCCGCGGTCTATGGGCGCGGACGCGAAGCGCAGTGCCCGCTCCTGATCGGTTCCGTCAAGACCAACATCGGACACCTGGGGCCCGCCGCGGGCGTTGCAGGCCTGATCAAAACCGTTCTGTCGATGAAGCACGGGGTGATTCCGCGTCATCTGAACTTCAAGAACCCAAATCCACGCCTGGATTGGGATCGCCTGCCGGTGCGCGTGACCGATGTGATGATGGACTGGCCCCGTCATCCAGGCAGGCCGCCTCTGGCTGGCGTGAATTCCTTCGGCTGGTCCGGCACGAACGCCCACGTGGTGGTGCAGGGATACGGGGAACCGGAGGCCGATTCCTCCTTCGCCGGAACCTCCTCGCCCGCGGGGTCTGCCCTGCCCGTCGCCATAACCCCCCGAATCGAGGGAAAACCCGGGGTGCGGGAAACCCGCTTCCTCCCTCTTTCGGCCAAGTCTCACCAAGCGCTTCGGGCCGTGGCCTCGCGTTATCTGTCCTGGCTCGATGAGCACTCGGAAAAGCTTTCTTCCAAATCCACTGCCGCCGCCCCGACCCTCTCGGACATGGCCTGGACGGCCGCGACCGGAAGGAGCCATTTCTCAAGCCGCGCCGGAATCGTGTTCAGCGATCTCGCCGGGTTACGAGAAAAACTGGAGGCACTGGCGGAGGGAGAAAGCCCGGAAGACGGCCCGGCGCCGCGCAAAGGGGAAGGGGCGAAGGTGGCCTTCGTCTTTACGGGACAGGCCAGCCAATGGGTGGGCATGGGCCGGACACTATACGAGAGGGAACCCGTGTTCCGATCGGTCCTTGACCGTTGCGACCGGCTGCTCTCGGAAGAGCGGGGCGTCTCGTTGCTGGACGTGATGTTTGGACGGGGCGGAACCGATGGACTACTGGACGAGGCGGCTTGGACCCAACCCACCATCTATTCTCTGGAATGTGGGCTAGTGGCGCTTTGGGCGAGTGTGGGCATAAAACCGAGCGTGGTAGTAGGACACAGCCTGGGCGAGATAGCGGCGGCGCATGCAGCTGGCGTGTTCACCCTGGAGGAGGGTTTGCGGTACGCCGCGGCTCGGGGCGCGCTGATGGGCGCCACGCGGAGCGACGGCGCCATGGCCGCCGTGTTCGCCCCGGCCTCTCGCATCGCGTCCGTTGTGGACGAGCACAACGCCGCCTCGGACGACATGGGCCTGAGCATTGCCGCAGACAACGGACTGCAGCAAGTCGTGAGCGGCCCGGTAAAGGATATTGAGACGCTACAGGAGCTTTTCGATGCCGAAGGCGTCAAGGTGGCGCGATTGAGGAAGAGCCCCGCGTACCACAGCGCCTTGATAGAGCCTGCCCTGGATGATCTCGAAGCTGCCGTCAAAGACATCGCGCCTGATCCGCCGCCGCCTTCCGTGCCTTTGATTAGCAACGTCACCGGCCGGCTGCTGGAACAAGAAGAAAGGATGGACGCCGACTACTGGCGGCGGCACGCGCGGGAACCGGTGGCGTTCCGTCAGAGTGTGGAGACGTTGGCGGAAATGGGCGTGGACGCCGTCGTGGAGATCGGCCCCCATGCCGTGCTCGGGACGGTGGTTTCGATGACGTGGCCCGAATCGGCGCCTGCCGAAGCTCCGGTTGTCCTTCACAGCCTGCAGCGTCCGCCGCGCGATGCCGAAGAGCCGGTGGCCGACACCAGCGGCGGCTTCGTGGAGGCGGCCGCGGGCGCATTCGAGGCAGGTCTGGAAATCGACTTCACCGGTTTGTTCGCAGGAGAAGCCCGGCGCCGGATATCCCTTCCCGGCTATCCGTTCCAACGCGCCCACCACTGGGTGCAGGTGTCTAAACGAAGTCGGCAGACTTCCGGCCATCCGCTGCTCGGCGTACGGCATGAGTCGCCCCGAGGCGAGGTGATGTTCGAGACGGAGATGTTCCCCTCCGATCCCGCCTGGCTGGTGGACCACGTGGTTTATGATCGGGTGGTCGTACCCGGGGCGCTCTACGGCGCCATGGCCGTTTCCGTGTCTATGGCCGATGGCAACGACCCGGCGGTGGTGGATGACCTGCAGATGCACAACGCCCTGATTTTCGAGGAGGAAGACGCCGATGGCGGAACGAACGGCGCAGGGCGCAAATTGCAGTTCGTTCTGGACGGCCCCGCGGACGCCCCGGCGCGCCGTTTCGAAATATTCAGCAAAGGGGAAAACGAGAAGGGTTGGACCCTTCACGCCGCAGGCAGGCTCTCCACGGGTGCGTCAGGCCTTCAAGAGGCCGCACCTATCGATTTGGATGAATTGAAGGCCGAACTGGCTCCTCAGGATCCGGCAAAATTCTACCGGATGAGGTGGAGCGGCGATATTCATCTCGGCCCGTCGTACCACACGCTCAAGGCCGTCTGGAGCCGAGAGGGTGAGGCCATTGGAGAACTTGTTCTCCAGGAGTCCGTGGATGCGAACGGGATGGAACTGCATCCGCTACTCCTTGATGGCTGTTTCCAGATCTCGGCGATTGCGCGACACATGATGAAAGTCGAGCAAGGCGCAGTATACATGCCTTTCGGATGGGAACGGCTATGGGTGGCGGGACCCATGCCGGAACGCATCATTTGCCACGCCGCTTTGAGGAATCCCGCCCTAGACGACGAAACTTCGATGACATCGACAGCGCCGCCCGAAGTTGTGACGGGAGACGTTCGGATCTATTCCACGGACGGCGTCCCCCTCGGCGTCTTGAAGGGCTACACCGCCAAGCGGGCGACCCGAGCCGCGCTTCTTTCCGCCAAGGAGGGGCTCAAAGACCTGCTCTACGAAGTTGTCTGGCGAGAGAAGCCCCAGAGCGGAGGTAAGCCGGCAGCGGATTTCCTGGCCGGCCCTGCAGTGGTCGCGAGCCGGACGCGTTCCTTCGCCGACTATCTGGCGGATGAAGGCGTCGGAATCCCGGACAGGGCCGTCTTCCTGAGAGATCTCGAGCGATTGTCCCGGGCATACGCCCTTGCGGCGCTTGAACGCCTGGGGTGGGAGCGCAAAGCGGGCGAGGCGGTCCGGCCGGATGACCTTCGTCGCCGGTTGAAGATCGCCAGCGAACACCAACGCCTGTTCGGCCGGCTTCTCCGATTGCTGTCCGAGGCGGGAGTTTTGTCCCCTTCCAACGGGGGATTCGTGGTCGAAGCCGGGCCGGAGGGTCCGCTCCCTGACGAGGGACTGGCGGATCCTGAATCCCTTGTCGAGCAATTCGCCAATCGGTATCCCCACGGGGTCAACGAACTCGGCCTTCTCCGCCGATGCGGTTCGGCTCTTTCAGAAGTGTTGCAGGGCAACACCGATCCTCTGCCCTTGTTGTTCAGCGACGATGGACCAAGTGCGGCGGACTTATATATCAAGGCCCCCGCTTCCCGGGCGGCGAACCGAATGCTGGGAGATGCGGTGGCGGCTGCCGTGTCCGCTCTTCCCGCCAACCGGCGTTTGCGGGTGCTCGAGATCGGCGCGGGCACGGGGTCTGCGACCGAATCCATCCTGCCTGATCTTCCCGAAGGGCGGTTCGATTACACTTTTACGGATATCTCGGCGGGTTTCTTCGCCCAAGCCGAAGAGCGTTTCGAGACAACCGGCGCGCCCATCGAATACCAATCCCTGGACATCGAAGCCGACCCAGCCGCTCAGGGCTTCGACTCCCACGGCTACGACCTCTTGATTGCCGCGAACGTGCTCCATGCCACACGCGACCTGGGAGAGGCGCTCGTTCACTGCCGGGACCTCCTGGCTCCATCCGGGCAGTTGATAGCCCTGGAAGGACTGCAGCGCCGGTCCTGGCAGGATCTGACCTTTGGACTGCTGGACGGGTGGTGGCGTTTTGCCGATGCCTACCGCCCGGATCATGCCCTGGCTACCCCGGCCGTGTGGCGTCGGGTCTTGGGCGACACCGGTTTTTCCGACGTCGAGTTTCTGGGACCCGCCAATGCCGATTCCGGCGAAACCATGGGTTCGAGTGTAATCATCGCCCGGGGTCCGGCGGAAGTAACCCCCACGCCGGGGGTCTGGGTGGTTGCTGCAGACAACGGCGGCGAAGCGGCGAAACTGGCGGCTTGTCTAGCCTCCCGGAAAGAGAAGGTGATTCTCGCCGTTGGAGAAGGAGGCGCCGAGAAGACCCCGGGAGAAGGCACAGACGTTATTACAGCGACCCTCGACCCGACGCAGCGGGAATCCTGGCGCTCCCTCCTGGAGGGACTGCCCGAGGATGCGCCGCTCAAGGGAGTGATGCATCTCATGGGAGTTACTGTCAAATGTTGTGTATGGCCGTCCTGAGTTCAGCGGCCTCCCTGCCGGTTTCCTTTTCGTTCACCCCGTTGATGAACCTCACGTCGGTGAT
>JGIcombinedJ30088_10003420_pt1 | contig 14674 bp, 5 predicted proteins | sample PinacodermPK_FD_30088 | JGI IMG/M metagenome (IMG submission 30088)
CCAGAGGCAATGCTGCATCGGTCCTGGGCACAACCACTCATCCCTCCAGCGGCTGCATGTGAGCACTTGCATGTGTGCTCCTTGTATTATATACTATGAACCAACATATTACATAAGCATATATTTTGCGTCTCACTCAATTACGAAAGAAAAATAAATAGAATTATATATAAAATTAAGTGTAACTAGGAGTAAAGCTAACGCTAAAGCGAAAAGGCCTAAAACGCTATAGTCAAATGAAAACATTGTCCTGGGAGGGGTGAGGTGCCCATCACTACCGCAGCACTTCCTTGTTGGATGACAACAGAAAGGCCCTGCAGGAGAAACTACAAGGAGTGCGGCTCACCAGTCTCTGCCCTGATCCTGCACCCCAGGAAATGACCTCAGACCCAAATACTCCTGAGATCTGGATGGCCACCGGGACAAGTGGTGGCTGGAGCTGAAAAGAATGTACTCTGACTTTTAGCTTTCTTGGCCTCGCTAGCCGCAAACCCTGCATCTTCGGCTGCAAGGGTCATGTGGGATGGAGCGAAGGTATCTGGACACGTGGCATCCCAAACTAGCTTCTGACCTTTCTTCGAGGGCATTACTGAATTCCCATCTGGCTGCTTACCTTTGGAGCATGCAACGCCTGTGGGGTCCAGTAGGGGGACCTTAGCTGAGGCCAGTGATGCATGTCTGGGGTGGCGGTCCCGGCTCTTTGTGCAGCTGAAGCAGCGCAATACAGTGCATTATATGTATTCTTGAAGGTTTTTGTAACACTAGCCAATTGGAAACTGTTTTGGTAGCATACAGCTACCATCAAGAGGGATAATAAATGAACAATGGTATGTTATAATGATCGGAAACTCCACTAGTCAAACAAGTATTTCGAGTTAAAAACCCACACCCCAAACTCAAACTACTTGCTAGTAATATAGTACCCACATTTGTCATGCCATATAGCATCAGTCTAAATTCTAGAATGACCCCAGGATGCACCACACACAGGTTTTCATGAATGCATCAGGGATTTAGATACAAACCATGACGCTGTGCTTACACATCTACACTCATCAGAAAGTTGGCAATTGCATGAGAAGGTGCATTAATTAGCTAAGTGTTTGTATGCTTTGCACAGGATAAAGCCCTGCAGTTACACAGGTTCATGCACTCTGATACCTAACTGTTCTAATCCAGCTAGCTAGCTAGTCTTCGTATTACGTGCAGAACAATGCGAGAACATTCATAAAATGGCCGTTCAGCCTCGGTAGCATTTGGAGCTGTTACCCGCAAGTAGGATTTATTTAAGCTTCTAAGCAACATTAGTCTTCATGAAACTATTTGTGAACAACCTTCGTTCGTTTGGTAAATTTCTAAACGGGTGAACAGAAGCCTCCAGGGCGGTGATTTTGTTATCAGACCTGTTTTTTCCAGCTGTTTCTTCTCGACAACGTTCTGCGCAGGCTTGGTGTTGGCTTAGTATTATAAAGAAGTATTCTTGAATACTTCTCATTTGATCAAATGGCTGCGCAAATGAAGACAAAGCAAGTAAAAGCTTGGTAAATTTAAAGAAACCTCAGCACCGCCATTTTGTGACAGATATATGTATATACATACGAACATGAAGGCATACAAAAACCTAAATCTGAAAACACTATAGGGCCCAAAAAATGTTTTGGCTAATGGAGTTTTGCGATCATTATAATGCAGCAACCTAGTCATGCAGAAACTTTCCAAATAATGATATAATTATGCGTACAATTTATTCAATGTCATATAAGTTCTTATACTATGCTAGTCCAGATCATCCAGGCTAGTCCAGTAGGGCCATGTACTCTCTAGGCAAAGTCCCTTTCTCCCGGTTCAGAGTGTGGCACTGAATGTGCCATCTTTCGAGCAGGTACTGTGTTGTGACAAAGAGGTGGCTGTTGATGACCTCGACCTTGGACAAGTTCACCTGTGGACCATACATGCTCCACCAAAGCCGATGCAGCCACATCTCCATTTTGGAGTGCCTGTCTGTGTTCCCTGAGGCGGTACTTCAGGGTTCTGCCAGACTGTCCAATGTACACTTTGGGGCAATCAGAATAGGAACTGGTATATCACGCCCGTGCGTTGGTCCATGGGTACAGGGTCCTTGGCATGCATGGACTAGCTGGCGTCTGAGGGTGCTGTACAGGCGGAAAGCCACTCTGATGTCCAGAGATCTGAGGATTCTTCTGACTGTCTCCGATAGACTGCTGACGTAGGGGAGGGTCAGTGGTCTCGGCAAGTTACTGCAACACGGGTGCCTTTGGATGAACCTCAGTGGGTAGCCATTCTGTTTCAAAGCATCCATGAATGTAGATGTATCACCCAGTTCCACTGCTAAAGGGAAGCATCCCATGCTCAGGCCAGCCATTCTCCCTCCAACTGTTCTAATATTAACCACATACCTCTCTGTTCGTGGAGTGTTTTTAAATGTTCTATAAAGTTTTAATCTTCCTCTTTACTCAGATTCAGTTATGATTCAATTTTCCAATCTTCAACATATACAGCAGTCAGAGCATATTTGTTGTTTGCAAACTATGTATGCAATCTTGAGTTGGTGTAATGATCATAATCTGCATTCTGTAGTAATTCTGGTGTAGAGTAAGCCCAATTTACCCCCTTTCGGCTAGGTAACAGGATTCTTTAAAATAATATAGTTTGATTGAGTTGGTACGTTTCCTTCATTCTTAGAATCTGACACATTAAATTTGGGTTATTATGGACTTTGGATAACATCCCATGTCTCCTAATAGGCAATGCACCACAGATAGCACTAAGCCATACCATTGGACTCACCGAAAACTCCTTGCGGAGAAAAATCCTTCGCTCCCAAGTTCGTTCGTCTGCATCATTCCCTTTTGGAAGCGAACGATCTTGGCGTACAAGTGTCCCACGAAGGTGTGAATTTCATGTTGCCATAGGTCACTCGTAGTCGTCTTGTTTCCGCTGGGTATGCTGTGGGTATATAAAAAAAATGGCAGACAATATACGGCGATTTGTAAGCGAGTCCGTTGCGAAAAGACCTTTCCTTAGTTATGGAAGCTGTACGACCCTACTACAATATAGCAGATAGGGAATTTATATGGACTACCGGTTTGCGTTGCCAGCCCTGTTCTTCTGTGTGTCTATTGTGTCTGTAAGTTTCATTAATAACATTTTCTCCTGACTTTGCTTTATGAATCTCCTGTTCTCTTTTGTACTTTAAGGTTAAAGCTTCTTTGCTCCTGTTTGTAGTATTTCCATAGGGTTTCTTTCTCAGTTTGATTCTGACTTCTAATCCAATCATTTTGTGAATCTCTCTGGTCTTCCCTCAATTTCCTTGGATCCTCATTCCACCATGGCTTTCTGTTTGATCTATGGTGGGTGTTATGATTGTCAAGCTCTTCCACTAGTAGGGAGTAGAATTTACTGTAATTTCTCCCTTCATTTGAGAATGTTCCACAGGCATCTGCTGCCGCTGCTTCGATTTACGCAGCTTTTGCCGAGTTTGTTGTTGCATTTGCTGTTGCTTTTGACATAGTGGCTGTTGCTGTTTCCGTCCCACTGCCCTTGAGCACTGTCGTCTGTTTCAGAGGTTGGTAGCGACTCTGATTCCACTTCCTTTTTCTTCTTCCACTGTTGGGTCGTCAATAACTACTCGAGCCGTGGGTTCGTGAGACTACAGCAAATTGAGCTTTGTTTCTAGCTCTCTGTTGAGAGCTTCGAGAGAGTGCAATCTAGCGCTAAGGTTTCTCGCTATATTGGCCATCTTCGTAATGGCCAAGGATACCGCGTGGCACACTTCCAGTGATCGCTGGAGGGATCAACCACACATTGATCAAGTGTTGGCAGGCAGTCGAGGTGAAACCACCACCAGCAGATTTCCTTGCACTGTACTCCTTGGTCGAAGAGCTGGCCACTGCACTCCCCGCAAGGCATGGACTGGGCCTCCGTGCCTGGCGCTTCTTAAAGATCAGCACGAATAATTCTAGACTTGGAGTGGGAGGTGGCCTACTAGGGTTGGCATGGCCACAACTGACTGTTCACAAGAGCTTGCAAGATGCTCTCAGGAATTTGCAGCGAAGTACATAGACACAGGACACATGGCAGCAGAGTCTTAGAAAATGCTTCCCTCTCTTCCTTTGTCAGGACATGATATATGATGCAGGTACATGATATATATGGTACAGGTAATTAATACGTAATGTACACATTTGAATGATGATTGCATGGTCACAGTCTGCTTTTGCAGGACGTTTGAATGCTCCATACAGTTGGTGCATTATTGTAGAATTGTGTTGTCCTACGCACTGAAGTAAACTTAAGGCATGAAGGTGGGTGTGCTAAATTGTATTTTGGAGGCTCTGGATACCTTCCAACAAGATAGTCAGTTTGCTACATGGTATTGCCCTTTGTCTTGCCCAATCATCAGCAGGCTTCAAAGTTCATTTGAACTAAAAATAGATTTTGCGGGTGGTTTTGGCGTTTTTTGTCCTGCTTATCCTGAATGAAGCATCACGCTAGAGCCGCTCTCTGACGCCTAGAAATACCAGTGCAGTATGGTCATGGAGGACATTTTCGAGACCTTCCGTGAACAGAGGACACATGTAGGAGGGTCGTTTAGTGACTACTTAACGCCTGCCAAGACGTCTGACAGCCAAGGACAGGGTGTGTAAATGGCTCTTTTACCCCTCCATGCTCGGAAGAGCGAATGAAGAGATAATGCTTGTGGGTTAACAGTCTCACAAGACAGGCCTAATAGTGGCAAGGACGGGCCGACAGCCTCACTAGGTGGGCCTGAGGACCCGGCAGGAGCCAGAGGCAAGTGGCAGGAGGGTTGATGGCCTTATCGGGCGAACCTCCTCCTAATGGTACATTTATTATGAGCCAATGCTCGCATACACTACTGGTGGTGTGCATCATGCGATAAATAGACACCCGCTGAGTAGTAGGGTGCTCTACTTTGCCATGCTCATGATTCTTGTCCCTCCCAGTGTAAGTCTGACCCCGGAGGAGGATGATTCTGATGGCTACCTCAGCAAGAAAAGGAATCAGGCATTCCCAACTTCAACCCAGCTGCCATTGTCTAGCCAAAGGACGGAACTGGAGGATGAATGATTTGAAGGAATGGTGCCAAGGAGAAGAAGCCCTTTTTAAGGAGCATCCTCAACCCAAATTGGATGTAACCACCACTCCCGAGGTGGATGAATACATACCGGATTTCTTGGGAAAGAAACTCCCCAAGGAATACAACGGCCAGTTATCTGGATAGCAGTCCTGGCCTACATCTGGCCACTCGCCTCAGCATGGCATGACCTCCTGGAAGCAGGTTTAGAGGAAGACACCTCTCTGATGGTGCCGCCCACAGATGTGTTAGAGATCATTCAGAGAACCTTGTGTCTAATTGACAATGAGTCAAACTATATCTCCCAAGCTAGATGCTCGAAAGTCTTAGAGGCGATCAAGCCATCTTAGAGCAAATATGCCGCAGATAGCTACATGGTGAATGACACCCTATTTGGGAAAGATTTCTAAGCTTCTGTCACCAGCAGAGTGGAATCAGATTCGGCCCTGTCCAAGGCAGTCTCAGTTGTGAAGCGGAGCCAGATAAGCAAGGAGCCTCTGGACTCTTCTGCCAGAAGGAACAAGCAGCCTAATACCCGTTCTTTTGAGGGGGCTCTCCTGCCAGGTGCGGGGCAGGCAGGGCGAGACCTCTGCATCCGTACATGTCCCAAAGTCGGTTCTACCAGGAGAAGGAGTTTGGGAAGGCTCCTCCAAGCCTCAGCCACCCAAATACCTAGATCCCTAGATTCCAGACCAATGTAAGTCCTCAAACATCTAAATGGTATTAGGACTGCTGGGAACCCTACCTCCCAGCAAACTCTAGACCATAGGGATCAGCATGGACCTGACTATAGCAAGTCGGGTGGCAGACACACCAGTAGGAAGTCAGCTGCAACTCTTGGAAGCAGATATTCAGGGATGCCTGGATTCTGGAAATGATCGCCGGTTGCAAACTGGAGTACTTTGGTGTCTCCCAGCACAGGCTTCTCCCTCAGGTTCCCATGAACAGGCAGTCATTCCAAACTTTGGATGAAAAGCTTGGGAATTTGGCAACCAAGCAAGCCATAGAGAGGGTGTCAGACCAGCCAAAGCATATTTCATTAACCCCATGTTTTTGGTGAACAAATTGGATAGATTATGGAGGCCAGTCATCAACCTAAGGACCCTAAATCAGCACACTATCGCTAGGCACTTTAAAATGGAATCCATCCGAACAGTGAAAGACCTTCTGCACAAAGGAGATTTCTTGACAAAGTTAGACCTCGAGAATGCCTACCTCTCCGTCCCCTTGGACCCTGCACACAGGAAGTTTGTGGCCTTCCACTGAGGGGAGCAACTCTGGAGGTTCAAGACCCAGCCATTTGGACTAAACAGTGCCCCCTATGCTTTTATCAATCTGAAGAAACCAAGAGTGGCAATTTTAAGGAAGCTTGGAATCCAAGTCATTTTGAATCTAGCCAATCGACATACTGATAATGTCGACCTCCTGTGAAAGACCAAAGGGGACCTGGATAGCAATACACTTGGGATCAGCTATCTCCATGACACATGCAGACAGTGATGAAGTCTGCATCCCTTGGTTTCACAACTTTGGAAAGGGATATTTTATAGTAAACCTCCAGTACCCACATACTTGCAGACATGGGATGTCCACTTGGTGCTGTTATATTTGGAGGGGCAACTAGACAACCAGAACTTCACCTTTCAGGAGCTCACACACAAGCAAGGAATGTTGATGGCACTGAGCAATGATGTTCAGAGTTCATTATTAGCAGCATTGCACCTAATTTTCTGGACTTACCAAGCAGAATGGGTCAGATTCGTCATCACTGGCCTAACCAAATCAAGACGCACAGTCCTGCCAATCGAGGCTTTCTACCCTTCCTTCTCAGGATCACCAAGCTTTGCCCAGTTGGAGGCCCTCAAGGAGTATGAACAGGCTTCAGGGAAGTTTCCAATCACTGGGGAGGAACAATCGATTTTCATCACGGTCAGGAACACCCACGCCCCTGTGAAACCCTGTGCATAGGGAGGTGGCTAAACGGGACTATGGCGGCTTAGGGATTGATGCATTCACCTTCTCAGCCCACTCCACCCAAGGAGCAGCTACTTCAAAAGCCAGGGCAGCTGGGGTGGTGACACCAGACATTTTGAAGGCAGTTAACTGGTCCTCAGGCACCCCTTTCACAGTTAATCCGCATTGAAACCCAAATTAATGTGGGTTTTTGCATTCACACGGCGACTATAATGCGGATTTAAATCCGGGTTCCAGACCTGCTTATGAGATGGTTTTAAACCCGCATTCACCGGTGAATCTGGAGTTGATTGCGTTTCTCTTCGTTTTCAACGAGTGTTGGCACGAAGGGAGCGAACAGAGGGCAACACTGGAGCGATACGGAAATAGCAGCGTTATTGGACGTTTGGGGTGACGATAAGATCCAGACTCAGTTAAACTGGCCGACTCACGCAAAAATTTCCTTTAAACTCGGCGTCGCTCCAGCCTTGAACGGTGTCCTGATACAAATAAGAAGATCTTGGCCTCACCCACAGCTGCCTGTTGATGCGAGAGCCGTCCAGTAAGCGAGCGCACACCGCGGCGGTAGTCCTCGCTGTTGACCTCCATCGCAATGAAGCGGATGCTGTGAACGCATGATCCCACGACGATAATCTTCTTCGCTTAGCTCGAATCCTCCGTCGTCTTCTTGCTCACAGCCAGAAAAAAAGGAGTAGCAGTTAGAGCAATAGCAAACACCATCGCGCTAGCGTCTCGAACTCGAGTAACGTGAACGCAGCTTACATCACTAAACTCGATTTCCGCGATGGTCGTGTGAACGGAACCAAATTAGGTAGCGGATTTAAATGCGGATTTAAATGCGAATAAGTAGTCCGTGTGAAAGGGGTGAGGGTCCACATTCTGCCATTACTACCACAGGCCAATATCCTGAACAGCTCTTGGCCTGGAGTCCTAGATCAGCAATGGTGAGCTTTGAACAATACCATGCAGTAACCTGTGATGGTGACACCCAACATTCTGAATAAGCAGTACAGAATTAAGGTTTGAGCACCCCATTCCCTAAAACCAAGCACATCTATAGTTTCAAACTTGGCAGCCAGTGGAGAATCTTGCCTGTCACCTCTGTCACAGCTACACGTGCTATTGCTATAGAGCGGGTGCACCTATGTCACGAATATGACGTCATACTAACTTCCGTGTGGCAAAAAGCCTTTCACCAAACGTAGAAATGGCGCAGCTGGTGCACTCATCGGACTAGTATTACAGGCTAGAAGCCAAAATGAAAGCGTGCTATCTATGAAAACGTGCCTACATCAGGAACGAAGATCCTTACGTACTGAATATGAGCAATTTGTGCAAGTATGTATCTCGTTTATCAGCTCTTAGATAGGCGTACATGCAGTGTAGTGCCGTGCAGCGCATATCGGCGTAGCTAAAATGATAAAACAAACACACCTCTCCTTCCAGTTATGCAGATATTGTCGTGTACTTGTTACACACAACTAGCATCATGGCACCGATGGTTGTACTGTGACCATGTACAGTTCTTGGCAAGCAGATATGAGGGTCTCCCAATAATTATTTCGAAGCAGTCAATAATAGACGTGACTTTCAAACCATAATTGCAACGAAAGCAGAAAGGCATTGTTCTTTGTTAAGATTCACGATCTGGCCATTTCATTAAGAAGGAAAGTCAGGCGTCCATTTCCTCAATCCATCGTGAAAAAACACGACTTACTGTGGCTTCACTAACACCAAATCGACACGCAAGATTGTAATTATTAACCCTTGGCGGCGCGTAGCGCAGCGAGGCATTACGGTAATTAAGAAGTAGGAAGTTTAAAAAAGAGAAGATTGTCTCGAAATGACTGCGTTTGAGAGATATGGCATGAAAAAAGCGAGAGCCAATATGCGGCTTACTCTTTCCGAGAATGACTAAATCGTACTCAATGGCAGGATGTAATCGAGAGGTGCTGAGTCCAGCTTTCCACTCTGGCGGTGCGAGCCCTCACTGTGGCGTCTGGTGGTAGCGCGGGGCGGTGTGGGTATATACGAACCTATAACCGTCCAGTTCCACCATAGATAATGAAGTGAGGGCTTCTCAGCTGGCCCTTTCTCCACCATAGATACTCTACACTACGTAATCGGATTGGAATCATTTATTATTGCGTACTTTGCTGTATTGTGACTACGCCTGCCTCGTGTATAAAATAACCCTATGATGTCACTTCCTATGTGACTATGTAACAACATAGGAAGAGGACAAGAAAACTGTCCTGTGAATTCACATGCATATGTTGAGCTTCTACACTAGACTCTTATATAGTGGATACAAGAATCTGCAACATGTTAATTTAGCCAGCAAAGTTCATTGCATAACACGCGCCGAGGGTTCTGCACTTTAGTGCTTCATTCAGGTTCAGGCGGAGTTTCATGAGGGTGAGAGTAAAGCATTGGAAATGAATAAGCTTTGCTACTGGACTCTCATGGATTGCGAAAGAAACAATCTGGAACAATGCAACGAGAACAGTATAGCTAGCGAGACCAGTGTAGAAGCGACACATTGTTTCATCATTCTTTTAATCCTCTTGCTCAGGGTAAGCTTTTGCGTGCCTAGTACGTAGCTCAGATAGCTCCTCTAGTCGCTTCCTATAGTTATCTTCTACAGCAAGCAGATCAGATGTCTTTAAATCTGTCTGTGTACCAGAACACTTTATGTCAGGTTGGTATTCTTCTGGCTCTAAATCGTTTGGTTGATGTGCATCACACCCAGTGTTACCAACAGCTTCTTCATTCCTGACTTTAGCTTCCCCTGTCTTCGTTTAGAGGCAATGTACCTATTCATACTCAGTTCTGCTACCTTTCTCTTCAGACTAGGAGTAAAGGAAAACAAGCTAGGAACATACACAGAAGATAAGGGATCATCCTTCTTTTCACCTACAGCAATATAAACAAAACAGTTGCAAGGTACACTCTGCAAGCAGAGGAAGATCTCAGACTAGCTACATAGGACAGCTACAGAAGTACCCACCTCCTACAAAGTGCTGGCTACAAATAACTGTGTCAGGTGTGGGTTGGAAGTCCTTCTGTTTATCGCATTGAGCTACAACCTGCATTTAGCTAGAGGAATTCTATAAAACTTTATTCCTGCTTCCCGGGTCTCCTTAACATCTCGCGCTGTGCAATTTTATGCGCAACACGATCAAACCATTGTAGCAGAACTAATCTACAGCTGTACGTGCTTTGTAGCGTCGACACCAACATACACTGTGCGTCGAGTGTGTATGTTGGCAGACCTCTTTTGCCACACGGAAGTAATTGTGCAACGTTTGTGATGTCACATGCAACCGCTCTATATACAGTTAAAGTTGCTGCAGTTTTTAAGGGAGGGTGAGTATCAATTTGTCAAGTGGTCAATTTCATATTATTCGAATGAATGGCCTTCTGACAGGACAACAACGGTAAAATGGTACTGCACATTTGAGCTTCTGTGACCCGTGTTTTTCTCGTTTGTGTTGCACTTTCTGTTGGTAAACTTTGTTAACGTTCAAACAAACATGTTTTAATTGTGCACAGTGCGCCAATCCTGTGCAAACCTACATGTGTGTATGCTGGTATTGTGTGCTTGCATGCATGTTTGACTGCATGCACTAATAAACTGACATGACGTGGTCCTGGTGCACAACTACCCTAACCAGCAATTGAGAGCTAGGGCAAGTAGTTCGAGTTGAGGCGGCAGCCCCACGAGTTTTTTAACTCGAAATACTTGTTGCAGGATGAATTTTTCGCAGATGGCTGCTGATCCGCGAAAACCGTGAAAGTTTAACCCCACGAAAGTTAAAGAGTATACTGTATTATAAATGGGGTTAGTGTGGCCTTTTGAATCAGCATTCAAACATGGATCCATTTGTGTCACTCTGTACTGCTTTGCACATTCAATTCTACTGGCATACAATTGGTGACAGGGTTATTCACTTCGTGATTCGCTCACAAGCTGTTTGAAGTGTTAATCCAAAGGCAGGTGTTGTAGCCATTGCACCTGCAATTGTATGATGTATGCTTCTATGGCATATCATATAGTAATGTGTGAATTGAACAACAACCCTTTTCATTTCCACTCTTACTTTCTAGGTGAACTGAATCTGTTGGACACTGTTTCCTATTCTCAGAATCTGGTGAGCTAGGGGTGAAACCTCACTGAGTACATTTGTATTGTTCAACATTCATCTGCTGAGCTATATTATAACATTACAGCATATCACTATATCTTAGCACAGTACTAAAGTATCCGATGTGATGGTGGAATCAGCATGTGTCTAAATCATACCTGAGTGTAAGTTGCTAGCTTCACAGCCTGAAAGGGAATGGTGACTGGAGAAAAAGAATCACAACCCTGCACCTGAACTCATATATATCATATCTACGCCAATTGGAGACGAAGCATCATTGCTGGAACGGTGGCTTGCATGGCTGAAACTCAGCGTTAGAGTGTAGGCCACAAGTTTGGGCGGCGTTTCGTAGTTCTTCACCAATCACCATTCCCTTTCAGGCTGTGAAGCTGGCAACTTACACTCAAATGCACACCAGCCTGCAAACACTCACTGACATCATAGTTGTGCTTACACTAAATTGATATCACCTTACAATTTACAATACTAAACAAGTATTTTGAGTTCAAATACTTGTGGGGTGCCTGTGCCCCTCATCTCAAAATACTTGCAATAGAGTGGTTAAGCATTAAGCCATTTGAGGGCTTTAAATACAAACCATGACAGCTGTGCCTAAAAATCCACATTTAGTACTATTCACAATTGCTGTGGCTCTGCAGTGGTAGTGCATGGGAAAGGGCAATGGGATTGTTTGGATGCTTTGCATTGTTTAGAGCCTTGCATTTACACTGTGTCATGCACTGTCATAGGTAGCTAATTATTCTAAACCAGCTAGCTAGCTAGCTAGCTATTCATTTGCATTGACCTCATTATTACCATCTACACAAGCTGCTAGCTCATATGAGAGGATAGCATGAAAGCTAACAGCTGAAGCATTAATCTCTCTATTCGTGTTATGTATATAGCACCCATGAGACAATATTCATAAAATGGCCATTCGGCCTTAGTAACATTTGGAGCTGTAACTTGCAAGCAAGATTTTACTTAACACTGAAACAGTAATTCAGACGTTTCGGCAGTCTATGGCTGCCTTCATCATTGAAAAATTGACACTTACAGGCACGCATGTATAAATACAATAGGGCAGTCAGACGATGAAGTAGTCACGTGAGGTACAAATACCGCAAAAGGAAACACACAAGTTTAACTAAATGCCTGACATAACCTACATACAACAACAAAGGGAAAGCGGGTGGTGGTGATAGAATTAACATAGCAATATAACATAACCTAGTACAGTGTAATAAGTTACTAAACTAAATAAAGGGAAAGAAAAAGACAAGAAGGAAAGTATTAATAATAGTAATAACACAATAATGGGAGGACGCCAGATGAATGTACGGTCAGGTCAGTAGTGCAGCATAGAGTCCTGGCAAAGTACCCCTCTCCCTGTTGAGTGAGGACTGGTGGTGCTGGATGTGCCGGACTCTAACATGCACCGGGTCTGGGTCTGGTTGTGGGAGTCAATCACCATGGCCTTCGATAGATCCACTCAATTGTTTGAGGAGAACACATGCTCAGCAACAGCAGAGGCCCCTAGGTCTCCGTTTTTCAGAGCCTGGCAGTGTTCTCAAATTAAGGCAATGGTCCAAGGACCTACCTGTCTGGCCAATGTAGGTGTGGGGGCATTCAGCACACAGGATGCTGTACACTACTCCTTTCCTGTGGTTTGCTGGTACTGGGTCCTTGGGGTGCACAAGGTCCTGCCTCAGAGTCTTGAACGGATGGAAGGTAACCTGGATGGCTTAGGGGAGCCAAGACCCTATGGATGGATTTAGACAGTCCACTAATGTAGGGGAGAGTCTCAGATCCACAGGTCACCTGGTCACGTGGAGGCTGCCGATCAGGCTATGGAAAGATGTGCTAAACCCCTTGTGGTTACCATTTTCCTGGAGGGCCTTAGACACAAGCTTGTCTTCCTGAGCATAACTCACTCCTGTGTCTTGCTGAGCATGTGTTCTCCTCAAATCGTGAAGTGGACCTATCGAAGGCCATGGTGATTGACACCCGCAACCACACCCAGACTCGCTGCATGCTGGAGTCCTGGAACATCCAGCACCACCAGTCCCTACTCAACAGGGAGAGGGGTACTTTGCTAGGACTCTATGCTGCACTATTGACCTGACCGTTCATTTATCTGGCGTCCTCCCATTGTTGTTCCATTGCTCCTCCCATTATTGTATTGTTACTATTATTAGTATTTTCCTTTTTATCTTTTTCCTTTTCCCCCCTTTAATTAGCTTAGTAAGATATTTTTATTAGGTTGTACTAGGTTCTTTTCTATTGCTATGTTAATTCTATCACCACCACCCCCTTTCCTTGTGTTGTATGTAGGTTATGTTATGTATTTAGTCAAACTAGCCCGTTTCCTTTTTAGGGGCTGCCTGCGGTAGCCCCTATATTATTTTCAATTTGTGGCCATCGTATGGCTTCATGTTACGGAAATAGGTGTAGAAAACGTCCGTGACATTGTCCGCATTTCGTCGTCGTCTGCTTCTCCCGTTGCCCTAGCACATGAATGCTGGGGATTATGAAAGGAGGTCAGCGCGATGCAGTCTGTATATGACGATTTTCCAGCTTCTTTGTACGCCGCTTATTGATGAGACGTCATTTGCAATGACAACGTTCGTACAAATGGCCGCCTATCGCGTGTTGCTCACCCAGGCAGCGCAGCAGGATTGTTGGGCGCCATGTTACATGGCACAATTTGGAATACGTAGAAACACGAAACCTAGCACATTTCATTGAGTTTGCGTCAGATAGTGGCCCGTTCTTTGGGATGGATTGGTAAAGTGTGCACTGTTAACCCACTTCGTACTGAATGACGCATGGAAATAATGATTTCTAGTTACGGTACTGAGATTTGCGTGGCTCGTGGCCATTCCCTTTGGTTTGCGCGTGAGCTGTTTCTATGGGAATTAGCTACGTTTGAAAATGCAAGTTGAACACATTAAATATGCATGGCTGTGTAGTCGATCAGAAATTGTCATATTTGTATAGCCATATTTATATGTGTTCTAATGCTTGTATGCTTGCAGCAAAAGTTTGCATTCATGTGGCTCATGTGTTCCAAGAATTAAAGATTTAATCTTGATGTGTAGCTGGCACTCAATAAAAAGGACAGAAACAAGTGGAGTAAAAATGGTTTCCACCAAAGCCAGTAGAGTTGTAGGGATGTTGCCACCTATCAAGTAGCTGCATGGAATAACCAACTGGTGGAAAAAGTGTAGAAACAAGGAGGTGTATACCATGTCATTCTAACAACCCAGGTCACCATTCGTCAGCTTCAAGGCACGTTGGGTACATACTTCACCATCAGTCCCTACATCTAGCAACATTTTCCCTAAGTCAGTATGATACACCCCCACTGAGAGATGTGAATGAGGTTAGGCAAGCATCCACAAATTATGTTAGACATGAAGCTCCACAACGTTTG
>JGIcombinedJ30088_10003429_pt1 | contig 14663 bp, 18 predicted proteins | sample PinacodermPK_FD_30088 | JGI IMG/M metagenome (IMG submission 30088)
GGCGGCCGGCGCCGGCGTGGACGAGCCGCTGCCGAACGGCGTCACGCCGCTGCTGCTCGCGATCACGAACATGAACTACGAGCTGGCGGCGCTCCTGCTGCGCGCGGGCGCCGACCCGCAGTCGGACGCGGTCGGGTGGTCGGCGCTGCACCAACTGTCGTGGAGCCGCCGGCCCGCGATTGGATTCAACAACCCCGAGCGGCTGCACCGGGACGACGTGTCCGCGCTGCATCTCGCCCGGCTGCTCCTGGCCGCCGGCGCAGACCCGAACGCCCGCGTCCGGAAGGAGCTGCAGGACGTCCCGAGGCAGCGGAACACCGGAGGCGCCGGCGCGACGCCGCTGTTCCTGGCCGCCCGGACCGGCGACGCCGACCTGATGCGCGTGCTGCTGGAGTTCGGGGCCGATCCGTTCCTGCCGACGGCCGTGTGCCGGACGCCGCTGATGGCCGCGGCCGGCGTCGGCGTCTCTCCCGGCGCCGATCCGGGCACCGACGAGCAGCTGCTCGAGGCGTTCAGGCTGCTGCTCGACCTCGGCGGCGACATCCACTCCGCGGATGCCGGAGGCGAGACCCCCCTCCACGGCGCCGCGGAGCGGGGCGCCAACGAGGTCGTGGAACTGCTCGTGGATCGGGGCGCCGACCTCGAAGCGGTCAACGACCGGGGCTGGACGCCGCTGACGATCGCGGACGGGGTCGTGCGGGGCGTGGTCTTCAAGCAGCAACCCCACACCGCAGCCCTGCTGCGCCGCCTGATGGAGGCCCGCGGGATCGGCACGACGCCAGCCACGGACGCCTGCCCCACCTGCGACGAAGACGACTTCGACCCGTACAACCCGCCGGTGCGGGAGCCCTGCGCCATCGAGTGAGGGGAGGCAGGCGCGACCGCGGCCGCTAGTGGCCGAGCGCCTCAGCCGCCGACCGCACGAAGCTCTGGGCGCGCCCTGCAGCATGCGGCCCCGCGCGCCCGACGAACTGCGTTCCTCAGGCGGCGGCCGCCGCCTCCCGCTCCCGCCGGTCGATGTCGCGCAGCGCGTGGTAGGCCGACTGGATGGCGCCTTCCTGCCAGCCGGCGTGGTGCGTGACCTGATCGCCGACCAGGTAGTGCCGTCCGGCGGGCTCCTGCAGCGTCGGGAGATGGTTCCGCAACGCCTCTTCCGTCCAGAGGGTCGAGCAGCCGAGCACGTGGTTCATCCGGGACCAGGCCACGCTGAGGCCCCGCTCGACGTGCTGCCGGTAGCCGGGATGAACCTTCTCGCCCTGGACCAGCGCCACCTCGACGCGCTCGGCCGGCGACATCCGGGCGAGCCGGAGGCCGCGTTCGTCGTCGAAGGTGTAGGCCCCGAGAATGACGCCGTTGGGGCCGTGGATGCCGTGCGGGGGATACCAGATCTGGGTGATGTCCTGGTTGGTCCAGGAGATGCCCCCGTAGATCTGCTCGTCTTCCCAGAAGCGGCGCCGCGCCTGGAACGCCACCTTGACGTTCTGGCTCAGCGTGGGGGCGGCGAGCGCGCGCACGTAGCGCGGGGGCAGGTTGTGGCGCAGGCCCGGCACCAGATGAGCCGGCATGCTGTTGAGGCAGTAGTCGCCCCGGACCGAGCGCACGTCGCCCCGGGCGTCGGCGTACGCCACCTCCACGCCGCTCTCGCCCAGCCGGATCTCGCGCACGACCGCCCGGAGCTCGACCGCGTCTCCCACCCGGCCCAGGAAGGCGTCGACGATGCGGTCCATGCCGCCCACGGGCTGCATCATGGGCGCGGCCTGGTCCACCATCTCACCCCAGTGCATGTACTCGCGCCAGAAGTCGGCGTCGAGGAGCTCCGAGAAGCCGCGCACCGGCTTCTGGACGCCGGGTGACATCATGCCGCCGCTGGCGTACCCGGCGCGCTCCGAACCGCGGTAGGCGAGCGTCTCGTCGAGGTCGCCGTACACGCGCAGGAAGGCTCGCAACCGCTCCTGGTCGCCGGCGTCGAGACGGGCGTCGAGGTCGCGCGGGTGGACGGCCTTCGCCAGCAGCTCGGCCACGAAGCCGCGGGCGTCCGTCATGTACTCCCGGCTGCGGATGGGCCGCCCGCCGAAGGCGGCATCGTCCTGGACCCAGGCGTTGCGGTTGTCGTTGACGAAGACCTCGAGGCGGACGCCGAGCTCGCGGCAATAGCGCAGCAGGCTCGTGTGGCTGCCGGGAATCCGCGCGGGGCCGGCGTTGAAATAGAGGTCGGGGTCGTCGTCGAACTCGCACACCTGCCGGGCCCCCACCTCGTCGATGACGTCGCCGCACCGCAGGGTCAGGTTGCGACCTCCCGCACGATGGGAGGCTTCCAGGACCGTGCAGCGATGGCCCGCCCTACGCAGCTCGTACGCCGCCGTCAGCCCGGCGATGCCCGCGCCGATGATGACGATGTGGCGCGGCCGCCCCTCGGCGGGGCGAAGGGCGATCTGGCCCGCCCGGGCCACCGGCGGCAGGAGCCCCAGGGCGGTAGCTGCGGCGTGCACGGCGGCCGCCCCGCCGGCCGCGCCGACGGCGTGCAGCAACTGGCGGCGGGAGATGCGTCCGTCCATCGATGGGTGCTCCGCGGATAAACGGCGGCCGGACCCCAGGCCCCGGGCCGGCTCTCGGCCGTGAACCGACGTCCGGGGCCTCCCGGCCCCCGTCCCGGTTCACGCGGCGAAGCCGCACTCTATCAGACGACGGACGCCGCCCTGCTACAGTTCGAGGGAGCCGAAGGCGTCGCAAGCTGGTGAAGGCATGACGATCAGTGAGAACCTGCTGCCGGATTTCGAGGAAGAGATCGCGCGGACGCGCACGACGCTGGAGCGTGTTCCTGTCGACAAGTTCGATTGGAAGCCGCATCCGAAGTCCGGATCCATGCTCTGGCTGGCCAGACACGTGGCGGACCTGCCGTCGCTGGGCGCGCTAATCGTCACCCAGGACGAGTTGGACGCCGCGCCCGGCCGCAGGCCGGTGGAACCCCCGCCCTCGGACACGGCCGCCATCGTCGCCGTGCTCGACAGCAACGCCCGCCGGATGCGTGCCGCTCTCGCCGGCGCCAGCGACGAGGATCTGCGGAAGCCCTGGTCGCTGCTGAGCAATGGCACGGTGCTCTTCACGCGTCCGAAGGCGGCCCTGCTTCGGAGCTTCGTCATGAATCACCTGATCCACCACCGGGCGCAACTCGGGGTCTACCTCCGCCTCAACGATGTCCCCGTGCCGTCGCTCTACGGGCCGTCCGCTGACGAACCGTCGCCCGGACTCTGAACACGACGCCCTGTGCGAAGGGCGCGTCCTCTACGATGCCCGCGCGGACTGACGATGACACCATCCGAAACCTGATCCAGTCGGCAGAGGCACGGCTGGAACGCGCCGAGACCTACGTTTCGAAGGTGCGGCACGACCAGCTCGATCGAATATCAACAGGTCGCGTGGCAGGCGGTGCTGGTCTTCAGGAAGAAGGTCACTCCGTGGCGGACGAGCACTTCGAAGGCTCCGCCAGCGGCAGCCGCAGGCGACTGCGGCTTCGTCGCCGTCGCCTGGCGGCCACCGCTGTACAGGTCGAGCACCGGCGCGTTGATCCGTCCGTAGTCGGACTCCGGCGTTGGAGCATCGCCGTGGAAGACCACCAGCGCATCCAACTCGGGCTGATCGACCGGGTAGGCGAAACCAGCCGACCCGCCCCAACCGAACCCGACCACGCCGACCGGTCCGCCAGCAGCCGGCAGGTCTGGCGCCTGGGCTCGAAGCGCCCTGAGCCAGCCCGTGCGTGCGTGCGACCGGGGCCATGCGGAGGCAGACGAGGCATATCCGATCCCCTCGCGTGTCACGCCCGCCAAGAGGTCCGGGGCAACGGCGATGAACCCCTCCGTCGCAAGGGCGCCGGCGAGGCTGCGCACCCAATCGGACAGCCCGTGGAGATCCGGCGCGGATGCACGGCGCGATGGACGCCCTGAGAGCGCTTCGGGAGCGACGGGGACGATCATCACGATCCCACGCGACCGTTCGGGATACTCGGGATACACCACCCGGGTGCGGTTCGGCGCGCTTCCAGGGAAAGGAGCATCTACGAACTCGCTGGGAAGGAGCACCGCATCGAGGTCACGTCGCGCCGGCGCTCCGCTCGGCGGCGGCAGATGCGCGGCGGCGGCCGGAGCCTTGGCACGGACAATCGAACCTACCGCCGCCGACAAGGTACCCATCTGGAGCGCTGCAAGTGCCAAGAGAGCAACGGGAACAACTCGTCGCATTTTCGACCCCCCTCTATTCTTGAGACGTGTCGGAGACGGCGCCTCGTTCCCCGGGGGAGGAAGGTCGCGGCTCCGAAGCCGACCCGAGTGCGCCGAGCGAGCGCTGCCCGGGTCAACGATCCGCGATCAGGAAGACGCGATAGGCTGAGACGACGGCTATGCGGGAGGTCGAGCATCGCATGCGATTCGTGGGTTACGCCGACGCCGCGTCCGAGCCCAACGTCATCGTTGACGGCAAGCCGAACGACGGCACGCTCATGACGCTCTCCCACTGGCCGCGGAGCGGCACTCCCGCGGACCTCATGGCGGACACGTCGACCGCCATCGTGTTCAACTATCTCGACCGCCCCGACCTGCACGTTCCAGCCGACGTCGTCTCCAACAACCACTTCGACGAGGACGGGCTTGTCGGCATCTACGCGTTGCTGGAGCCCGGCGCCGCGGCGTCTCGGCGCGACCTCCTGATCGACGTCGCCCAGGCCGGCGACTTCGGCGTGTTCACGAGCCGGCGCGCGGCCCGAGTCGCGTTCGCCATCTCGGCCCATGCGGACCCGAGGACGTCGCCGCTCCCGCGGTCACTGTTCGACCGCCCCGCGGCGCCGGCCGACGAGGGGTTGTATCGGGCGTTGCTCGATGTTCTGCCTCGGCTGCTCGCCGACGTCGACGAGTACCGATCTCTCTGGGGTCCGGAGGACGCGGCGCTCACGCGCACGGAGCGCCTCTTCGAGGACGGCCGGATCACGCTCGACGAGCAGTCGGAGCTGGACTTGGCCGTCGTGCGGGGGCCGGCGGCTGGCGAGTGGCATCCGATGGCGGTCCACACCCGCACGGCGGCCACCCGGCTGCTGCTGGTCCACGGTCCGCGCGTGGAGTTCCGCTACCGGTACGAGAGCTGGGTCCAGATGGCTTCGCGACGACCGGCGCTCCGCGTCGACCTGACCGCACTGGCCGACGAGCTGACCCGCGAGGACGGGGCCGACGGCCGCTGGCGCTTCGAGGGGGTCGAGCACATCGCCCCGCGGATGTTCCGTGAGGGCAGCCCGTCCACGCTGACGCCCGAGGACATCCGCCGACGGCTGGAGGCGGCGCTGCGGGCCGGCACACCGGCGTGGAGTCCCTACGAGTGATGGGGTCGTCCAGGTTTGCTTCCGGCGTGACTCCCCGGGGCCAGCAGGCTCAGGATCGGCTCCACCGACAGCCGCATGTCCCGAATGATCGGCTTGCCCCCAAACACGTCCGGTCGCACGGTGATGCAGTTCAGCAGGTCGGCATGGCTCATGGGAGTTGTCCCTCCGCCCAGCGGACGACGGCGGCGGCGAGCTCCACCGCTTCTGTGTACTCCACTTCGGTGACCGGTCTCAGGGTTCCGGGATAGCGGGTGACAGTGGCGTACTTGGTCAGTTCGCTGGCTCGCCGGATGGTGCCCGGTATGGCTCCTCCCCTTTCTTCCAGCAGCGACAGCAGATGGTCCACGTCATGCACGTAGGGAAACTCGATGCCGCGCGCGATCATCAGGGCCTTGATCGCCTTCTCTGCCGCCTGCTGGGCGTCGAAGCACAGGTCTTCGAGGTACACCCCGGATGCGGGGTTCCGAGCCCGCGTGAGGTTGCTCCGGGCCCGGTTCAGCCACTCGCGAGGGTCATCGTGCGGAAAGCGCTCGAGTCGCTTCATGGACGACCTTGTTCATAGACGACCCTGCCCTCCCGCAGCGCCGGCTTGATCACGAGCGCGTGGCTGTCCCCGTACCGCTCAACGTCCTGGGGAGAGACGACGATCACGTCTACGGCGGCACCGACCCGGGACAGCTTTCTGTAGATCTGTCCCATCAGATCCAGCCCGTCCGCGTCCTTCTTGATCACCAGCAGGTCCACGTCGCTATGGCGCGTCATCTCGCCGCGCGCGGCGGACCCGAACAGGATGATCTTCTCCGGATCGGCGACCTCGACGATGCGCCGGACGATGGCGTCCAGGATGCGTGGATCGAGCGCGCCGGTCAGGGTCTGACCTTCGCACGGGATCGCTGAAGGAGTCATTGGAACGTCAGATCCGCGCCGTTCTCCGTGACCTGTACTGTAGCACCGGGTCGCCTTCCCGCTGGCCGTCCAGGCAGAACACGCCCGATACGCGCCGCGTGTCTGCGGATTCCCGAGCGCCATCCGTGTCGGCGGCTTCAGTTCGCCCCCAGACGCTCCGCGTGCGTGACGACGAGAACGTCAACCGGGCCGAGCCGACCAGCGATCAGCCGCAACCGGAAGCGCTCCCAGAGGAGCCTCTGCAGCATGCGTCGCACCCGCGATTCGTCTGTTGCCGCGTGGGAATCTGGTTCGAAGGTGGCCACGATGTCGAACCGCTCGTCGTCGATCCAGTCCGGTCCGCCCAGGACCTGCTGAACTTCCAGTCCGTACGCTTCGCTAATCAACCGAACGAGCGAGTGGTTCCGTACGTCGCAGTTGCCACCCGGCCGCACACGGAAGGACATCTCCTGGCGTTCGGAGCCGGTCGGCTCGAGGGACGCAACCGTGAACGCGGGTCCGTCGCCTGGTTGAGCGGGCCCCTCGACCGGCTGCGCCGTGAGCGTTGGTGCGGCGGCGAGCACGGCCCAGACCGCTCCCGTGGCCAGGGCGCGGCGCGCCAGCTCCTGGGCCCGGCGGCGCGGCCGGGCGCGCAGCCGGTACTTCGCGTCGTCCGTCACGCTGCTCTCCCGCGGAACGACCAGGTCGGTTCGCCCGTGCCCGGTTCGCTGTCGGGCTGCGCGTTCTGTGCCCGGAAAGGTGTCGTGGCCCGTCTCACCGCCCAACGGCCGCAGGCCAGCGAAGGCCGACGTCGCTTCTTGCCAGGTCATCTCCAGCTTCCTCCTCCCCGCGACGCGGGGACCGGACGTCCCGGTCGAGCAACGGGCACCGGACCGCCTCCACAAGGGGCGGCACGGCGGGCGGGCGGTCTTGACCGCTCGTCGAATTTTCACCCCCTTTTCTTTAGACGTGCTGGAGACAGCGCCTCGTTCCCCGGGGAGGAAACTAGCTGCTCCGATGCTGCCCCGAGGACAGCTGGAGCACGAGACCTACGATGCTCCGCGCAGATGCGAATGGCCTTGCGGTCGTCGATGAGGGCGATGGCAGACCGCTCGACGGCGCAGGCGATCGTCGCGGCTTCGCCGTCATCGAGGGTGTCGGCAGCCGCACCGCCGACGAGGCCCGCGAAGTGGGACATGCCCACGTCTCCGAGTCGAGCGGGCTCGAAGAGGTGTTGCTCGACCAGCGCGGCGAGCGCGGCTGCGTCTCCTCGGCCCGTCCGGCGACCGGCCTGGAATTCCAACGAGACGTCCTCCGGGACGACACACCGGTTGGGCAGGGCTCCCAGGATCGCCTCGGAGCAACCGGTGGCGTTCAGATTGATGACGACGCTCGTATCCGCGACGACCGGCGCGGGGCGTTCATCGAGGCAACTTCGGAGGGCCATCCGCGTCGTCTTCGTCCCTGCCGGCAGCGTCCAGGATCCTGCGCAGCTCGACGCGATCCAGGCACAGCAACCGCGCGAGCTGCCCTTCGCTCAGCAGTTCCCGGCGCTCGGCTTCGGCGGCCAGCAGGCCGAGGCGAAGGGACACGGGACGCTGTGCGTCACCGCCGCCGTAGTCGACGGTGGCCGTCCGGCCCAGCACCGGCGTCTGCCGGCAAGACGTCAGGTGTCCGAGTTCATGCACCGCGGTCTGCGCCTGCCGCGCCGGGCGATGGCTGGCATTCAGCAGGATGCACGCACCAACGCCGTCGTCATAGGCGAACAACCCGGACACCGGACTGTCGAGCGGGCGCACGTAGAGGCGCACCCCGAGGTCCAGCTCCAGGAGGCTCATGACATCGCGGACTAGTCTCGACGAAGAGCCTAACAATGTCCAAGCCTTGCCAGCGCCGCGCATCGTGCTGACGCACCGCTGGCTGCGCGCGGAGGTGCGGGACGGGGCGGTCTGTGGTTGCGGCCGGGTAGTGCGAGTGGCCGACGCGGAGGCAGTGTCATAGCCCGGCGCGCTCCTTGCCGACGCGGTGGTAGGATGGCTGTGGGCCGCAGGAATCAAGCAGGGGATGACCGAGAATCGGCACCCGGGCTACGAGCCGGACAGCCCGCTCTGGTGGGGCATCGATCCCAACGGTCGTCCGAACGCGGCAAAGCTCCGCGCGATCGTCAAGTCGACCATAGCGATCGCACACCCGGAGCGCATCATCCTTTTCGGCTCTGCCGCACGCGGCGACATGAACGAGGACAGCGACATCGACCTGCTGGTAGTCGCCGACACCCTCGATCGGCGCGCAACGGCACGCCGGATCCGGCGTGCGCGGCCGCGGCGCAGCGCACCGCTCGACGTCATCGTCGCGACCGCCGCCGAGGTCGAAGCCAACCGGCACGATCCGTGCTGCTTCATCCACGACGCCCTGCGCGAAGGGCGCGTCCTCTACGATGCCCGCGCCGACTGACGATGACACCATCCGAAACCTGGTCCAGTCGGCAGAGGCACGGCTGGAGCGCGCCGAGACCTACGTGTCGAAGACGCGGCCGGAGTTGACATGCGAAGACGCGCAGCAGACCGCTGAGCTCGCGCTCAAAGCGCTCATCAAGGCGAACGGCGGCGTCTACAAGCGAACGCACGAGATCGAGCACCTTCTCGAAGCGCTCGAGGATCTCGGCGAGACAGTCCTCCCGGCCGTCGAGGCGGCCCGGGAACTGACCGACTACGGCGGTGCCGAGCGTTACGAGTTCATCACAGGCGCCGCCGAGGCGCCAGCGATCGAGTCCATCGCCGACGCGGTGAGGGCGGCGCGCGAAACGTTGACGTGGTGCCGGTCGCGCATCCGCGCGCTCAAGCCGGGCTTGTCACTCGACACCCGCAGATAGGTCAGCCGGCCCGCGAACCGTCGCCGACCGTCACGCATCCCTGACGCCGGCCGACGGCGGCNACTCCTCCCGTCGACCGGAGCGCTGCGGCAGGGGACGTGGTTCGTGAACGGCACGATCGACTGGTTCGCGCGCAACAGCGTCGCCGCCAACCTGATGATGGCGTTCATCGTCGTCAGCGGCCTCCTCGGCGCGACGAGCACCCGGGAAGGGGCGTTTCCGGAGATGGAGCTCGACCGCATCCAGGTCGAGGTCCCGTACCTGGGGCGCCGCCCTCGAGGAGGTCGAGGAGGGCGTGAACGTCCGGATCGAGGAGGCGATTCAGGGCATCGACGGCATCAGGCGCATCCAGTCGACGGCGTCCGAGGGGATGGGCTCGGTGATGATCGAGCTCGACCTGGGCGCCGATGCGCGCCGGGTGGTCGACGAGGTCAAGAGCAACGTCGACGGCATCACCACGTTCCCGCTCCAGACCGAGAAGCCGATCGTCCGCGAGCTCACGAGCCGGCAGCAGGCCGTCGACATCGCGGTCTCCGGCGACGTCGACCCGTTCACCCTGAAGCAGGTCACCGAACGGGTGCGCGACGAGCTCACCGCCATCCCGGAGATCCTGCTGCGGACGATCGGGCAGGCCTACCGCGGGGCGGAGTTCGAGGACCTGGGGAGGAGCACGGCGACGGCCTGCGCGGCGCGATCGAGGGCGCCCGCGAGATCGCCCGGCCGGTCACCTTCGCGGTCCTGACGACGGTGGCCGCCTTCAGCCCGCTGCTGTTCGTGGACGGCATGATGGGCAAGGTGCTGCGGGTCATCCCGCTCGTCGTCATCCCGTGCCTGCTGTTCTCGCTGCTCGAGTCGCTGAACATCCTCCCGGCGCACCTGTCGCACATCCCGAGGCGCGCCCGCCGGGGGCCGTGGCGCCGGTTCCAGTCCCGGTTCGCGAGCGCCCTGAAGCGCTTCGTGCAGCGCGTCTACTGCCCCGTGCTCGACGCCGCGCTCCGCTGGCGCTACCTGACGGCCTCGGTCGGCCTCGGCGTCATGATCGTGACCGTCGGCCTGGTGCTCTCGGGACGGCCCGGCTTCCGCTTCGTGCCCGCCCTCGAGATCGACGTCATATCGGCCTCGATGACGCTGCCGCAGGGAACGCCGGTCGCGGCCACCGGGGAGGCGGTCGCGAAGCTCGAGGCGGGGGCGGGGCGGCTCCGCCGGCGCCTGCTCGAGGAGTCCGGCCAGGACCATTTCGTGCACGTGCTGGCGGTGGTCGGCGACCAGCCCCTGGCCGCGCGGGGCGGCGGGCCCATAACGCCGGTCGTCGGTAGGGCGTCGTCGAACGTCGGCGAGGTCGCGATCGAGCTCGCGGCGCCGGAGCAGCGCACCTACAGCAGCGAGCAGCTCGGACTCCTGTGGCGCGACGCGACGGGGCCCATCCCGGAAGCCGTGGCGGTGGACTTCTCGCTGACCCGGTGGAGCGGGGGAAGCGACGTCGACGTGCAGCTCGCCGGGCCCGACCTCGACCGCCTGCGGGCGGCGGCCGACGACGTCAAGCGGCGGCTCCGCGAGTACGCCGGCGTCTACGAGGTGACCGACACCTTCCGCGCCGGCAAGGAGGAGATGAAGCTCGGCATCAAACCCGCCGCCGAGGCCCTCGGCCTCACGCTCCAGGATCTCGGCCGCCAGGTGCGCCAAGCCTTCTACGGCGAGGAGGCGCAGCGCATCCAGCGTGGCCGCGACGACATCCGCGTCATGGTTCGCTACCCGCGCGACGAGCGCCGCTCGCTCGGCGACCTCGAGAACATGCGCATCCGCACCCCCGACGGCGCCGAGGTGCCCTTCGGCCAGGTCGCCGTCGTCGAGCCGGGGCGCGGCTTCGCCTCCATCCGCCGCGTCGACCGCAACCGCGCCGTCAACGTCACCGCCTCGGTCGATCCCACCGTGACGTCGGCCGGCGACGTCATCGCCGACCTCAACGCCCGCATCCTGCCCGAGGTGCTCGCCCGCCACCCGGGCGTGTTCTACACGTTCGAGGGAATGATGGCCGAGCAGCGGGACGTGCTCGGCGACCTGCAGCGGGGCTTCGTGCTGGCGCTGCTGCTGATCTTCGCGCTGCTAGCGGTGCCGCTCCGATCCTACGTCCAGCCGCTCATCATCATGAGCGCCATCCCGTTCGGCCTCATCGGAGCGGTCTGGGGCTACCTCTTCCTGGGCCTCGACGTGTCGATGATGTCGATGTTCGGGCTCGTCGCCGTGACCGGCGTCGTCGTCAACGACAGCCTGATCATGGTCGACTTCATCAACCGCGCCCGGGCCGTCCACGCCGGCGTCGGGCGGATGGCCCGGCAGGCGGGCGGCGGGCCGACGGACCGGCGGGCGTTCGAGTCGGCGGGCCTCGCGCTCGCGGTCCGCGAGGCGGGCGTCCAGCGCTTCCGGCCGATCCTGCTGACGTCGCTGACCACCTTCTTCGGCCTCGCGCCGCTGATGTGGAACCAGAGCTTCGACGCCGCGTTCATGGTGCCGATGGCGGTGTCGCTCGGTTTCGGGGTGCTCTTCGCGACGTTCATCACCCTGATCCTGGTGCCGACGTCGTACATGATCCTCGACGACGTCGGCCGGGGGATGCGCGGGGTGCCCGGCGGGGCCGTCGGGGACGGGTGAGCCGTTCGTGTCGCAGCGGCTTCGCCTTGAGGCTGCCCGAGCTGTCGGGACGCCTCGGCGCATCGCGTCGGATCAGTTGGGCCAGCTCCATGTCGGAACGGGCCAAGGGTTCGCGCCGCGCGCGCCTGCATGCCGCGGAAGGCGACCAGACGAGGGTCCGGCCTCGAGTGGCCTGCCGCTCAAGCCGCTCCAGGTCAGCCGTAGCAGCCTCGTAGACGTTGGACACTCTCTCCGTCACCGGTTTCGTAAGTAGCTGCAACGTATAGCCTAAGCCGGCAACGAGAGCCCGCGCGCCCGCATTCTGCCCCATCTCCGCTCGCTTGGCGCGGCCGCTCGCTTCCTCCGCCCCAGGCTTGCCCCGGACGTACAGGGCCGGCGGATGCGCGGGCATCGCCCGCAGGTGCTGCCACTCCTGCGCCCAGGCTCGTCCACGACGCGGCCGTGGTCCGGTCACGGCGTCACGAGGTTGGCCTCCAGCTCCGTGAATTGCCGCGTTGAGCGCCGTGCAGCCCTCCACCGCGGCAACCGCCGGCATCCTCCTCACCGCCACCTGTCGGCCCTCCCGCGACCACCGCTCGATCTGCTCCCGCCACGCCTTCAGGCGGCTCCCGCGCAGCGGTGACTCGGCAACGCCGGCGTCGTCCGCCCCCGCGCGACGCACCGTCTTGACGTTCAACTGCATCCGCCAGGCCCCGTCCGGCCCACGACCGGCGGGGCACCCCAGGCCACAAGATCTTGATCCCGAAGCAGGTGTCAGTCCTTGCCGCGCACCGCCCGTCTCGGGCGGTCCTCAGGTCGCGCGGGCAGGCGCGAGCCCACTGGCCGGTGACCGGCCGCGACCGCGTGTACTCCCTGACGACCTCGCCATCGTGAGACCGAGGCTCTGTCGCCCGTCGAAGTCAACCACGCTCCGCCCCCGATCTCACCATTGGACCATGCATGGTGCTTGCCGTAGAATCGGTAGAGCATACTGATGGTTACTGCTGCTGCGTCCCAACGGCCCCGACCCGACTTCAGTGACCCGCCGGTAATCGAAGTTGCCCTATCCGTCGGTTTCCCGGCGCTCGAGCGCTATACCAGCGCGCATGCCGGTCTCTTCTGGCAACGTGCGAAAGGGACATTCTCGACCACCGAGGAGCATCCACCCTTCGACATACCGGCGGTCACCGAGGCGACGGAATCCGCACGACCAAAGATGCGCGTCGTTGATGGCGCACCGCCGCTCCGCACATGGCTGGTCACCCCCGATGGTGGTGAACTCCTACAACTACAACGGGACGTCTTTGCTCACAACTGGCGCAAGACAGCACCGGCGCAGCCGTATCCCCGGTACGAGGCGGTGCGTGCTCGATTCGAGAATCACTTTCGAGCGTTTCAGGCCTTTGCTCAAGAGGAGAATCTGGGGACTGTAGAACCACAACGATGTGACGTGACATACGTTAATCACGTCCCCGTTGGCGATCTCCTGCGCACGGCTGGCGACCTTCAGGAGCTGGTAGTGCCTTGGTCATGGCCGCATGCGGCATTCTTGCCGAAACCTGATCGTGTGCTGTTCTCTTCCGAATTCGTCATCCGTGACGAGAGTGGGAAGTTCGGAGGACGCCTGACCGTGGACGCCAAGCCAGCATACCGGCGTTCCGACCGAAGTGGCATCATTGTGCTGTCGTTGACGGCCCGCGGGATACCACTTGGTGCCGGAATTGATGGCGCCTTGGCGTTCTTTGATCTAGGTCGAGAATGGATAGTTCGAGGGTTCGCTGATCTGACGACACCCAAGATGCACGCACTGTGGGGACGGAGCAGATGATGACCACCGTGGCGACCTTAGCGGAGGGTGACACTTCACTTCCCATGGGGCGTTCGGGTATCGCCAGCGTCTTCCGCGATCTCGCATTGATATCCGTGCTGACGTCGACGCCTGCCTCGGCGGTGGAGACGATGGACGTACGGGATACGGGCAGCGTGCAGAGGGGGATCGGAACGTCGGATGACGAGTTCCTACCGTTCGACGCGGCTCCACGGTCAGCAACTGTTCTCTATCAGGTCGCGACTCGAAGCGCCGCGCTGTCTGACTGGATCCAGGACCTGGATCGGATCCGCGAGGGTGCGACTTCGTCAAACTGGGACGGCGAGGGCGCGTTGCCGGTCCAGTCGAGCGCGCGCCGGTATGCTATCGCTCTCGTTGAGGAACTTGCGGAAGGCACGCGCCTTCCCGAGGTTGCGATAGATCCGGACGGGGAGATAGCCCTTGGATGGCATGCTGGCAACGACGTATTCTCAATTAGCATAAGCGGCGCCGGCCGGTTTTCGTACGCCGGCCTGCTCGGAACGAGCGACTGTCATGGCACAGAGTGGATGGTGGACCAGGTTCCTGTCGAGATTGCGCGGCAACTGGATCGATTTCTATTGGCGCTCTGAACGTCGAGTCGGACCGACTGAGACGACTTGTCGCTTCCTCCGACACCGGTCCGACTACAGAGTTGAGCCCACTGTGATTGCAAAAGAGCGAGCGTTCCTTCCTCACGGCGGCCGCGGCGGCACATCATACGCGACCTCCGCCTTCATGATCGGTAAGCTGCGCGCCGGCGACATATGGCTTCTGGGTAGGCATAAGCTCGCCGGAGTGGAGGTGCGTGGGCGGGCGGATCTATCTGCCGAGCGAGTTACGGGTGTTGGCCTCCGGTTGAACGCCGATAGCAGATTCCGTCGTCACGTCGACATAGTCGGATGGGCGGATGACAAAGCCGGACGGAAACTGCAGGCGCAGAAGCTGGCCCACCTGAGTCGTGTTCACCTCGCACCCCAGGCGTAGCCGGCGGATCGGCCTGCGACGACAGCTCGAACTCGCGAGCCAGGTCCTCCGGCGTGCGCCCGCCCCCCCCCCCCCCCCCCCCC
>JGIcombinedJ30088_10003436_pt1 | contig 14648 bp, 16 predicted proteins | sample PinacodermPK_FD_30088 | JGI IMG/M metagenome (IMG submission 30088)
ATTTAATGACGGACACTTGACAAGCCGGGAATTCTGCTATACATCTCCAAGTGGAGGCTTTGCAGGCGACTGCATTGCCTTTTTTATTGCTCGCCCAATGGCCGCCCTAGATCGGGGATCAACTTGAAGCCATAATTGACGCCTCCAGATGGCAAACGTTGCGTGAAGCGGAGTTTAATGACAGAGCAGGCTAGGCGGGATAATTCGTGTCGTTTCGGCTCATCCATATAGCGCAATCGTACTCCCCAGCTGATGATATAGGCAACCAGATCCGCCACTTGCACCATGGTTGTCAGGTCACTATGGACGAAAAAAGGCTCTGGAATAATCAGTCGGGATCGTATCTTGCCTTTCTCGGTGCTGAGAAAATATTTGCCAACCTGCTTTAGCAGAACGCGGCTTGCGCTCTTATCCAGTTCATCGAAGACGATGTAGCCCATGGGGTCATCGTCGTGGCTGTTGAGAAAATAGAAAAACCGCTCAAACAGATACGCGTAGTCTTTGCGCAGCATNATTGACCGAGGTCGGAGCGCAGATCTCGGGATGATGGACGCAAACGCAGAAACATCCGAATAATTGAAGAGCTTTTATGTAGCTTCGCAATAAGCGATCTTGGCTTGGGCAAGAGCGGTCAATCGTTCTCGGGACACATTTGTTCCGTCGCGCGGAATTTCCCGTGCANGTTGAGTCGCCGACAGTACAATCGGGTTCATTTGGGCTTCGTGCCTGAATTCCTTGCGGCCCCGTTCTAGCAGGCCTAGAAAAGACGCATTCCGATTATCTNTTTCTGCAAATCTGACAATCGGCGGATCAATGGCCGGAGAACCCGGTTTTCGACGGCGATGCCTGCTAGTATTTCGCGGAGCGACTCTCGCATGTCTTGCCCGGATTCATCAATGAACAAGGTTCAACTCAAGCCGCATCTCCAGAATGTATGGGTCCTATGCGGCGCGTATGGCTTGCTTGGCAAAATCACGACAGGGGCCTGTCTGCAGCACTATCCGGATCTCACTCGTAGACGCTCTTTATGCATCTCCGAGACTCTTCGTTGATTCTCCGAAATCCAGGCAAGTATAGTGATCCCCGGTTGCGAACAGGCAATGTTCGTAAGCGGCTAAATTGCGGCATAGCGTGTTTTCTGGATTCAATATGCGACTGGCCCGGCAGATCGGAGGAACGGCATTCGACTCCGAATTCGAGGTCCGATGCCATCGGATCGCCGGCGAACATTTGCTCTTTGATTNGGCGCCGCATCGCTCTTTTTTTCAGAGCCGGTCTAGCATCCGTTCGGGGGCGCGGCCAAGGCTCGGCGAACGGACGCGGCGGGAAGACGGGAAGTGCGGAGGCGGGCGAAGGCGCCAATAGGAATCAAGCAATGGGGAAAAAGAACAATTTTGCAAAAGTGCGGCGAATCGCCAGAATCCCGCACTGTTATTCCGCCATCGACAGGCAGGTTCTCGGAATAGCGAAGCCCGGGCGGTATTTCGCCCGGGCTTCGCAGATGCGTTGAAGGATTTACTCAGTTGGTGAATTCGGGATAGGCGTCCATTCCCAATTCACTCGCGTCAAGGCCGACAACCTCGTCTTCTTCGCTTACGCGAATGCCGATCGTCGATTTCAATGCGAACCAGACGGCATAGGACACGACGAAGACAAATGCGCCGACAATAAAGATTGGAACGATTTGACCCATGAGAGTTGCATCGGGATTCGTGAGAAGGACCGCGATTGTTCCCCAGATGCCGGCGAAGAGATGAACCGGAATCGCGCCTACGACATCGTCGATTTTCAAACTGTCGAGGAAACGAATTCCGAACACGACTATTATGCCGCCGATGCCGCCGATTACGAGAGCCATGAACAGCGAAGGGGTTAGCGGTTCCGCAGTGATAGCCACGAGACCGGCCAGCGCTCCGTTCAGAACCAGTGTCAAATCGACCTTTTTGAACATGATTTGAGTTAGGATCATGGCTGTCGCCGCGCCGGCCGCGGCCGCCATATTCGTATTGGCGAATATCCGACTCACGTCGGCGGTATCGCCGACGCTTCCGAGCGCAAGCTGCGAGCCGCCGTTAAATCCGAACCAGCCCAGCCANAGNATGAAGGTGCCGAGCGTAGCGAGAGGCAGGTTGGAACCCATAATGGGGAAAACNTGGCCGTTTCGGTATTTTCCGGTACGCGCTCCGAGAAGTATCGCGCCGGCAAGCGCGGCCCAGCCGCCTACCGAGTGGACCACCGTGGATCCTGCAAAGTCCAGGAACCCGAATTGCGAATCCAGAAATCCGCCGCCCCATTTCCAGGATGCCTGGATGGGGTATATCAAAGCGGTCAAGACGGCGGTGAAAATTAAGAACGGCCAGAGCTTTATTCGCTCCGCCAGAGTTCCGGAGACAATCGACGCGGCGGTGGCGCAGAACATCAATTGGAAAAAGAAGTCGGACCCGGTCGAGGCGTAGGCAATATCGTCCGCCTCGTCTGCGCCGATGCCGACGCTTTCAAGTACCGCAGTGCCGAATGCGCCGAGGAAACCGCCGCCGTCGTCGGTGCCGATCGACCAGTTTCCGAGCGGATACATGAGGTTGTATCCGACCAGCCAGTACATGATGCTCGCGATCGAAAACAGCCCGACGTTTTTCGTTAGCTGCGTTGTTGTATTCTTTGTTCTGACCAGCCCCGCCTCCAGCATGGCGAATCCGGCCGCCATCCAGAAAACAAGAAAACCGCACACGAGAAACAGGAACGAGTTTAGAATAAACGCGGTATGCTCTGCGGGCTCGCCGCCACTGCCGACTTCCTGCGCCGCCGCCGCCGCCGGCAGAAGCAGCAGCGGAACAAGCGCTAGGCTCGTTGATTGCGTTAATTTTTTCATCGATTTTTCCTCTCTATTATGAAAGCAGCGCTCTGCTACGCTTTTCTGCCGATTCCGCCGGTTCGAATTCGCATGGTTCGCGCTGCCAACGGCACGTAAAATTGCTGTCGCCGAATTGGCCGGTCATAGGCTCAAGATCCGACCGCAAGGTCGGTTCCGCGTTATGGATGGCAAACGAAAGGGAACTGGCGGTTCGCAACGCAGTATTTTTTCATGCAAGGACAAATGTCCGGTTCCCTTGCTATCTGCTATCTTCAATCCGAATTCGCCGAGCCAGGAATGCGCTGGCTGAACAAACTTGGGCTTGAGTGTCTCGATGTCGAATTCGATTGGCTTCATTGATCTCGGCGCCTTCGGCAAAGCTGCAGTTCTGCGCGCCGATCAGGAGAAGCCGATAGGCCCGCATACGTCGAAGTCCCAAGTAAGGAGGCGAGAGGACAAGCACGAAAAAATGGTCGTAATTATTGACATAATTGGCTGTTTTGACCAAAAAATATGCAGTTAAAACTTATACCGGCTATTTTTTGTGCGAGAATTGTATGTAAACTGCCGATTGGTTCCGGCCTAGTCAAATCTAATGCTTGCCGCGAACATTTTTCTCGCCGCATCATCGCGGACGAAGATTCGCCGCCGATGAAATTAAATAGGCTGCACGGGACAAGCGCGCGAAGGATTCTAGTTGACTGCGAGGCGGCCACGCGCTCGCCGGGCCGACCGCGAACATGCCGGCGATGCAGCGGGCTGTCTCGCGAGCATTCTTTGCGTAGCGCTGGACTCGGCTTGCCGCGCCGCTGCCGGATTCGAGCGCACGCCTGTTTCGCCGATCAGGCTTATTCGCGCATGCGAATTATGGATCCTTTTACCGGCGCGGCATCGGCCATTCTGCCGGGATCTTGACCGGTCGGCGATTGAAACGTCTTGCTGCCGGTTGCCATTGAAGATTCGCCGAGATTACGTTTCAGCGCAAAGCAGTTAAATGGATCGAGCAATCCTGCGAAAAATCAAATTATCAAGACCTGCGTGCCGAGCTTAGCGTGGCTAAATAGCTCCGCGATATGCTCGTTGTACAAGCCGATGCAGCCGTTCGAGGATCGTCGACCGATTTTTCGCGTGTCGTGGGTGCCGTGAATCCGGTAAAACACCCAGGCAAGATGTAAAGCGTGAGTACCTAGCGGATTGTCGGGACCTGGCGGGATGTAGCTCGGCCAATCGGGATTTTTCTCCAGCATCGAGGGCGTTGGTCTCCAGGACGGGCCTTCCACTTTTTTGACGACCTCGGTGCGGCCAAGCCTTGTCAATTCAGGTGAGACCGGAACGCTGGTCGGATAAAGAAGGACGACCGATTCGTCTTCCGACCAGAAATGCAACGCGCGCGACGTGATATCCACCAGTATTGCGCCATGGCCAAGATCGGAGAAATACGGCCTCCACTCCTTGGAGCGGAAACTTGACGAGTTGCGAATCACGCGATTTGAAATCTGCTCTTCGAATTCCGTGGAATTCTCCATCGTTCCGGATGTTTGAGCGGTCGCGGCGACCGCTGCAAGCGAACCGACGCCCGCCGCTAGCGAGCACGCGAAATCTCTTCGACTAAATTTGGAATTTGCCATGTATAAAAGTCCTGCTGCTGACGCGAGGCCGAAGCCTTTGCATGTCCTAGGCTACTTATTTACAACATGCGCCGTTGCGGGCGCCAATAAATTTTTCGTAAGGTGCGGAGCGATTGATTTTCGTTTGAAAACAGGCTATCGAACCTAGGGTTGGCAGAACCCAATCCTAGAATGAAGCTGAATATTCTTTTCCCGATTTTCCTTGCTGTTGCGCTAGCCGGGTGCAATTCCCCGGCCTTGAATAGCACAACTTCGCCGCCTGTAGCGCAAAACAATGCCGAAGTCGCAGCAGCGGTTGAGGCTGCCCAAGCCGAATTGGCGGTTGAGATTGGCGACGAGCGAGCAGAAAAAGCGAGAATCATGTACAGGATGCTTGACCTAGTCAATTTGACTCGGACGCGGCTTGAGCTTCCCCATGTGGAATTGTCGTCGACATTGAACGCGGCGGCGCAAACCCACTCTTTCGACATGTCGATGCAAAACAGGCCCTGGCATTTCGGCTCGGACGGGTCTTCGCCATTGGACCGGGCGCGTAGAAGTTTTTATCCCGGAAGGCTTCTTGGCGAAAACATCTCGGAGTCCTACGAGAATGATTTCCAGACTATTGTCGCGTGGCTAAGCGAGGACAGTACGCGAGATGTCCTGCTCGACCCCGAGGCGAGGCATGTCGGAATAGGCTGGTATCAGGAAGCGAGCGGCAAGAACTGGTGGACGCTTGTAACGGGTAAATAGTTCCAAGGCTTCGAATGTTACGGGCCGCTTCAAGACATCGCAAAATTCCCGGAGCGGGAGCGTCCTTTTTCGGGCTTGCGAATCCAGACTGGCGGGAATTCCGGCGCGCGCTTGGCGGAATTCCCGATTCTTATTCCTTCGCCGGCAGCGGCGGTTCGATTCTTCCGGAATATTCCCGAATTCCGGGCTTTGCGATTATCGAATTGCTATGCTTTGATGCTTTGAAGGGCGACTTGCAATGGCCCGGAATACAAGCGACTATGAATCATGCCGAATAACAAGATCAGCCGAAGAATTGCGATTTCGGGCATAGCGGCAGCAGCCGCCGGCGCCGCAGCAGTCCCGTTTATTACGGAGGCTCGGTCCACGTCACTGGACTACAAATTTAGCGGTCCGGCCTCGGACAGAGAACTTGAGCTCATGCCCCCGTCAAATTGCACTCCCGGCACTTTGAGCCAAACTGAAGGCCCCTACTATACCCCTCGCACGCCGCGCAGGGAAAATCTGATTGAAGATGGAACAGGCGGCGAAACTCTGGTTCTTGAAGGACTAATTCTAACATCCGGCTGCGTTCCGGTTGCAGGCGCCGTGATCGACATCTGGCACTGCGATGAAAACGGGTACTACGATAACGAGGGATATCGCTATCGCGGCCACCAATTCACCGATTCTTCCGGAGCTTACCGCTTCATTACAATCCGCCCGAAGCGCTATTTTAGGCGAACTCCCCATATCCATGTTAAAGTCAAGGGCAAGGAAACCCGATTGCTGACATCGCAGCTTTACTTTCCCGATCAAGCGAGCATCAACAGATCGGACGGCATATTCCGCGAGAGCTTGAACATGGCGTTGAGCCGCGTTGGCGAAATCTGGTACGGACGCTACGATTTTTTTATCGCGGCCGCATGAGAATGCTAGCTCGGTTCGCTCGGAGCCGCTATTCGAGATAGGAATCCGTCCGCAATTTATCTCGCCCTCCTAGATTCGGAGGGGTTGCCCGGAACGGGCGGAAGCTTCTGTCGAACGCGAAGCAAAAAGTTTCAATTGATTCGACTTCTCGGGAAAGATGGCGTTCCTTTCCGTCAACGGTCGATGCAAGACTTTTTTCGCTTTCCAAAGCTTTTAGAGAGCCGTGATTCCGAGTTTCAAACATTGTCGCAGTGACCCGGGACTGCAGCTAAATTTAAATGTCGCAAAAGGGCGCGCTGTCTGCTCCAGAAGCCGGACAATTCGGGGCGGCTGGCATCTAATGGTTGCGGGCGTCCGGTAGGCGTAGTCAGAAAATCAAGTGGATGTTCAAGTCGCAGGCGGTTTGATTTCCCTTGCTTCGCATCGCCAGCGACCTATCGATCCCGGAGACTCCGGTTCCGGTTAAAAATGCGTGCCGCCGACGGTTATCATCGCTTCGGCGACCTGGCCGAATGCGATGCCGTCGGCAGATAAATCAACCGCGATCGTACGTCTTCGGCATTTGCCATTTATTTCGATATCCATGCCGCACTCAACTTCCTGCCGAGCTTCTGCGGTCACCGCGGCTGGTTCGCCCTTCCAGCCATTTGCGTCCATAAGCCGAAGTTCGAGAATTGCGCGTCTGTTCAGGGGATTTCTAACGCGANCCGTCAAGTGCGCCGTGCCGGGATGCTTCAAATGCGTTCGATAGGGCCAAATCCAGCCAGCCATGCTGTCCAATCCAAAGTGGGAGTCNTCGCCGCTTAGCGGCATTAGAGATTCATGAAGTCGCCGATAGTCGTGCGCGCATGACTGGATTTCCTGAAAAAACGCGTCGCTTGTGAATTGCGGCGAACAATGCCCGGAAAGAACTACATCGGGACGGAAATTTAGCAGCCATTCAGCGCTCTGATGCAGACCGTCGAGATGTGCTCCGTTCCTGTAGACGTANTTNGAGATCAATGACCGGNCGGGCGGCATTGAAAAGGATTCTTCCGCGAACCCGTATTGATCGCCGGTATGAGCGAATTTCAGTCCGTCCGCTTCGAAACCGATCAACGCGGAAAACCTAGTGTGGCCGCTCATCGGGGCGAAATGGAATTTGAACTCTTCCCATTCAAACACTTCATCCAGCGCCACTCGTCGGTCGACTTTGCAGGTGCGCGGCCAATTGCAAGGAAANCGATGGGCCGACGNGTATTCGAGNAAGTCGGCGAATGCTTCGGATGCTATGCATTTCGTTCCGTAAAGGCGCCTTAGCAGCGGAATCGCGGCGACGTGATCGTCATGATAATGGCTCACTAGCACGGCATCGATGGCATCGANGCCGAACCGGGNCCTCATAGCGTTTCGGTGGTGCAAGAGCGCCCGCCGGTTTTGAGGCGCGCTATAGTCNACCCGGCCCAGCGCCACGAAGTGGTATCCGTAGTCGATCGACAGGACCTTGCCGCTCTTGCTCCGAATGAACCAGGTTCTGCAGGACGAATCCTGATCCAGCCAGACGCTGTCCGAAACGCGTATCAACGGTCTGGGATTCTCGATATTGCTCAGTCGGTCGGACACGCTTTCCCAATAGAAACTTTCCGGTTCCAAAGGGTGGGTGGCAAGCATGTTTCCAAGGTTCTTCTTGGTATCGCGAACNGCGGATTCGACGCGATCGGCAATCGGATATCCAAGGCTCGGCAGTACCGCGCTGAANTCGCNGCGCAATATTTCATTGAGGCTGAAGTACGCCGAATATCCCCCGTTCAGGTCGAGATAATTGTACTGGTAGGGCGCGACGCGCGGAACCTTTCCGGCCGAGTGGATCGTTTCGCCGCAAAAAACCACTTTCTCCCGGCCCGGGCCGATACGGCATGCCAGGCCGATCTGGCCGACGCTCGCGCCCGGCAAGGGCATGACCTCGAACTCGATTCCGCATAGCGAGACTATGTCGTAGTCTCTAAGCGCGCCGCTTGCCGAAATTCCTTCGACCGGCGCATGCAAATCCCACAAATTGTCGTAAATCAGGTAGGTTTCCCGTCTTCTGAAATGTTCCTGCGGCTCTTCGAAGAACATCCGCTCGCCTTCCGGAACGAATACCGGGATGCCGCGACGAGCCGCTTCCGCCGCGCCCGCGGAGTGATCTCGGAAGAAATGCGTGCACAGCAATGCTCTCGGCCTCTGAGGCAGCTGGTGCAGATGCTCCAGCCATAGCCCGGTACCGGAATCGATGATCGCGCAGCCTTCCGGCCCATTTATCGCATAGACGTTGCAGCTGTCCTCGAACATGAAGACATCGGGCAGAATGGACTTCCAATTGCTCATTTTGCGGTTCNCGTACTGGCCGCNTCGGGCCGCGCCCGGTTAAAGGCCGGCATCGTCCGGCTTGCGCCGAATTGCGGACTCGGCAATTCGCGCGACCCGGGGCGGCATGCGCTGATCGGGGCTTGAAATCCTTGCAGGATTCACGAAGGCCGATGCGGGAGATATCGGGAGCGGAGCGGACGCGGTCAACGCGAGGCCGCTTTACCGGCAGCGGAACGATTTGAAGCGGAGAATTTCGGGTGACCGGCTTGAGCGAGCTTGCGGCTTTCGGCGAATTGCAGCGGCGACCGGCGCTGTTTAGCGGTATCCGATTTCAGCTGGCCGCAAGCAGCCATGATGTCTTCGCCGCGCGGAGTTCTGACGGGAGAGGCGTAGCCCGCCTTATAGACTACATGCGCGAATTTTCGTATCTGCTCCGGGTCGGATCGTTCGTAAGGAGCCCCGGGCCATTCATTGAAGGGGATCAAATTGACCTTGCTCGGAATTCCGCGAATCAAATTCACCAGCCTGTATGCGTCCTCGAGAGAATCGTTCACGTCCTTGATCATTACGTATTCGAAAGTTACGCGATCGGAGTTCGAGAGATCGGGATAATTCCTGATAGCGTCGAGCAAGGTCTTGATGTTCCACTTTCGGTTAATGGGTACCAGCCGGTCGCGGACCTCGTCCGTTGTCGCGTGGAAGGAAATCGCTAGCCGGCACCCGATCTCGTCGCCGGTCCTGGCGAGCATGGGAGCGACGCCGGAAGTCGAGAGCGTTATCCGACGCTTGGAAAGGCTGATGCCTTCGTTGTCCATCGCGATTTTCATCGCATCGCGAACATTCTCGAAATTGTACAGCGGCTCGCCCATGCCCATCAGCACGATATTGGAAATCAGCCTGGTTTCGTTCTTCGGATGCCGGCCCGGTTTCGGCCATTCGTCTAGGTCGTCGCGCGCGACGAGGATCTGGCCGACGATTTCGGCCGCGGTCAAATTTCGCACGAGCGGCTGGGTTCCGGTGTAGCAGAACGAGCAGTTGAGCGTGCAGCCGACTTGCGAGGACACGCATAGAGTTCCCCGATCGGCATCGGGAATGTACACGGTTTCAATCTCATGGCCGCTGCCGATCCGGAGCAAGTATTTCCTCGTTCCGTCCGAACTAACCAGTCGACGGGAAACCGAGGGCGCTTCTATTGAGAAATGCTCGTGAAGAAACTTGCGGTAGTCTTTCGCAAGATTCGTCATCGCCTGAAATTCGCGAACGCCCTTTTGATAGATCCATTGCCAAATCTGCGCAACGCGCATATTCGCCTTGTCTTCAGGAGTTCCCCTGGACGTCAATTCGCGGCGCAGTTCCGTCCTGGTCATCCCCACCAGGTTGACTTTCAGGCTTCTCGGCGAAGCATTGGGATTGCCCTTGGCATTAGGCCTCGAGGGAGCTGGCGCGGCTATTTCGCCCTGCATCATCTGTTCCGTTTCCATTAAAATGGAATCAAGAGGCTGTCGCCGCGCTATCTTCCCGAACAGCGTTCAGCCGAACCGGAACAACGAGCGGAGGCCGCGCGCCTGGTCCCTAATTGCAGCGGTTCTTCGCTTTTTCCAGCGCCGCGGTAAATCCAAGTAGCGAAAAAGTGTCCTTGGTATTCGTGCTCCGCTGCGAGACCGCTCTTACAACGGCCCTGTTGCCTTTCTTCATTCCGTCAACCAGTCGGTCTTCTTCGACCGGCATAGGCCAGGCCCATTCGACGGCCGATCCTTCTTCGCCCGTCAAAAAGCGATATTCGTTCGACCCCAAACTGAGTCGAACCGAATCCTTGCGGAAGGGATAGCCTCCGCTGAAAGATACCGATGAATTGCCGGTTTTGCCCTTTTTGAATGCAACGAATAGGCCGATGTCGCCGCGCTTTACGCTTACACGCTTTCCGTTGCGAGTGTTTTCGGTACTTTTAGGCGCGGAAAAAATCCAGCACTGCTGGTCGGATTCGAAAATGCTCCAGTCCCTTTCGATGCCGACGCTCCGAACTTTCTCCTGCGCGTAGGCGGGCGCAACGCTTGCCGCTGCCGCCATCGCAAGGCACGCAATCAAAATTTTCCAATTTTTCATACGGGATCCGAAAATTGCATCATCTAGAGTCGATTTAGCTTGTCGCATTTTGCATGAATTCTCTTCAATTTCGCATGCGCGAATTCCACAATATTGTTACGGCGATGGCCGTGCGGTCGCACGGAGTGTCGCGACCGATTAAAGCCGACTGCGTCGAGGTCGCTACCAAATTCCATGCGGCCATAACCATGTTCGTCAAGGCGCATCAATTGCGTACTCCGCAAAATTTGTCAATACGGCGAGCTGCGCTGCCGCGCCGGATCGGAACGGCATGCGATCGCAAAATGGTGAATTCGAAACCGATCATCTGCGCTCCTTTCACTCGATGCGGCGATTGAGGATTCGAACAGCCGATGGCGAGGCCGGCGGCGGGCGAATCGGAGTGCGATGCGAACTCCGCGAATCGCCGGGTCGAAGAGCCCGCGAATTCGATTTTCAAGCAGGACAATTTCCCATGTCAAGTGACGGCTCNTACGCCAAAAACGAGAATCATGGACAGTGAATCCAAATAATGGGACGGTACGCTCCACATTGGCGCGCGGCGCCCTTAAGCGGCCTGGCCCGAACATTTGGCGACTAGCGCTAGCGCCTTTCCCATTTNCGCAGCTTCGAATTCGGGCGCGCTTCCGTAGCGGCTGCGATTCGCTCAGCAAACGAACCGCAACCGAATATGCCGCTGAAACGCGCGAATGACATGCGAACCTTGGCTTCGGCGGGCTCGCGGCCCGGCGGTGAAATACGTTCACGCGACGGCCGACGGGCATTCCGGCGCGAAGGGCGAAAGCGGTAATGCGGAACAATACGGCGGGCTTTTGCTGTAGCGGCGGCGGGCCGGGCATTTGCAAGTTGCAATAATCGAGAGATTCGTCCAAATACTTCCGTTCAGCATACCATGATCGCCGCGCGAGCCATGGTCTTGAAAACGGGAGGTTGCCGTGTCTGCGCCGAAAACGCTCTACGATAAGATTTGGGACTCGCATGTCGTACACGAATCCGAGGACGGAACTTGCTTGCTCTACATTGATCGGCATCTCGTGCACGAGGTCACGAGCCCGCAGGCTTTCGAGGGCTTGCGCATGTCCGATCGAAAAGTACGAGCGCCGGAGAAGACGATCGCCGTGCCGGATCACAATGTGCCGACCGATGTCAATCGCGCCAAGGGAATTCGAAATGAGGAAAGCCGAATCCAGGTCGAGGCGCTTGAAACCAATGCCCGCGAATTTGGCATCGAGTACTACGGGGTCAACGACGTTAGGCAAGGAATCGTCCATATTATTGGGCCCGAGCAAGGCTGGACTCAGCCCGGAATGACGATTGTTTGCGGAGACAGCCATACGGCGACGCACGGCGCTTTCGGGGCGCTCGCGCATGGAATCGGCACTAGCGAAGTCGAACACGTGCTAGCGACGCAAACGCTGATCCAAAAGAAGTCGAAGAACATGAAAGTCGAAATCTCGGGTGAACTCGGCGAATGGGTTACCGCCAAGGACATTACGCTTTCGATAATCGGCGCGACCGGTACTGCCGGCGCGACGGGGCACGTCATAGAATACTGCGGCGATGCGATTATGAAACTGACGATGGAAGGCCGGATGACGGTCTGCAATATGGCGATAGAAGGTGGCGCCAGGGCCGGATTGGTCGCTCCCGACGACAAGACGTTCGAATATGTGAAGGGTCGCCCTCACGCTCCGAAAGGAGGCGACTGGGAAGCCGCGATGGAATGGTGGATGACGCTGTTTACGGATGAAGGCGCGCATTTCGATAAGGTGGTTACGCTAGATGCAGCGGAAATCGTGCCGGTCGTCACCTGGGGCACGAGCCCGGAAGACGTGCTGCCGATTACCGGCAAAGTTCCCGACCCGAGCGAATTCGGAGAGGCGAAGGCGGAGGCCGCGAAGCGAAGCCTCGAGTATATGGGGCTGAATCCAGGCACCAGGCTGTCCGACATAGAAATCGAAACCGTGTTCATTGGATCGTGCACGAACGGACGGATCGAAGACTTGCGCGAAGTCGCCAAAGTTATGGAGGGGCGGAAGGTCAAGCAAGGAATCCGCGCCATGATCGTTCCCGGTTCGGGCCTGGTGCGAAGGCAGGCCGAGGAAGAGGGAATCGCGGCGAGTCTGATCAATGCAGGATTCGAATGGCGAATGGCCGGCTGCTCCATGTGCCTTGGAATGAATCCTGATCAGCTAAAGCCGGGCGAACGCTGCGCTTCAACATCCAATCGAAATTTCGAAGGCCGTCAGGGGCGCGGAGGACGCACTCACCTAGTGAGTCCGGCGATGGCGGCGGCCGCGGCGATCACGGGCAGGCTGACGGATGTAAGGGAACTGGCATAGGAGCGACGAGATGGAAAAATACGAGGCCTTTACCGGAATCGCCGCGCCGATGCCGNTGGTCAATATCGATACGGACATGATCATACCCAAGCAATTTCTGAAAACGATCAAGCGAACGGGCCTGGGCGTGAATCTATTCTTTGAAATGCGCTACGATATGGACGGCAACGAGAATCCGGACTTCGTACTGAATCAGAAAGCTTGGCGAAGTGCGGAAATCATCGTCGCTGGCGATAATTTCGGCTGCGGCTCGTCGCGCGAGCACGCGCCTTGGGCACTGAAGGATTTCGGAATTCGCTGCGTTGTTTCGACGGGATTCGCCGACATTTTCTATAACAACTGCTTTAAAAACGGCATTTTGCCGGTGACGTTGAAAGAACGCGAAGTGGCATCCCTGCTGGACTCCGCGCAAAACGGCGAGAATGCCCGGATAACGGTCGACTTGGAGTCTCAGACGATTACCGGGCCGCAGGGCGAGATCTTTGAATTCGAAATCGATCCATTCAAGAAAAAATGCTTGCTTGAGGGATTGGACGACATCGGGCTTACAATGGAAAAAGCCGGCGCGATCGACGAATTCGAAAAAAACTACAAATCCAGTCGGCCTTGGCTTTGAGCTATCGCTTCTTTGAACGCGGNCGAGACTATTCCCAGGCTTGAAATCGGGCTATCGCCCTTGAATTGAACTCGATGCTTCCCGGTAAGGCCATCTAGGGAAATAGGAAATATTTCATCGTCGCGAGAGCTTGCGGATGGGAGCATGGCCTTTGCCGCATCCTTGATCTTTGGTCGGCAAGATTGAAATTGTCTCTGCGGCGCACTCGTCTCGCCATAGCACGCTCGGCAGTCGCGTCGCATTCCTCGGCTCACGCTTCTTTTTCTAGCTTCAACCGCCGGATGCAAGTCGGCGAAGGCAGGATCTAGCGGTTCGCGGAAGAGAAGAATGACCCGCGAGCCGGACGCGACCTCAAGATATCGCGAATGAGCGCCTATCGCGCTCTGAANAAAAGAATCGGTTTGAACGGGACCTGCAGCAAGGGCTGAANGCCCCGCCCCAAGTTTCCGGCTTCTGAATTTTGATCCCGCGACCGGTTGAAATTCGCGCATTGCTTCAGGGCGGACTCCGCCCCGTTCCTGCTTTTTCGAATATTCCGCTGGTTCGGGGCGGCGGAAATTGGCACCTAGAACGCGCCTCGAGAGACGAGACCCTGCCGGCAGGCTATTTGCGCCGAGCATCTTCACTTCCGCTAGCAGGCGGAGCTCGCGCCGGTTCATCCCGAGCGCGGGAATCGACTCCGTTCCGCAATGCCATTCCGTTCAATCGGAGTATCGCCGACAACCGGGCGTGAAACTGAGTCCTTCGGCGAGGATTCCCGCATGCGCCGCCTGCAAATTGATATATACCGGGCGACGGCGCCGGTCCGAAAAGCGCCGACTTGGGCTAGCCGCGATGAATAATTCCGCGCGCAATCGACCAATCCAGCCGCCTGCGATATTTGCCGTCCCCGCGAACGCCCTTGTAGCAGGTCGGCAAGACATCCTGCGTTTCTTCGCGGAATTTTCCAAGCCGATTATTCCACGCTTCAATATCGACTTTTTCATCGACACGAATATTTGTGACATGCCGTCCCGAGGGCTTGACAGCATAGCCGTCCAGCTCGCCGACTTCGCAAAACCGGATCGATGGGCCCGCCGCGTTGTCGAGAGCGAATAGCCCGACGTTTCCGTTTGAATCGTTGAAGCGAACCGGCGGGC
>JGIcombinedJ30088_10003437_pt1 | contig 14648 bp, 12 predicted proteins | sample PinacodermPK_FD_30088 | JGI IMG/M metagenome (IMG submission 30088)
CCGATGGCGTCGAGGGCCGCCAGCAGCCCCACGTAGGGCACGTCGGGGATCTCGTCGGAGGCCTCGAGCCGCGTGGGGAATGCGTAACCCACCAGCACCTGATCGGCTACCAGCGGGCCGTAACCCGGCGGTAGTGACTGGTGCCGCAAGCCGGCTTCGTCCAGGGCGTCGGAGACCAGCGACGAGCCGATCCGGGTGCCCACCTCCGCGAGCCGTGCGGGCGTGAATCTCTCGTGTCCAGGTGCCATGTCTCTCCGGTCTCGCGGGTCGTCCCTCGCGCCGTGGCGCCACCCCGACGGATCGTTCGTTCCCTCGCCCGCGTGCACAAAATGCTATCGAGAGCCGGGTCAGGGCGTGTCGCTCACTCTCGTCGCACACCCGGGAGAGGCCACGAACTGTGCGCCGGCGACCACCGTCTAGCCTCCGGACATGGCTCCTCGAAAGATCATCATCGACACCGACCCCGGCCAGGACGACGCCCTCGCCATCCTGCTGGCGCTCGCCTCCCCCGAATTGGACGTGCTCGGCATCACCTGCATCGCCGGCAACGTGCCCCTGCCGCTCACTATCCGCAACGCCCAACTGGTCTGCGAGCTGGCCGGCCGGCCCGACATGAAGATCTTCGCCGGCTGCGAGCGCCCGATGGTGCGCGATCTGGTGACAGCGGAGATCGTGCACGGCGAGACCGGACTCGACGGGCCCGCCTGGGACGAACCCACGATGGGTGTGCAAGAGATGCACGCCGTTGACTGGCTCGTGACCGAACTCATGTCGGCCGAGGACGGCGAGATCACGCTCTGCCCGGTTGGCCCCATCACGAATGTGGCCATGGCCATGGTCCGCGAGCCGCGGATAATCCCGAAGATCGGCGAGATCGTGACCATGGGCGGCGGCTTCTTCGTCGGCGGCAACACCACACCGGTCGCAGAGTTCAACGTGTACGTGGACCCGCACGCCGCCGACGTCATGTATCGCAGCGGCATACCGATCGTGACGATGCCGCTGGACGTGACCCACGAGGCGCTGATGAGCCCCGAGTGGATCGAGTCGATGCGCGCGATCGGGGGCGACATCGGCGAGAAGACCGCCGCCATGCTGTCGTTCTACGGGCGCTACGACATCGCCCGCTACGGCACCCGCGGCGGCCCCCTGCACGATCCCGCCACCATCGCCTACCTGCTGCAGCCCGAGCTGTACGGCGGCAAGGACGTCTTCGTAGAGGTCGAGACCCACTCCGAGCTGACCATGGGCATGACCGTCGTGGACTACTGGGACCGCTTCGAGAAGGAGCCGAACTGCCGCTGGATCAGCGAGGTGGACAGCGACGGCTTCTTCGAACTCATCCGCGAGCGGCTCGCGAATCTCGCGGCGGCGCTGTAGCCCGTCAAAGGGCGGGCGGGCATTCGTACGGCCTGGTCGCCACGGCTACGATCGCCCCGCGACCGGAGGAGAGCGATGATCGTCGAGCAGCGCCGGGCGACGCTGGCGGCGGACGAGCGCTAGCAGGCGTTCCTACCGAAGCTGCACCCGCTCGTGCACACCCAGCAGAACCGGATCCTGGTCCCGACAGCCTTCTCCCCGATCCAATGAGCACCCCGGAGGGCAGCGACATGTCCGAACTCGTGATGCCGAGCAACGAGGACTTCTCCCTCGCCGGCCGGACCGCCATCGTGACCGGCGGCGCCAAAGGCATCGGCCGCGCCATCGCCGACGGCCTCGCCCGGGCCGGAGCCCGGATCGTGATCGCCGATCTGGCCGGCGCCCAGGAGGCCGCCGCCAGCTATCCCGAAGGGGTGGGGGTGACCGCGGACGTGTCGAACCCCGACGACATCGACGCCATGGTGGACGCCGCCTTGGAGGCGTCCGGGCGAATCGACATCCTCGTCAACAACGCCGGCATCTACACGTCGCTCCCGATGCGACCCTTCGAGGAGATCCCCCTCGAGGAGTGGCGAACCGTGAATGAGGTCAACGTGATCGGCACCTTCCTCGGCTGCCGCGCCGTGGTGCCNCACATGCGCCGCGGGGGCGGCGGGCGCATCGTGAACATCACCTCCGGCACGATCTTTCGCGGCGTGCCGTTCCTGCTGCACTACGTGTCGAGCAAGGGCGCGGTGCTGGCGATGACGCGGGCGCTGGCCCGCGAGCTCGGCGATGACGGCGTGCTCGTGAACTCGGTTGCACCGAGCTTCACCATCTCCGATGGCGTGCGAGAGAACCCGGCGGGAGTGGACTTCGAGACGCTCAGCAACGTGTCGATCGCCAACCGCATACTGAAGCGAGACCAGTTCCCCGAGGACTTGGCCGCAGCAGCGGTGTTCCTCTGCAGCCCTGGCTCGGCGTTCATGACCGGGCAGACCATCGTCGTAGACGGCGGTCAGTACTTCCAGTAGCCGGCCCGAATTGNCACTGGGTCAGCGAGGTGGACAGCGACGGCTTCTACGCGCTCCTACGCGAGCGGCTGATGAACCTTAGAGTGGGCGTGGACCAGCNAGGAGAGCGATGATCGTCGAACAGCGGGACTACCACATCTACACCGGCAAGCTGAAAGAGGTGCTCCGGCTCTACGAGACCGAGGGGATCGTCATCCAGAAGGAGGTCCTCGGGAACCTCGTCGGCTGGTTCACCACCGAGATCGGCGCCCTCTCGTCGATCTGTGCGATGTGGGGATATGAGAACTTCGCCGACCGGGAGCAGCGCCGGGCGACGCTGGCCGCCGACGAGCGCTGGCAGGCATTCCTGCCGAAGCTGCACCCGCTGGTGCACACCCAGCAGAACCGGATCCTCACCCCGACCGCTTTCTCCCCGATCCAATGAGCGCCGCGAACGACCCCGGAGGGGGCGGGCTGGTGCTGCCCAGCAACGAGGATTTCTCGCTGGAAGGCCAGACCGCCATCGTGACCGGCGGTTCCCAGGGAATCGGCCGCGCCATCGCCGACGGCCTGGCCCGCGCCGGGGCTCGCATGGTCATCGCCGACCTGGCCGGGGCCCAGGAGGCCGCCACCAGATACCCGGGCGGCATCGGGGTCACGGCCGACGTGTCGGACCCGGGGGACATCGACGCCATGGTGGACACCGCCATCGAGGCCACCGGGCGGGTCGACATCCTCGTCAACAACGCCGGCATGTTCACGTCCATCCCGATGCGGCGGTTCGACGAGATCCCCGTCGAGGAGTGGCGGCAGGTGAATGAGATCAACGTGATCGGCACCTTCCTCGGCTGCCGCGCCGTGGTGCCGCACATGCGCCGCGGGGGCGGCGGGCGCATCGTGAACATCACCTCCGGGACGGTCTTCCGGGGCGTGCCGCTCCTGCTGCACTATGTGGCCAGCAAGGGGGCGGTGCTGGCTCTGACGCGGGCGCTGGCCCGCGAGCTCGGCAACGACAACATTCTTGTGAACTCGGTGGCGCCCGGGTTCACGATCTCCGACGGCGTGAAGGAGAACCCTTCCGACGTGGACTACGACCATGTCAGTGCCATCTCGATCGCCGCCCGCACGCTCAAACGCGACCAATTCCCGGAGGACCTGGTGGCCGCCGCGGTGTTCCTGTGCAGCCCCGGGGCGTCGTTCGTGACGGGCCAGACCATCGTGATCGACGGCGGCCAGTACTTCCACTAGCCGAGTGCCGAACAGCACCGTGGACCGCATCCCCGTCATTCCGGCGGAGGCCGGAATCCACTTCCCGCCGACGCGAGCCGCTCCCCCGGTGGACCACTCGGCGGCCTCCTAGCCGCGGTCCGATGCACGTCCTGTTCGCCCTGCACGAGCACCCGGCGGGTGTCACGACCGAGCCGGGGAACCGGATCGTGTACGACCTCGCCGCCGACACTGCTCACTTCGGGGCTGCAGCGGTTGCCGGACCGGCAGTCCGATGGGAGGTGGGCCGCCCGGCCGACGACTCCGTTCATGAGTTGCACCACTATGAGGATTTCCTCGGGCTGCAGCGGTGGGCGCTCGCGCCGGTGACCGGCGGCTCGCCGGCGAGCGCCGGCGAACATCCTGGAGACGCCGGCGAGGGGGCGACGGGCGGTGCGGCTCTGGCGGTCGTGGTGGAGTTGGACGAGGCACGCCGCCCGCTGCTGCGCTGTGACCGGGTGGACTTCCCTCCCGGTGCGGTGGCGTACCGGCACGTGCACCCCGGTCCGGGCGTCCGCCGGCTGCTGTTCGGCGAGTTGACCGTGACCACCGCCGGCGTCACGGCCACGCACCGGGCCGGGGATTGCTGGTTCGAGAGCGGCCCCGAGTCCGTATACGCCGAGGCCTCGGCCACCCAAGCCACAGCCTTCGTGCGGGTGATGCTGCTGCCGGCGAAGTGGGCGGGCCGGCGCACGATCCGCTACACCGACCCTGCCGACGCCGACCGGCCCGCCCGCCAGCGGGCAAGGGTGTTTCTCGAGGAACCGCTGGCGTGAGCCTGCCGGTGCGCCACGGCGGACGCGTGCTGGTCGACCAGTTGCGCCGCCACGGTGTGAACACCATCTTCACCGTTCCCGGTGAGAGCTTCCTGGCCGTTCTGGACGCTCTCCACGACGAGCCGGCTATCCGCACGGTGGTGTGCCGCCACGAGTCCGGGGCGGCGATCATGGCCGAGGCGCAGGCCCGCCTTCGTGGCGACCTCGGCGTGGCCTTCGTGACGCGGGGCCCGGGGGCGACGCACGCCTCGGTGGCGGTGCACAACGCGACGATGAGCGGGGCGGCGCTGCTGCTGTTCATCGGCCAGGTGCCCACCGCCCACCGGGGGCGCCGCGCCTTCCAGGAGGTGGACTACGAGGCGTTCTTCGGCCCGCTGGCGAAGTGGGCGGTGGAGGTGGACCGCCCGGAGCGGCTGAGCGAGACCGCCGCCGAGGCCGCCAGGGTCGCCCGGCAAGGCCGGCCGGGGCCCGTGGTGGTTTCGCTGCCCGAGGACGTGCTCGCCGCCGAGGTGTCGGTGGCCGATGCCCCCGTCGCTCCCCCGCCACAACGGCCGTGGCCGGGGCCCGGGGAATTGGCGGAGTTGCAGACCCTCCTGGCGTCGGCCTCCCGGCCGCTGGTGATCGTCGGCGGCGGCACCTGGAGCCCGGCGGCCGGCGTTGCCCTCGCCGGCTGGGCCGAGCGCAACCACCTGCCGGTCGCGGTCAGCTTCCGCCGCCAGGACTACATCGACAACGACTCGCCCAGCTACGTGGGCTACACCGGGGTCGGCACCCCGCCGGCTCTGGCCAGGAGGATCACCGAAGCAGACCTGGTCGTCGCGATCGGGAGCCGCCTCGGGGACACCGCCACCGGCGGGTACACGCTGCTGGAGCCCCCGGTCCCCCGCCAGACTCTGGTACACGTCCACCCCGACGCCGCCGAGTTGGGCAGCGTCTACCAACCGCATCTCGCCATCTGTGCGGGCGCGGTGGAGACAGTCGAAGCGCTGTGCGCGGAGGTCTCGGTGGATCCGAGTCCGTGGCGAGGCTGGACGGCGGCGGCCCGCACCGACCACGAGGCAACCCGCCGGCGCCGGGCCGCCCCGGGCTCGCTGGACTTCGGCGAGGTGGTGGCGTACCTGGACGGGCGCCTGCCCCCCGAGTCGATCCTCACGAACGGCGCCGGCAACTTCTCGGTGTGGCCGCAGCGGTACTACCGGTTCAAGCAGTACGGCACGCAGATCGGGCCCCAGAGTGGGGCAATGGGGTACGCGGTGCCCGCCGCAGTGGCCGCCAAGCTGCACGCCCCCGAGGCCCCGGTGGTGGCGTTCTGCGGTGACGGCGACTTCTTGATGACCGGCCAGGAGTTGGCCACTGCCATGCAGCACAACGCCCCGATCATCGTGGTGGTGATCAACAACGGCATGTTCGCCACGATCAGGATGCACCAGGAGCGCACCTACCCCGATCGCCCCAGCGGCGCGGACCTCATCAACCCCGACTTCGCCGCGTACGCCCGGGCATTCGGCGGCTTCGGCGCCATCATCGAGCGCACCGAGGACTTCCCTGATGCATTCGAGAAAGCCCTGGCCGCGGGCGTGCCGGCAGTACTGGAACTACGCGTCGACCCCGAGGCCATCCTCCCCCACACCACCCTCAGCGAGATCCGCCAGCAAGCACAGGCGACCTAGTCGGTCGACCTACGAGGGGCGGGCCGGAAGGCGACCGCCCGCGCCTACGACGCCCTCATCGCCGCCACAGCCATCGCCAACGGACTCCCCCTCTACACCACCAACCCCGACGACTACGCCGCCATCGCCGAACTCGAACTAGTACCGGTCCCCCACCCCGAAGAGTCCTGACCGCCCGGATCGCCGTAACGCCCGGCGTGGGCGCAGGCGGCTCATCGCCGCTTCGGTGGCCCGATCGGCGGACGACCTGCTATCCACCCTGACGTCGCGATGCGGGTACTCATGCGGCGGACGCCCTGACCGAGTTGCGAGCGATCCTCAGGAGCCTCTCGATGACCCAGTCGGCCGGATCCTCACGGCTCGAGCCCCGCCTGGCCCTTGCTCGACGGGACCAACACCACTCGGGCTCGTCCATGTCGGTGATCCGGCGCTCCGCGTAGTCGCCGTCACGCGGCAGCAACTCCTCCAGCGACGGCGGGGCGGGGGTCGTTGTCCGCCGGGACGATCCCCGACCACGTCCTATTCGGGGCCACCCGTCCACCCTTGCGACGATTGCGCCGAGCCACTATGCCCCACAGCCCCGTCCCGGAGACGACTGGCGCGGCGCGGTCGCGGTCCGGCAAACGGACGCGAAGGCTGTCGATCACCTGGCACACAGACCACCTTCTGTACGAGCGACTGCGAAACGCAGGAGAGCGAGAACATCGAGGTTGAAGGGATCTCAACCGCGTGCTGTAGCTTTCGCTCGTGAACGTTGATTCCGAAAGGGACCAGCGCCTGCGGGATGAGGCGTTCGGCTACCTGCGGCGGTTGCAGATCCGCACCGGCGGGCCGGTTGCTCAGGGCGACCTCTGCGGGTCAACCTGCGGATTCAGGTTCGAGAATCAGCGATTCGCCCTCAAGCACCCTCAGCGTGGGATTCACAAGCCGAGAACGTTCGAAGCAGCACTATCCATTTCGACGACCCACAAGCCCCCGAAGCAGCGACGGTACGACGATACCTCCGGACCGGACGGCTTCCTGCGGTACAAGTGGCAGGGAACCGATCCCGACGAATACACCAACGCGGCGCTGCGGAAGGCGTGCTCACGTGGACTCCCGTTGATCTGGTTCCATGGGATCGTCGCAAACGTGTACTTGCCGGTTTTCCCGGTGTGGCTAGTACACGAGGAGCCCGACGAGCGTCAATTCGTCGTTGCACTCGACGACGTCCAGCGCGAGCGTTGGCAGGCTGCCAACGTGGTCGATCTGGCCGAGTATCGGCGACTCGCGGCTACAGCGGCGCGTGTTGCGATCCACCGACCGGTGTTCCGGGCGCGCGTGCTGGCCGCCTACGAATCCCGTTGCGCGATCTGCCACCTTGCCTACGAGCGAATGCTCGACGCCGCAGCGATCAGGCGAGACACCGAGGGCGGTGAGCCCGTCGTGTCGAACGGGGTCTCCCTGTGCAGGCTCCATCACGGCGCCTACGACACAGATCTGCTCGGTATCGATGCCGACTACCGGGTGGAGGTGCGAGACGACGTCCTCGCGGAGTACAACCGCCCGAGCGGGCCAGCGCTCATCCTGTCTGTTGAAGAGTCGAATCAGGGCAAGGCCAGCCCGACTGAGTTCCCGGGCGCCCGCGGCGCCGCGCTGGGAGCCCTCTGTCAGGCCCATCGATCCGTACTCAATGTGCCCGAGCACAGGGCCGCCCGACCCGACCGCGACCTCCTCGCCGAGCGATTCGACAGATTCCGCCGAGCCTGCTGAGGCCCACGCCCTGGCGAGCAGCCGCTCCGGACCCGACCGGCCCACTCGGCGGGCGCACGGCTATGATTCACGCTCCGTGAAGCTTCCCCGGCTCACAGCGTCATGAGCATCCCATCCGTCGTCCCCGGACTGCCGGACCTGCCCGATCCTCTGTGGCACTGGGAGCAACCCGACCCGTACCGCAGCGGTTCGGCGGGTGACTTGTCAAAGCTCTTCCGCAATGTGACCGTGAAGAAGCCCGGCGTCATGGAGATCGACGCCCCGACCGACGAAGCCACCGTGCTGGCGCGAGAGGCCATCCAGAACTCCTGGGACGCGGCGATCGAACTGCAGGAGAACTGGGCGCACTCAGGGACCCCCCCCCCGTTCGAGATCCGCTTCCGGTACGAAGCGGCCGGTGGCGATAGCAAGCATCATCTGATCGAACGGCTCGGCCTTCGCGAGCTGGCCGAGCGAGCATCGTCCGTGGATCGGGGATCGGTCGGCCTGCGGCAATCGGACTGCCTGGGCCGCTTGGCGGACGGCTCGCCGCTGCCGTACCTGGTGATTGAGGAGCGCGCCGCCACCGGCATGTACGGTCCGTGGGAAGCGGCCAAGTCCAAGCTCTACCTTGCGCTCGGAACCCTGGGCTTCACCCCGAAGGCGAGTGGCGAGGGAGGGTCGTACGGCTACGGCAAGGCCGGGCTGATACGGGGCTCTGCGACTCGAACCGTCATCGCCTACACCTGCTTCGAGGAGCGGCCCGACGATCGGGGCGTCACGCGCCGGTTGATGGGCATGACGTATTGGGGCCAGCACGACCTCGGGGACAGCAGCTTCACGGGTTTCGGGAGGTTCGGCGAACACGAGGACGGGCACAAGGTCCAACCCTTCGTGAACAAGGACGCTGACCGCATCGCGGCATCCCTCGGCCTGGCAGTGCGAAATCCCCACGAGCCGCAGTTACTGGGCACAACGTTCCTCCTCGTCGAACCGACCGTCGACGAACACGACCTCGTCGCCGCCATCGAGCGGAACTGGTGGCCGGCGCTGGAGGAGGACATCTTCGACGCCGTGGTTGCGGGCCACGACAGCCGGCTGCACCCCCGGCCGCGCACCAACCCCGTGCTGAAGAGCTTCGTCCAGGCCTACGAACTGGCGACAATCCCGGAGGACAACGGACCCGACATCGAGCGCCGGCAGTACGACCTGGACAGCGCAGCGCGCAGGCTCGGATCGCTCGGACTACTCGCCGATCGGGACGGATGGTCCTATCCGGACCAGACCGGATCGTCGGCCGAGCAAGGGGGCGACCACTGCAACCTCGTGGCTCTCGTTCGTAGGCCGCGCATGGTGGTCGAGTACCTGCAGCACCCGCCGAAACGAAACAGCAGTCCGCCCTACGTCCGCGGCGTCTTCGTGGCCGATGACAGCATCAACGAGCAACTCCGAGACACCGAGCCGATGGGCCACGATGCTTGGCAGACATCCAGTCCCGACGGTGTTGAGGGGGAGGAACAGGCGAAGCTGGCCAGAGCCGTGCACGACGAGATCACAAAAAAGATCCGTGAGTTCCGCCGGAGCCTCAGGCCGCCGGAACGGCCCACCGAGGAGATCCGGCTCGACTTCTTCGACAGCCTGATGAGAAGGGTGCTCCGCGGGGCCGGCGTAGGATCGGAGGGTCCGACCCCTGAAACCCGCCCCGTAACGGTCGCACTCGAATACGAGCCCGAGGCGGTGGCCGCGGGATCGCTGCGGCTCGCCGGGACGGCCACGTTCGCTCTCAGCGAGCATTTCAGCGGCGACGAGGCGCCGGCACGGGTGAGTATTCGTTATCGCCTTGTGGAGGACAGCATGGCGCGAGACGCGGTTGCGCTCAATGTGGTTCCGCCGGCCGGATTCGTAGCCAATGACGACGGCGCGCACTTCGAGGGCCGGCTGACCCGCCGGGACGCCACGTTCCGATTCGTCAGCGATCCCTACCGGGCGGACTGGACCGGCAAGCTGTTCGCCGAGGGCGAACCGCTGTAGGCGGAGGCGTCGTGAGCCGGGAGACCCGCACCATTCGCCCGTTCCACACCGGGTCGCTCGACAACGTCCTCGACGGTGTCCGCCTTCGCTTCGGCGAGCAGGAGTGTGCGCCGGCAGCGAGCATCCTCGTCGACGATCCGGAGACCTTCGCCCGTAACCGAGGGGAGATCATCTGGGCCGCAGCGGACGAATTCCCCGACTTCAAGCGCAGCTTGAGGGAAGGCGTCGAGCGGCTGGGCGTCGACCCCTCGGCGCTCGGACTGCTGGTCACATCCTCCACGACCTTCATCAGGCGAACCCAGATCCTGCTCCGGCTCCCATTGGACGATCTGGAATCACTCGACCGGGTCACGCTGCTGACCGGGGCGGTCCGCGGCGATTCCCTCGGGGCGCGGGACAATCCGGAATCCGTTGATCGGGTTGCGCCGCTCAGCCCCACCGAGCGTCCCACGGCGCTACGCACCGGATTCCACGGCGCCGTCGTGGAGGCCTACGTCCTGCTGCTGCGCCAACTTCCGAGGCGTCCGTTGCAACCGCGGCGCAAGGGCACATGGCTGGCACGCGCCAACTTCAGGATCGACGTGGATCGGGGCGCCGAACTGTTCAGGCTCACTCCCCTGGACAGCGACAAGCGGACGGAACTCGGCATCCCGACCAAGGCCGTTCGCTATGTTGACCTCGAGGACCAAGACCTGCTGGAAGCGTTCGGACACTCCCCGCCCCCGCCATTCTACGTGGACGAGGAGTTCCTGGCGCACTTGGGCGCCCGCCATTCCTCCCCGGCCGGGGTGGCGTTGCAAGGACAGCTCGTCCACGACTTCATCGCCGCTGTCGTGTGGCACAGCGCGGCCAACGCAGCCGAACTGGAACTCGAAACGAGGTCCTGGGACGACATCGAAGATTCCTTGCTGGGCAGGGTGCTGCGGTTCGCCGCCGGCCCCGGCGCCTCGGGCGAGGACAAGCAGATGCTCCTGACGACGATCCAGAGGAGGCCCGAGCAGATACTAGCGAGAGCGGAACACGCCATCGACATGGGCAAGCACCTGCTCGCGCCGCTAGAGGCCGAAACGTGAGGTACCCATACCTCACGATCTCGAATTGCCTCGATCTGGCACGACGGCGGATCGTCGGTGAGAACCCGAGCATCGAGTCCTACATCGATTGGCAGGGCGTCGGCACCGACGAGGTGGACCTACAGGAGATTCGCGCCGCCGTCGCCCTGATCGAGGCGGAGATGACCGAGACGTCGAACCGTTCTCCGAGTGATCGGGATCGGGTGGAAGGACGGGCAGCCGTGCTCCTCTACGAGGCGCTCCGCGACGTGGACCCCAACATCCTGGACGATCCCGGCTTCTGGCGCTACCTGAGCCTGGCGCACTTCTGGAACTTCATCGCATGGCGCGAGAGCGCCCCCTTCGCCAGAGGCAAATTCGAACGCTACGTGGACGGTCGGACCGCCACGGAGTGCGTGCTGACCCGGATGTACGCCCGCGCCGCTGCGGTCGGCGGGCTCGAACACCTCGACGCGGCCGAAGCGGTACCGGAGGCGACGGATTTTTGGCGAAGCCATGTGCTGCGGGTCAGAACCTGCACCGCTCCGCCGGTCGTACGCTCGTTCGTCGAGATGCAGGCGAGCGAGCGGCTGAGGACCGACGACCTCCGCGCCTTCGCAAAGGAGTTGAACCGCATGTGGGCCAACGTCGTACCGGCTGTCTACGACGACGAGGACGCAAGGGCGCTCATCGCCGAACTGCGCGGGGAAATGTTCCCGGCTACGTCCGGATGACCGTCGCGGCGGATCCGGCTGGGCAGGTCGAGCCGGCGAACGCCGGACACCATCCGGGCGAGCGCTTCGGGCAGGAGAACTCGCGGCTCGTTCACGAATTGCGACTCGGGGCGCTGGACATCCGCTCCAGCACCGAGCGGGCCGCGCCTCCCCTGGCGGATCACGAGGACGCGCCCGATCCCAAGGGTCAGTGGTGGCATGCCTACCTGCGAGGTGCTCGCCCCGCGCCGGTTGGGGAGCCTGTCTCCACGCGGCGTCTTCGTGCCGCCGACCTGTTCTGTGGGGCCGGAGGGCTGGCTCTGGGTGTGGCGCAAGTGGCAGCGGAACTCGGCACGTCGTTGATGACCGAGTTGGTGGTGGACTCCGATCCTGGGGCCGTCACAGTCTACGCCGCCAACCACGAAACGCGGATGCGCTACACGAAGTCGGTCACGTCGCTGCTCGACCACCGGGTCCGCGGCCGGGGCGCCGATGCCGGCTTCGTCTACCCGCCCGAGATTCTCGATCCGGCTCTCGCCGAGGCGGTGGCCGGGATCGACGTGGTGATGGCGGGACCACCCTGCCAGGGGAACTCGAACCTCAACAACCGGACGCGCCGCAGCGACAAGCGCAACGCCTTCTACCTGACGGTACCGGCGTTCGCCGTGGCCGTCGGCGCACGCATGGCAATCATCGAGAACGTGCCGGAGGTGGAACACGACGATCGGCAGGTAGTTGACACGGCCCAGCAACTCTTCGAGTCCGCAGGGTACGCCGTCGTGCGCGGGACCCTCCGGGCCGACGCCATGGGTTGGCCACAGACACGGCGTCGCTCGTTCCTGGTGGCTCGCCGGGACGCCGCTCCGATCCCTCTGGAGATCGTCGCCGAGGTGCTGGCCGATACCGGGCCGCGGACGCTCGAGTGGGCGATCGGAGACTTCCTCGACCATCAGAGTGACAGCGTCATGGATGTGGCGTCGGAGATGGTCCCGGAGAATCGGGAGCGAGTGGACTGGCTGTTCGACAATGACGCATACGACCTGCCGAATTCGCAGCGCCCCGAGTGCCACCGCGGCGGTACGACCTACGGTTCGGTATACGGCCGACTGCGCTTGGACGGGCCCGCCCCCACGATCACCACCGGGTTCATGACACCGGGACGCGGCCGCTACGTCCACCCGACGAGACGCCGGACACTGACCCCGCGCGAGGCGGCACGGATCCAGGGGTTCCCCGACACGTACCGCTTCGTGCTAGACGCCCAGAATCCACCGCGTCGAAAAGAGTTAGCCAAGTGGATCGGCGACGCTGTGCCGATGCCGCTCGGCTACGGCGCGGCCCTCTCTGCACTGGGCGCCGGCATCGCTATTGCCGGTGGCTCGGGGTTGCCCGGGAGTCGGTCCATCGTCGGTTGACGTGCGAGCATCATCCGTCCGGTACAGGCTTGGCCTCGCCAGCTCCCCCCAAGCCGCCAAGGAAGCCAATGCCTGCAACCAGAGACACTCCAGACGCGAGTTCGCCGTCGGTGCGGCGGAGGATGCGGAACACGCCACAGCGGGACACCCGATTCGAGATCCGCGTCCGGCGGCAGCTGCATGCCAAGGGTCTGCGCTACCGCGTCGATCTGGCGATTCCGGGGGTGACGAGAGGTCGTCCAGACATCGTGTTCCGCCGCGAGCAAGTCGCGGTGTTCCTCGACGGCTGCTTCTGGCACTCCTGCCCCTTGCATGGCTCGACGCCGCTTGCAAACCGCGAATGGTGGCTGGCGAAGCTGCGGGCGAACGTTGAGCGCGATCGCCGTCACGATCGAGAGTTGATAGCAGCAGGTTGGACCGTGCGCCGATTCTGGGAACACGAAGACGCGGCAGCAGTCGCGGCTGAGATCAAGCGGATCGTCGTCGACCGCCTAGGGTTCAGGGATAGCGCCTGGACCGGCTCCCCTTCCACATGACAGGGCGGTGACGTAACTTGATCGCCGTAGCAACCAAGGAGGACCTTCCGACATCGTTTGATCTGCTGCTACCGACCCTGCAGGCGATCGAGGAACTCGGAGGCTCAGCACAGACCCGCCAGCTGCGTGAGTCGATTATCGAGAAGCTCAATCCATCCGAGGAGTTGCTCGCGCTGACGTATCGCAAGAGCGGTGACCTGATCCTTCAGAACCGAATCGACTGGGCCCGTTCCGAGTGCAAGCTCTACGGCGCACTGGAAAGCCCCCGGAGAGCCCTACACCTCCTCACGGCCCTTGGGCGGGAACTCCTTGCGATGCCAGAGGATGTGGCCATCGAGCGGCTACGAGAACTGCGGCGGCAGGCTTCAGCCGAATATGCCCGAACCCGTAAGACCACCCATGCTGATGACGACGAGGAGACGGAGCGTATAGGTCCGCCCGATGGAGAGGGGGAAGAAACGACCGAGTACCGCGTGACGCTTCTGGACCGCTTGCACGAGATGTCACCCACTGCATTCGAGCACTTCGTGCTCTATCTGCTGCGCTCCTTCGATCTCGAGTTGGAACACACCGGCGGTACAGGCGATGAGGGGATAGACGGGATCGGCGTGGCGCCGATATCGCCTGTCCTTTCGGCCAAGGTGGCAGTCCAAGTGAAGCGGTACAACCCCGCATCCTCGGCTGGGATCGGGCGGCAGGAGGTGGCGCTGTTCCAACGAGATGCCGAGGTCGCCGGGGCAGAGCGCGCCATCATGGTCACGCTCGGGCGATACACATCCGCGGCGAGAGCTGCCGCTGCGGCCACCACGCCGATGGTCGATCTCATCGACGGCCAGAAGCTCTGCGACCTCATTCGCGAGCAGGAGATCGGTATCCGGATCGTTCCTCAGGTCGTTCTGGAGTTCTTCGACCGTTTCGAGTCGGCCGGCTGAGGCTCCTCCACACCTCACCCAGTCCTCATCGGCGGCCCGGCGGGGCGCCGTAGTGGCCGCGGGTACCCTCGTGGTCTCTATGAGTCCCCCCAGCCGCCGCGGCGCGCACTACGAGCGGTGGCTGGCGGACTATGCGCGGCGGTCGATCCGGCCG